>Ga0114931_10003536_pt1 | contig 19741 bp, 20 predicted proteins | sample 2SBtaG_FD_89579 | JGI IMG/M metagenome (GOLD analysis project Ga0114931, IMG submission 89579) | Deep subsurface microbial communities from Kolumbo volcano to uncover new lineages of life (NeLLi) - 2SBTROV14_V59a metaG | ecosystem: Environmental > Aquatic > Marine > Volcanic | place: Kolumbo...
AACGTCGAAGATGTACTTACGCAAAGACTTCAAAAAGATCAATAGAGATCAATAGGGTCAGACACGATTGATCGTATAACTTCTTGGCGTAAACAGACCAATCGTGTCTGACCCTATTGATTATCGTTGGCGTAAACAGACCAATCGTGTCTGACCCTATTGATTATCGTATAACTTCTTGGCGTAAACAGACCAATCGTGTCTGACCCTATTGATTACGCGCGCAAAAGATACCGCCGCGCCACTAAAGATATGCCCAACGTCCAGCAGCTTTTGCAGCTGAACACCCCACACCCGATCAGTGTACAACTGCTGACATTCCTCGGTATCGGCCACGGTTGCCGTCGGTAGTCCCGCATTCGTCATGGCATCGGCCGGCATGGCTTCAGCAGGCAAGGCCGAGGCCGGGACAAACTTACGACGCTCACCAATGCAGAAACAGGTCTCTTTGGTAATGTTCCAGCGTCGGCGCAAATGATTGAACGAGCCATACACCACTGCCGCCAGGGCCAGCGCAATAAACGGACTCACCAACAACGGCAACAGAAAGGCGCCACCGAGCCGGGAAAAATTAACGTCGCCACCCACCGCCATCAAACCCGCACCCAACAGCCCACCCACCAGACTGTGGGTCGTGGAAATAGGAAAGCCCAACCGCGTAGCCAGCAACACCGTTGCCGCCGCACCCAGCCCCACGGCAATCAGAAAATTCGCCGCCCCCGCCGTGTCCTGTGGCACCAGACCCTTGCCGGAAAAACTGGTGACCAGCCCCTGAGCCAACAGCAATGCACACACCGAACCGGCAAAGGTGTCCAGCGTTGCCAGAATAATCGCGCTGCGATAGTTGATGACACGACTTCCATACAGCGTCGCCACGCCCTTGAAGTTGTCATTCGCGCCATTGGAATAGGCGAGAAACAGCGTCGTCAAAAAAAGCAAAACAACCAGCATGCACCACCTCCGTTTTTTTCTTAACCCCAGGAGGACATCAGACGTGTGTAATTGTTACACCGTGCTTTGCAACAAATAAGCTCATCACAGCGAAAGAACATAATCTCTAGAAGACTGAGTCGAGGTTAACGGCTTCCCGAGCCCAACCGTAATCCAACTTGCGAGAAGCACCGAGTCACATTGATTAATTGGCAAAAACATCATTCAATTGAGACCTGACTATAAAATAGATAACGAGACAGGCCTCGTTAACCAAGCTGGACCAAGCTGACCAAGCTGACCAAGCTGACCAAGCTGACCAAGCTGACCAAGCTGACCAAGCAAGAGAAACAATAATAATGATCACTATCAAGGTTATTGTCGCAACAGTAATCTTATTGATTGTTTTATCAATAATCCCAAGAATAATTATCTATGATTCAATAGACTTAACATCAGAAGAAATAAAATGCGCAAAGCAGGAATCTAATCTTTTATTTGACAACCCAATTGAAAAAATAATGATTCAAAAATTAGCTGTTGAAAAAAAGAAAATGGTGTTAGCAAAGTCAATGCGTATACTTTTGGAGGCCTTAAATACGCAACGGCTGAAGTAGCTTGTAATCATCTGGCCCGCGTTACGTGGAGACGTTGGTTTGATAAATAATGGAATTTCCATACAAGCCAAGTAGGGTGGGCAATGCCCACCAAGAAGGCTATAGTTAAAAAGCCCGGCAGGTTGGGGTGAGGAACGAACCCCAACGACCTGATAAGTTGGCAAAAAATGAAGGCTGGCGTTAAATAATCATTGATTAACTCTGAGCGTCCTAGCAGAAACTTATCGAAAGGTTTTGCTATCACGAATGATGTTGGGGTTCGCAAGCTCACCCCAACCTACGAGCTGCAAATTCGATACGTAAGGGTCGACTCATGATTGAAGATTAGCAGATATAATTCATGATTCAAGACCTGACCCCTGGTTCACTCCATGATTCAAGACCTGACCCCTGGTTCATGTGACCCCTGGTTCATGACCCCTGGTTCACTCTGACCCCTGGTTCAGTGTTAGAGTGAAACGAAACACAAAAAACCCTACGTAAAAACCGTCCGAGTTAATGCGATGGTCAGCTCAAACCCCTAATGATGCCATGTAAATAGCAGTTTTATACTTAACACCAACCCCTCGCAAACAAAGAAGGTAATGTTTCCCGCCATTTTTTAGATGACGAATCACAGCTTGCCTTGCTTGTTTGCTAACCCATTTTATTGCGTTACCTACGTAAAATGGTCGCGGAACCATATCCATATATCGACTGCACGAATCACTCGCTTTGAGCAGCTCACCAAACAACTCCAAAACTTTTAGATTAATATTCCACTTAAGAGCTTGATCCCCATAAATAACGGCTAAAAACCCTTGGATATCCTTTATTTCTTGCGTTGTAATTGGTTCCATTTTTAATTCCTACTTTACTTTTGTATTTGCCATAATATTATTTACTACTTCACGTGGAATATTTTTGGTTGTAACCTCTAAGACAATATCAATTTCCGTAGAAAGAAGATATATTGTAATACTTTCTTTCATTTCATGAACATAAAATTCAATATTATTGATATCGTAGTACGATCTGCTTTTCATTCCTCTAATGCCGTCAATAAATGAGCATTCAATTATGTCTTCTGGCTTAGTGAAAGCACTTTTAAAGAAATTATAAGGTGATTTTTTTGATCCAATAAACTCAACTTCGTCCTTATCAATCACTCTATAGGAAATGTATGAGTCACCAGATTGCATTATAACGACAGGCCCCTTATCAACGATGATTTCTTTTTCATGAATAAGTTTTGGAAGCCGCAATGTGTTACCAATGGTCAGCCCTTCTTTTACAGGATATTCCGAAGAGAAAACATCTCTACTTTCTTTATACAGAATTCCTTTACACGCCGCATTTGCTGATGAGCTGATAACAAATATTGTCAACCATATGAATTTCAACATAAAAACTCCATATTTTTAAAATTCAAACTCACTCTCCCGGAGAGCTAACGTTCAAGCTGTGCGGCACAAACGTAGCTCAGCGTAGTTTGTGTCCGAACGAGCGCCTTGTTAGCGCAATTATATTCTATAGAAGTTGATTTAAGCATTTTTCACTATCACTTATTGCCAATGATACGAAATGTCTCAATTTTATATTACCCTTAATATCGCGTTCTAAGTCCGATAGATAATTTTTTTGTTTTACGGTAAGCGAAGAATCGAGACATTGATGAAATAGGTGTGAATCCTCGAATATTGTTTCCACTTGATTTATATGCTCAAAAGAAATCATTGCTTTAAGTGGACAACCTGAAATAGTATCTAGTAATCCTTTATCCAACGTAGTGATTGATGGAATATAAAAACAATTACCTTTTTCTTCAGTTAATAATGTTTCAAGAAATCTAAATATAAATAAATCCCAAGAAAGCGCATTTATTCTTTTTATAGATTTGCTTTTAGGTGTTTTAAGCTGAGGCTCATCAAAAACAGGAGTAAAATGCCCAACTGAAAATCCTAGAATCACCTTCCACGCGAAATATAACTCTTTGAGAGGAAGAACATCAAATTTGTTGATACAATAATCTACCAGCTCATTCAATGCATTTTCTATAGTAATTATATTGCTTGTCCAGCAAATACAATAAGTTTTTAACATGACTGCATATATTAAATCTCTCCTGTCAATCAGGCTCCACGCATACTTACTAGCACGAAACTCAAGCCATGATAATTCAGCTTCTTCGTAATATTGCTCTAATGTATCTGTTTTGTTAGATGTGGATTTATGTGTGCCTCGAATCAAGTTATCAAAATACTTTGCTGCAGCCACTTTATTTACTGGGTTAGGATTATTATCTTTGATAAATTCTCTTAAATTTTCCAGCATGGCAAAGCTATAATCGAACCCACCGCCGTATACAGTTTTCACTAACTCCAATACATCTTTAACTTTTTCTTTTGAACTAAAATCTTTTTTCTCAAAATACTCTGGTAATCTAGAAATGAGATTCGTATCAAAAAGCGCTCTTCTTTTATATGCAATTATCGATTGACCAGCTTCCATTTCATCGTGAATAGTATCGGAGTAAGCTAGCAGTCGATCTTTTGAAAAAATTCCAGAAAAAACATGCTTTGTAGATTCATTGACTTGTAATTCCGCACCAGCAGCATTAGTAGAAAAAAGCATTCTAATTCCATTAAAAGCCACTTTATCAGAAAAGATAATATCTTTAAGTGATGATTTTTCATCCGCTAAAAGAATAGCTTCCTTAACTCTGGTTATTTTTTCTTTCGTTGTATTCACTTTAGTCGTGTATGTTTTATTCAAAAGCGCTAACGCTTTGGGTAAGGGGGCGAGGGGTGCGCAGCATCCCCGAGGTCCCGGCGACCGAAGGGAGCGTACTTAACCCGATTGTTAGGTGCTTTTAACATGAAAACTTAAGCCTCATAACTCAAAACAAAATAAATGATATAACCAACAATGGCAACGAAAGAAAAGATACTATACGAAATGAGTGCTTTCTTAAGTTTTTGTCTTTGATTCCACTTAGAATACAAAGAGTTATAACTGAGTCTGGTGTTTGAGCAGTTGAAAAAAAGCGGCGTATCTGGTTGATTTGTTGTTACGACACACCAAAACAACCATTGGGAGATACGCCACTATGAGCAAGAATAACGTTGTTGAGCTGACAGGTCGAGATACGATTATCGACCCATTGACGGATTTACTAAGAACGGAAACACTGGGGGTCAGGTCTTGAATCATGAATTACATCAGGTGGTCATTAATCATGAGTCGACCTTACGTATCGAATTACACGAGCGTAAGTAAAATTATTAAGCAAGAAGAATCAATGGGGTCAAGAATCAATGGGGTCAGACACAATGCCAGTAAGTTAAGCGCTAACCTATTGAACGTGTTAGGATATCAGCATTAAAAAAGTTTAATTTTTTCATTATAATTGTTTTAAGAAATAGCCATGAAATAGCTATGTTTTAAAAACGCACTATATACCGGGCAACACTCTGCAGTTTTTTTGAGAAATACCAAAAGTTCCGGATTTAATAAAAGTTTCGGATTTAATATGAGCTAACATGAACAAAGATGATGACACAGAAACCCGGATTTTAGATGATTTGACCAAGCTAAAACCGGCGCAAGGCGATGAAGACAAAACCCGTGTTTTAACCCCTGGGTTAAATCTACCCGATGACCCCCAGGGCATGCCTACCGTTGTTGTGGCAAGAGATATCAAATCTGTCTCGGCTATTCACTCGCACAATCCAGATACAGAACAGAGCCAGGATAGCCAGCGTATACTGGGGCCGGGAACGCTGATAAAAAACAGGTTTCTGCTAGTGGAGGAATTGGGTCGGGGCGGCATGGGTGTGGTCTATACGGCTCGTGATCTGGTGCACGAAGAGGCGGGGGAGAGTGATTCACTGATCGCCATAAAATTGCTGTCAGATAGCTTCAAGGAACATCCTGAGGCGCTGCATATGCTGCAACAGGAAACAAAAAAATCAAGACAACTGGCACACCCGAATATTGTCACGGTCTACGACTTCGATCGGGATGACGATCTGGTCTATATGACCATGGAGCTTCTCTCTGGCCAGTCCCTTGAGGACTACCTGCAACAGCAACAGCAGCGGCATAAAACCTTAGATCAGGAAGTGATTTCAATCATCGCTGATATTGCCCATGGGCTGATGTATGCCCATCAGCGAAATATCATTCACTCCGATCTAAAGCCTTCCAATATCTGTCTGACGCATAAGGGCGCAAAGGTTCTTGACTTCGGCATTGCACGTGCAGCCCAACAATCCGACGCTCAACAATCGAGTGATGAAAAATTTATCGCCCTGACGCCATCCTATGCTAGCCTGGAGATGTTTCAGGGCGCCCCCCCTGATCCCAGAGATGACATCTACGCCTTAGCCTGTATCTGTTATCAGCTGATAGCGAAATCCCATCCCTATAAAAGACGTCCGGCGACGGAAGCCCTTGAAAAGGGCTGGGTACCGGAAAAAATCAGCACACTAAAAGAGCGTCAGTGGCAGGCGCTATTGAAAGGGCTTGCGCTGAAGCGTGAACAAAGGACGGAAACGGTCGGTGAATTTCTCCGCGACCTGCTGCCCAAACGCCGGCAGCCGAGGAAAATTACACTGGCGCTACTGATTATTGTGAGCCTCTCTAGTGGCTTATATTATTTGTTTCGTCCCGCGGTCATCGTGGAGCCCAGTCTGTTCGAAAATCCACCTGCGGAAACAGAATTGAGCCCGGAGCAACGCTCTGCCGTTGACGCCGCTCTGGAAGTGGCTGAGGTTCACATGATGGTCGGGCGACTGCTCAATCCACCGGGAGGCAATGCCCTGGATGAGTATAGAAAGGTGCTTGAAATGCAACCCTATAACCGGCAGGCAATCGCCGGATTAAAGGTCCTTATGCAGCAGCTGGTGGTGCAGGCCAGGAGCAACATTGAGACAGGCAATATAGAGCATGCACGCGAGATTGTTCAGGCGGGCCTGAAAATTTATGATAAACATGAAGCTCTGCAAGCGTTAAATAAACAGCTTAATCAACCTGGGGAATCATCCAATGATTAACAGTAAAGTGACTCGAATTATCCCGATCATCGGGCTCCTCTCGCTACTCGCCGGTTGCGTAGTGATGACCCCGGAGGAGAGTAAAATCGCCGCCCAGGTAGGGCGAGAGGGAGGACGGGTAAATGCCGATAAGCTAATGCCTGTGGACTGCCTGTTACCTGCTCAGCTAAGAAAACTGGGAAGCCAGATGAACTACCTGGCGCCACGCAGGGCAATGAAAACCACCGCGCTGGATTGTGAAATACGCGGGGGTGAATATATCGCTTTTGATCGCGCAGATTACAGAACCTCTCTCAATGTCTGGCTGGATAAGGCGCAACAGGGGGATGCAGAAGCCCAGACCTATGTCGGCGAGATCTACAAAAAGGGACTTGGACTGCCGGCGGATTACAAAACTGCGCTGTTCTGGTATTTGAAGGCGGCTGACCTGGGCTATTCCCGTGCTCAGATAAATCTCGGCTACCTTTACGAGAAAGGCCTGGGTGTGGAAAAAGACCCGGTGGCAGCCCTCAACTGGTACCGGCGGGCCTCAGGCATCAAGGATGATGACATCGAATATAGCTCAGCCGTCGAAGTCAAGGCCGCAACCCTGGCTCAGGAGCAGAATGATTTGCTGAGACAGGAGATCAATCGCCGCGAACACGAGATTCAGTCATTACAAGCTTCACTGAAATCGGCACAACGACGACTGGGCGAGAGCAAGAACCAGCTGAAAGATTCAAAGAAGAAGTTACGTGCTCTTGAGTTGAAAATGCAGACTACTTCAGATGCCTCGCAACTGAAGAGTTTGCGACTGTCCTATGCGCAACAGCAGCAGAATGTCCACCAGGTAGAAAACAAACTGGCGGAGCTGCGCAACCAGGTCAACCAGGAGCAGAAGTCGGTGAAACGAAAATCCGGTGATATCTCCACGCAAAAACAGCGGCTGGTCTCTAATGATCGTGCCGGACCGACTATCGTGGTTTTCGACCCTGCGTTTGCTATCACCCGCGGCGGCGAACCCACGGTCCGTGTGCGTTCCGGCAGCAAGGCGAGGCTAATCAGCGGCAGAGTCCTGGCGCCGGCTGGCTTGAGCAGTTTAACCATTAATGGTCGTCCAGGTTCACCGGACAGCAGCGGAATATTCCAGTCCGCCGTTGGTGTGAACAATAAAAAACAGAAGGTCATCATTCAGGCTATCGACAAATTAGGGCAAAGCGCCAAATTCTCCTTTATGCTGATTCCTGAAACCGCTAAAGCCCCGAAGGCATCGAACAGTTCACAACTCAGCCGTGTCGCTGGCTCGATCGATTTTGGTCGTTACTACGCGCTGGTTATCGGCAACAATGAATACCAGCATTTTCCTTCACTGCAAACCGCAATTAACGATGCTGAGCAGGTCGCGAAGATCCTTAGTGACAAGTATGGCTTTAACACCCGCTTTATACGCAACGCTGACCGATACACGATTCTCTCCGCATTGAATGAGATCAAAGGCAAACTGCGCGAGAATGACAACCTGTTGATTTACTATGCGGGCCATGGCGAACGAGATGTTAATACGCTGCAGGGTTATTGGCTGCCGATAGATGCCGAGGTGGAAAATACCGCCAACTGGATACCGAACGCGGCCATTTCCGACTTGCTCAATACCATGAGCGCTAAGCATATCCTGGTGGTTGCCGACTCCTGCTATTCAGGCTCCATGACCAGCAGTTCGGTGGCCCGTCTGGACATCCAGCTGAACGATGCCAAACTCAAAAAATGGCTCAAGGTGATGTCGAAAACCAGCTCACGTACCGTGCTCACCTCTGGCGGCATTGCCCCGGTGCTGGATAGTGGAGGTGGTGAGCATTCAATCTTTGCCGAGGCATTTCTTGAAGAGCTCGAACAGGCGCAGGGTATAGTTGACGCCTACAAGCTCTATCTAAGTGTGTCACAAAAGGTTGAGAAAAATTCAGCCCGCATAGGTTTTATACAAAATCCGACCTATGCGCCGATCAAGTTTACCGGGCACAGTGGTGGTGAATTCGTTTTTGTGAAGACATAAGGCTTGTGGTGGGTTGAAAACATTCATCATTGTCTTCCTCCTGTTACTCGCCATGGGCTGTAGCAGCCCCGCCGTGAGGAATGAGCGCTATGCAATCTCGCACGGTTTTACGCAACTTGAGATCAAGGGGGACGAGTTTACCCACGCCGTCTACCTCAACAGCCAGAGGCATCAATCGCGCTGGCATGTTTATATCGAAGGAGACGGGAGACCGTGGAGTGGGCGCCATACTATCTCCTCCGACCCCACCATTGACAAGCCACTGATGCTGCGCTTGATGGTAAAAGACGCATCACCATCGATCTATCTGGGCCGCCCCTGTTATAACGGCATGGTTGGCGAAGCTGCGTGCTGGCCCTGGGTCTGGACCCATGGGCGTTATTCTGAAGCAGTGGTCGCCAGCATGGCGGCGGCACTGCAAAAACTGGTACAAAGTCAGCAGATCGACGAGCTTGTCCTGATCGGACACAGTGGCGGAGGAACACTGGCCATGCTATTAGCTGAGCATATCCAGCAAACTCGCATGCTGATAACCATTGCCGGTAATCTGGATATTAACCAGTGGACCTTGAAACACGGCTATTCGCACCTGGCGGGCTCACTGAACCCGGCCGACCGCCCACCTCTGTCCCAATCCATAGTCCAGTTCCATTTTACCGGCAAGCAAGATACGAATGTTTCGCCTGAGCCCATTCAACGGCTGATGAAGAATCATCCAGGGTGGAATTACATTCAGGTCGAGGGTGCAGGACATGAGACCGGCTGGGATAACTACTTCTGTCAACTTCTGCGGCTAATTGGTAGCCGCTGCCTGCCTGCCGATACCTGATAGTTAGCGACCACTTATACTGTTACTTGTTGATGTTGCCGCTATATTTGCTTGTTGTTATGTTTACAGTGAATAGAGAGACAACCAACTAGCTAGTAACAGGACCAGGTCACAACCCCTGTAGCGCCAGGATCGGCAGTCACATCGTTGGCATCCAGAAGAGAATTCACAATTCAAGACCTGACCCCTAGTTCCGTTGACCCCTAGTTGACCCTGACCCCTAGTTGACCCTGACCCCTAGTTGACCCTGACCCCTAGTTCACCCCTAGTTCACTTTTTTCTTTTTCTTTTTTCAACACCAGCACCAAGGAGTCTGTCGGACTTAGGAACAATCTACTGTGCTGGCGGGAGAGCGGCCTAAATTCCCTACATCGGCGGAGAACATAACCATGTCACTACGCCCGTGGAACTTGGGTCGTTTGTGACATCATCAGCATCCAATACCGCATCCAACGCGAGTAAGGATGGTGTTATATCTGTCCCAGCAACAGTTGATGTCGCACACGCAAAATTAATGGCGTCGGCGTTTGACAAAGCAGCTAAAGCTTGAATTGAATCAACTTGATCAATTTGAGCACCGTTTACGTCAAGAGATGTTAAATTATAAAGATTAACCGCATCATCAAACCCGTAAATTGTATCTTTAGCCAGATTCAATGAACGCAGATTCTGTAAAAGACGGAGGTGATAAACATTTAAACTTCCCGACTGCGCCCCAGATAGCGGAATATTCTCGCTAATATTCAAATTTTGTAGTTTACGTAGATAAGTAATTGGGGACAGTGACTGTATATTATTACCATGTAGATCTAAATCAACTAATTGTACTAATTGTTCCAGGCCGGATAAATCTGTAATTTTGTTTTGGGGGGTGCCCGGACAGGAAAGTGTGGTTACCTCACTAATCAGCGGTGGGTTGTTTGGATCAGGGATCACGCAATCTCTTAACATTGCATCTGTAAACTGGATAGAGTCGGCAGTAGCATCTGTAAAGCAGCTAGACCACCTGACTACACCATCAAATGCTGGGGAAGAAGTTACTAATCCGGCGTCCAGCACACTATCTAAACTATTAATGTCTGAACAAGGCATAGCTGGGTTTGATGAAAAATAAATCCGTGTCAAATTGGTTAGCCCCGTTAAAGACGCAACGCCACTTTCAACCGCATTGGCGCTAAGATTAACCGACTGTAGCCCTGTCAACTCTATCAATGGACTGACATCAGAAACGTTATTGAATAGCAAATCGATATCAGTCAAACTCTGTAGCGTCGCAAGACTGGAAATGTTATCGATACGGTTTTCACTCAAGCTGATATAAGTCAAATTCGACAATCCTGCTAAAGAGGTTAAATCATTTATCCGATTACTACTTAGATCAAGAGTTTCCAATAAAGGCATATTAATGGCGTTGATTGTCGATATATCTACAATATTGTTATAAAGCAAATCTAATTCATGTAACTGAGTCAGATTAGCCAGTGGGCTAATATCAGTTATATTGTTAGAACCCAAATCTAATTCATGTAACTGAGTCAGATTAGCCAGTGGGCTAATATCAGTTATAAGTGCGCTACTATTTCTAAATACCTCCAATGAGGTAATATTTTTTAGTGGCTCAAGGTCTGCCACTCCGTCGCACTCGCACCCTCCTGAAGAAGACAGATCCAATACTCTTAATTTACTCTCATCACCTGTGGCAACAGCTAAGGGAGACAGGTTCGTAATAAAATTATTTTCTAAGTATAACTCTGTAATACCGGTAAAGTTTTGCAGACCTTCCAAACTCTGGATACCATAACCCTCCCCGCAAAACAATGTCGTAACAGTTGAGGCCAGATCAGTTAGCACTTGCTGCACATCATTGTTAACAATGCTATCGGTAATACAACGCTTAAGATTATCATCAGTAACACCCGCCAGTGCGGCCTCGATTGTGATACCTGGCTTGAGAGACACCGCCGTGAGTGTGAAATTCAGGTCTGCTCGCTCACCCGGGCGTAATGCGGATACTAACTGTTGACCTTCATAAGACAAAGTATTGCCACTGTAGGCCTTGGCGCTAACGGTAAGACTTAGATGCGGAGTAACGGCTAGTGTTAATCTGCCACCTTCATTAACAGTTAGTGAGCCATTTGCTATAAGCTCACTGCCAGAGATAACGGTAATATCCACCCTGCTAATACCGCTGGGCAATGCAGCCGCCTGAACATCTGAAATTGCTGCAATTTTTTTGTTGTCATTCGTTTTATTAGCATCAACAGCTGGGTTATTCTGTGCGGGTATGCTGACAACTAGGTAAGCCTTGTCATCGGAATTTGTTGATGATTGTCCGCACGCCACCAATACCATGGCCAGTAAGGTTACTAAGATAGTAGATGCAATTTTTTGTATCATCCTGTTCATGATGAATAAAATCCCATATTGTTTGATGAATAATGATAGTTAATGGAAAATCAAAGACGGCTTAAAATTCTTTTCTGGCACCTATACTAATGGCGTGCTGATCATAATCCGTGATACCCACGCTAGCTTCGTATTGTAGAAAGCCCATTAGTCCGCCGGGGAATATCATTGTTGCCCCCAGGGCATAACTATAATAATCAGCATCACGATCATCCGTGGTATAGCTAAATTGTTGGCTTGGGTCTACGACAAAGGCGGCGCTAACCTGCTCACCTTTTTGTTTGAACTCATGATTCCAGCTCACCGTAATGGTCGGCATAATCACCCCCATCGAGGTACTGATAGCCTTGGTCAACTGTGCGTCTGTTTTTAAGATCAGACTTTTTATAGATTGTTCATTCACAATAAGATTAAAACCACCACCGGATGTTTCTGTAAAGCCATCGATTGTAGATGACAAATAGATCAAATTAACATTCGTACTCCCGCTCCAACCCTGCCCACCTAAATCAAAATCCATTCCCCCACCGATGCTTGCGCCATAGTTACTACCATCAGGGCTGCTGTTGGCCACTTCGTTGAAACTTTGTCCGTTGATGCTGAAGTTCACATTACGTGTAATATCAAACTTACCCTGAGCCACAGACAAAGTGCCCTGTAGATAAAAATAATCTAATGGATAATAACTACTGTAGAAGGTGAGATTGGTATCTCTCATGTCAATTGAACCACCATTGCCATTAAGGTCCATGTCACCTTTAACCAGGCGTGTTGCAACACCGGCATATAAGTCGGCCCTAAAACGGTAATCCAGCCCCATTGTCAGACTGTTACTACGGCTATCATAACCAGCCAGAGTACTAGTCTCTGTTTGTTTGGCCTGGGTATTGGCCCCGGTAATAAATCCACTCAAGCGATTATCGAACAGACCATCTGCCTCATCAACACCAGCACTGCCACCAGTGGCATTGGCAAGCAAGGCCCATTGTGGATCACTGCTGTGTTGCGGGAAATCAATCATCGCGCTCTTGTTGCGCAGTGTCGACGAGCCCTTACGTAGTGCCGCCAGTCGTTTAGCGATATCGTCCATATTAACAGTCGTTAGGCCATGCACACTAAAACTGGTAATGGCGCTCATGGCACGTGCGGACATGGCACGGTAGGCCGGCCCGGTTACCGTCTCATCTACTATTCCGGGAAAGCCAAGGGCTGTACAAACATCAAATAATTGTTGTTCATCCGTATTGCGGCCAGTATTGGCTTGTAATGTTTCACATACGCCGCCTGTTTTAAGTAAGGCGTTGGCGACTGCTGCTTCTGGCGTGTTGCTATTGGTAGCAACATTTACATCAATGCTACCGCCACCAATATTGATTGCAGCAAGCAGTGGCGTAGTCGACAACAATCCGATTATGCCAACCATGGCACCTGAAAAAGGCTTTATTTTTATATACTGATTTAACTGAGTCATTTTTTATGAACCGTTATACAACCAACTTGCACTAATTTAAGCTATACCAGATTACAACTTGCACTAATTCAAGCTATACCAAATTATGAAAATCCCATAGCTCGAAAACTCGGTTGTCAATTTTTAATTAATAGAATTTAAAATCAGCTGCTAATGGTATTACGCTGCTCGATTTATTGATAGCGTGAATATTACACATTATTGGTAAGCGCTGAATAAACCCCATCTTGCAACTTCACATTCCAGCGTAAAAGCGCCTCAATGTCTTCGTCGGTTGTCACTTTTGGTAGTTCGGTAAAAATGTGACGAAGGTATTGCGCGGGCTCTTGTTAAATTAACTGGGGTCACAATTAACTGGGTCTAACTGGGGTCAAATCACAATTAAGTCTAATATACTAAATCACATAATAAATTGGTTTTGCTTCTTCAATTCGTGGGCGACCTGACTTGCCTGCTCTCGTTTGGCGTTTAGTCATCATTTGTATTTTATCTTTAAAATCTTCTCTTCCTAAAACTAACTCTTGATTTAGGGCTTCACGTATTTCATGAACGTCTTCTATATCTAAGGTGTTTTCAAACAACGCTCTATAGTCGTGTTGCCTTTGAGTTTCTGTTTTTGCAAGCGAAGTGTAAATAGGATGAGGGTTGATTAAAATATTCTCTTTTCCACATGCGTTAGCATGATAACTTGACCACCTGTATTCACTCGGATGGCTCACCATTTCTGCACGCACAGGATTCATTTCAATATACCTCATACACGTTAACAAATACTTTTCACTATCGACAAGACTTGCTTTGAATCGCCCTTCCCATAATGAACCACTTCGTTGATAGATTTTATTAATATACCGTACATATTTACGACCTAGATCTTGCATCATGTGAGTAACGCTATGTTCTTGAGTAGGAGTAACAAGTAGGTGTGTATGATTTGTCATTAGAACATATGCATGAATAGCTACTCCATTTTTATTTGCAGCTTCATGTAAGGTGTAACAATATTTTATGTAATCTTCTTTTGAGTAAAAACAAGGTTCGCGATTATGCCCACGTTGTATTACGTGTTGAGGAACACCTGGAATTGAAAATCTTGGTTTACGTGCCATTAACCACCTCCTTGTGGCAATAACTTTTTATGAATATTATTAACTATCTATATTAGCAAGTATTGTGATTTGACCCCGTTTTTTATGTGACCCCGTTTTTTATGACCCCGTTTTTTACGCACCATCAAAGTCGCAGCAACTTGGTTAAAACGCTTGAGAGGTCAGCCGAACAAATCTGCCTGCGGTGGCGCCCAGCTTTCGGGCAACGGATTGGGTTTCGTTAGTATTGTTTAGCTCGGAGCGTTCACTGCCAGGGTAATCAAATCACCTTGACCTGCCTGATGCGTGTGCTGCTTTTTGAGGATATTTCACCGACTGCATCACAGAGAATTCACAATTCAAGACCTGACCCCTAGTTCCTCGCTGACCCCTAGTTCCTCGCTGACCCCTAGTTCCTCGCTGACCCCTAGTTCCTCGCTGACCCCTAGTTCCTCGCAGCTGAAGGCGACGAGGTGTTCGGCGTGGCAACTGTCGCAGCGCAGCCGCAGATTCTCACCAACATTATCAGATTTTTAAACGCTCAGAGGCCGATCAACGTCCACATCAGCGTTTGGCAAACCTAACGAGAAAGGGCTCAGTAACGAATGGCACTTACTTAATCTTTTTAGGGTGTCCATTTAACCTGCGGGTTGACCTCTGATGATTACACGTTGTTTGGTCACAATTAGTGTATCACCATACCGACCCTTTTTTTTAATTAATTCAATTGCTTGTAATTAAGCAAGTGCCATTCGTCACCGCCCCCTTTAATCTAGCTTGGTAAATACTAACAATGAAGATGGCCTCATTTGCATAGGAGTTCTCGACCACTTGTCCCAAAACTTTTTAATATCATCCCCCTGCAAACCTAAACAGCCGTTAGTTCCTGGTAAATTCCCATCTTGATGAATTCCAAAACCATCCCGATTCGTCGAAAATTTAGCTGTCAAGGGTAAAAACCAACCTACTCCTGTAACTGGATCAACGAAACCAGACTTCATGGTTGATTCATCACCCACCACAGCCTTATAAATCTCAATATCATACAGCCCATCTGGAATCTGACCATTTCCATATCCGCCTGTTACTACCTCAAACTCATCTGGCAACCACTTTAACTTCCCTATCATACGGCTACCATCCCCCTTTTTAGTCTTTACAAAAGATACTTGTACTGACATTATTCATTCCTCCTCAATCAAAGTTTTGATCGTTGTTTCATCTATTCCTAGACCAGAAGCCACCCTTGTTATTCGCTCTGGATTCCTCATATACATTTCTCGAACATCACTAGAAATCACCGACAAATATGCCCCATCAGATATTTGACTTAATCCCAACACAACTTTAAGAGCCTCATCGCTGGTTCTACTGTATATTGAAAGCAGTTTGTAGAATGGACTCTCAATAGAAACCCACCGCGTAGGATTCGATTTCAGCAATTGAGTATTATTGTTGGAATTCTCGATAAATTTTAAAATATATTTTTTTTCTTGTGTTCTCTTTGAAAGCAAATATTCATAATAATATTTTCTAACATCGTCGTCTTCTGCGGCATAATCATTTATAATTCTTTCGAGTTCATTTTCTGTCAAATTTATATTTGACAAGGCGATAAATGCTATAGCTGTTTCGTCCGTTTTTCCGTGCCGTGTATAATCATATATGCTATCTACAAGATTTCCGCTGCACCCCGTCATCGAAAACAATAAAACAAAGAATAAAGGTATATATTTAAAGTTCATCTCTTTTTCCTCATTGCTCTGTGTATGAGCTAACAACGACCCTAACCCGCTGGGGAAAAGGGCTCGGTGACAATGGTGTATCATTCTCAATTAAATTTTTCTCGCGAGTCTTCTTCTTTGGTATTTACACCCCTGCATGCAGTTATCCTAAATGTAAATGATAATCGTTTGTTACCGATCCCTTCTATTCTTTAATTACACGGCTTTATCGTGAATTATCGACTCTATGTATTCCTTCAAAGCGACCGCGTTGTTCAGTTGCTCTTCTTTTGAGCCGTAGAGAAAAGTAACAATGCCCTCCCGAACTTCCTCCAAAATCTCTTCAACTTGGCCAGGATTGGCCTGCAATTCTGCGCCATACCGGTTTTTGAACTCGGTCCACTTGTTCGGATCATGTCCATACCAGCGCCGTAACTCTGTGGAAGGAGCAATCTCCTTTACCCAGATGTCCACCTTCGCCTTCTCCTTCGAAAGCCCACGCGGCCACAATCGGTCAACAAGAATACGGCGTCCGTCCGTCTCTCCCGTTTCCTCGTACACTCTCTTAATCCGGATTGTGATTCGGTTACCGTTCACCGACCAGCCGCATAACGTTGTAGGTAACCGGATGCCAGAAGTTGCAGAGCGAAACGATGCAGCTTTTGACAATCCGTGTTGATTTGCCTTGTTATGAGTTTTTTGTCCATGCAAACTCCATCTGTTTTGCCGTTTTTTCCGCTAATGTCATATCATATAACTTTCCTACTAAATGGAGGCTCATATCAATCCCCGCCGATATGCCACCTGATGTTATCAGTTCACCCTCATCCACCCAACGAACACCTTCGATAACCTCTAGGTTGGGGAACATTGACCTTAATTCCGGTATATCTTCCCAATGGGTTGTTACTTTATCCGCTTGGAGTACTTGAGATTTTGCCAACAAAAACACACCTGTACATACCGATGCAAGCATTTTTACTTTTTTTGATTGAGCGGCAATCCATTCAAGCACATCGGGTTTATTCATTTCATCGTAATGAACACCACCTACTACAATTAAAATATCAATTTCTGGATGGTTATGAAACCCGTAATCAGAAATAACTTGATATCCCGCTCTTGCAGTAACAGTTCCACCTGATTGACTGACTAAAAACACTCTGAAAGGATCGCCCGTTCGACATAGGCGCAAATTTCTTTTTTTGACTCATCAAACCCAATACTAAATAACCGCGGCGAGGTCTCAGGGTCACCCCCGCATTTAGCATTATGTATTTCTCTAACATCAACTATTACTTTACCTTCAAATTTCTCACTCTGTAATATAAAGTTCAAACACGAAACGGGTATTTTGGACAAATTATATTTTTTTGTAGCATTTTTAGCTTTTACAATAAATGTATTATTACTTTGCTCTGCATCAACATTAGAACACGCAGATAAAAATATTAATAAAGTTGTAATAATAAAATATAAAGGTATTTTACTTAGTTTATTCATTTATCATACTCACTTAAATTATATGTCGAAATAATACTTTTCAGCCCGGTAGGTTCGGGTGAGGAACGAACCCCAACAGCCTGATAAGTTGGCAATGAATGAAGGCTTGACGTTAAATAATCATTGATTAACTCTGAGCGTGCTAGCAGAAACTTATCGAAAGGTTTTGCTGTCACGAATGATGTTGGGGTTCGCAAACTCACCCCAACCTACGGGCTGACCCCTAGTTTGCTCCATTGAAATACCCAGGAAAATGGGGTAAAACCTAGCTACCTCATTGATATGTTGACAAAAACGGCGTTAAATCGAGGTCTAGTTGTAAAGTAAATAACGAGACAAGGAGTCTCGTTAATCAAGCTGTTATTTCTCGTCATAAATTCAACCAAAGGAGGAAGTTGAAATGCTTTCAGATCAGGAAAAGAAAGAATTAAAGCAAAAAATAAAGTCGAATCAGCATGAGGTTTTTGTGGTTTCTATTGAGGAAATGGACGCCATCATAAAATCCTGGCCAAAAGGAAACTTGCCGCATATCAAGAATGCATGGCAAAAGTTAAAGGGGAAAATGGAAGTCGGAGCAAGCTATTACGCCTCAGCGGATGACCTAAGAACGTTAAGCAACCTCGTCGGCGATCTTGGCGGATTTACCACAAAAGCCTATGTCAAAACATATGGTGGAAAGCCACACATCATTCTTAAGGGGTACCCAGGTTTGCGCCGCATTTTAACCGGCACCAAGTACGGGATAAAAAGTCCCAAGGTGATAGCCATGGGGCTGGGGAAGGCGGGAGCAATAAATGCCGCAAAATCTGGAGGCATTCTTTCCATTGTCCTTTTATCTGCGTATAGAGTTACGGACTACTTTCTAACTGATCAGGCCACGCTAAGCCAATTGATTGGGGCTTTGGCCACTGACATTGTAAAGGTGGGTATCGCAACTGGTGCATCAATAGCCGCGGCAACATTTGTAAGTGCAGCATTTACAGTTGCTATTGGACCTATTGTTGCCGTTGTTGCTGTTGGAGTAATCACATCCATGCTGCTTAGTGCGCTGGATAAGCACTATGGAATAACTGACAAGGTAATAGCTGGCATTGACGAGCTTGGAGATGACGTAAATTCATATATTAAAAGGGCTAAAGAAAACGTAGATAGAAGTGCGGCTAACGCGACCGCTGAAGTCTTTGACTATGTGGTTGAATCAGCAACTAGAATATTAATAAACACGGCGAAACATACTCTTCAGAAGTTTCTATCACCACAGCCAAGGATATTTAAATGATGGGTGAAATGAAGCCATCATTACTTGAGAGATTCCTTGGTTCTGCTCTATTTTTGACGCTTTCAATGGCAGGAATAGTTTGGTTTATTTTAAGTGCATTCTCCTCAGTTTCAGATGTTATTAGTTCAGACCCTGTTTTAACGTTTAATAAAGGGGCAATGTATATGCTTGGCGCATCTATAACAACCTCTTCACTTTTTATCGGTGTTGCATATCACAGTATATTTCTGCGAAAAGTTTCAAGCAAAACTGAGAAAACTCTTATAAGGGGCGCGATTTTTGGGGTTCTAATAATGATTTTGGTACCGCAGGTGACGCACTTCGCTGTAGGTAGAATAGTACACGAACGACATTACATCGAATGTCACCAAGCAGAGTATAGTTGGTTGTTGTATAAGAAATATGTTTACACAAAAACTCAAGATGTTTGCCAAAATCTATCTACAGAAATAAAAAGTAAATAACGAGACAAGGGGTCTCGTTAATCAAGCTGTTATGCAAAATGAAAAAGCACCAGGGGTCAGGTCTTAAATCATGAATTATATATGCTCAACAAGCAACGTTCATGAATGCTTCTTTTAGGAAGTTATTTTGGTATTCGACCAAATCACTTAATGACACAAAACGCTGCAAAGTTGACTTTTACCAAGCTCGCCTAGCAATATCTTCTAAATAATATTTCTCTTCTCCGCCTTTACTCCACACCTCCATCATAATACGCATTAAAAAACTGCTTGGCGGTGCGGCCGCTTTTTGAGCCCCGCGTTCTGGCGAAGTCTTTCGCCGCTGCATGCAACGCATCCCGGTCACCTGGATAGTTTGGAAAATA
>Ga0114931_10003537_pt1 | contig 19741 bp, 23 predicted proteins | sample 2SBtaG_FD_89579 | JGI IMG/M metagenome (GOLD analysis project Ga0114931, IMG submission 89579) | Deep subsurface microbial communities from Kolumbo volcano to uncover new lineages of life (NeLLi) - 2SBTROV14_V59a metaG | ecosystem: Environmental > Aquatic > Marine > Volcanic | place: Kolumbo...
TTCGAGCACATTTGTGTAGAGCGTTCCGTCCAAATCCCAGTAAAGAACCGGCTTTTGAGGGCTCGTGTTTTCAATATTATCCGAGAGGTAGTCGAGGATATGGCGCACAAAATTTAATTCTCTTTGCAAATGCTTTTCGAAATCAGTGCTTTTTAAAGTTTGGCTTTTGAGCACATTTTGAAGAGGATCTAAATTTGAATCCAGGAAACTTTTATAGAGACGTATCATCAATTGACTTCTCCCACGCTAAAAAAGTATCTTTGCTGTAAAAAACTCTATTGTCCATGTCGGGTAATTCCGGCATTTCAAAGCGCCTTCATCACAATTAGCGTGAGATCATCATGCGGCGACGTAAGGCCGCGGAATTCCGCAATGCTTTTGAGAATTGCTTCCTTGATTTCCCGGGCTGTTTTCAGATTTTTCTTTTCAATGATCGTTTTGATCCTTTCCTCTCCAAATTCTTCTTTGGCTTTGTTCATTGTTTCGCTCAGGCCATCCGAGTAAAGGAGCAAAACATCGCCGGGGAAAATTTCAAGTGATTGTTCCTGCAACGATGAAGCAAAGATTGCCGAATCGGCCAGCCCAATACCGATGCCGGCGGGAGTGATTTCGGAACACGATTTGTCTTTTGATGCGTAGTAGATCAGTGGCATGTGTCCGGCCCGACAAAGTTTGATGCTGTTATGATTTTCTATTCCAACAAAAGTTGATGTTAAAAAAGTTTCCGGCGGGAAAAGGTTTTCCAGCTTTTTGTTGAATTCAATGAGCAGTTCTTTGATGTCTCCCTCGCGGCCAAGATTTTTCATAATGGTGTGAACCTGCACCATGTGGAGCGCAGCGCCCATCCCTTTACCTGAAATATCGCCGATAATGACCATCATCGCATGTGCAGAACCGTTCATCGGCACAAAATCGTAAAAATCCCCACCGACTTCGCGTGCGGTTTCTGAAAAAAATGCAATATCGAAATGAGGAAGGTGCGGGGCCGTTTTGGGCATGAGATCAAGTTGGATAGAGCGGGCGACCTCTAGCTCATCTTTTGCCGTCAGCTTGTTGGCTAGTTCAAATGCCAAGAGTATGTTTAACAAAAGAAATCCGAGGAAATAATGCAAAAGACGACCGCTAAAGATGCCGGATACAAAAAAATAAAGCGAAACCAGATAGATAATCCGTCGCGCAGGAGTCAATTTTATTACAAAAGCAGTGAACAGATTTTTTAACAAACTTAATGTGCGCACGAAACGGTTTCTTTTTGTCTTTGGCTTTTTGGCATCACGAGTATAAAACTCGATCACGGACGGCGCATCGCTTTTGATGAGCGTTTCGATAGCGGCGAAATTCAGATCACTGGCTAATATCTGATAATTGCGTTTGAGGCGGTTGAGCCATTCAGGTGTTCTCATAATCAAATCATTCCTTTTGTGTCAAGTGTTTTTTGTACGAAAAGAATGAGCTTGTGTTTCTCGGATAATTTAGTAATATTTTGTGAAATAAAAACATTTTGTTGCTGTTTATCAAATGAGAACACTGCCTTAATAGTGAGAAGGAGAACGTTTGGATTTGCACAGCATGGGGTGGGATGCGTTTTTTGAAGCGCATTTTGTACCATTTCGTGAGCAAGATATGCTTCCCGCCAGGATTATTCGTCAGGACAGAACCGGTTACGTGCCACTGTCTAAAACGGGCAGGCTGTCGGCAAAAGTTGCCGGTAAATTATTTCTCGGTGGATCGAAAGGTTTGCTGCCAACGGTTGGTGATTGGGTGGCGATAGAAAATCGCCCGGGGGAAAATACGACAATTATCCGGGAATTGCTGCCGCGAAAAAGCAAGTTCTCCCGTAAAGCCGTGGGAGAGAGTGATGACGAGCAAGTTGTTGCCGCAAATGTGGATACGGTTTTCCTGGTCAGTGCGCTGGATAACGAATTCAACGTCCGCCGGATGGAGCGTTACCTCACTCTTGCATGGGACAGCGGCGCACGCCCTGTGATTGTGTTGAACAAAGTAGATTTATGCGGCGATGTAGATGCGCGAATCAGTGAGGTCAAATCCATCGCAGCAGGCGTTGATATTTATACCATGAGCGCAACACAGGAAAGTAGCGTTGATGAACTGCGTCAGTTTTTGAGCAAGGGGAAAACCTGCGCATTTCTTGGTTCTTCCGGCGTAGGCAAGTCCACTCTTGTGAACTGCCTTCTTGGCGAGGAGCGGATGAAAACCGGCGAAATTCGTGCTGATGATAGTCGTGGTCGCCATGTGACCAGCCACAAGGAACTGGTTTTTGCTCCGGGCGGAGGAATGATCATTGATACACCGGGAATGCGGGAATTACAACTGCTAGGTACCGAAGAGACGCTCAAGGGAGCATTTCAAGATATTGAAGAGCTCGCCACGCAATGCCGATTTCGCAATTGTCGCCACAAAAGCGAACCGGGTTGTGGGGTTCGTAAGGCTCTTGAGAACGGAGGACTGGCTAAAAGCAGGTATCTGAGTTACTTAAAATTGAAAAAGGAACTTGAACGCACAGCTCTTAAAAAAAGTGATATTGGAAAAAGGGTAGAAAGAGCGCGTGATAAAGCAACGGGAAAATTGTACAAGCGTATTATTAAAAGCAAAAAGTCCAAACGGTTATAATTTAAAGCCCGGGGCCACCTGCATTTCATTCCTGCTGTTTTAATTTTTTATAAATTATCCTGTCCGTAATCATCCTGCCATAATTATCTTGCCCATAATCATCTTGCCCTTCATCATTTTGTCCTTAACAACCTTGTCTTTATTCTTGCAATATCATAATCCTGGTTTTTGCTCGTGGGCGTACGCAAACTGTACCTTCATGTACAAACTGCTGGAAAAAATTTCCTTTAAAATAAACACATGTTGGCTAAAGGGCTATTTATCAATGGCCTACGCTCTGTGTGGATAATGTGGCATAGGCCTTGCCAGTCATGGAGCAAGTTACTTTTGACCCTTACATTCACAAATTAAGGAGAACGAAAATGAAGTCTAATTTAACACGCGCCAATTATTTGATTATTCCGGCTATTGCCTTTACTCTGTTTGTTTTTAGCGGATGCAGCAAGGACAATCCAATCGAGCCGCAGGAGACAACTGATGTTGCGTTAAACGCTGATGTGGCTGAATCTGTTGCCAGTTCTGTTGGGGAGGAGGACGGCGGTCTGACGGATCAAATCGGTGATTTGTTTGACCTGACTGCGTCGCAAGGCCTTGGAAAGTCGAGCGAAGCTTCTTTTCTCGATAAAAAAGAAGCGACATACGATTCTGCATCAGGAATCTGGACCATTGAATTAACCAGGGAACGCGGAAATCCGGTTGGCACTTATTACGCCAATATAAAGCGCACATATACCTGCCAATTTCTCAACGTGGATGGACAGCCGCAAAAGTTTTACATCACCGGTTCCGACACGGCACACACGATAAAGTTCGATATTCTTGAAGGTGAGGGACGCCACAAGACGAAAAGGCTTTCGCAGGAATTGCATGAACTTGAAGGCAGTTTTGTCGCAACCGGAACGAATACGGACATAATTACTGTCAACGGGACCTACAAGCGATCGGCAGCCGATACGCTGACAACATTAAAGATGACGCGCACCCATGATCATACCCTGGAATTGACGATTACGGATTTGACCGGTCCCAGGGGAAGCCGTCGCAATTTATCGCAAAAAGTGAGCGGAACAATTACCGGTACCTATCATGCGGATATTACTTTTGACGGCAAGAAAGGTTATGCTGAAAAAACCGTCGATCGAAGCATCAATATTGTTATCGGCAACGGCGAATCTGAAATCTCTGTGGCAGGTGAGAAATACAAAGGTGATTTGATGACCGGCGAGATTGAATAGATTTAAAAATGGGCTTCATTTGCACATCGCAGATGGAGCCCGGGGGTTTTATTGTCTGCTTTCCATCCTTTTTTTCTTGAATTCCGATGGCGTCATTCCTGTGCTTTTTTTGAAAATAAAATTAAAAGAAGATTTGGAATTAAATCCGCATTCATACGCAATGGCCAAAAATGTTAAATGATCGTACTGGTGATCAACAAGTCGTTTCTTAACTTCTTGCACACGATATTCATTAATGAACGTATAAAAATTCTTTTTCATGGTTTCATTTAGAACCTGGGTAATGTAATGTCGGGAAATATTCAAGTGGTCGGATACATCTTTGATCGTCAATTCCGGATTCAGGTATGGCTTTTCCGTTTTCATAAAATGTTGCAGCCGTTTGCTGTAATCTTTTGCTAATTCTTCATTTAATCCCGATTTTTCATATTTGCTTTTTTGTTTTTTCCTTGAATCATCTTTGGTGATCCCGGCAAAACAATTTGATTTAAAAAGAACCGGTTGTTTGATACCAAAATAACTCACAGCAAAGGCAAACAGCGTCAAGCCGATGCGTGAAAACCAGCGCGGGTCAAGATCGGTGGCCTGAAACATAAACGAAGTACCAATGATGATAAAAAATAAAAATGTAATGACAAAAATAAAAAGAACAATCTTTAACCAGTTTAAAGTAATAGTTTGCGACGTATAGGAAAATTGGTCCTTTAACCTTTTTTGATGCTCACTGATTAAAAGAAGAACAAGAACACTATAAATAATGACGGAAAAAAACAGATAGATGCTGTAGGCCAATCTGAACGGCAACGATTTGTCTTGAACGAAATAGTTGTTGACTAAAAAGACGGAATCGCCCGGTAGAAAAAGATAATAAGCTGCAAGAAACAGGATGAACGGCAGGAAATGAAGCCAATCTATTCTACTTGGCAATATATTTTCCCTGATAAGCGATTTAACATAGAGAAATAACAGCGGTGCATAAGTGATTAAAAGCAACATACTTATGGGGAAAGGAATGAAGAAATGATCGATTTTAAGCATGAATAGCGAGATCGTCATTTCAAATCCGATGAGAAAAAGCCAGGATGCCAGGATTTTATCCGGCAGACACCGGGGTTTTTTAGTGGCTATTATAAACGAGGCAAAAAATGCTTGCGACAGGCCGATGTATAAAACGGCTTCCATGTTCTTCGGGCCAAATTTATGAATAATTTAGAAAATTAAATTTAAAGATAAGAACTATGAGGTAATAAGGCAAGCGATGATTTTATTTCTTGGGAAATGCGGATATTGGATAGCAGATACCGGATGCGGATCGTTAAAATCCGGCATCCGGTTTCCGGTTTATCTAGTATTTTACTTCGAATTTAATCGTTCCGGTATGGCCGGTACTTTGGTGTTCGAAACCCTTGCTAATAATCTCTTTGCCTTTCTTGTCAATGGCTGTAATGTCGAGGTGAAAAAGCTCATTTGGTGCATCGTAGGGCACTGCACCTTTGAAAAACCAGACATTTTTCTTTTTATCTTTGCATGGCTGCAAATGAATGGTAGGTCCGTCATAAGGATACTCTCTGCTGATTAGTGTGACGCCTTTGATATCCTTTTGTTTGCCTGAGAACTCGACTGTGATTTTTACCGAATCGCCGGGTGCAGCAGCAGCAGGTTCAATGACAGCTTTTTTCAGAACCGGCTGTTTGGAATAACCGGCGCTGGTTAAAAGAAATACAGCCAGGGTCAAAATCAGAAATTGTTTCATGGATTTTTCCTTTCTGTTGATTATGTGAATGATCTGTCGTCCTGGGACAAAATTATTAAATTATAACAATTAATTATACAAAAATGTTTCTTAAATGTCGTCTGAATAATGAATTCGGACGTCCAAACCGCTTTATTCGGACATAAAGTATGTGGTACTCTTACCTATGCTAATAAATGCGCCAAAAATATCAATAAAAGCAAAAAAGGACTTGACAAATTACATAAAAAAGCATATAATAAGTTACAAAAATAACATATTAACTGCATCAAGGTGATTATAAAGTTCTACACGGGACGGTATGGAAAGTAAGGATCGTATAAAAAGATTGCTCGATTACAAAAATTTATTGTATCAACTACAATCCCTAGGGTTTGTTAAAGTTTTTTCAGACAATATAGCTGATGCATTGGGAATTTCATCCTCGCTCGTTCGCAAGGATTTTGCCGTTTTCGGAATCGTAGGCAGCCAAAAGGGCGGGTATGAAATTAAGTCTGTCATTGCAAGGATTAATCAGGTTCTCGGTAAAAACGAAATAGAAAAAATTATCATTGTTGGCGTGGGCAGGATTGGACAGGCGTTGATGCAATACAGCAAGGGATTCCATGAGGAGGGCATCAGAATTATCGCCGGATTCGATTCCGATCCGACAAAAATGAACGGCGGAGCTGAAATTCCTGTATTCCCCATAAATGAACTGCATGATTTTATTGCTGAAAACAAAATCAAATTTGCGATTGTGGCTGTGCCGGAAATGGCCGCACGCGCTACAATTGAAATGCTAAAAAAGGAAAATATTCAGGGAATTTTAAACTTTACTTCTTTGAACGTTAAAAGCTCTGACGATACGACAATTAGCAACGTTGATATAGAACATGAACTTGCGCAATTGATCTACTTTGTGCACAACCGAAAATAATCGCCGAATCTGATTTTCATCTTTGCGTTTACGCAGCCGAGAAATTCATAAAACCCTATTGAATGGTAATCCTTTTAAAGAGGAGTGCGGTAATGCTGATCAAAGATGTTGAGTTATTTGCGTTTTTGCAAAAATGTGCGAACCGGGAATTAGATGGCATTTCGCAAGTTATTTTACCCGCCAGGCCCTCTTCCGAAAATGAAAATACTTTTTTTACCCGCTTGACAGAGGAAAACGAGTTCGACCTCGATTCTTATCGTACTGTTGATCCTGCCAAGATGTTATTTTACCTGACTCGGGAACAGGTGTTTCCCGAAAAATATAAACCCGGAAAACGCATTATTGCCGGTATAAAGGCCTGCGATCTTGAGGCACTGCATGTGCTCGATACTGCATTAGTGAATGAGGATTTTGTTGATCCGGGCTATCATCATTGGCGCGACAATAGCATTATTATCACTTCCGATTGTGGCGAGATTGCATCCACCTGCCATTGCAATCTTGTTGAAGGAAAACCTTTTTGTGAAGAAGGTTTCGACCTCAATCTCTCCCACATTAATGACCATTATTTTGTCAAAACCGGTTCTCAAAAGGGCGAAGCATTTCTGCAATTGATGATGCAACATGTCTCCATGCAGCGGGCTACCGATGAGGATCAAGCGATGGTTGAAAGAAATCGACAGGCTGTTTTCACGCAGTTAGAGGAGCAAAACAAGCAATTTGCGCGAACACAAGATTATGCAAACCTGAAAACAGATGCCGCGGATTTATGGGAAGAAGAATCGCAAAAATGCGTTGGCTGTGGCGGATGTACCAATATTTGTCCCACATGCTATTGTTTGATTTTAAATGATGAAAGCGAAGCGGAAAAATTTGTCAAAGTGAGAAGCTACGATTCCTGCCAGTATTATGGCTATGCCCGGGTTGCCGGAGGAGGAACGCCGCGTCCGAAAATGTCGCAGCGATTTCGCAACCGCTATTTGTGCAAATTTTTATTTATGAAAGATAATTTTGATTTGTTAGGCTGCACCGGCTGTGGGAGATGCACCGACACCTGTCCGGCGCAGATAGATTTTAGAAAAGCGGTTTACGAGCTTGCGGGGGTCGGTGAACGGATACCAGATAGCGGATAGCGGAAACCGGAGGCCGGAAACCGAAATGATAAAACCAGGTGAGGTTTTGGGCTAGTATCCGTTCAGCGTGGTTAAGAAAATTTCTACAAGGTTTGATTCTTTCTAGTAGGAGCTTGGCAATGAAAAATCCGTATCAAGTTATTCCCGCCACAATATATGACATTGTACAAGAATCTCCTTTGATTCGCACCTTGCGCGTGCAACCGGAGGAACCCATATCTTTTCAGACCGGACAATTTATTGAACTAACGATCCCCGGAATCGGGGAGGGACCTTTTACGCCATCTTCCTCACATTATGTTTCGGATGTCATGGACATCACCATTATGAAAGCAGGATTTGTAACAGAATACGTTCACAAAACAGAAATAGGTGATCGTGTTGGTTTGCGCGGCCCGTTTGGTTCGCGTTATCCGCTGGAAAAGTTCGAGGGCAAAGATTTGCTCATTCTCGGAGGCGGTTGCGGTTTGGCGCCGCTACGTTCGCTATTTCTCACGCTGCTGCATGATGTTGAAAAATATAACAGCATCACATTTCTGGCTGGCGCTAAAACTCCTAAAGACTGCATTTACAAAGACGAAGCCACTGAGTGGCGCAAGTATGACAATGTTAATTTTTTGCGCGCTGTGGATGTTGTTCCCAATGGTGAGGAATGGGATGAGGAGGTAGGCGTTGTAACAACTTTGCTCAATAAGATTGATATCGACCCTCAGAATAATCCTGCTGTAGTCTGCGGCCCGCCCATTATGATGAAATATGGTACCTTTGACCTTTTGGATGCCGGTTATAAAGAGGAAAATATTTATCTTTCCATGGAGAAAAAAATGTACTGCGGCTTCGGAGAATGTCGACATTGCGTAATGGGAAATTATTATGCCTGCAAAGACGGCCCGGTTTTTACCTATGCCCAGATTAAAGATGAGGAGGATATTTGGGAATGAAAAAATTATTTATTGATATTCCGGCCCTGATCAATGCCGGCACCTCATCGGAAAAAATTGAATGTGAGTATTTATATCACAGGCACAATAACGGGCCCGGTTCGATAATCGAGATCGCTGAATTTGCATCCTATTGCCGTCAGTGTACCGAAGCATTTTGTGTTTCAGCCTGTCCAAAGGAAGCGCTGGAGCGATTGGAAACAGGGACAATTAAACGCTATAATATGCGCTGCGTAGGCTGCAAAAGCTGTGTTCTGGCTTGTCCTTTCGGAACGATCTTTCCAGAAGTGATTAATTACATTACCGCGAAATGTGATTACTGTCTTTTTCAATTGCAAGATGATCCGGATTATGAACCGGCGTGTGTGAAAACCGCACCATCACATTCGTTTCAAATGTTAGAAATGGACAATGAAGATCCTGAACATCATATTTATTTTTCCGGCGAACATCTCGCCATCAAAAGCCCTGGTTGGCGGCAAAAGGAGGGGAGAGCATGAGCGCATTATCTATTTTTTACCTTTTGATTTTTCCGGGATTTCTCTTTACCGGAATTCTAGGCTTGACCGTCGGCTGGGTGGATCGCAAAGTCTCAGCCCGCTTCCAGTTCCGTGTGGGACCGCCGTTTTTGCAAAACTTCAATGACATTTTTAAACTCCTGGGAAAAGAAACAATCATTGTCAAAGAAGGCATCCATTCGCTTTTTATTTTATCTCCCTTTATTGCTTTTGCTATGCTTGTTTTTGTCTCTACGATGATCGGCATGGCGCTGTTTTTCAAGCAAAGCTTTGGCGGCGATCTCATCGTCGTCATGTATTTGCTGATGATCTATTCTGTCATGGTCATTTTAGGCGGCGGATCGACTGGGAATGTTTATTCGAGTATCGGTGCCGGCAGGGAAATAAAACTTCTTCTGGCAGATGAACTGGCATTTATCTTCGTCTGTTTCGTGCCGGTCATTAAATCCGGCTATCAACTTCGCCTCGATAGTATTTTGCAAGCACAAAGTGCGGGGGGAGCGTTCATCGGATCAGCGTCAGGCATCATTGCATTTATCATCGGTCTTTTGTGTATTCAGGCAAAAATGACACTCCCTCCGTTTCATATCCCTGAAGCTGAAACTGAAATTGTTGAAGGCCCGCTGATGGAATACAGCGGTCCGCCGCTTGCTTTCTGGAAACTCGATCATTTGATGATGTGGGTTTTATTTCCTTTTCTATTGATTCTCCTATTTCTCGGTGGTTTTCATTTTCAGGGTTTGGGAATTTTATGGTTTGTCTTGAAATATCTTGGAATCGTTGTGGTTATGATCATCATTAAAAACACGAATCCGAGAATTCGCATCGACACCGCCCTTTTCTTTTTCTGGAGATATGCCACACCGCTGGCTTTGATCGCACTAATTTTAGCCGTGTTAGGAGCTTAAAATGGGATGGTACAATAAAAGACTGGCAAAATCGATTTGGGTTTTTCATGTCAGTGCTTCGCCGTGCAATAATTGTGATATTGAGATATTGGATTTGCTGACACCAAAATACGATATTGAACGCTTTGGAATAAAACTTGTCGGCTCGGTGCGTCATGCCGATGTGCTTCTTGTTTCCGGCATCATTAATCAAAAGATTGCTCCCAAAGTGAAGAAACTTTATGATCAGGCGCCCAAACCGCTTTTTGTTGTTGGTTTTGGAACATGTCCCGCAGCCGGATGCTGTTTTAAGGACAGCTACAACAAAAGTGAAAATTTTCACGACATTATTCCCATTGATATGTACATCCCCGGCTGTCCACCCAAGCCCGAGGCCATGATCGAAGGCGTTGCGAAACTCGTGGAGGTGCTCAATGGATAGCAAGAAGAAATTTTTGGATGCCATGGAAAATAAAATCTGCAAGAAAATCGATAAAAAAGGACGCCTTTATTTTGAGGTTACTAATGAGAACCTGCACGAGGTGGTAAATTTTCTGTTTAAAGAAATGGGATGCCGCCTTTCCACAGCCACAGGCACCGAACTGTACGCCGGCATCGAAGTGCTCTACCATTTCTCCCACGATCCAACCGGCATATATTTCTGTCCGCGTGTGCTCATGACCGACAAGAAAAATCCACGAATGAATTCCATTACTCCGATTGTGCGCGGTGCGGAATGGATTGAAAGAGAAATGGCGGAAATGCTGGGTGTAGATTTCATCGGTCATCCGCGCAAGGAACCGCTGTTGACAAAAAATAATCCCGGCAATCTGGATAAACCACTTCGGGTGAGGAGCGTATCATGACGAAGAATAATATTCCTCTGGGGCCTTTCCATCCGTTATTGGAAGAAGCGGAATATTTCAACCTGGTTGTAGACGGCGAAACAGTCGTAGATATTGATATGGACATCGGCTGGATGCACCGCGGCCATGAATTCATTTCCGAGCAGAAAACATTTACGCAATCTATCTATCTGGTGGAAAGAATTTGCGGGATTTGTTCCACTTCCCATCCCATTGCCTGCGTACATGCCATGGAGGATGTGGACAATATTGAAATCCCGCTGCGCGCGCGCTACATCCGCACCCTTATCGGCGAACTGGAGCGTATTCACAGCCACCTGTTATGGCTGGGACTGGCGGGGCATTTTATCGGTTACGACACGGTGTGGATGTGGGCGTGGAAATATCGCGAGCCGGTGCTGCAAATGTTCGAGATTATTTCCGGCAACCGGAACCATTATGGCATGATGCGCGTCGGTGGTGTGGCAAAAGATGTTGATTCGGAAAAGATTCCCGGTTTATTGAAAATTCTCGATATGGTCGATGAAAAAATGCAGATGATTGCAAAAGTTGCCAAGGATGATCCGGTGCTCAGGTCGCGGCTTAAAGGTGTTGGTGTGCTTTCAAAACAGGATGCGATAGATTATTGCGCTGTTGGTCCCACGGCCAGGGCGTCCGGCGTTCATACCGACGTGCGTAAAGATGAACCGAATGATGCCTACGATCTCGTCGATTTTGATGAAATTGTGCTGGAAAACGGTGACGTTTATGACAAGTTGGTGCTTCGTGTTCTGGAAATATTTGAATCTACAAAAATATGTCGTCAGTGCCTGGAAAAATTGAAAACAGCAAAAGGGCCGATTTTGAATAATGTGAAGGAAATATCACCGGGCGAAGGCCTCGGCCGTTATGAAGCGCCCCGCGGCGAAGTTTTTCATTTCATTAAAACAGATGGCTCCAACCGGCCCATGCGCCACAAAGTGCGCGCTCCCAGCTATGTAAATATTCCGACCTTTACGGCTTCCTGCAAAGGCATACCGCTTGCCGACGCGCTCATCACCCTGGCATCGGTTGATCCGTGTTATTGCTGTACGGAGCGTTCCCTGAAGGTGATTGATCCGAGCCACAAACTTGACAATATCGACCTTTTGCAAATATCGCGGGATAAAACGGAACATATCAGGAGGGAAATCAATGCAGATTAATCTGGCGGTTCTCTTGATTGCAATCCCTTTCGCAATTGCAATTATAAATATTTTCCTACCTTTAATATTAAGAAAAATATTGACCTTTATCTGTTCTCTGGGATTGATTGCCGTTCTCATTAATTATTTTGCCCGTCCTGATGCTCTGGCTCCTTTGCAGAGCGGACCTTTATTTTTTAGAGATTTTGGGCATTCCGTTTTTTCTATTGATATGATGGCAATGTTTGCCATGTTTTTTATTCAACTTCTCAGCTTTATTATCTTAATCTTTTCATTAAAAGGCGTGGTGAAACAAGCGGAAAGGCAATTTTTTATCCTCTTTCCTTTTACCGTGGCTTTTTGCAATGGCGTTATTCTCAGTGATCATGCTCTGAGTTTTCTCATTTTTTGGGGACTTTCGGGCGTTGTGCTCTATTTTTTCAATTTATTGGGAACAACAAAAGAAGCGCCGCGCTCCGCATTGAAAACCATGCTTATCGTCGGCGGCAGCGATGCTCTTTTGATCATGGGATTCGTCCTGCTTTATGCCGCTAATCCCAATTCCGTTTGGGCAATTTCGGCGCTAACAACACCGCTGTCCGGTTTACTGCCGATCACCGCATTTGTTTTCCTCGCTGTTGCTGCATTTGCCAAAGCCGGCGGTTTTCCCATGCACACCTGGGTGCCAGATTTCAGCAAAGATGCTCCGGTCGAAAGCGCCGCGCTGTTGCCCGCTTCTCTGGACAAACTGCTCGGCATTTATCTCCTCGCCAGAATGATGAGTCATCTTTTTGTCACCGGACTCACTGTCCATCTTGTCATCATGAGCCTTGGCGCGATTACGGTTATTACCGCTGTGATGATGGCCATGAACCAACACAACGGTCGAAAGCTTTTGGGTTATCATGCCGTCAGTCAGGTTGGCTATATGATTTTGGGCGTTGGTAGCGGTCAAGCGCTTGCTTTTGCAGGCGGGCTTTTTCATCTGGTCAATCACACCATTTACAAATCGAACCTTTTTCTGGCCCTGGGTTCTGTTGAAAAAAGAACGGGCAGCAATGAACTGGGAGAATTGGGCGGACTGGGGAAAAAAATGCCGTTGACTTTTATCATGGCTATCATTGGTGCGCTTTCCATTTCCGGCATACCGCCGTTTAATGGCTTTTTCTCCAAATGGATGATCTATCAGGGTGTTCTTGAAAAAGCAAAGGATGCTTCGCCGGGTTTTCAATTATGGATTCTGGCCTGCCTGGTTTTGGCCGTGTTCGGCAGTGCGCTGACATTAGCGAGTTTTATGAAATTTTTGCACTCGATTTTTCTGGGAAAACCGCTGGAAAAATTTGCAAACATCAAAGAAGCGCCGTCCAACCAATGGATCGCCACCGGGTTATTCTCGCTGCTTTGTCTTATTTTCGGCGTGTTTGCCATTCAAATACCGTTGAATTTATTCATCTATCCCGCGGTTACTGCATGTGGTTTTTCTGTCCCGCACATGCTTGGTCTCTATAATCCGCTGTTCGTCTTGTTGTTGATGGGACTGGCTTTTCTTGTGGGTATTTTTGTTTACTTTGGTACGAAAAAAGTCCGTTACGACGAGGTCTATTTGGGCGGGATGTCTGCTGCCGAACGATTTCGCGTTGTCGGTACAGAATTTTACAATGAAATTCGTACTATGAAACCCTTAAAAGCGATTTACGATGCCGCCGAAAGAAAGGTTTTCGATGTCTATGACGTGAGCAGAAATGCATCTGTTGGACTGGCAAAGATTTTTCAAAAGGCTCATGCCGGGCAATTGCAGGTTTATCTTCTTTATATTTTAATTGGTGTTTTGGTCTTAATCTGGGCGCTTTAAATTTTGAATAAATAGAGAGCGGAGGCACTCATGCCAGCCGAAACTTGGTTAACATTTACATTGGGATTTATGATCATCGGTTCCATTGTCGCTTTGGAACTCAAAGATATTTTGTCTTCAATTATTGCCATTGGAATTGTCGGCCTGGGCGTTTCGATTTCTTTTCTTTTTCTCCAGGCGCCCGATCTGGCCATTGTTCAATTCCTGTTTGAAATATTTGCCTTGATCATTATGCTACGGGCGTTTATCAAAAAAGATTATCACGAACAGGAACCTTCCAGGGTGAACAAAATCATTGCCGGCGTAACTATCGTCACACTGGTGGCTATTTTTATGCTCAGCATTTCGGTTTTCCGTATGTTGCCGCCATTTGGAGAACCCCTGATGACGACGTCGCAATATTACTTGTCTCATGGTGCATCTGATACCGGGGCTGCGAACCTGGTATCCTCGATTATTTTAGATTATCGCGCTTATGATACGTTGGGTGAAGTGACGGTTCTTTTTACTGCTATTTTGGGAGCTGTGACTATTCTTAGAATTAGAAAACAAACAAATAATGTAAAATGATAAAGCAAAGAAATCTCAGAGGTCTCGCAGACCTCTGAGGTTTAGTATGGGAGAAGACAATGAACAACCGGGAGGGAATGACCCTTATCGTGAAAACAGTCACTCGTTTGACTGTTTGGATTATTCTTTTATATGGCTTTTACATTATCATGCACGGCCATTTGACGCCCGGCGGCGGATTTGCCGGCGGCGTTATTCTGGCTTTGGCCCTGCTTAACGTTATGCTGGCTTTTGGACATAAATTTACCGGCGAGTGGCTCAACATTCATTCGCTGGAACATATTGAAGCAGCCAGCGCTCTGCTGTTTCTTATCATCGGTATTATCGGTATTTTTAGCGGCGGCAGTTTTCTCATCAATTTTTTGAGCCATGGAAAGCTGTTCCATATTTTGAGTGCCGGAACCATTCCCCTGTTGAACCTGGTTATCGGCTTGAAAGTGGCGATGTCCCTGTTTCTGGTGGTCTGGGTGCTGGCCGGCCTAAAAATATTAAAAGGAGATGTGGCATGACCATCTATTTACTCTGCTTTGCGCTGTTTCTGGTTGGCGTTTATGGCCTCATTACAAAAAGAGATTTGATTAAGATTATCCTCTCCATCGGCATCATGGGTTATGCGGCAAATCTTTTGCTCATTCTTTTTGGCTATCGCACCGGCGCCATTTACCCGATTCTGACCCAAAGCACTTCAGTGCAGCCCATGGTCGATCCGCTGCCGCAGGCGCTCGTGCTGACATCCATCGTTATTGAATTGGGAACAACGGCACTTCTTGTTGCTTTTGCCGTCCGCCTGTTTCAAAAATACAAAACATTTGACATTACAAAAATCAGGAGGTTGCGAGGATGATCATTCTCTGTTTTATAATCGTGCCGCTGCTCACTGCATTCCTGATTATTCTCATTGCCGGGAAAAAAGACGGCTGGGGCGTTGTCCTGTCGCTGGTTTCGGCTGCCGTCCTGTTCGTTCTGTCCATCATCGGTATTATTCAAACCGGCAGCCAGACCCTCACCTACCGGATGGGCGGCTGGAAGATTCCCTACGGTATCAGTCTGGTGCAGGATGCGCTTTCGTCCTTTATGCTGGTCATTATCAGCCTGATCGCTCTGACTTCTCTTGTTTACTCCATCACCTACGTCCGCCATATTTCCCGGGATTGGAAATATTATGCGCTTTTTATGCTTTTACTTACCGGAATGAACGGCGTCGTCGCCACCGGTGATATTTTTAATTTATATGTTTTCATGGAAATTTCCCTGCTGGCAGCTTTTGCCCTGGTTGCTTACGGCTGTGAGGCGGAAGAGTTTGAAGCAGCTTTTAAATATGCGGTCATGGGTTCGTTGTCGTCCATTCTCATTCTCATCGGCATTGCCGTGACTTACAGCGTGACATCAACACTGACGCTCGCAAAAATCGCGCAGGAATTGCCGTTGCAAAACCCCAAGCTCGTCTATTGGATTGGCGGTCTTTTCCTCGCCGGATTCGGGCTGAAAGCCGCCGCTATGCCGTTTCACGCCTGGCTGCCTGATGCACACTCGTCCGCGCCGGCGCCCATTTCATCCATGCTTTCCGGCGTGCTCATCAAAGTCCTCGGCATTTATGTGATTATCCGCATTTACTTTAATGTCCTCGGCGCGCCCGCGGCTTTTCTGGATGCTTTTCTCATCCTCGGCGCGCTTTCGATTGTTCTCAGCGGTTTTCTCGCCATCAATCAATGGGATATGAAACGGTTGCTGGCTTACAGCAGCATCAGTCAGATTGGCTATATTTTGCTGGGTATTGGCATTGCTACACCGCTGGGCATCGTTGGTGCTGTTTTTCATTTGTTAAACCATGCGATCTTTAAATCACTCCTGTTTTATGATGCCGGTGCAGTGGAAATGGCTCTTGGCACCCGCGACATGAAAAAGATGGGAAACCTGACCCGGGTCATGCCGGTGACTTCCAGCACTTCGATGATCGCTTCTTTATCGCTTTCCGGCATTCCGCCGTTCAATGGATTTTTCAGCAAGCTGATTATTATCATCGCTGCCGTACAAGCCGGGCACCCGGTCTATGCTTTCTGGGCTGTCCTTGGCAGCATTCTGACACTTGCCGCATTAATGAAAATGCAGCGTTACGGTTTCCGCGGCGAAAAGATCATTGAAGCAATTAAAGCCAAAACAACATGGAACATGAAAACAGCAATGATCACGCTGGCTGTTCTTTGTTTGCTCGTTAGCTTGCTGGTCGTTCCCGGAATTCGCGAGGTAACGCTCGATCCGGTGGCCAATGTCATTCTTGATAAAACAGGTTACATCCAAATGGTTATGGGGAGGTGAACATGAAGTTAAAAATGAAAAGCCGAATTGTTGTTTTTGTCTTATCCTTTCTGGTGTGGATGGCTCTGACCGAAGGAGGCGGCTGGCAGGAAGCTGCTGCCGGTCTTGTTTTTTCTGTTCTTGTTGCTATTATTGCCGGTCAATTTCTCATCACAACACACAAACAAAAAGGACTTGTGCATCGCTGGATTTTTGCCGTTTACTATTTTATCAAATTTTTATGGGAAATGCTCAAGGCGAACCTGCATGTCGCTTATATCGTCATTCATCCCAAACTACCCATCAAACCCGGCATCGTAAAAATAAAAACAGAATTGAAAAAGGATTCGGCCATAACCGTTCTCACAAATTCAATAACCCTGACGCCGGGAACATTGACCGTTGACGTGAATCCGGAAAAAGGAGAAATTTATGTGCACTGGATCGATGTCGTTTCATCGGAAGTGGACAGAGCCACGGAAGAGATCGGCGGCAAGTTTGAAAAGATTTTAACGGAGGTGTTTGAATGAAATTCCTGCGTTGGTTTACGGGACTGGTTTTTATTGTCCTCTTTGTCATTTTCGACTTTTTTATCTATGATGGGGAAATATATTTTAAATTGATCAATGTGATTCTGTTGTGCGCGATTTTTATACTCTACAGGGTTTTTGTTGGTCCGTCTCCGGCGGACCGCATTGTTGCTGTGGATATTCTCGGCGTTCTCACCGTCGGCATGCTGGCGCTGCTTGGCTTGCATTATGATCAATCTTTTTTACTGGATGTGGGATTAATCTGGGCGCTGCTCAGTTTTATCGCTTCGCTGGCGTTTGCAAAAGTTTTGGAAGGGAGGTCGCTCGATGATTAGAGAAACGATTGGAATGGTGTTTATTTTTGCGGGGATTGCATTCGACTTTTTCGGCGTTCTGGGACTCGTTCGTCTTCCCGATGTTTATAACCGCTTGCAGGCGGCAACAAAATGCGTGACTTTTGGATCAGCCGGCGTCTTGTTCGGCGCGTTTCTTCTGCAGGGATTCAACAGTTTCGGTTTCAAGGCCCTGCTTGGCATCGCTTTCATTTTCCTGACGTCGCCGGTTGCGGCGCACGCTATTTCCCGTGCTGCGCACCGCAGTAAAATCTCGTTGTGCGATAAAACAGTTGTCGATTATTATGAAAAAGACAATGAATTGCGCGGCGGAGAAAACCTTTCGCCTGTGCAATAATATTTAACGGAGGTCACGATGTTTTTACCCAAGATACGAGAAATCAAAGAAGCGCTGAATTCGTTTTTTTCCAAGCCGTATACATCGGAATTTCCGTTTAAGGAATATAAAGCTCCCGAAGAATTTCGTGGCTGGCCGAAATACTATGAAGAATATTGTGTCGGCTGCGGTACCTGCGTCCAGGTTTGCCCTCCAAATGCCATTAAAATGATTGATGATAAAGAGCGTGGCGTGCGCACCCTGACCGTCAATTATACGTCCTGTATTCACTGCGGGCAATGCGAAGAAAAATGCATCACGGAAAAAGGCATCCGCTTGTCCAACGAATATTCCAGCGCTACAATGGATCTGAAAGCACCTGAAAATTTTGAATCCGTCGAGAAAGAGCTTTTATTCTGTGAAATTTGCGGCGACGTCATTGCCTGCAAAGATCATCTCCACTGGATTAAGGAACGGCTGGGAGCCAAAGCGTACGCCCATCCAAATCTCTTGCTACAAACGCAGAGCGAATTCTTTGATTTGGCGCCGTCCAAAGCAAAAGACCGTGTGCGCCGCGAAGACCAGATGAAACTGGTTTGCCCCAAATGCCGCTACAAGGTTGTGGTTGCGGATGAATTTTACCCAATTTAATAATGATTTGAAAAAATACCAGCCGGAAGAAATTGTATTTGTCGGCCTGGGAAATGAACAGAGAGGAGATGACGCAGCCGGCCTCTTTTTTGTTGACAGGCTGCAAAACAGACCAGAGTTTAAAAATGCACATTTTCTTCAGGCAGGTGTTTCGCCTGAAAATTATTTACAGCAAATCCTGTCATTTCGTGCCGGGATCATCGTTTTTATTGATGCATCAAGATGGGGAGGAGCACCCGGGGAAATTGCCTGGCTGACAACGAATATAATCGAGAGAGTGGGAATAAGTACCCACGCTTTTTCCATAACAATGGTCGAAGATTATTTAAAGGCGCACCAGCAGCTGGAATTCAAATATCTCGGCATCGAACCCTTGTCGACAGTTTTTGGGGAAGGCCTGTCAAAGCAAGTTAAAGACAGTCTTGAGAAGTTTCTCGGATAGAGAACCTCATCTTGTCGGTTAAAAAATTAGTCCGTAGGGTGGGATTCTATCCCACCACCTTTGGCTACTTGAGTTTTTTTCATTTAGTTATAAACACGATTATTCCCTTTTATGCCTTCGGCCTGTAATTAGTATTTTGAGGAGTGCTTTTAAGTCAAATCGTATTGCATTTAAAAATGTGCCTTTCCAGAACCAGCGTCCATGCCTGTCTCAATGTTGGCGAGACAAATCCGAGGCTAGCAAAGGGCGCCGATTAAAAGTAACAACAGTAAAAAAGAATGTTCCTCAGGGAACCAACATCCGGCGATAGCCAGGCATTAGGATAAACCTCATATCGAGAAAGAATGAATTATGGCGCAATCAAAAAAAAAGTGGGATAGAATCCCACCCTACGGACTTCTTGCCCAGGTTTTGCATAAGGAAGGCACCAGAGTTTATTGTTCAATTTGGATAGGAAATTTTAGGATGAACCGGATACAAACGAGAGGATAAAACATTTGACATAGGTCGTGGATTATCTTAAATTATTGGTAACAATTCAGGCAGGCTCGACATTCCGGCTGTAGGAGAGCGGAATGCAACCGAAGGAAGTGCCCGTGGTGCCGGAATCTCCACATTTAGCAAGGAGATTCCGGTATCCTCCTATCGTCGGAACCGGAATGACAAATGAACGCGTTGCTATAAAA
>Ga0114931_10003538_pt1 | contig 19738 bp, 11 predicted proteins | sample 2SBtaG_FD_89579 | JGI IMG/M metagenome (GOLD analysis project Ga0114931, IMG submission 89579) | Deep subsurface microbial communities from Kolumbo volcano to uncover new lineages of life (NeLLi) - 2SBTROV14_V59a metaG | ecosystem: Environmental > Aquatic > Marine > Volcanic | place: Kolumbo...
CGCGGTACAGCGCTGCGAGCTCACGCACCAAAACGTCACTCGACCAGCCGTCGGAGACGATGTGGTGGATGACCAACACCAGCACCTGGTCATCACGGCCGCAGTGCAGCAGGCAGGTGCGCAGCAAAGGCCCGCGGGCGAGGTCGAAGGGACGTCGTGCCTGCTGACGCACGATCGCCCGCACTGTCTTTTCGCGCTGGTCACCGCGGAGCGCGCGCAGATCGACGACCGGCAGTGGGTGGGTCCGGTGCTCATGCACCACCTGCTGTGGGGCTTCGTCCTCTGTGAGGAAGGTGGTGCGCAGAGACGCGTGGCGCGCCACCACGCGATCGAAGGCAGCGGCGAGCGCCGGGCGCTTGAGCCGTCCACGGAGTCGGAACGCCGCGGAAACGTGGTAGGCGGCCCGGCCCGGCTCGAGTCGGTCGAGAAACCACAGCCGTTCCTGGGCGAAGGAAAGGGCACTCGGAGCGTCCGCGGGCACCGCCGGGATGGCCCAGCCAATCTCTGGCTGCCGCGCGTCGCCACGGGCGCGGGCCAAGGCCGCGGCCATGGTGCGCGGGGTCGACGACTCGAACACCTCGCGCAGCTCGATGCTCGCGCCAAAGGTCTCGCGCAGGCGCGACACCAAGCGCGTGGCGAGCAGCGAATGCCCACCGAGAGCGAAGAAGTCATCATCCTCACCGACTGCGCGCACGCCGAGCAACTCGGCCATCACCTCGCCGACTGCACGGACGTGGGGATCGCCATCTCCGGCGCCCTGCGCCCGCTGTGCTCCGGCCTCCGGCATCGGCAGCCGTGCCAGCGCGTTGCGATCGACCTTGCCAGTGGTGGAGAAGGGCAGGCGCTCAAGCGAACCGAATGCTGATGGCACCATGTAGCGCGGCAAGCGCTCGCCCAGAAAGGAACGCAGCGCTGACGGCCCAGGCATGATCTCCCCGGCCAGGGTCGACCAGGCGACTAGGCGGCGCTCACCCTCCGGCGTGCCCGCTGCGACGACGGCGGCGTCGCCGATCGCCGGATGGCTGCGCAGGGCTGCTTCGATCTCGCCCAATTCGATGCGAAACCCGCGTAGCTTGATCTGGTTGTCGACCCGGCCCAGGAACTCGAGGTCACCGTGTTCGAGAAAGCGGACGCGATCGCCACTGCAGTACATGCGCTCGCCTGGCGCGTCGGTGAAGGGGTCAGGCAGGAAACGTTGGGCTGTGAGCGCTGCTTGGCCCAGGTAGCCACGGGCGACGCCGGCACCGCCCACGTAAAGCTCGCCCGGCAACCCGGGGGGCGTCGGCCGGCCGAAGGGGTCGAGCACGTACACGCGGTTGGCCGCCGAGGGCCGGCCGATGGGCACCGCCTTGCGGTCGCCGATGGTGTGCGGATCAGCACCTGTTCCGGCCTCGAAGATCGCGGTGTTGATCGTCGCTTCGGTCGGGCCGTAGCCATTCCAAACACGGGTCTCATCCGCGGTGGCCCGACCCAGCGTGGCCACCAGCTCGCCATCGAGGGCTTCACCACCCAAGTGCAGCACGCGCAGGGTGTCGAGATGCGCGCCGGCCAGGGCAAGCTCGCGAAAGAAGGATGGCGTGGTGTGGACGGTGTCAATACTCCACGCCTCGACCGCTGCCTGGTAGCGCACGGGATCTGCACGCTCGTCCGCCGGCAGAACGTGCAGCGTGCCGCCAGCGAGCACGGTGGTCAGTTGCTCGAAGACACCAAAATCGAAGCCGTGGGACAGGCTCTGGAGAGCCCTGGTGTGCCGGTCGAGGCCGAGTCGATCGATTCCCCAGGCGATCACCGGCGCCAGGTTCGCCCGGCTGATCGCGACGCCTTTGGGCCTGCCGGTCGAACCGGAGGTGTAGATCACGTAGGCAATCTGAGCCGGGTCGAAAACACCATTGCTCGCTTGCGCAGCAGAACTGTCGTCCGAATGATTGTCTGCGTCACACAGGGCATCTTCCTCTCCGTCGCTGAGTAGCAAAAGACGGATCGACTGGGAAGCGTGCTCGGCGAGTCGAGTGGCGCGTGCGTGATTGGCGATGTCCGTGACCAAGACGCTGATCGCACAATCTTCGATCATGAACGCGAGTCGGTCCTCGGGGTGCTGTGGGTCGAGGGGCACAAAGCCAGACCCTGCTTGGAGGATGCCCAGCATCCCCTCGAGCACCGCCGGCCCCGGGTCGACCAGCAGGCCGACCAGGCGCTCAGGGAATGGGTGTGGCGACGACGCGGGCATGTCTCGTCCGGATGACATGGGGAAGGGGGGAAGTGATCCACTCGCTGCCTGCGGCGCTCATCATCGAAGCTCGCGAAGCTGGGCCGTGAGGCGATTCACCCGCCGTCTGAGCTCGCCGTAGGTAATGGCTCGGCGGCCGGTGATCACCGCGGGCTGGCTAGCGTCGGCGCAGGCCTGGGCGTGGAACGTGGTGACCACATCGTCGACCGCGCGCCAGCGATCATCGCCCGTGGCGAAGAGGTGCAAGGTCTCGCGTTCGTCAAGGCCCAACAGGTCGAGGTCAGCCGCCGGCTGGTCGGGAGAGCTGGACACCTGCGCCAAGAGCTGCACGAAGTGGTCGAGCATTCCTCGCAGCGTGGCTGGCTCGAAGAGCGCTCGGTCGTATTCCAGAATGCCCTCGATGCCGCCGTCGTCCGCCGGCTCCAGTACCAGCGAGAGGTCGAGCTTGGTGGTGGTTTGCGGTAGCTCGATACGCTCTGCACGGCGGGCTCCGAAGGTCGGTACGGCCCCGGGCGTGTTTTGGAAAGCGAGCATCACCTGGACCAGCGGCGCGCGGCTGCTGTCGCGTTCGGGCCGGAGCTCCTCGACCAATCGCTCGAAGGGCACCGCCCGATGCTCGAATGCATCGACCACCACCTCACGGGCCCGCCCGAGCAGCGTGCCGAAGCTCGGCCGCCCCGCTACATCGAGGCGCAGGACCACGGTGTTCACGAACAGACCGACCACTGTCTCGGTGGCCCGATGATCACGACCAGCCAGCGGCGTGCCAAGCGCGATGTCGGTCTTGCCGGCGTAGCGAGAGAGCAGGTCTGCAAAGGCCGCAAAGAGTGCCATAAAGATCGTTGCCCGGCACTCCCTTGCCAGGATTTCGAGCGGTCGTGCGATCTCGGGTCCGATGCGGATCGGCAGACTGGCACCGCGGCCACGTGCCACGGCCGGGCGCGGGTGGTCGGTCGGCAGCTCCAGTGGATCGAGTCCCGCAAGCCGGGCGCGCCACCACGCGACGTCCTCGCTCAGACGAGTCTCGTCGGCGGTGGATCGCTGCCATGCTGCGAAGTCGGCATATTGGAGCCTCGGTGCCGGTAGCGAGGGCTCCGATCCGGCGGCCGCTTGAAGGTATGCGGTCTCGAGATCGTGGGCGATCAAGCCGATCGACCAACCGTCTGCCGCGATGTGGTGCGCAACGAGCAGCAGCAAGTGCTGGTTCAGGCCCACTTCATACAGACGCACCCGGAGCAGAGGGCCGCGGGTGAGGTCAAAGGGTTGCCATGCCGCGCGCATAGCCGCCTGGAAGGCATCCGCTTCGGCCCGCTCGATGCCACCGGTCTGTGAGATGGCCTCGAAACAATCGGCAGGCCCGGGGATGACGCGTTGGACCAAGCGTCCACGAACGTCAGCGTAGGCGGTGCGCAGGCTCTCATGGCGCTCGACCACGGCGCGCACCGCCGATGCCATGGCATTCACCTCGAGGGTGCCAACGATCCGGATCGCAAGCGGCATGTTGTAGGTGGCGCGACCGGGGTCGAGTCGGTCGAGAAACCACAGGCGTTCCTGGCCGAAAGAGGGGACGAGGTCGCCATCCCGGACTGCGCCGCCCAGAGGAATGGGGCCCCCGGTGGTGCCACCGACGCCGTCACGACCGGGCCGGGTTGCCTTTTTCCTGCGCAGCGCCCGGATCAACTGGTCACGCCGATCGCGCGCCGCGCCCTCTGTTGAGGTCGTGGTCTTGTCCATCGTTCTGTCCCCTCAGGCCGGGCTGGGGCGGATCGCAGACTCGCTGTCTTCTACGCCGAAGAAGGCGCGTGACTTGATCGGACGAACACCTTTGGCCGAAAGAGAAGAGACCTCTCGGCGACCGCAGACCGACACGACCGCAATGGTCTCGCGTCGTCCGAGCTGGTGTCCCAGCCGTTACTGGTCAAGCGCAATGAAGACGCCGATCCCCTCGCAGTACGACACCTACTACGTTCCTCTCCGCAAGAGCGGATGCTCATGTACGGCGGCAGAACGCCAGCTTGCGATTGTGCCTCTTGGCCGATGACTTGGCAAGGCCGCGGAGAAGACGCCGGCCACCCAGCCGCCGCGTGCGCTCGGTTCGCGGCCGTGTGGTAGCGTGAGAGCTTCAAAACTGCGGATTGCAGCGGATTGCAAGGGCTCGTAACGATCTCGACCCGTCCGCTCGCGACCCACCTGCACGGAGGAATCCGAATGCGAGAAGGAAGGCTTTTCGTTCTCGGTTGGACCGCCCTGGCGGTGTTTTTGCTCGTGATCGCGGCGGCCTGTCAATTCGGGCCGAGCAAGGAGGAGCTCAAGGCCCAGAAGGATGAAGAGAACTGGACGCTGATCGAGCAGGCCAAGACGGATCTCGACCAACAACGCGCTGAGCTCCGAGATCTCGAACAGACCCTGGCTGGCGCGGCCCCCGCATCTGCCGCCGAGCCTGCTGAGGCACCGACCGGGGCGTCGCCGGATGGCGGGGCGGACACCGAGTCTCCCGAAGCGCTCGCGGCGCGCCTGGAGGACCTGCAGCAGGCCGTGGCCAGTGGCTCCGAAGCGTTCAGCGCCATGCTGGTCGAGTTCATCAACAGCCAGGACATCGTGGTTGGCGAGCCGCTGACCGAGCGCCAGCGCGCAGCGATTCGGCTCAAGAGCGACGAGGAAATCCTGATCGGCCGTGAGTACATCGACAAGGCTGGGGACTATACACGCGCCATCGATATCTATAAGTCTGCTCTGGATTTCGACTCGGACAACGAGAAGCTCCAGGCGGAACTGGCCAAGGCCGAGGCCGATCGGTACATGACCAAGGAGCGCTTCGGCCAGGTCAAGAAGAAGATGACGCAGAACCAGGTCCGTGCCTTGCTCGGCCAGGTGCAGCCCAAGCTCAACCGCGCCTACGAAAAGGACGATGCCGTAGCCTGGTTCTACGAGAAGGAAGGCGGCGGTGCCGCGGGGGTCTTCTTCCGCGAAAGTCGACGCGGGCGAAACGACTGGAAGGCATACCATATGGACTGGAACGCGATCAAAAATCCCAATAAGGATTAACAGCTCCAGGCGCGGTCTTCTCCAGTGCAGCCGTCAGCGCCAGGGCCAGTGCCAGGCCCGGGGCCACTGCCAGGGCTGCTGGCGGCGGTGCCATACGGTGCCCGCTCTCGTGCTGACTTGACGCGGCGCCCCTTCTTGGGAGAAACTCGAAAGAGACTGCGCATCGCCAAGGTGGTGTGCGGAAATCCCGAGGAAGGTGAGGTGATTCCCTCATGCCGATGGTGCATGTTCGTGACGAGGAGAGCTTCGAGAATGCCCTCCGTCGCTTCAAGCGCAAGTGCGAGAAATCTGGTGTCTTGACCGAACTCAAGAAGCGCCAGTACTTCGAAAAGCCATGCGTGAAGCGCAAGCGCAAGGCGCTTCAAGCGCGCAAGAAGATTCTTCGCAAGCTTGCCGAAGAACGCCGGGCCGGTCTGGCCTGACGCAGTCTTCGGATTGCCCGTGAGGAGGCGGGGGTGGGTCGAGGACCCGCCTCCGCCTTTCTCGTTCATGCCGCCCGAGCGCTGACCATGAGCCGTAGGAGGATGATCCCACCGGACCCCCCGGCCGCGGACCCCCAGAACGCGAGCGCAGCGCGCGGGCCCACCACGGCTGCCACCTGCGCAGCGCTCGAGCTGGCGACACTGCTCGAAGTCTTGGCACATTACTCGGTCACCGATCTCGGCCACGCCCGCATCCTGGACCTGCACCCAGCCCGGAGCGAAGACGAGTTACGGGCGCGCCGGGTGGCGTTCGAGGAGGTCGACCGGCTGGTTTCCACAGCCAGTTTGGTGCCCCCCATGCAGCGGCCGCTGGCGCCGTTGCTCGCCGCGCTGGGGCAGTCCCTCCAGCAAATCGATGGCCGGGACATCGTGGCCCTCGCCGACCTCGTGCGCGTCGCCGAGGCGGCGCGCGCGCGCATCGCGGCCACCGATCCGCCGCTGCCGACGCTCGGCGCCAGGGCCGACGAGCTGCGGGATCTGGGCGGGCTGTTGCACGCCATCGACCGTGCGCTCGACCGACGCGGGAACGTCCGCGACGACGCCACGCCCGAACTGGTTCGCTTTCGGGCGCGCGTGCATAGCGTGCGCGACCGCCTCTACGGCGAGCTTGGCACATTCGCCGACCAGCACCGCGAGATGCTCGGGGACGACACTGTGCCATTGCGCGGCGGCCGCTTGGTGCTGGTGGTCAAGAGCGGGTCGAAGCGGCGGCTTGCGGGCTTGACCCACGGCCGCTCGGGAAGCGGGCAGAGCGTCTACTTCGAACCGCTCTTGACGGTGGACCTCAACAACCAGCTTCAGCAATCGGTCGAAGACGAAGCGGCCGAGCGACGGCGGATTCTGGCCACCTTGGTCGACCAGCTTCGTCACCATGCCGAGGACCTCGAAGCCTGCGGCGACTTCGTTGCCGAGCTCGATTCTCTTCAGGTGCTGGTGCGCTACCGGCAAGCGACCGATGGCCGACTCGCTACCTTGACCCCGCGTCACGAACTGACGCTGGTGGCCGCCCGCCATCCGCTGATTGACCCGGCGCTCGCTGCATGGCGCGCCGAGGCCCTGGGTACGGCTGGCCATCAAGGCCCGGTGGTGCCGCTCGACCTGGCGCTCGATGCGCAGCGTCGCTTGCTGGTCGTGACCGGACCAAACGCGGGCGGCAAGACCGTGGCGCTCAAGACAGTTGGTCTCTTGGCTTTGACCCATGGTTGCGGCTTGCCAGTGCCTGCGCGGGCGGGGACGGGTCTGCCCTTCTTGCGCACGGTGGTGGCAACGGTCGGCGACGAGCAGGATCTGCTCGCCGATCGCTCTACCTTCAGTGGCCGGCTGCTGCGTCTCGGCGAGGCCTGGACGTTGGCCGATGAGGACGCCCTGGTGCTGCTCGACGAGCTGGGTTCGGGCACCGATCCCGAGGAGGGGACGGCGTTGTCCGTGGCGCTGCTCGAACACCTGGTCCAGTGCCGGTGTTTGGCGCTGGCCACCACCCACCTGACGCGGGTGGCCGCAGCAGCCATCGATCTTGAGGGCGGCGCATGTGCGGCCATGGCCTTCGACGGCCAGACCGGCGGTCCCACCTATCGCCTGCTTCCGGGCCCCCCGGGCGGCAGCGAGGCCATCGCCCTCGGCCGGCGGTTGGGCCTGGCTGCTACCTGGCTGGTGCGCGCCGAGGCTCTGCTCGACCCCCAACACAGCGAGTTCCGGCGCTTGCTGGCCGAGGTCGAGGCGAGCCGCCAGGCGCTCGAGCAAGCGCAGGCCGGGCTGGCGACCGAGCGAGAGGACCTTGCGCGGCTGGTGCGCCGCACCGCCGAGCGCGAGCGCGAGCTGGCGGCTGAGCGCCAGCGCGTGGGTCGCCAGCTCCGCGATCGGCTCGACCAGTTTCGGCTCGAGACCCGCCGCCGGTTCGCGGCCGAGATCGAGAGGCTGACGCCTGCGCTCCAGGCGGTGCCCGCCGGCCCCGCCCGTCAGCGCCGGCTGGCGAGCGAGGCCACGGCGCGCATCTTTCGCGAGGCCCCGGTGCCGGTCGAGGAGACCGCCATCACCAGCGGTCCGATCGAGATCGGGAAGCCGGTGCGTCACCGAGGGCTCGGCTGGCAAGGCGTGCTCGAGAAGCTCGCACGCGGCAAGGCCCAGGTGCGCGTGGGAGGCAAGTTGCTACGTTGCAGCGCAAGCGATTTGTCGCCGGCTCGAGATGTGACGCGCGCCAGCCGCAAGCAGCCGGAGCCACTGCCAAGAGCGGAGGCATCGGGCCCCGGGCTGGCGTCGACTCCGGCCGAGCTGATGCTGATCGGCGAACGCGTCGAGCCGGCGCTCGAGCGGCTCGATCGCTTTCTCGACCAGGCGCTGCTGGCCGGTACCGCCGAGGTGCGCGTGGTCCACGGCCACGGCTCGGGCCGCCTGCGCCGTGCCGTACGCGAGCACCTGGGCCGGCATCGAGGCGTCGCGGCACACCGTGCCGGTGGCGCCCGCGAGGGCGGCGATGGCGCCACGATCGCGGTCTTGCTGGACTGAGCGTCATGGCCCGCGCACGACTCGACGACGAGACCATCCAGGCGGTGCGCGACGCGGCCGACATCGTCGCACTCGCGAGCGACTACGTTCGTCTTGAGCGCGCAGGCAAGGGATTCAAGGGCCTATCGCCGTTCCGCAAGGAAAAGACACCGTCGTTTACCGTCGACCCGGACAAGGGCCTCTACTACTGCTTCTCGAGCGGAATCGGGGGCGACGCCATCCATCTGCACATGCAGATCACCGGCGACGATTTCCTCACCGCGGTCGAGAGCCTCGCCGAACGTTTCGGTGTTCGCATCCCCGAGGGCCCGGCGGCGCGCACCGACCCACCCGCGATCGATACCCGCGGCGCACTCGAGGCGGGTCGCGACTTCTTTCGCGCCCAGCTCGCGCACAGTGGCGAGGCGCGCGCCTACCTCGCTGCGCGGCGTATTCCGCCGGCGTTGGCCGAGCGCTTCGGCCTCGGCTACGCGCCCGACAGTTGGGATTGTCTGCTCAGCATCCTTCGCCGCCGCGTACCGGTGGCCGCCCTCGAGGCGGCCGGTTTGATCGGCCGCGGCGGCCAAGGCGGCAAGCTCTACGACCGCTTCCGCCACCGCCTGATGTTCCCAATCGTGGCCGGCTCGGGGCGGTTGGTGGGCTTCGGCGGTCGCGCGCTCGGCGATGACAAGGCCAAGTATGTAAACACGGCGGAGACCAGGCTTTTTCATAAAGGAAGCATTCTTTATGGTCTACACGGCGCCAAACAAGCACTTCGCGAAGGGCGGAAGGCAATTCTGGTCGAGGGCTACTTCGATGTCCTCGGTGCGGTGGCTGCGGGCCTCAACGCTGCGGTGGCTGGCATGGGTACGGCTCTCACCAGGGAGCAGGCCAAGCAGTTGGCCCAGCTCGTAGATGAGGTGGTCGTCGCCTACGATGGCGATGAAGCGGGTGAGCGCGCGTTTGCGCGTTGCCTGCCAGTCCTGCTCTCGGTCGGTATCACGGTCCGGCGAGCGCGCCTTCCGGCAGGCTCGGATCCGGACTCGCTGCGCCGCGAGCAGGGCGCGGACGCGCTGGTGGCAGCCATCGATGCGGCCGAGGACGCGGTGTGGCTCTTGGTCACCCGCGCGCTGCCGCCCACGGGCGAAAGCAGTCCCTTGGCGCTCGATCGCGCAGCGACGGCAATCGTCGAGATTCTCCGCCAAGTTCCCGACCCGCTGGTTCGCAGCGCCTACTTGCGGCGCGCGGCCGAGCGGCTGGGGGTGCGCGAGGAGCAGTTGGGCGGGCGTCTCGAGGGCCCTCTCGGCCGCATCCAACCGTTCTCGATCGCGGCCGCACCCGCAGCCTCCAGCGGCCCGCGCGTGCTCAGCATGGAAGAGCGCGCCATCGCACTGCTGTTCGAGCCGGCTGCCAGCTTGCCGCCGCCTGACGCTTTGCCGGTGCCCGAGGTTTTCCTCGATCCGTCGTGCAGGAATATTTTCGTGGCGTTTCGCGCTTGCTATCGACACGCGAGCGGTGGCCCGCCAGCACCAGCCGCGGTGATGACCAGGCTGCGCGAGATCGACGGAGACCTTGACTCGGCGGCCAGGATTCTCCTACTATCTTCTGTTCTCGACGACGAGGGCTCATCGGAAACCTCCGGACCCGCCGAAAACGAGCTCTCCGAAATCCTGGACAGTCTCCAACGACGCTGGTGCAAGCAACATTTGGTCGCGCTTCATCAGCAACTCCGGCAGGCACTTGCAGCAGGTGATACTGCTCTGGCGGCGCGACTTCGGACCGAGAAGAACGCTCTGACCCGTAGCCTCCACCCCGGTGCGACCGGGACTTTGTAACCAGGACGGCGTACCCAGGACGGCGTACCCAGGACGGCGACCCCGCCCGGAGGCTCCGGGCAGCGAGCAGGAGACAGCCATTGGCAACCAAAGTGGGCTCGAAGAAGGCCTTGTCGATCGAGCAGCGTCACAGCTCGGTCAAACAGCTCGTGGAGCTTGGCCAAGGCAAGGGCTACTTGCTGTACGACGAGATCTTCGAGCTTTTGCCCGAAGAGGTCATCAGCAATCCTGACGAGGTGGATGAGATCTACCGCCGGCTCGAGGTGCTGGCGGTGGGGGTCATCGACCGGCCAGAGCGCTACCAAAACCGCGACGACACCGAAGCCTTGCCGGCGGGTGACTTCGACAAGAAGGACAGCGAGGGACCCCAAGAGTTCGTGCTCTCAGAGCACGAGAAAACCAACGATCCCGTGCGCATGTACCTGCGCGAGATGGGGACCGTGCCGTTGCTCGACCGTGAAGGTGAGGTCGAGATCGCCCAGCGGATCGAGAATGGCGAGTGGCTGATCTACGAAGCGCTGTGCTCGAACCCCATGGTGCTGGGCGAGCTTTTGCGGCTCAACGAGATGGCGCAAAGGGACCGGCGCGTGCTGCGTGAGCTGGTGGCCAGCGAGCCCGATCAGCCGCTCGAGGCCAAGGCTGCAGAGCGTATATCGAAGAATCTCGCCATCTTCAGCCAGATCGCAATCAACGACAAAGAAATCCAGAAGATCCGTGCCAAGCAAGGCAAGGTCAAGAAGGGCTCTCCCAGATACCACGAGATCGAGCGCGAGATCGATCGCCTACTAGCCAAGATCGCCAAGGACATCCGGTCGATCGACTTCAGCGCACAGACCCGCAACCGCATGGTCGGGCTGCTGCGGGACATCCATCGCGAGATGTCGCGCTTGGCCGCCGATCTGCGGCGGGCTCGCCGGGCGGCGAGCAGGGAGAAAAACCCGCAGCTCCGGACGCTGAACGAAGAACGGATCACCAAGTACGAGGCACGACAGCGCGATCTCGAATACCGGTATGGCATAACCTACAAGAGCATCAATGACACCCTCAACCGCATTCGCAAGGGCGAAGAGGTGTGCGAAAACGCCAAGCAGCAACTGATCGTGGCGAATCTAAGGCTGGTGGTGTCGATCGCCAAGAAGTACACCAATCGCGGCTTGCAGTTCCTGGATCTGATCCAGGAGGGGAACATCGGCCTGATGAAGGCGGTCGAGAAGTTCGAATACCGCCGCGGCTACAAATTCTCGACCTACGCGACGTGGTGGATCCGGCAGGCCATCACCCGGGCGATCGCCGACCAGGCACGCACCATTCGCATCCCGGTGCACATGATCGAGACCATCAACAAGCTGACCCGCACCAGCCGATCGCTGGTCCAGGAGCTGGGTCGTGAGCCGACCGCCGAGGAAATCGGCGCGCGCATGGATCTCTCGCCATCCAAGGTGCGCAAGATCATGAAGATCGCGCAGGAACCGATTTCGCTGGAAACGCCGATCGGTGAGGAAGAGGACTCGCACCTCGGCGACTTCATCGAGGACAAGAACGCGGTATCGCCCATCGAGTCGGTGGTTACTGGCAATCTGCGGGACTCGACCGGCGGTGTGCTCAAGTCCCTGACGCCGCGCGAAGAGCTGGTCTTGCGCATGCGCTTCGGTGTCGGGGAAGGATCCGAGCACACGCTCGAAGAGGTCGGTCGCTCGTTCAACGTCACCCGCGAGCGCATCCGGCAAATCGAATCGAAGGCGCTGCGCAAGCTGCGGCATCCGAGCCGCGCCAACCGCCTGCGCAATTTTCTCGAAGCCTGAGCGGCAGACGAAGCGCGCCTCGACGCCGGCCTCGAGCCCGACTCCAGTCCTGGTCGACGGCCGGCGGCGCGTCAGCGCCTGCTGGATCCGTTTTTCGGGTCACCGGCAAGTGGTATGCGGTACGCAGCCGGTTTCTCACCCGGCTGGCGGGGCAGGTGGAGGGTGAAGCAGGAACCGGCGCCAGGCTCGCTGCTCACGGTGATGTCGCCGCCCAAGCTGCGGACGATGTGTTTGACGATGGCGAGGCCCAGGCCGGTTCCGCCGAGCGCCCTGGAACGTGCCTTGTCAACCCGGTAGAAGCGCTCGAAGATGCGGTCGAGGTGCCGCCGCTCGATGCCGATCCCGCGGTCGATCACCGCGATGGCAACCTCATCCTCGTCGGACGAAACAAGTACTGACACCTCAGCTCCTTCGGGTGAGTAGGTGACGGCATTCTCGAGCAGGTTGAACAGCGCCTCTTCGAGCGCCTGGAGCTCGCCGAGCACGTGCACCGGTGCCTCGGGAACCGTCGCCAGGATGCGGATGGTCTTTGCCTGGCTTGCTGGTTCGAGCGCACGAAGCGCTGCACGTACGACCTGCCGTACATCGACCAGACCGCCCGCCCGCCCGCCCGCATCGCCGTCGAGACGCGACAGCGATAGGAGATCGACCACCAGGCGGGAAAGCCGCAGGCTTTGGTCGCGAAGGCGTGCCAGAAAACGTTGCCGGGTCGCTGCCGGCATGTCCGCATCGTCGAGCAAGGTCTCGGCCAGGCCGCGGATGGCGGTGACGGGCGTCTTGAGCTCGTGCGACACATTGCCCACAAAGTCCTGGCGCACCGTCTCGAGGCGGCGCATGGTGGTCACGTCACCGAGCACCAGCACAGCACCGTGCCGGCCGCTGCTCCCGGTTCCGAGCGGTGTCGCGCGCAGCTCGATCACCCGGTCCTCGCTTCCCGCGAGACGCAGCTCGCGTTGTGCCGGGGTGTCACCGCGCATGGCGGCGCGCAAGACCTCCGTAATGGTGTGGATGCGCGTTACCTCCCAGATCGCCCGACCTTCAACCGAGTCCGGCGCCACACCGAGCAAATCGGCGGCCACCTGGTTGATGTGCACCACACGCTCCTGCGGGTCCACCGCCACCACGCCCTCGATCATCGAGCCCAAAATAGCCGCCAGCCTGCCCCGCTCGAGCTTGGCCGCATCAAGTTGCTCGCCCAGACTTCGGAGCATGGCGTTCCACGCGTGGATCAGCGCGCCAAGCTCGTCGGCAGGGTCATCGGCAGCCAGGCGCTGGCTGGTTTTGCCCACAGCCAGCGCCTGGGCGGCCGCGGTCATCTCGCGCAGTGGCCGCGTGACGCGCCGGGTGAGGGCGAGCGCTAGCAGCCAGGCGACCAGCATGGCGACTCCCGCGCCCGCAGCGATGGCGCCGAGCGCGCCGACCACGCCGCTCGCCCCAAACCCAGCCATCACCAGCGCGACGACCACGATCACCAGCAGGTAGCTGGCGTAGAGTTTCAAGAGCAAGCGCGCTTGCAGCATGCCGTGGCCCACCGCGGCTGCTAGCAGCCCGCGGCGTCTTGATCGCGGAAACGGTAGCCCACACCGCGCACGGTTTCGATCCGGTCACGCGCCGCGCCCAGCTTGGTGCGGATCGCTCGCACGTGGACATCGATGTTGCGGTCTATGACCACTGCGCCGTGGCCGATCACGCGTTGCACCAGCAGGTCACGGGTAAAGACCCGGCCAGGCGCTGCTGCGAGCGTGTGCAACAGGCGAAACTCGGTGGCTGTGACGGCCACCGTCTGACCTGCAACCAATACCTCATGTCGCTGGCTGTCGATGATCAGGTCGTCGATCTCGATCCGACTTGGAATCGTAGCGTCGTCTTGCAGCACACCCCTCCGCAGCACCGCCCGGATGCGTGCGATCAGCACCTTGGGTGAGAACGGCTTGGTCACATAGTCGTCTGCACCCACACCCAATCCCAGCACCACGTCGCTCTCCTCGCCCTTGGCGGTGAGCATGACGATCGGGATGCTGCGGGTGCTCGCATCCAGCTTCAGCTTGCGACAGACCTCGAGACCGTCGAGGCCCGGCAGCAGCAAATCGAGCAGTACCAGCTCTGGCCGCTCGCGCCGGGCCAGGCGCAGGCCATCTTCGCCGTTGGCAGCCGTGGAGACAGCAAAACCTTCTCGGGCCAGGTTGTACGCGAGGACCGTCAGGATGTCGGGCTCGTCCTCGATGGCGAGAATTCTCGGCTTGGCCATACGCACCTTGGTCCTTTCCCACAGGCGATGGCGGGTTCGATGCGCGACGTCACCAGATCTGGTGACGCACCAACTCGCCCTGCACCATGAAGATCACGTCTTCGGCGATGTTTGTGGCGAGATCCGCGATGCGCTCAAGATAGCGCGAGACGGAAAGCAGTTGAATCCAGGCCCCGATGCGCTCGGGTTCCGCTCGCATTCGCGCTTCGATCAAGCCGAAAATCGCCAGGTGGAGCGTATCCACCGCCTCATCGTCGCTTAGCACCTTGCGTGCCAGATCGAGATCGGCGCCGACCAACGCGTTGAGGCAGTCGCACAGCATGGCGCGCACGCGGGTGCTCATTTCGTTGATCTCGGCGGGAACCGGTACAGGCTCACCAGACGCCAGATCCCGGGCGCGGGAGGCGATGTTGCCAGCCAGGTCGCCGACCCGCTCGAGGTCATTGTTGACCTTGAGCACCGCGACCACGAAGCGAAGATCGGTGGCCACGGGCTGGTGCAAGGCCAGAATCTTCAGGCACACGTCTTCCACGTGCACCTCTTGCTTATCGACCACTCGGTCTCCGACGCGTACCTCCTCGGCGAGCTCCGGACGCCGGTCCACCAGCGCGAGGATCGCCTTGTTGGTTGCATCTTCGACCAGCGAGCCGACGGTGAGCAGCTCGCGTTTCAGGTTTTCGAGGTCACGCAGAAGGTGAATCGCCACAATCTTGGCTCCGCCTTTGAGGCCGTTCGCATCCTAGCAAGCGCTGGATGCGACCGGCCGTTCGCATCCAGCTATGTTCCGCGCTGGTGTTGCCTCTCGGAGGCTGCCTGAATCGCTAGAAGTCGACCTGCCAGCGGAGCAGGAAGAAGTCAGCATCGCCGACGTTGTCGACGTCGGCGTGCACGACATTGATCATCATGCGCGTGGCCGGGTTCAGGTACCAATTCACGGCCAGGGTGACGTTGTCTTGTTCACCGCCGGCGATTCCCTCGTCGGTGAGATCCAGGGTGGAGTAGCGAAGCGCGATTTCCCACGCACCCTTGCCGCCGTTCTTGCCGAAGTTCTCTTTGGGTTTTTGGCGGTCGAAGGCGCCGGAGCTGGTCTTGAAACGCCGGTGCTCGCCGGTCAGGTAGTAGCCAACCTGGACGTCTCCGCCACGAAAGCTCGGGTCGCCGAACATCGGCGCGTCGATCTCTGCTTGCAGGTACTCGGCCGAGAACCACAGGGGACCGAACACGCCTGCGGTTTCGAGATCGAGGATCAGCGCACTGTCTGCTGCAAAGCTCTCGGTATCGACCAGGCGGCTCGTATCGTGCGCCTCCGGCCGCGCGCGAAAACGAAAGGTGCCGCCATTGCGGATTTCCTTGCGCGTGGCCGCTAGACCGACGTGGATCAGACGCTTCCCTTGGTTCTCATAAAGTGGGCGGAATGCGACGCGGCCTGTGACGTTGATGTTGTCCTCGCCCGTGCTGACACCGAAGCCGTCTGCGTCGAAGTACGCACCGAATCCCCAGTTGAAGCGATCACCCCGAGAACCCTTGAACCCGATACCGCTGTTGCGCCCGGGCGAAAACGCCTCGATCGGCAGCGAGCGTTCGAGAAAAGCCAGGTACTTCGAGCTGGTTTGCTCCTCGAGACTGAAAGGCTCCTTGAAATGCCCGAACTGAACCTCGCCCCAATCGGAGAGAATGCCGATATAAGCGTCTTTGATGTCCGTATTGCCTCCTGCAAAGTCATACTGGACCTTGAACGCGATTCGTTCGTAAATCTTGCCGGAGAAAAACAGTCGCGCTCGCCGGAACTCGAAGCCGTCTTCAAGGCCGCCGAAGACATCGTCTGCATCCACGAAGGTGTAGTCGGCCTGGAGGCGGCCACCGAACTTCAGCGCGAAGGCGCCATCTTCAGAAGTGAGCTTGAAGCCGTTGGACCATTTGAACTTCCAATCTTCAGCACCCGCCGTGGATGCCAGGGTGAGAAGCCCTAGGACCAGCAGGGCACCGATTCGTCGAGCGTCACGGGCAACGCAAGAGCTCATATTCGATCCTCCTCGATCGGGGATTCGACGGAGGCGGCGGTCTGCACCGCGCGGACCGCTGTCCCCGTCGAGGTCGGCGGCGAGCATTCCGCATGGTTGTGAAGAAGGCGAGAAGGTCACGTGAAATTGCCCGCCAATGCCAGTTGGCGGTCCCAGAGCGATGATCTGCGGTAGCCCCGGCGGATCTTACAGCGATCTTTATCGAATGCTCACACCAGGTGGCTAGCTTCGTTGCACACCGCGTGGCCCGCAACAGCGGCCCCGCATACCGGTCGCCATCGCGTCGCTGTACCGCCGTGGTGCCGTTGCGACCGGGTGAAACAGCCATAGAAGAACGATCCAAACGATCCATGAGGAGAAGCTCGATGCGCAATCGCTCCATCTTGCGGGCCGCTACCTTGAGCGCGGCCCTCCTGCTGGCCGCGCTACCCGCCGTGGCGCAGGTCCGAGTCGACAGCCGTTTGCCCCACTATCGACCGGTACAAGGGGTTTCGGGCACCGTCAAGAGCGTTGGCTCTGACACCTTGAACAACCTGATGACGCTATGGGCGGAGAAGCTGAAGGCGCTGTATCCGAATGTGCAGGTCGAGATCGAAGGCAAGGGGTCGTCCACCGCGCCACCGGCGTTGGTTGCGGGCGCCTCCAACTTCGGGCCCATGAGCCGCACGATGAAGGCCGCCGAGATCGATGCTTTCGAGAAGAAGTTTGGCTACAAACCAGTGAATGTCAAAACAGCGATCGACATGCTGGCCGTATATGTTCACAAGGACAATCCGATCGCCAAAGCCGGTCTTTCGCTCCCCCAGGTGGATGCGATCTTCTCCGCCACCCGCAAGGGCGGTCTTGCCGCGGCGATCACCACCTGGGGCCAGGCCGGGCTCAGTGGCCCTTGGGCCCATCGGCCGATCAGCCTCTATGGTCGCAACTCCGCTTCCGGCACCTACGGTTACTTCAAAAAGCACGCGCTGTTTAAAGGTGACTACAAGGACTCGGTCAAAGAGCAGCCGGGGTCGAGCGCGGTGGTCCAGGGCGTGGCCCACGATCTTGGCGGCATCGGGTACAGTGGTCTCGGCTACAGGACCGCGGATGTGGCCACCGTGCCATTGGCCGCGAAAACCGGCGCCGCGCCGGTGGCGCCGACGCCCGATCATGTCGCGCAGTACCCGCTGGCGCGCTTTCTCTACATTTACGTGAATAAGAAACCCGGAACGCAGCTCGAGCCCTTGCGCCGCGAGTTCCTGAAGCTGGTTTTCAGCCACGAAGGTCAGGAAATCGTGGTCAAGGACGGCTATCTACCGGTGTCGTACGAAGTTGCCAAGGCGACCCTCGCGGCGATTGGCATCGAGATCAACGCAACGAATTGATCGGGCCATCAGCCCCACGCCCGCCCATCGGGATTGGGCCTGGTGAGCCGTTCGCTCTGCGCTCGCCAGGCTCCCTGCGCGGGCGTGGCCTTCGCTCGAGGACACCGGGGCTAGCCATGAACGAGAGCCGCAGCTTCACCGGTCGCCGACGCAAACGTACGACCCGCCGTGCGGTGCGGATCAAGGATCGCGCCGCGCGCGCGCTGATCACCTTCGGTGGCATCGCCACGATTCTCTCCGTGCTCAGCGTCGCGGTGTTTCTTCTCTGGGTGGTGGTGCCGCTGTTTCTCCCCGCCGAGGTCGAGCACCTGCAAACGGTCGGGCCAGTCTTCGAGCAAGCCCCCGCACACCTGGGTCTGGATGAATATGGCCTGCTCGGCTGGGCGTTCTTTCCGTCCGGCCGGGTGGAGGTTTTTCGGCTCGATGACGGTCGCCGACGCGCCAGCCAGACCGTTTTCGCACCGGGAGAGCTGTGCTCGTGGCAGTTCGCGTTGACCGGCGACGGCGCGGTTTTCGGCCTGGCCGATGGTGCAGCCCAGTTGGCCACCTTCCGCTTCGAGACGGAGGTCTTGCCGCTCGACGCGTTGCATGCACCGCAGCGCGCGTTGCTCGAGGGTGCGTCCGAAGGCGCTGTGGTCGATTTCGAGGACGGCGTCTTGCAGCGCATCCAGAATCACCAGGTGCGTCGCGAGCGCTTCGAGATCCGCTTTGAGCAGCGCGTCGTGTTCGGCGACGGTCCGCTGCTCGCCATTGCCCGCCAGCCGACCGCCGACGGTCTGCGCCTCGCCGCCCTGGTTCGCGAGCCTGCACCCGGCCGTGGTGAGGCGTCGCGCGGCGCGGCGTCGCCCGGGGCGCGGATGCGTCTGGTCGCGGTGACGGGCGAAGAAAGCTCGAACTTCCTCACGGGCGAGACCTCCATGTCCTTCGGCGCACCTGTCGAGCTGCCCTACGAGCCGCTCGGTACCGGTCCCCCGCGCTGGCTCGGGCTCAGCGCTGCCGGCGCGGATCTTTACCTCACGTGGGAAGACGGCAGCGCCTTGCGCGTCGCGCTAGGGGATCCCGAGAACGCGCAGATCGCCGAGCGTGGGCGTCTGGTCGCGCCTGGCCGGCGGCTGAACGCGGTGGGATTCGTGCTGGGACAAAACACGCTGGCATGGGGCGATGACAGCGGCGCGCTGGCAGCCGGTTTTCAGATCCGCCGTACCGATTTGCAAGACCTGACCGCGCGCGCGTTGGAGCCGGCGCCGGACGCCGTCTCCGTGCTGGTGCGCACCAAACGTCTGGCCCGGGAAGGCCAAGCAGTCGGCGCCATCCGTGCCATCGCAGCCTCGGCGCGCTCGCGCCTGCTGCTCGCAGCGTTCGAGGACCACAGCCTGCGGCTTTACAACGTCACGTACGAGAGCCAGCTCGCCGACATCAAGCTGCCGATCGAAGAACGGGTCGAGACGCTGGCGCTCGGCCCCCGGGAAGACCGCCTTGCCGTGGCCACGCGCCATCACCTGATGGTTGGCCGGCTCGTCACCGGCAGCTCGGAGGCGAGCTTCAACGCCTTTTTTCGGCCGACTTGGTACGAGGGCTATCCCGCGCCCATTCATAGCTGGCAATCGTCCTCCGGCAGCGATGACTTCGAGCCCAAGCACAGCCTGCTGCCGCTGATCTTCGGCACCCTGAAAGCAACCGCCTATTCGATGCTCTTCGGAGCGCCACTGGCGCTGCTCGCCGCACTGTTTACTTCGGAGCTTCTCGCACCGCGGATCCGCACTGTGGTCAAGCCCACCATCGAGCTGATGGCGAGTCTGCCCAGCGTGGTTCTCGGCTTCCTCGCCGCGCTGGTCTTCGCACCCCTTGTCGAGCGTGCCGTGCCCACCGTCTTGGCCGCCTTCGTCGCGTTACCGCTCGCCTTCTTGCTCGGCGCCTATGGCTGGCAGCTATTGCCGCCGAGGCTGGCCATTCGCCTCGAGCCCTGGCGGCTTGTCTTCCTCATGCTGGTCATTCCGTTCGGGATCTGGCTGGCCATCGGGCTCGGACCGCTGGCTGAGGGCATTTTCTTCGCCGGCGACTTCAAGGGCTGGCTGGCTTGGGACGCCACGCTCTCGAGCGGTCGTCCGCAGCTCGCGAGCACCCTCGGCGGCTGGCTGTTCCTGACCTTTCCGGCCTCCGCCGCGCTTTTGTGGTTCCTGGTCAACCGCTTCCTCAACGCCCGTCTGCGGGCCCGTGCCGGCGGCTGGAGCCG
>Ga0114931_10003539_pt1 | contig 19735 bp, 16 predicted proteins | sample 2SBtaG_FD_89579 | JGI IMG/M metagenome (GOLD analysis project Ga0114931, IMG submission 89579) | Deep subsurface microbial communities from Kolumbo volcano to uncover new lineages of life (NeLLi) - 2SBTROV14_V59a metaG | ecosystem: Environmental > Aquatic > Marine > Volcanic | place: Kolumbo...
GACACGCCGTGAATACGTCCCTGTAGGCTCGGATGCAGCATCCCTGCTGCATACGGTCGTGGCAGAACCTACCCCTATCCACGCTGTGGTGCTGCCAATGCCCGGACTTTTTGAGATGTTACCCACTTCCGAGAGCCGATCGAGGAAGAAGCGGGAAAACTCGGTGACAAGCTGCTATCTTTCCATGTTCTCGGCAGCCGGTGCGGTTTCGGTGGCCGAGTACGTAGATCCGCCGGGGGCCCGGCTCGGTCCCGATCGCGTATAAGGGCGTACCGGGCCGTCTGCTTCGGTCCCGTCACGCGGTCGATATCCCTCGATGCGATCGGGAGCCCTCCCGAAGTGGTCCGGGTGCGACCCCGTGGCTCGTCTCGGGTGGTCGGGAGCGTTCCGCGTTTTTCGGGATGCTCCGTATTCCGGGGCTTTGCTCGCGTACGGTGGTGCGGAATCCGGCCGGTGCCGGGGGAATACCATCAGGCGATCTTTATCTCCCGGCGGTACCCGGAAAGCGGGCCTCCATGGACGAGTTCAGCGAGAAGGCGACATGTCAGCAGCAGAGGAACGGCTCGAGAGCACGCTCGAAGGCGAGCACCGGGAGCTCGACTCGGTGGTCATCCGCTTTGCCGGAGATTCCGGGGATGGAATGCAGCTAACCGGCGGGCAATTTACCGAGTCGACGGCGCTGTCGGGAAACGATCTCGCGACGTTTCCCGACTTTCCGGCCGAGATCCGGGCGCCTACCGGTACGACCTTCGGGGTCTCTGCCTTCCAGATCAACTTCGCGAGCCACGAGGTCAGCACCGCCGGCGATGAGCTCGATGTGCTGGTCGCGATGAATCCGGCGGCGTTGAAGACGAATCTGCTGGACTTGCGAGAAGGGGGTGTGCTCGTCATCGACAGTGGCGCGTTCGGCGCCCGGAATTTGAAGAAAGCCGGTTACGCTTCGAATCCTCTCGAGGATGGATCGTTATCCGGATTCCACGTCGTCCAGATCGACGTTCAAAAGCGAGTGTTGGAAGCGGTAGAGCCCTATGGGCTCGGTCACAAGAACGCACTTCGTTGTAAGAACATGTGGGTGCTGGGGCTCATCATGTGGCTCTATGGGCGCGATCGCGCTCCAACGGTGGCGGGGATCCAGGAGAAGTTCGCCGATCGACCCGAGATCCGGGATGCCAATCTCGCCGCCCTCAATGCCGGCCATACGTACGCAGAGAGCGCCGAGCTGGCGGAGGCGCTGCCCGCGGTCTCCGTTCCCCGTGCCAGCGTCGAGCCGGGTCTGTATCGAAACGTGACCGGGACCGAGGCAATGGCCTGGGGAATCGTGGCCGCGAGCGTTCTATCCGGACTAGAGGTGCTGTTCGCCTCCTACCCGATAACTCCCGCATCGAGTCTGCTGCACACCCTTGCCGGCTTGAAGCAGTTCGACGTGACGACTTTTCAGGCCGAGGACGAGATCGCGGCGGCGTGTGCCGCCATCGGCGCCGCCTACGCGGGGTCGTTGGGGGTCACCTCGAGCGCCGGGCCCGGAATCGCGCTCAAGGGCGAAGCGATCTCTCTGGCATGTGCGGTAGAGCTGCCGCTCGTGGTCATCAACACCCAGCGAGGGGGGCCGTCCACGGGCTTGCCGACCAAGACCGAGCAATCGGATCTCTACCAGGCCGTCTTCGGCCGCCACGCCGACACCCCTCTCGTCGTCCTGGCGCCTTCTACCCCTTCGGATTGCTTCGAGGTGGCGGTGGAGGCGGCCCGCATCGCGACCCGTCACATGACTCCGGTAATGGTGTTGAGCGACGGGTACCTGGCCAACGCGGCCGAACCGTGGAGGATCCCCGATACCGCGGTGATGGAGCGTTTCGCGCCACGGTTCGCAGCCGAGCCGGAGGGCTTCCATCCGTTCGCGCGCGACCCCGATACGCTGGCCCGGGTCTGGGCGAAACCCGGTACCCCCGGGCTCGAGCACCGCATCGGCGGGCTCGAGAAGAGCTTCGTCTCCAGTAACATCTCCTACGATCCGGCCAATCATCAGCGTATGACGGAGGTCCGGAACGAGAAGATCGCACGGGTCGCGCGCGACATTCCCGCCCAGACGATCGCCCTCGGTCCTGACTCGGGACCCCTGGCGGTGTTGAGCTGGGGCTCGACCTACGGCGCGGTCCATCAGGCAGTGAAGCGGGTGCTTGCCGACCGGTTGCCGGTGGCCCACGTGCACCTGCGTTACCTGTGGCCGTTACCTTCTGATCTCGAATCACTCCTGGGCGGTTTCGAACGGGTGCTCATTCCGGAGATGAACACCGGCCAGCTCCGGCGTATCGTGCGTTCGGAAACACTCGTCGATGCCAAGGGATTGAACAAGATTGCCGGACAGCCGTTCAAGATCACCGAGGTCGAGACGGCGATCCGAGAGGAGATCGACGCATGAACGCACCGGCCGAGATCGATCGGGAGAGAACGGTCACCCTCACGCCGAAGGACTTCGCAAGCGATCAGGAGGTTCGCTGGTGCCCGGGATGTGGGGACTACGCGATCTTGAAGGCCGTGCAAAAGGTGCTGCCCACCCTTGGCGTGCCTCGCGAGCGCTTTGTCTTCGTCTCCGGTATCGGTTGCTCGTCCCGTTTTCCGTACTACATGAGCACTTACGGTTTTCACACCATCCACGGGCGTGCCCCGGCCATCGCGACCGGAGTGAAGCTCGCGAACCCCGATCTCGATGTCTGGCTGATCACCGGCGACGGCGACGGTCTCAGCATCGGCGGCAATCACATGCTGCACGTGCTACGCCGCAACGTGGATCTGCAGATCCTGCTCTTCAACAATCAGATCTACGGTCTGACGAAGGGACAGTACTCACCCACCTCGCGGCTCGGCAGCGGCACTCCGTCCACCCCCGAGGGCTCGCTGGATGCACCTTTGTTGCCTTGTCGGTTCGCCCTGGGCGCCGGGGCGCGTTTCGTGGCTCGGTCGATCGATACCGAGATCGTCCACTTGAGCGCGGTGCTGACTCGTGCCCACGCGCATCGCGGGGCGTCGTTCGTCGAGATCTTCCAGAACTGCAACGTCTATAACGACGGGGCGTTCGATTACTTCACCGAGCGTGCCCACGCGAAGGAGACGCAACTCCGGCTCGAGCACGGGCAGCCGATGCGTTTCGGACGCGACGGGGAGAAGGGGATCCGGTTCAATCCGACAACCTTCTCGCTCGAAGCTGTCACGCCTGGCGAGGAGGGTGTCAGCGACGACGACGTCCTCGTGCACGACGAGAGCAACCGCGCGTTGGCGGGGATGCTCTGCGCAATGGATGGCCCGGATCTGCCGGTTGCGCTCGGCGTCATCTATCGCGCACCGGGGCCGGAGTACGTGGAGAGCGTAAGGGTCCAGCGCGAACAGTACCGGGCCAAGGTGGGACCGGCCGATCTCGACGCCTTGCTCCATCGGGGACACACCTGGCGGGTGGACGATCACCTTCACCGCCCCGGGAGTGCGGGGTCGGAGCCGGATCGGTGAGCGGGTTCGTTCTCGACTACGTCGGGATCGCGACGAGCAATCTCGACGAAGGCGCGGCCGCGTTTCGGCGGCTCGGGTTCGCACTCACGAACCGCAGCGTCCACACCGGGCGCGCTACCGGCAACCACTGTGCGATGCTCCCGGAGGGCTATCTCGAGATTATCGGGATGGCTGACCCGTCGGTCCCGTCGACGTTTCACGACATGCTCGCCCGCTACGAGGGCGTCCACATCGTCGCTTTCGGTTGCGAGAATGCCGATGAGGCGCATGACGCCATCGCCGGGCGCCAACCCGGAGTGGCGCCGCCAGAGCTTCTGGAGCGCGACGCCGAGTACATCGATCCCCAGGACCCTTCTGGTGCTGTGCAGCGCCGCCGGGCGGCCTTTCGGAATCTGTACGCGGATGGCGAGGTATTCCCGGAAGCGCGGTTCCTCGTCATCGAGCACCTGACCCGGGAGGTTCTCTGGCAGCCGCACCTGCTCGAGCATCCGAACGGTGCTCGTGCTCTGCTGGAAGTTGCGATCTGCACGCCCGATGTCGCGACGACGGCGGCGCGGCTCGGGGCGGTGCTGGCGGTGGAGCCCCAGGCCCAGGGCAGCGGGATCATCGCTCTCGATCTGGACCGGGGCAGGATCTACCTCCTGGAGCCGGATTCGGTACCGCGGTGGGCGAAAGGGGTCGAGCCGCCCCGCGTTCCGAGCGTGGTGGGGTTTGGGGTGGGTGTCGCCGATCTGGCGAGGACGAAGGCTGTCCTCTCCGAGCGGGATGTGACCTTTCGGGACCATCCCTATCCCGCCATCTGGGTGCCGCCCGGCGAGGCGCGGGGCGCGGTCGTCTCGTTCATTCAAATCTGATCTGAGCGCCCCCCCGGGACCCCGGCGCTGCCTTCGTTCCCCTCCGCCTGCTCGTGCCGCTCGGCCGGACCGGCCGCTCCGAGGGACGTGCCGGGGCACGCTGACCTCATGCTATGATTTCCGAGGACCGTTGCTGCCCGTAGGAAAGCCATACCCGGGTCGGGGTCGGGGTTCGGGAGGTGCTGGCCCGAGAGGGTCTGCCCGGGTCGATGTGAAGGACCGATCGGCGAGAAGGAGGGACATTCCATGAAGTTCGGCATCTTCTACGAGCATCAGCTCCCAAGACCCTGGACGGAAGCTTCCGAGTACGAGTTGCTCCAGAACTCCCTGTCGCAGATCGAGCTCGCCGACCAGCTCGGGTACGACTACGCATGGGAGGTGGAGCACCATTTCCTCGAGGAGTACTCGCATTCTTCGGCGCCGGAAGTGTTTCTGGGAGCGGCCTCGCAGCGCACCCGCAACATTCGGCTGGGACACGGCATCATCCAGCTCACCACGAATCAGCCGCACCGGGTGGCCGAGCGGGTCGCAACCCTCGACCTGCTCTCGGGCGGGCGGGTGGAGCTCGGCATGGGTGAGGGTGCAGGGCCGGCCGAGCTGCACCCGTTCAACATCCGGGTTCGGGACAAGCGGGACCGCTGGGAAGAAGCGGTCAAGGCGATTGTGCCCATGTTCACGAGGACGAGCTGGGAGTGGCACGGGCAGCACTACGATTTTCCGGCCCGGAACGTCATTCCGAAGCCCTATCAGAAGCCTCATCCACCGCTCTGGGTCGCCTGCTCGAACATCCAAACCATCGCGCAAGCGGGTGCCTGGGGAATGGGAGCTCTGGGGTTTTCCTTCGTCTCGCCGGAAGCGGCGACGGCATGGGTGAACAAGTACTACAACATGCTCCTCGACCGGCCCGAGCGCCTCTCCGAGTATTCCATCAACCCTCGAGTGGCCATCGTCAATGGGTTCATGTGCGCGAAGACGGATGAGGAAGCGATCGAGAAGGCGGCTGGCTGGACGTTCTTCATCTTTGCGCTGTCCTACTATGGCCGAAAGGGAGTGGACGCCCCGGGTGAAGGCAATCTGTGGCGGGACTATCAGAGCTGGCGCAGATCGGACAAGGCGAAGGAAGCGTTACGCAATGGCCTGATTGGCTCCCCGGAGACCCTCCGCAAGCGCCTGCGGCAGTTCAGCGACGCTCATGTCGACCAGGTCATCCTGCTCAATCAGGCAGGCAAGACCAGCCATCAGGACATCTGTGACAGCCTCACCCTGTTCGCCAGGGAGGTCATGCCCGAGTTTCACGCCGAGCAGGCCGCCCACGAGGCGTGGAAGCGCAAAGTTCTGGATCGGGAGATCGTTCTGAAGGACCTGAGCGTCGATCAGTTCGATCTTTATAGTCATCAGAACGAGGACATCGTTCGAGAGACACCGGAGCAGCTCAAGGCCCGGATGGCGGCCAAGGAAGCCGCGGCTGCCGGGGGGGATTGAACATCCAGTCCAGCGGGCCGGGCGATCGCCCGACGCGGCTGAAAGAAAGGCGTCGCTGAAGGAGAACGGAGGACATCGCGATGATCGGCATCGTTGCAAAGATCCGGGTCAAGGACGGGATGGGGCCGCAGTTCGAGGAGGTGGCAAAACGGCTGGTCGCGGCGGTCAACGCGAACGAACCGGACTGTCTCTTGTACGCGCTGCACAAATCACCCGAAGACGGCAATCTCTACGTGTTCATGGAGCGTTATAAAGATCAGGCGGCGACCGAGTTCCACCGTAAGCAGGACCATTTTCGAACGCTCGGGCGGGCCATGGGCGAGTTCATGGACGGCGCCCCCGAGGTGATGCGCCTCGAGGAGGTCTGACGTCCGGAGATGGCCGGGAGGACGCCGGATCCGTCCCCGTGCGCCAAGGCGCGTGCCGGACCGGGACTGACTGAGAAGCGTTTGACCTCAGTCTCGGCGGTTCAGCGCCCCATTGCCGCCCTCGCCTTTGCCATATCCGCGTCGACCCCGGCGACGGTGGGACGGTTCCCGACCTCCGCGTACCAGGCCTTGGACCCCGGGAGCAGCGCGAAGAGATCGATGTCGCAGTTCGTGGTCGATAGGGTGTTGGCGAGCGTCAATGTGTAGTAGCCGAACAGATCGGCATAGGTGAAGAGGGGGCCCGCGATCCAGGGGTCGAACTTCACGAGCTGACCGACGGCTTTCATGCCTCGGGGGAGGTCCCGGCTCATGCCTTTCTTGACGTGCTCCGGCACCTCGTTACCGAAAGCGGCCCCGATACCTTTTCTGGCGACGAGCTCGACGTAGAGCTCGAGCGCTTTACAGAGCTCCCGCGCTTTCGCGCGTTCGAACGGGTCGGTCGGCCGCAGGGCTGGCTCGGGTCGGAGGTCTTCCAGGTAATCCAGGATCGCAGAGGTTTCCGCCAGGGGTCCGCCGTCGGTCTCGAGGCAGGGAACCTTGCCCATCGGGCTCCTGCCCGTGTAGTCGCCTTTCTGGGAAGGCGGCTGCTGCACGAATTCGTACGAGATCCCTTTCTCTTCCAGTGCTGCCCGAACCATGTTCGTATAGTTGCTGAGGGGAATACCATAGAGCTTGATCATGGGGTCGTGTCCTTGGTCGTAGGGTAAGGCCAATGGAACACGGGCACGCCTCGTGGATCAAGCGGCGAGGTGGGCGCTGCGGCAAAAATTCCGAGGTTTCGGCGGCATCGGATGGGCCGCTAGAATCGAAAGCGTCAGCCTTTGACTGTGTAGCAAAGCGCAAACCGGGTCTGCGCCGCGGCCTGCTCTGTGAAGTCCAGGATCGACTCATGCAGAGCTTCCTTAGAGGGTGAGCTCCACCGTCTGGCTCACCAAGCGGGTGATCTGCGCTCGCATCTCCGGGGTGGCGAGCGGATCGACGACAAGCCGGGAACGCAGCCAGGCGACGAAGGCGTCGCGGGTCAGCGTCGCTCGCGGGGTCGCCGAGTATTCGAGCCACAGCTCCCTCAGGTCGCGGGTCGGGTCGGGGTCGCGCTCTCCCGTTTCGACGAACCGGGACGGAGGCATGAAAGGTAATGGGCTCATGCGAGACGTCGCTCTTTGCTCGGGGAATTCACGATGTTGTCGAATTTCATGAAAAAAACTTGAGCAGTTATTCGCAATGGGCCAAGTGAATGTCCGGATCGCGAGTCTTTCCTCCGCGGGTGAGGAACGGTTCGACTACATTGTCGTCGGCGCCGGGTCCGCGGGCTGTGCGCTTGCCGGCCGCCTGGCCGAGGCGGCCTGCTCCGTGCTCTTGTTGGAGGCGGGTCCCCCCGATCGGTCTCCCTGGATCCACATCCCGGCCGGAATGACCCGCCTCTACACTCATCCCGGGTTCAACTGGCGCTTCGAAAGCGAGCCCGTCGACGCGCTCGAAGGTAGAACGTTGTACCAGCCGCGCGGCAAGGTCCTCGGGGGGACGAGCTCCATCAACGGTACGGTATACATGCGGGGGACGCCTTCCGATTACGACGAATGGCGCCAAAAGGGCTGCGAGGGATGGGACTGGGACTCGGTGCTGCCCTACTTCAAGCGCGCCGAGAATCAGGCGCGCGGCCCCGATGCCTGGCACGGGGGGGACGGTCCCTTGCCGGTCAGCGATGCGCCGGGGCAACCGGTGATTGCCCGGGCGGCGGTCGAGGCCGCCGTCGAGATCGGCTTCCCTCGAAATCGGGATTTCAACGGCCCCGATCAGGAAGGGGCCGGCTTCTACCAGTTCACCGCGTCCGGAAGGCGGCGTTGGAGCGCCGCCCGGGCCTACCTCGGACGCGGCCGGACTCGACCGGCGATCCGAACCAACGTGCTCGTCGAGCGGATCCTCTTCGAAGGGCGCAGGGCGATCGGGGTCACCTATCGCGATCGGGGAGGATTGCGGACCGCCAGGGCGCAAGGTGAAGCCGTCCTCTCCGGCGGGACCTTCGGCTCGCCGCAGGTGCTGCAGCTATCGGGAATCGGTCCCGGCAACGAGCTTCGCCGGCACGGGATCGAGGTGGTCTGCGACCTGCCCGCGGTCGGGGCGAATCTGCATGATCATTTCAACACGTACCTCACTTTCCGTACTCGTGCTCCGGGCACGTTGAACGAGCTGGCGAACCACCGCTGGCGGCTCTTCAGGGCGATGGTCCGCTATGCCGTGCTTGGAAACGGGCCGCTGGCGAACACCGGAGTGTGCGCGGGAGCGTTCGTGCGCAGCGATCCGCGACTCGAGCGCCCGGACCTTCAGATCAACGTCATACTCTGGAGCGCGGCCGAGCGGAGCATCGAGGGGGTGCGCCCCCATCCCTTCAACGCGTTCATGCTGAGCCCCGTTCACCTTCGCCCGGACGGGCGCGGATCGGTGAGGGTCCGGTCTGCCGATCCTCGCCAACCCCCCGAGATCCGTTTCGAGTTCCTGGTGAGCGAGTACGACCGTTCGGCGATACTTCATGGCATGCGCCTTTGCCGGCGGATGGCGGCAGCGCCATCTCTGGCACCGTTGGTCCAGGAGGAGGTGCTGCCAGGTCCGGAGATCCGGGACGACGAGGCTCTGCTCGCGGACGTGCGCCGGCGGGCCATCGCGAATTACCATCCGGTCGGCACGTGCCGGATGGGGCTGGGCCGGGACTCGGTCGTCGATTCTCGCCTGCGGGTGCACGGGATAGCGGGGCTCCGGGTCGCCGACGCCTCGATCATGCCGCAGATCGTTGCCGGTAATACGAACGCGCCGTCGATCATGATTGGCGAGAAAGCGGCGGCGATGCTGCTCCAGGATGCACGTCGAGAGGGATCCGGGAGAGGTTGAGTTAGGGTGCCGTGGCCATTCGCGAGGAGTGCCCGACCGGTCGCGGCTCGCAGGTTTCGAGAAGGAGGGGAAAAGCGTGGCAGCGAACCGTAACGCAAGATCGTTCGAGGTCGTCATCCAGAAGCCGGCGGGCTCGAATTCGGATGACTCGTATGTGATGGAACGCGAGGCGCTCGAACCGATCGGAGCGAAGCTCGTCGAGATCGACGCCGAGAGCGAGGAGGCGTTTGCCGAGGCCGCGCGTAGCGCCGATGCCGTGATCGGTCGAAATCGCCGGATCACGGCTTCCGTCATCGCGCGCCTCGAGCGCTGCAAGGTCATCGGGCTCTCGTCGATCGGCACCGACACGGTGGACGTCGAGGCGGCCACCCGGCACGGTATCGTGGTCACGAACGTCCCGGACGTGTTCATCGAGGAGGTGGCCGACCACACCCTGGCGATGCTGCTCTCGGCCTACCGGCAGCTTCCACTGATGCATCGGATGATGCAGGAGGGGCGCTGGGCGGAAGGACGGCCAAGGCTCTCGATGTCTCCCCGGCTCTGGGGCATGACCCTCGGGCTCATCTCGTTCGGAAACGTGGCCCGAGCGGTCGCCCGACGGGCTCGGCCCTTCGGTTTGCGAGTGCTCGCTTACGATCCTTATGTCTCGGAAGTGGAGATGACCGCAGCCGCAGTCGAGCCCGAAACCAGTCTCTCCCGGCTGCTCGAGCGCTCCGACTTCGTCTCGATGCACGCGCCCCTGAACGAGGAGACCCGTCACATGCTGAGCGATGCCGAGCTCGCGCGCATGAAGCCCACCGCCGTGCTCGTGAACAACGGCCGGGGACCGACCATCGACGAGGCCGCGCTGGTGCGAGCGCTCGACGCGGGCTGGATCGCCGGCGCCGCCCTCGACGTCTTCGAGATCGAGCCGCTCGACCCCTCGAGCTCGCTCCTGCACCGGGACAACGTGCTCTGCTCGCCCCACGTCGCCTCCGCCACCGCCCGGATGGCCCCGGAATCGCGGCGCCGCCTCGGGCGCGAGATTGCGAGCGTGCTGCTCGGGCGCTGGCCCCGGAGCGTGGTCAATCCCGGGGTGATGCCGAATACCGAGCTCGTTCGCTGGCAGCCCTATTCGCATGCGAGGGGGCCAAACCGCTGAGGATCAGGGAGGGCCAAGGACCGGCGCTCTTGCGGCGCCGCATCCGGACGCCGAAAGCCTGCGCTGGAACGTGGATGCGGTCGAGCGGAGCCGCCGGTCGCTTTCTCCGGTAGAAGCATGTTCTGATATGTCGGTGAGGGAATCGTTTGGCTCCTCAGGGAGGACGATGGCATGACGGATGCGGCGCCAGCGCCGACGCGGCTCGACGACGTCGATATTCACACGATCGCGAGGTACCAGCGGGAGGGCTACCCCTGGGCGGACTGGGCTTTGCTGCGGCGCGAAGCACCCGTTTACTGGTACGAGCGTGACGGTATCGAGCCCTTCTGGGCGATTACCCGCCACGCCGATGTGAAGGCGGTGTCGCTCGACGATCGGACGTTCGTCAACAGCGGCCCGCGGCTGCGTCTGGCGCCCTCGGATTACGAGCGGCGGCGCTGGGCGGCCCGGGAGAAGAAGTCGCGCCTGTACGGCTGGGATCCGAGGGCTCCGGACGATTTTATCTACGTGGACAATCCGGCGCACCGAAAGCTGCGCCTCATCGTTGCCCGGCGTTTTACGAGCGCCTACTGCCGCTCCCTGGAGGCAGCGCTCGAGCGCCTTGCCGAGGAGATCGCGGACGAATTTCTGGCCGCCCTCACCTCGGGCCGAACCCTCGACCTCGTTCACGACTTCGCGGTGCGACTGCCGCTCGCCACGATCTGCGAAATGATGGGGCTGCCGCCGGAGGACTGGGCGGACATCCACCGCTGGACCGATGCGCTGTTCGACCTCGAAAACCTCCAATGGGCGCAGCCGGACGAGGATCGCTCTGGGATGCGGCGCCGTCTCTACGCCGAGTTCCATGCGTATCTGGCGGGTCTGATCGAGCACAAGCGCCGGTGCCCGGCCGACGACCTCTCCACCCTGCTCGTCAACGCCGAGCTCGATGGCCGCCCGCTCGACGAGCAGGCCCTGCACGGCTACCTCCGGGTTCTGATCGCGGCCGGCAACGAGACCACCCGCAATGCCCTCACCCGCGGCATCCTGACGCTTCTCGAGCACCGGGATCAGCTCGATCGCTTTGAGGTCGAGCCGGAGAGGATGGTCGAGCCGCTCGTCGAGGAGGTGGTTCGTTATACGTCTCCCGTCATTCAGTTCGCGCGCACCGCCACCCGTGATATTCGAATGCACGGGAAGCTCGTCCGCGCGGGCGACACCGTCGGGATCTGGTACCCGTCAGCGAACCGCGACGAGGCCGTCTTTTCGGCCCCGGACGCGTTCGACATCGCCCGCAGTCCAAATCCCCACGTCGGTTTCGGTCACGGCGTGCATTTCTGCTTGGGAGCGAATCTGGCCCGCTTCGAGCTCCGGGCAATGTTTCGGGCCCTCGGTCGCCGCCGGCTCGTCTCGCGCCTGGAGACCGCGGGTCGTGGCCGCCGGCTGACCGATCTGCACGTCGGGGCCTTCGCGGAGATCCCGATCCGGCTCGCCGCCTGAGCGTGGCGCGGCGGAGGTCCGCGGGAAGGAGGCCGAGCGCTTCAGCCGCGCGATGGGGACTGCTATCTTAGGCGACGCAGGCCGCCTGGCTCGGCGACAGGGAGGGTTCGATGCGTCAGATTCATTTCGTGGCATTTCTGCAGGCGCAGAACTGCACCACCTTGCCCGCCTCCTGGCGCCATCCCGACGCCCGCACCGACACGTACTCTCCCGAGTACTACCAGCACATCGCCCGCGTTCTCGAGGCCGGGAAGTTCGATATCGGCTTCTTCGACGACCGGCTGGCAATGCCGGACATGTTCGGCGGCGACCATGCCCATACCGTGGAAAACGGAATTCGCTGCGTGAAGATGGATGCGGTCACCTGCCTCATGACGATGGCGGCCGCGACCACCCGCCTCGGTCTCGGCGCCACCTATTCGACCACCTACTTCGAGCCCTTTCACGTCGCCCGGCTCTTTCAGACCGTCGATCTCATGACCAAGGGGCGCGCGGCCTGGAACGTGGTCACGTCGGTCAACGACAACGAGGCCCGCAACATGGGGCGCGCAGGGGCGATGGAGCACGACACCCGTTACGACCGCGCCGACGAGTTCATGGAGGTCGTCCTCGGGCATTGGGATAGCTGGGACGACGACGCCATAGTCTGTGACAAGGCGCGGAACCTCTATGCCCATCCGGACAAGGTCCGCCGCCTCGACTACCGGGGGAAGTTCCTCTCGTCGCGGGGCCCCTTTACCGTTCCCCGAAGCTCTCAGGGACACCCGGTCGTGATTCAGGCCGGCATGAGCGGGCGCGGCCAGCAGTTCGCCGCTCGCTGGGGTGAGCTCCTGTTCGTGGTTTACCACGACCTCGAGTCGGGCAAGCAGAGCTATGCGCGGATGAAGGAAGCCAGCGCGGCGCTCGGTCGCGACCCGGAGGGGATGAAGATCTGCAACCTCTTCTACCCGGTGGTGGGTGCCACGATGGCCGAGGCGGAGGACAAGAAGGCCGCTTACGATCGGCTGCCCAACGACATGGACCAGCTCTCGCTCTTGTCCGAGGCGCTAAACTTCGATTTCGCCACCAAGGGTTTCGACGAGCCGTTCACCGACGAGGAGATGAACGGCATCGTGGGGATGCAGTCGATGCGCGATCGGGTATGGGCTTCGGGAAAACGTAATCCGACCGTCCGCGATTTCATGGAGATCACCGGCCGGGGCCTGCTGCGGGAAGCATGGGTCGGTGGCCCGAAGGAGATCGCAGACGTGATTGAGGAGTGGTTCAGCGCCCCCGCCTGTGACGGGTTCGTGGTGGCGCCTACCCATCAGCCCGGATGTTTCGAGGAGTTCGTCGAGCACGTGGTGCCGGAGCTGCAACGGCGAGGGCTGTATCGCAAGGACTATGCCGGGCCGACCCTGCGCGACCATCTCGGTCTGGCGCGCCCCGCCATCGGGGGCTGGCGTACGAATCTCGACGCTGCCGATTGACGCTCGCTGCCTCGCGGGGCGTGAAGCCCCGTGAAAAGTATCCCGCACGGAGGTGTGGGACCGACTCAGAAGGAACTCACTCATGCCTCGCCTGCAAGCTGCTCAGATCGAGACCATCGCTGCCGACCTGCTGACCGGAGCCGGGGCGCCGCGCACCGAGGCCGAGACGGTTGCCCGGCACAGCGTCGAGGCGAATCTCACCGGGCACGACAGCCACGGGATCATCCAGATCCCTTCCTACATCGACCGCATCGAGCAGGGGCATATCGTTCCCGGGGCACCGATCGAGGTCATTTCCGAGACACCGACGACCACCGTTGTCGACGGCCATTGGGGTTTCGGCTACGTCGTCACCGAAGACGCGATGAAACGGACCATCGCGAAGTGCGCTTCCCAGAACGTTGCGGCCTGCACCGTCTACCGCCAGGGACACGTCGGGCGGGTGGCGGATTATCCGCTCATGGCGGTGGCCGAGGGGATGATTGCCCTGATGACCGCTGATTCCGGCCGTGCTCCGAAGGCGGTGGTGCCCTTCGGCGGCCGCCTGGCGAGGCTCGGGACGAACCCGATCTCGATCGCGGTGCCCTCCGATCTGGAAGGGCCGCTCTACTTCGACATGTCCACCGCGGCGGCGGCGGCCGGCAAGGTCAAGCTCGCCGAGGCGCGGGGTGTCGAGGTGCCGGCCGGCTGGATCATCGACAGGGAGGGTCGGCCCACGACCGATCCGGCGGCCCTCGGGCAGGGCGGGGCGCTGCTGCCGCTTGGCGCCAATGTCGGCTTCAAGGGCTATGCGCTCGCATCGATGGTCGAGATCCTCTCCGCCCTCCTGACCGGTCTCGGGTTCGGGGTCGAGCCCACCGGCCGCCACAACGACGGCTGCTTCATCGCGGTCTTCAAGGTCTCGGCATTTCGTGATCTTGCAACCTTCAAGCGGGAGGTCAAGGAGTTCGCCGAGTACTTGAAGGCCACCCCGCCGGCCGACGGGGTAGAGCGCGTCTTCTATCCAGGCGAGGTCGAGCACCTTCGCCGGATCGAGCGCCTGCGCGAGGGCATCGATGTCGAGGAAACGACCTGGGCCAAGCTGCAGGCGCTTGGCGAGAAGCTCGGGGTGCCGGTCAGCGCCTGAGCGGGGGAGAAAACAGCCCGCGTGCTGATTCTTCACATACCCGCAGGGTCATTCCAGGGTTGCGGTCTGGCCCCGGCGCAACCGATCCCAGTCGATCGCGTAGCCGAGGCCCGGTTCGGTGGGCGCGCTCACCCAACCGCTGTCCATCTCGATGTCGGCGACGAGCCCGTACTGATTCGCACCCGTACAGGGAAAGAACTCGAAGAACTCGCAGTTCGGGACCGCCATCGTCACGTGCAGGTTCGCCACGTTGTTGAGCGAGTTGCCCCCGTGGTGGATCTCGCACTTCATATTGAAAGCCTCGGCCAGATGGCAGAGTCGCACCAGCGGGGTGATCCCGCCGGTGACGGCGACGTCCCCCCTCAGGATGTCGGTCGCGTGCTGGGTGATCCAGGGCGTCATGCCGTAGAAGCGGCCGGGGGCGTACTCGGTCGCCATGATCGGGATGTCGAGCTTCTGGTGGAGCTTGACGTAGTTGTAGAGATCCGCGTCCACGAGCGGGTCTTCGTACCAGTAGAAACCGAGCGATTCGATCGCGCGGCCCACCCGGAGCGCGTCTTCGTACTGGTACGCCCACATCGAATCGAGCATCAGGGTCATCTCGTCGCCGACCGCGGCCCGGACCGCCTCGCAGATCTGGATGTCGGGGCGGGGTTGGCCGTGCGGGTGGAGCTTGTGAGCGGTCCAGCCCTTCTCCTTGAACCGCAAGGCCTCTTCCACGTACTGCTCGGCGGTCTCGTGATAGGCGGTGCTCGAGTAGACCGGAACCCGTTCGGTGCAGGTGCCGAGCAGCCGGTGGATGGGCTGGCCTGCGATCTTGCCGTTCAGATCCCACAGGCAGATGTCGAGCGCGCCGATCACGTACGTGGAGACCGAGCGGTTCATCTTCCACATCTCCCACCACAGGCGCCCGATGTCCTGGGGGTTTCGGTCCATCAGCATGGGCTTGATGAACTCGATGAGACCGGGAGCGAAATGGTCAGCACCCATCCGGGAGGAGCCGAGAAAGGCGTTGCCGGTGAGCCCCTCGTCCGTCTCCACCGTCACCACGCCGAGCTGCCGGGTGTTACCAAAGGTGGTGCCCACCCCCGTCTTCCAGAGCTCGGTGGTCCAGTCGAAAAGCTCGACCTTGATATTCGTAATCTTCATGGTCTCGGATCCCCTGCGGCAAGGACGTTCTCCCTCTGCGGCCAAGCTACCCGCCAAGACCCTCTCCCACAAGGGAGCAGCCGAACGATCAGGTCAATGTCTGGACATTCGCCCCGCTTTTCAGTACAAGCCACGCTCGCGAAAGAACCACGGCCAGCGGCGAGCGCCGTCCATATCGGCTCGCCCCCGGAGCCGAATTCCCCGGGACCGGCGCGCCGGATCGGGGCCGGAGGAGACGATCAGGATGTCGGAGACCGACCGCGAGCAGTCGCTCGCCGCTTGTGACACATCGCCGAAGCTGTTGCTCAGGAACGCCGAGCGTTTTGCGAACCGCCCGGCATTCCGCGAGAAAGATCTCGGGATCTGGCAGACCTGGAGCTGGGCGGAGACCGCCGAGGAGACGCGGGCCCTCGCCCTCGGGCTGCACGCCCTCGGGCTCGAACGCGGGGACAAGGTGACGGTCGTGGGTGCAAACCGTCCTCAGCTCTACTGGGCATTCGACGCCATCGAAGCGATGGGCGGGATCCCGGTTCCCCTTTACGCCGACAGCGTTGCCGACGAGATGAAGTACGTCTTGCAGCATGCCGGGATTCGTTTCGCGATCTGTGAGGACCAGGAACAGATCGACAAGCTGCTGTCGCTGAAGGACGAGGTTTCGAACCTCGAGCTCCTCGTCTACGAGGACGACCGGGGAATGCGGCACTACGACCAGACCTTCATTCACGCCTATGGCGACGTCCAGGCCCGGGGCCGAGAGGTGCAGGATCAGAACCCGGAGCTCTATCTCGACGAAGTAGCGAAGGCGAACGGTGACGATCTGGCCGCGATCATGTACACATCGGGGACGACCGGGAACCCCAAGGGGGTGATGCTGCGGCATCGGAACCTCATCGACTCGGCCCGCCATCTCGTAGAGCTCGATCACATGACCGAGGACGAGGAGATCCTGGCCTACCTGCCGCTCGCATGGGTCGGTGATCAGATCTACTCGATGGGGGAAGGTCACGTTGCCGGGTTCACCGTCAACTGTCCGGAAAGCTCGGATACCGTCATGATCGATCTCCGCGACATAGGACCGACCGCATTCTTCTCCCCTCCGGCGATATTCGAGGGCTTCCTCACCCAGATCCAGATCCGGATGGAGGATGCCTCCCGTTTCAAGCAATGGTTGTATGAGTACTTCATTGGAGTCGCCGAGCGTGCCGGGGTGGCAATTCTCGAAGGTCGTCCGGTCTCCCTGAAGGATAGGCTTCTCTACGCGCTCGGTGAGCTCTGCATTTACGGGCCGCTCAAGAACAACCTCGGGTTGAGCCGGGTACGGGTGGCCTACACCGGCGGAGCCCCGCTCGGGGAGGAACTCTTCAACTTCTACCGATCGATCGGCATCAACCTCAAGCAGCTCTACGGGCAGACCGAGTCCTCCGCCTATGTCACACTCCAGCGCGACGAGGACGTGAGACTCGATACGGTGGGGCCGGCGTGCCCGGATGTCGAGATCCGGATAGACGAGGGCGAGATCCTCTACCGCAGCCCAGGCTGCTTCATGGGCTACTACAAGAACGAGGACGCCACTCGTGAGACGCTCACCGAGGACGGCTGGGTCAAGACCGGAGACGCCGGGATCCTGGACGACTCGGGACACCTCAAGGTCATCGATCGGGCCAAGGACGTCGGAACGATGAACGACGGGACCCTGTTCGCACCCCAGTTCATCGAGAACAAGCTCAAGTTCTCTCCCCATATCAAGGAGGTGGTGGCCCATGGCGACCAGCGGGACATCGTGACCGCATTCGTCATCATCGACCTCGAGGCGGTCGGTAACTGGGCCGAGCGCCGGGGCCTCGCCTATTCGAACTACATGGACCTTGCGAGCCTGGACGAGGTCTACGATCTCGTCAGAGGGTGCATCGAGGATACGAACCGCGACTTGGCCCGCGACTCCGCGCTGGCCGGCGCCCAGATCCGGCGTTTTCTGCTGCTTCACAAGGAGCTCGATGCGGACGACGGCGAGTTGACCCGAACCCGGAAGGTCCGCCGGCGGCTCATCGCCGATCGCTACCGGCCGCTCATCGAAGCGCTGTACTCGGACGCCGACGCGGCGGATATCGAGAGCGAAGTCACCTTCGAGGACGGCCGCAAGGGCAAGATGAAGGCGCGGCTAAAGATCCGGGAGGCCCGGACGTTCGCTCCCGACGAGCTGCGGATGACGGGCTGAGCAGGGAGTTCAGCGTGACAGAGCAGGCCGGTCCCGGCGAAAACGGGTCCTCGCGGGAAGACGGGATCCTTCTGGAATGCCGAAACATCTCGCTATCCTTCGGAGCGGTGGTGGCGATCTCCAGCGTGTCGTTCGACATTTGCAAGGGCGAGATCCGCGCGATAATCGGTCCGAACGGTGCCGGCAAGACCTCGATGCTGAACTGCATCAACGGCTTCTATCATCCCGACGACGGGGAGATCGTCTATCGGGGAAAGGTCAGGCGTCAGATGCGCCCCTACGAGGCGGCGGCGAGCGGGATTGCCCGGACGTTCCAGAACGTCGCCCTTTTCCGGGGGATGAGCACGCTCGACAACATCATGACCGGGCGAAACCTCAAGATGCGTACCGGTTTTCTCTCCGCGCTGCTTTATTACGGCTGGGCGGAGCGCGAGGAGATCGAGCACCGGCGGATCGCCGAGCAGATCATCGACTTTCTCGAGATCGAGGCCATCCGCAAGGAGCCGGTGGGGCGGCTACCTTACGGGTTGCAAAAAAGAGTCGAGCTTGGCCGGGCGCTCGCTGCGGAGCCGGAGCTCCTGCTCCTCGACGAGCCGATGGCGGGCATGAATCTGGAAGAGAAGGAAGACATGTGCCGGTTCATCCTGGACGTGAATGACGAGTTCGGCACCACCATCGCGCTCATCGAGCACGATATGGGCGTGGTCATGGATATCTCCGACCGGGTGGTGGTGCTCGACCACGGTGCCAAGATTGCCGACGGCACTCCGGATGAGGTGAAGGGTGATCAAAACGTCGTCGACGCCTACCTCGGCGTCGCACACTGAGCGGGCACCACGTCATGGATATTCTTCACATGGTCTTTGTCCAGCCGTTTCTGGACATGATGGATCCGCCAGAGTTCTTCTTCGAGGTCGTCATCGGTGGGATCATGTCCGGAGTGATGTACTCCCTGGTCGCGCTCGGGTTCGTGCTCATCTTCAAGGCCTCCGGGGTGTTCAACTTCGCCCAGGGGGTCTTCGCCCTGTTCGCGGCCCTGACCCTGGTCGGAGTCATGACCGGCACCCTGCCGGTATTCCTGACCCCGCTCGGCTTCCAGGTGCCCACCTGGCTCGCCATCATCGTGACCTGCCTGGTGATGATAGGGCTCGCGGTAGTGGTCGAGCGGGTGATGCTGCGCCCGCTAGTCAATCAAGACCCGATCATCGGGTTCATGGCCACGATCGGGCTCGCCTTCGTGCTGGAGGGGGCCGGAGATATCCTCTGGGGCTCCTCGGTGAAGGCGTTGGATGTCGGGATCCCGCAAGGGAGCTTCGAATGGCTCGGCATGCAGATCCAGATCTTCGATCTGTGGGCGGCGGTCATCGCCGGTATTCTGGTGGTGGGGCTGGCGGTGTTCTTTCAGAAGACCGCGGTCGGGCGGGCGCTTCGGGCGGTCGCCGACGATCATCAAGCGGCGCAGTCGGTCGGCATACCGCTCAAGAGCATCTGGGTCATCGTCTGGTCGGTAGCGGGACTGGTGGCGCTGGTGGCCGGGATCATGTGGGGCTCGAAGTCGGGGGTGCAGTTCTCGCTATCGCTGATTGCCCTCAAAGCCTTGCCGGTGCTCATCCTCGGGGGCTTCACCTCGGTGCCGGGGGCGATCGTAGGCGGGCTCATCATCGGGGTCGGTGAGAAGGTGGCGGAGGTCTATTGGGGGCCGCTCGTGAACGGGGCCATCGAGAACTGGCTCGCCTACGTCCTGGCGCTCGTCTTCCTGCTGTTTCGGCCGCAAGGATTGTTCGGCGAGAAGATCATCGAGCGGGTCTGACTCGCCCCATCCGAGAACGCGCGCATGATTTATCGAGAAGCGGGACAGTTCAAGACGAGCTACCGGGCCGATCAGGCTATCTTTCCCATCCTCCAGGACCGCTGGTCGGTGGCGGTGGTGGTGGCGCTCTTCTTCGTGGTGGTGCCGCTCGTGGGCAACGAGTACATCTTCCAGGCGGTGATGATCCCCGTCCTCATCTAC
>Ga0114931_10003540_pt1 | contig 19727 bp, 19 predicted proteins | sample 2SBtaG_FD_89579 | JGI IMG/M metagenome (GOLD analysis project Ga0114931, IMG submission 89579) | Deep subsurface microbial communities from Kolumbo volcano to uncover new lineages of life (NeLLi) - 2SBTROV14_V59a metaG | ecosystem: Environmental > Aquatic > Marine > Volcanic | place: Kolumbo...
AATCTTAAAGACAAAACAAGGAGTCAAGGATTGGTCGGATGGAAAAAATTTGGAAGAGTTTGAATTGCCGGAAAGTGTTTTAAAAAAATTTGGAGACCTGGTCTCCAAAAAACAACTTGGAAGCCGGACTTCCAAGTTGGAAAGAAAAATTGTACCTGTTTCCATAAAAACTCGTATTGGTTACGATAAAGTGGTTGTGGAAGAATGGGTCAAGCATCTTTTGGAGGTGGAGCCGGCAAATATTTCAATTCACGGAAGAACATTAAAACAAATGTACACTGGAAGCGCGGATTGGGACGCGATAAAAAGGGCAGCCGAAATCATTAAAAGAACAGATACTACAGTTCTTGGAAATGGTGATGTGAAAAGCTTGGAAGATGGAAGAAAAAGAATATAAGAGTATGGTGTTGACGGTGTACTTGTTGGCAGAGCGATGTTTGGCAATCCATGGTTTTTTTCAGGAAAAGAACCGAGCGTAAAAGAAAAGCTTGAAGTTGCTTTGGAGCATGCAAAGTACTTTGAAGATAATTTTCAGGAAAAGAAATTTTATAATATAAAAAAGCATCTTGCCTGGTATGCGCATGGTTTTGACAATGCAAAAGAGCTCAGAATAGAGTTAATGAAGGCTGAAAACTCAAAAGATTGCGAGAAAATTATAACTGACTTTGTGGGAAAGTTTAGTTAGTATTTTTGCGGTCTTGAATTTAGAATATAGGATCTGGAGCCTTGCGCCTGCCTGCTAGCTGAGAGGTAGGTGCGGAGCTGATCTTGAGTAAGATGAATTTGTGAAACCTTTATTTTCAAGCGAGTGAGCAAAATGTGAAGCCGAGCAAAGCGAAGGCTTGTATTTCCGAAAGAGCGCAGAAACTACAGGTTCAATACCTCTAAAGCTTCTCCCGAAATTGAGCGAGCGTAGCGAGGTTAGCGCAATACCCTGCATGCTTGCATCGGGGAACCTTTATTTTTGTTTATGTAGTATGATCTCAATCAAAGTTTTGTATTCAAAATTATACATTCATATTCTAAATTGTGGGGATAATTTTCAGTTGATTTTTTACCTATTTGGGTGTAATATTAACGTAGACTTTGGGAGTCGTATTGACTTAATCCTACCGAAGTTCAGAGACTCAAAAAATGACAGAATGACCGAACTCCAAAATCCTCGACCACATCTTGGTTGGGGATTTTTACTTGTTTTTGTGTTATTATATATCATAATTATAATTCACTAAAAAGATAAATATAGGTTATGTTGGATTACATTTTATTTGTCCTCGGTTTTTATTTTTTGGCCAGAGGCGCCGGACTCTTGGTTGATGGCTCCGCTTCCTTAGCGAAGCGTTTTGGGGTGTCTGATGTTGTTATCGGACTCACAATAGTGGCTTTTGGAACTTCAGCTCCTGAATTTGTCGTAAATATAATATCGAGTGTAAAAGGAAGTTCAGATCTTGTTTTGGGTGATATTATTGGAAGTAATATTTCAAATATCCTGCTTATCTTGGGCGCAACAGCCATGATCTACCCTTTGAGAGTTAAAAAGGCCGCTGTTTGGAAAGAAATGCAGCTTTCGGTTGTTGCTGTTATCGCAGTTATCGTTATGATAAACGATTCATTTTTCGGTCTGGCGAATCATGAGAATATGATCACAAGAACAGAGGGGATAATCCTAATATTGTTCTTCGTGCTTTTTATGTACTTTATGTTCTCGGCTTTTCGTTCCGGAGGTGCGGAGAATGTTGAGGGAACACCGGCGTATCGACCACTAAAGGCGTCTATGATGGTGTTTGTCGGACTTGTCGGACTTGTTTTGGGCGGCAAGTGGATAGTTGATGGAGCTTTGCTCATTGCGAGCAATTTTGGTGTGAGTGAAGGTTTTGTCGGCTTGACCCTTTTGGCTCTTGGAACATCGCTTCCTGAGCTTGCAACATCGTTCGTTGCCGCATACAAAAAGAATGTGGATATTGCTGTTGGAAATATAGTCGGGTCAAACATATTCAATATTTTCGGAGTGTTGGGTGTCAGCGCGATCATAAATCCGGTAACGCCTGATTTTAGCTTGAACTCTGACCTTGTTCTTTTATTGATAGTAACCTTTATGATATTGTCATTGGTGCTTTATAGGGATGAGCACAACATAAGCAGAAAGCAAGGACTATCATTTTTATTTATCTACGTTTTGTATCTCGTATTCTTGTTTTGGAGAGGATAGTGGCGTTGGAATTTATAATTTTAAAGTAAGAATTTTGATTGAATTTCGAATAAGCGAATTTTTTAATGTTTAAAATATTAAAAAATTAAAAATTGGATCGAAATTCAAAATTAGAAATTAAAGTTTGATCATCAAATGGAAACATATTCAAGATTTTTTATAGAAAATAAAATAAGCGATGATGAGACCGAGATAGTTATCTCAGACTTTGCGCAGGCGCATAAAATAAGCAAGGTCTTACGAAGAAAAAAAGGGGACAAGCTTATCATTTTGGATAATTCCGGTCTTGAATTTTTGTGCGAGATAAAGCAGGTAACGGATAAGCTTGTTCTGCTTAAAATTTTGGAAAGAAGGGAAAATGAAAATGATCCTAAGCTCCGAGTGGTTTTGTATCAGAGCATTGTAAAAAAAGACAAGATGGATCTTGTTTTTGAAAAATGCACAGAGGTGGGAGTATCAGAATTTCATCCTCTTTTGTCAGAACATTCTGTAAAATTAGCGTTTAAAGGAGAGAGAGCTGAGAAGATCTTAAAAGAAGCGTCAGAGCAATCAAGAAGAGGAAAAATGCCAAAGCTTTTTAAAACAGAAAAGTTTGGTGCTGTTATAAAAAATACAAACAAAGAAAACATAAATATTATATTTCACGAAAAGGAAAAGGGAAATTTCCTTATTGATTTCCTTATTAATAATAGGTAAATGATACAAAAAGAGAATAAGGAAATTAATCTTTTTGTCGGTCCGGAAGGAGGTTTCTCGGAAGAGGAGATAGGCGTAGCAATGAAAAACGGTTTTAGCGTTCTTTCATTGGGAAAAAGAACTTTGAGAGCAGAAACTGCAGATATTTTTTCCTCATCTTTGGTGTTATCATTTGATAAAGAATAATGGAAAAAGAAAAAAGACCAAAAATAGGTTTAGCGCTTGGCGGAGGCGGAGCAAGAGGACTTGCTCACATTGGCGTCTTGAGAGCGCTTGAAAAAAATAATATTCCGATAGACCTTATTTCCGGCTCCAGTATGGGGGCGATCATCGGCGCTTTTTATGCCGCTTCAAAGAATGTGGATAGACTCGAAAGCATCGCTAAAGAAGCGGATTGGAAAAAGATAATTTCTTTGGTAGACCTAACGATCAAGCAGGGAGTGATTGAAGGAAAAAAAGTTCATAACTTCATAGAGGGAGAAGTGGGTAAGTCGTCTTTTTCAGATCTTCTTATACCGTTTTCTGCTGTTGCGACCGATCTGAAAACCGGTGAGACCGTTGTCTTTAAGGAGGGAAATGATATTGCGTCAGCAGTGAGGGCAAGCATATCGCTTCCGCTCATCTTTAAACCTGTGAAGATAAAGGGTAAGGTCTTAGCCGATGGAGGGCTTTCCATGCCGGTGCCGGTTGATGCTGTAAGAGGTATGGGTGCGGACATTGTGATCGCTGTGAACCTAGACACCAATAATTTTCCAAATCATTATAACAACGGTGATAAACTGGGTTTTTATAAAATAGCGAACAGTTCTATAAATATTTTGCGTTACAATTTAGCTTTTTATAATTCGAAAGATGCTGATGTTATTGTATTGCCGAAATTGGACGGTTTTGGTATGGGGGACTTTCATAAGATGGAAAAGATAATAAAAAGCGGGGAAGATGCGATGAATGAAAAAATAAAAGATATAAAAAAATTTTTAAGCTGAGCAATGAAAGTTTTTATAAAAGTTCACCCAAACTCAAAGACAGAAAGCGTCACCAAAAGAGATGATGGCGGTCTTGATGTGCGAGTGAAGGCGCCGGCAACGGAAGGTAAGGCCAATAAGGCGGTAATAGCCGTCCTATCAAAATACTTTGATGTTCCAAAGAGCTTGATCTCCATAAAAGTTGGACAGGCATCGAAGAGTAAGATAATTGAGATAAGTTAGAATTTTGAATATGGAATATGGAAAAATGCCGCCTCCCGCAGGGAGGCGGCATTTTCTGCTTTTTCTATGATATAATGGTATATATAGGATCTAAGTATAAAATTCTTAATTCTTAATTCTTTCAATATGTGCGGAATAATCGGTTACATTGGAAAAAGAGATGCTCTGCCGGTGCTTTTAGACGGGCTTGAGCGTATGGAGTATAGAGGATATGACTCTGCCGGAGTTGTTGTACTTGATGGCGGTGAAGCGCACCTTGCAAAGACCACTGAGAGAATAGCAGAGTTAAAAAAAGATGTTGAAGGAAAGGACTTTTCCGGAAACATTGGTATTGCGCACACAAGATGGGCAACTCACGGAAAACCAACCAAGGTAAATGCTCATCCGCATACCGGCTGCAATAAAGAGTTTTTTATAGTTCATAACGGCATAATAGAAAACTACGAAGAGCTGAAGGTTGAGCTTAAAAAAAGCGGACATAAGTTCAGCTCGCATACCGACTCCGAGGTCATTGCGCATCTTATTGAGGAGGAGTTCAAGCATTATCACAATTTTGAAGCGGCTTTTAAAGCGGCGGTTTCGAAATTAAAAGGCGCTTATGGTCTTGCGGCTGTTTATAAAAATGATCCCGAAAAGGTTTTGATAGCCAGAAGATCAAGCCCGATAGTAATAGGGGTCGGTGATGGCGAGCACATAATAGCCTCCGATGTATCTGCTATCTTAAAGTACACCAAAGACATTATTTATCTTTTGGATGATGAGATAGCAGTTTGTGAGAGCGACAACTTGAGAGTAAGCAATTTTAAAGATGAGGTTATTGGCAAGAAGGCAAAAAGGGTTGATGTGAGTATTGAGCAGGCAGAGAAAGGAAACTTTGAGACTTTTATGAAAAAGGAGATGTCTGAGATCCCAGAGGTTATAAGAAATGCCATAAGAGGCAGGATAGTAATGTCCGAAGCAATGCCGAAGTTCGGTTGTATAGACCAAAAAGAAGAGGAATTCAAAAAAATAAAAAGAATAGTGATAGTGGCTTGTGGCACGTCTTACTACTCGGGGCTTTTAGCAAGATCCTGGTTCTCAGATATGACGAGCATTCCAACGGTTGTTGAAAGAGGGTCTGAGTTTAAAATAAACAAGTCTTTTTCGGCAAAGGATACTTTAGTCATAGCCATATCGCAATCCGGAGAGACCGCAGACACGCTTTCGGCTTTAAAGGCGACAAAAAAAGAAGGTGCTCTTACTCTTGGTGTGGTCAATCTTGTTGGTTCTTCCATAGCCCGAGAGGCCGATCTTGGAATTTATAATCACGCCGGTCCGGAGATAAGCGTTGCATCTACAAAAGCTTTCATATCGCAGTCGGTCGTTCTTGCGCTTTTGGTGATCTATTTTGCCAGAAAAGAGTCGATGGGGAAAAAGGAAGGAGAACTTCTTTTAAAGCATATTCAAGGACTTTACAAGAAGGCAGGTCAGGTTCTTGGTGAGCAAAAGACCATAAAAAGGATCGCTAAAAAATATTCAAAGTACAAGGATTTTATGTATCTCGGACGCGGCTATAACCATCCTATAGCGCTTGAAGGAGCACTGAAGCTAAAAGAGATCTCTTACATTCATGCTGAAGCTTATGCCTCGGGAGAGTTGAAGCACGGTCCGTTGGCGCTCATCGATAGCAAATTCCCGTCATTTTTCATAGCCACCAAAGGACCAGACTACAATAAAACAATATCGAACATTCAGGAGCTAAAGGCAAGAAATGGAAAAGTCATATGCATAGCGACAAAAGGCGACAGAAAAATAGAAAAAATAGCCGATGATGTTATCTTTATACCAAGGTCTTCAGAAATGCTTTCTCCGATACTCGCGGTGATAGTCGAACAGCTTTTTGCTTATTTTGTTGCGCATGATCTTGGAAAGGACATAGATAAGCCAAGAAACCTCGCTAAAAGCGTAACTGTAGAGTAGTGTTATGCGCATTTTAAAAAGTTGACTTAAAGTTTATCTTAAGATAAACTTATAATTATAATATTTGTATCAAAAATATGGGAACAAAACAAAGAATAGTAGGAGTAAAAGAGTTGAGAGAGAATCTTGAGGAATATATCTCTGAGGTTGGCAAGGGAAAGACATTTACGGTTGTAAGACGCTCAAAACCCGTTTTTAAGATATCCCCGGTTGATGAATACGGAGATGAGGGTGATTGGAAGACCATAATAGATTTTACCAAGATAAAGAAAGGCGGAGTTCCGGCAAAGGATGTTTTAAAGGCAATCAAGCTTTTAAATGAGAATGGAAAAGATACTAAAATTTTTAAGTAAACTTACTTTTAAAGAAAGAGAGGATATATCTAGGTTGTTGATAAAAGTTAGATCAGGAAATATTAATGGCTTAGACATCAAAAAGTTAAAAGGATATAAAGATCTATTCAGGTTAAGAAAGGGAAATTTTAGAGTTGTTTACAAAAAGAACAGCGATGAATTTGAGGTGTTAAAAGTGTATAAAAGAGATGATAATACTTACAAAGATCTTTGATCTTGCATCATAGTTTTTAACTTTTTCGTTTTAATTTTTAAATTTTCAAAGTGGGTGCAATAAATCTAAAAATAAAAAAGAACATTCCCGGTGCCTTGGGTAGGACCGGTATTTTGTCTACGCCGCATGGCGACATCAAAACGCCGGCATTTGTGACCGTTGGGACATTGGCGACAGTTAAGGCGCTGAGCCCGGAAGAGCTGAAAGGCATCGGTTCGCAGGTTGTCTTGGGAAACACTTATCATCTTTACCTTCAGCCGGGAGCGGATATTGTGGCAGAGGCTGGCGGCATTGGCAAGTTTATGAACTGGGACGGTCCGACCATGACAGACTCGGGAGGTTTTCAAGTATTTTCTTTGGGTTTTGCCTATAAAAAAGGGGTTAGCAAGATAGCCAAAGACTCACCGACAGAAGCGGAACTGGAAGGTTTTTCTGATGATGCAAGCTCTGAGCATTCCGCTTTGGCAAAAATAGATGACGATGGGGTGACCTTTAAGTCTCATTTGGACGGCTCTACGCATAGGTTCACTCCGGAAAGTTCCATAGCAATACAGGAAAAACTTGGCGCGGATATGATATTTGCTTTTGATGAATGCACCTCGCCTTTAGCTGAAAAAAGTTATATGAACAAAGCTCTGGGCAGGACCCACAAATGGGCGCAAAGATGTCTGGATGCCCGCACAAGAGAGGATCAGGCGCTTTTAGGGATAGTGCAAGGCGGAAGATACAAAGACCTGAGAGAAGAGAGCGCAAGACATATTGCTTCTTTGCCTTTTGATGGTTTTGGTATCGGCGGTTCTTTTGATAAAGATGATATGAAAGAAGTGGTGTATTTGGTAAACAGTATTTTGCCGGAAGACAAGCCGAGACATATGCTCGGCATTGGCGAGGTGGAGGATCTTTTTGAGGGGATAGAAAGGGGAGTTGATCTTTTTGATTGCGTCATACCAACAAGACTGGCAAGGCACGGTGTGCTTTTTACAGAAAAAGGAAAGTTCAGCATCACAAAAAAAGAAAATGAAAGAAAGTTTGAGCCTGTGGTGGAGGCTTGCGAGTGTTACACTTGCAAAAACTACACGAAGGCTTACTTGCATCATCTTTTGCGGGCGGGCGAGATACTCGGGCACAGGCTCGCTTCGATACATAACTTATATTTTCTAGTTACTCTGGTTGATAAGATAAGAAATTCAATAGAAGAAGGAAATTTTTCAGAATTTAAAAAAGAGTTTCTTTCTGGTTATAAAAAATAATAAATATTGTTTTTTTACTCATCGTATGATATCAGTTAAAGGGTGGTTCTTCGTTGAATATTTTTGAAAAGAGGAGATTAGTATGAAAGTGAAGAATTTTGATGAAGCGATCGCCGTTGCGCGTTCCTCTTTGAATGCCATATCTGGAAAAAATATGCATATCGCAAGTCATGAAAAGGTTGGCGATTATGCTGACCATTTGGCGAGAAAAATAAAGGAGGAGCTTGCGGTGGAGCCTTCTTGCACTCCAAGCTCAACCCTCAGCGATGTTGCCTGGTCCATAATGGACTCGGCAGTATGAGTTTTCGGCCCAAAAAAGCGCCAGCGCTTTTTTGGGCCATATTTTTATATTTGAATTTAAATGGTTTTTTATCTTACTCTTTTTATATGTTAAACTGCTAAAGTATCGCTAATATCCTAACCAACTAATTCTCTAACTTACTAGTTTGCAATTCAAAGTTTTTACCCCAACAGAATACACCGAAATATTGAACGAAGGTCTTTCGGATTTTGCGGCTGTCATTGAAGGCGAGGTCTCGGAGTACAGGATAAACCAAGGCAAGTGGATATTTTTTAAGATAAAAGATGCTGGATCCGTGCTTGATTGTTTTTCCACAACCTTCCAAATAAAGACCCCCTTGGAAGATGGAATGCAGGTTCGGCTTTACGGCGTACCGAAGATATATCCAAAGTCAGGGAAGTTAAGTTTGACCGTTCAGTGGGTGGAAGCTTCCGGAGAGGGCGCTTTGAAAAGAGCCTTTGAGCTTTTAAAGGAGGAGCTGGAAAGGGAAGGACTTTTTTCCTTATCACGCAAAAGGGAAATTACAAAATTTCCCAATAAAATAGGTCTAATAGCATCAAAAGAATCAGCGGCATATAAGGATTTCCTAAAGATAATTTCCCAAAGATTTCCTATTGAAATTTCCTTATTCGATGTTTCCGTTCAAGGGGAAAATTCTATTTCCGATATCGTTTCCGCATTCGAATATTTCAACGAACACAAAGATGAGCTTGATCTTGACCTCATAGTTCTCACAAGAGGTGGCGGTTCATTGGAGGACCTTAAGTCTTTCAATTCTCGGGAGATCGCTTATGCTGTTTTTGCTTCTTTGCTTCCTGTGGTTTGCGGCGTTGGGCATGAACAGGATGTTAGTCTTGCAGACTATGTTGCCGACCTGCGAGCATCCACTCCGTCAAATGCCGCCGAGCTTATCTCTCCGCAAAGATATGATGTGCTGGACGCTTTGGAGCATAAGGCGTCAAAAATGGAAGCAATATTAAAAAGCAGCATTCCGCAAAAAGATCAGGTAGATCATAAAGCTTATAGAATAGAAGTGGATCTGAGAGATCTGGTATCAAGCTCGAAGGCGAATATCGAGTCGGGTTTGGGCGGGTTGGAAGATTTTATCTATGAAAAAATAAATTCTTTTAAGAGCTTGGAGGTGCAGTTAAAGAATTGTTTGAAAATATTTGAAGAAAGTCTTATAATGCAAAAGACAAAAATGGAAAACTTCGTAAGGCTTTTGAACGGACTTAGCCCGCAAGCGGTTTTGAAAAGAGGCTACAGCATAACCAAACTAAACGGTAGAGTTGTTTCTAGTGTGAAAAAATTAAAAAGAGGAGATAAATTAAACACGCAACTTTCCGATGGAGAGATCGTGTCGGAGGTGTTAGTTGATTAGAGTGTTAGAGGTTTAGATTTAATTTTTAAAATATAATTATAATGGAAAGTAGTAAAGCTTATTCTTATAAAGATCTGATAGTGTGGCAAAAAGCCATGACTTTAGTTGTGGAGATCTACGAGTTAACGAAATGTTTTCCTAAGGAGGAGATGTATGGGATAACATCTCAAATAAGAAGATCAGCTGTGTCCATTCCGTCTAATATATCCGAAGGAAAATACAGAAGTTCCAAGAAAGATTTTAAGAGATTCCTGGAAATTTCTTATGGATCCGGAGCTGAGCTCGAGACTCAGATAGAGATAGCAAAGAATGTTTTTAAAAAAGAAGGTTTTGATTACTTAAAAGTTGAAGAGTTTCTCTTGGAGGTTATGAAGATGTTAAATAAGATGATAACTTCAATAAGAATAAATATTTCCCAACTAACTAACATTCTAATCACCTAACATTCTAACCAACTAAATTATGAAAAAAGAAACAAAAAGCAAAAAATCTTCAAAGAATTTCAATTTTGCAAAGTCCTACGAAGAGCTGGAAAAAATAACCGGTGAGTTTGAGTCCGGAAAGCTTTCTTTGGAAGATGGTTTAAAGAAGTTTGAAGAAGGGCTTAAGATCGCCGGCGAGTGCAAGAAGTATCTGGAAAACTTTGAAACAAAGATAAGCGAGATAAAGAAAAAATATAAATAATTTTAGATGTAATATTTTGCATTGTTATCCCGGGCTTGACCCGGGATCCCGTCCAATTTCAAATTATACTCTAGATAAAAAATAATTCTTAATTCTTAATTCATTTTAATGGGCGATTACCTGGTCTTTGACCTTGAAACACAAAATTCATTTGATGATGTCGGCGGTAGAGCCTATCCGCATCTTTTAAAGATATCCGTTGCCGGAGTCTATTCTTATAAACAAGATAAGTTTTTTGTTTTTGAGGAAGACCAGCTTGATGAATTTGAAAAAATGATAAAAAGTGCTGCGCTGTTAATTGGTTTTAATACCAAGTATTTTGACAACGCTGTTTTACAGCCCTACTTGAAGGAGATCGATCTGAAAGAGGTTCCGGCATGTGATATTATGGAAGATATTGCAAATGTTCTTGGTCATAGGCTTTCTTTGGATGCTGTTGCAAAAGCAACACTTGGAACAAAAAAGAGCGGACATGGCCTGGATGCTATAAAATATTTCAGAGAGGGCAATATGGATGCTTTAAAGAGCTATTGTCTGGATGATGTTAGGATAACAAGGGACCTTTTTGATTACGGCAGGAAGCATAAGGAAATGTTCTTCAACGAAAAGGGAAGTGAGGAGAAGTTGACCATACCGGTCTATTGGGAAGAGTATAATGTTGATTTTAAGAACAGGGAAATAGAGTTCAGCGGCAATGATATTGTAAAGGAAGAAGTGGAAGATCATGTTGAAGGGGAAAGTAAAAACAATAAAGAAATATTCTCTGCTGATGCAAATGAGGAAAAAAATTACTCTCTTTTTTAAGGGATCTATCAGAAATCTTAAAATGTCATAATTAGCACTCTTGACCCAAGAGTGCTAATTTGTTATCTTTATAATGATGCTTGTTTCAGTATATGCTGTCACCCCGGACTTGACCCGGAATTCCAGCCAACCTCCAGCATTGTCATCTTAAACTTGTTTCAGGATTCAATCCAACCTCCAGCATTGTCATCCTGAACTTGATTCAGGATCCCGTACCATTTCAAATTATACTTTAGATAAAAATAAATCATAATTCTTAAATCATAAATTAAACAATGCAATTAAACAATTTTACAACAAAAGCTCAGGAAGTTTTGATGAAGGCGCAAGAGCTTGCCGCATCAAACTCCCATGCTCAAATAGACGCTCCGCACCTCTTGTACGCTCTTGTCATTCAGGAAGATTCCACAGTACTCACCGTTCTTAGAAAGTTGGAAATAGATCTTGATTCTGTAAAAAGGGATGTATTAGATCTTATTCAATCGTTGCCAAAGAACAATCCGCAGAGTCTTGTTTTTGGCAGGGTAAATGTCACTCCAAGCTTAGCTGAGATATTTGAAAGATCCATCCAAATATCATCTTTATTAAAAGATGAGTTCATATCTTGCGAACATCTTTTTTTGGCTTTCTTTGAGACGGACTCCTCATCCAGAGATCTTCTAGAAAGATATGGGGCAAATAAAGAAGATATACTAAAAGAGCTTGCAAAGATAAGGGGGAACCAAAGGATAACAGATCCGGAGCCGGAGGCGAAATATCAGGTTTTAAAGAAATATACGGTCAACCTTACTGATCTTGTAAAGGAGAACAAGCTTGATCCGGTAGTGGGAAGAGACAAAGAAATAAGAAGGGTGATGCAGGTTTTGTCCAGAAGGACAAAGAACAACCCGGTCTTAATAGGTGAGCCCGGAACAGGAAAGACCGCCATAGTGGAAGGTCTTGCTCAAAGAATAGTCGCCGGGGATGTGCCGGAGTCATTAAAGAATATGGATCTCATATCTTTGGATATTGGCGCATTGATAGCCGGAACAAAGTTTAGAGGTGAGTTTGAAGACAGGCTAAAAGCCGTTTTAAAAGAAATAAAGAATAAGGACAGCAGGGTAATTTTATTCATAGATGAGCTTCACACCATAGTCGGCGCTGGTTCGGTTGAGGGTTCTATGGATGCTTCAAATATGCTGAAGCCCGCACTTGCAAGAGGTGAGCTTCATACGATAGGAGCGACTACTCTTAAAGAATATCAAAAATACATAGAAAAAGACCAAGCGCTTGAGAGAAGATTTCAGCCGGTGATAGTGGAAGAACCGAGCGTGGAAGATACGATATCGATCTTGAGAGGCATAAAAGAAAAATATGAAGTTCATCACGGAGTACGCATAACAGATCCTGCTCTTGTTGCCGCGGCCGAACTTTCGCACAGGTATATATCAGACAGACATCTTCCGGACAAAGCCATAGACCTTATGGATGAGGCGGCTGCAGAGCTGAGGATGGAGATAGACTCAATGCCTCAAGAGTTGGATTCCTTGAAAAGAAAAATAATGAAACTTCAGATAGAAAAAACAGCGCTTGAAAAAGAAGAAGATGATGAATCAAAAGAAAGATTAAAATTCATTAAAAAAACCCTATCAACTTTAAAAGAAAAAAGCAGAGGTCTTGAGATGCAATGGAATGTTGAAAAAGAAATAATATCCAACATAAGAGAATCAAAAAGAAAGATAGATGAGCTTCGCCAAGTAGCAGAGGTTGAAGAAAAAAAATCCAACTTTCAAAAGGTGGCAGAGATAAGATATGGCGAGATCCCAAAGATAGAAAAAGAAATATCAAAACAAGAAGAAAAACTTCTGAGCGTTCAAGGTTCAAAGAGAATCCTTAAAGAAGAGATCTCAGAGGAAGACATAGCTAAAGTTGTATCCAGGTGGACAGGTATCAAGGTTTCAAAGATCTTGCAAGAGGAAGCAAAGAGGCTTTTGGAAATGGAGGCTACTTTGAGAAAAAGAGTCGTCGGACAAGACGAAGCGATAGACGCAGTTGCAAATGCCGTCAGAAGATCTCGCTCAGGTATTTCAGACCAGAATAGGCCAATAGGAACATTTATGTTCTTGGGCCCAACCGGAGTTGGTAAGACCGAGCTTGCAAAAGCGATAGCCGAATTTATGTTTCAGTCCGAGTCAGCTATCATAAGAGTTGATATGTCCGAGTATATGGAAAAACATTCGGTTGCAAAAATGATAGGTTCACCTCCGGGCTATGTGGGTTATGAAGAAGGTGGACAACTTACGGAGATGGTTAGGAAGAGACCATACAGCGTTGTGCTTTTTGATGAAATAGAAAAGGCTCATCCGGAGACCTTCAATATACTTTTACAGATACTGGACGAAGGTATACTGACAGACTCAAAAGGAAGAAAAGTTAACTTCAAGAACACAGTGATAATAATGACATCCAATGTCGGGTCGGAGTCTTTGTCCGAAATGAATGATCTTGGATTTTCCGATGAGGAAATAAAAACTCAGGCATCAAAGCATAAGGAAATAATAGGGAAAATAAATTCCTCATTAAAAGAAACATTTAAGCCGGAATTTCTCAATAGAGTTGATGAAATAATCATTTTTAACCCATTGAATAAGGAAATTCTTAAGGAAATAGTGGATATTCAATTAGAAAAACTCTATGCTTCCCTTAAGGAAAAAAAGATAGGTGTAAAGGTAACTAAAAAAGCAAAAGAATTCTTGGTTGAAAAGTGCACAGATCTTCATTATGGCGCAAGGCCGCTTAAGAGGCTTATCCAAAAAAATCTGCTTGATGAGCTTTCAAAGAAAATAATAAATGGAGAATTGGAAAGCGGTAAGAATGTGACCATAGACCTAAAAGATGCTAAAATTGACATAAGGGTAAAATAATAAATTTACACTTAGGATCAAAAAATATTTACCCTTTGAGCTTATAAGCTCAAAGGGTAAATATTTAAGTTTAGGGCTTTGCTCCCTGTAGCTAATTCAAATCAAAGTATAAAAATGAAATTCACAAGAGCGCTTTTACTATCAGTTATATTTTTTGCCATATCGGAACTGTATTTATTTTCAGATTCTTTTTTTTGGAGCTTGTTCTTTTTATCGTTTTTATTCTCGCTTGCCGTCTCTTGGTATTTTCTAAAAAAGGCATCATTGGTAACAAAGATAACAGCTCTTTCACCGATAGCTTTTTCATTGTTTTATTTGATACAAGATGCAAGAGTAGAGCAATTTATCTCTTTTGCTTTGGCGTTTTGTTTCTATCTTTTATTTAAGCCGGAGGTTAAAAGATCTTATTTGATAATAATATCTTTTCTGGAGCTTCTTTTAATATTTTCAACATTGTTTGCGTATAACTCTTTGTATGGAGTTTCTCTATGGGTGGCGCTGTTAATAACCTTCCTGGCATCATTTACAATATTCTTTTCTTCAATATCAAGTGTGCTGAGCTTGGATCTTTCATTGAAGGTCAGACTCTTTTATTTTTCTCTTATTGTTGCTATTGTAATATCTGAACTTTACTGGTTGATGACCAAGTTTCCTTTTAATTTTATAACATCCGGTTTTGTGGTCTTTCTGGTTTACTATGCTATCTGGGATATAAGCATACGCTACTTTGCAAGCAGCCTGACAAAAAGATCCGTGTATGCAATACTGCTTTTCTTGCTTTTTATACTGCTTATCATATTTGTAACTGCACGCTTCTTTTTTATTTAGATTTCCTAATTAATTTTCCTATTATTTCCTAATTAATTTTCCTATCATTTCCTAATTAAAATTTCCTAATTAATTTCCCTATGAAAAAAAATATATTAAATATATTATTGATATTTATAATAGGTGGTATCGCCGGAGTTATTTTTTCCAATGTTTTGCTTCCCAAGCTTTCAAATGTCGGGGTCTTTTCAAATATAGCTTGGTTGAAAAACTTAAAAGATCAAACTGTGATAATAAACAAAACAGAAGAACTCAACATAAGTGAGTCTGAGATATTGAGCAGTGTTTTGGAAAAGAACAAGCGGTCCGAAGTTGTCATAAAAAGTTTTCGAAATAACAACCTAATATCTTCCGGGTCCGGATTTATTGTAAGCTCCGATGGCTTGATACTCACAAGGATAGAAGTTGTTTCTAGGTCGGCTGACAAGATAGTGGTGGTTCAAGGCGGAGATGAGTTTTCTGCAGAAATATCTAAAAGTTTAGATGATTACGGTCTCGTTCTTTTAATGTCCAATGCTTCTAATTTGCCGGTTGTATCGTTTGCAGATTCCGTATCCAAGACAGCTCTTGGCACCAAAGTTATACTGGTGGGGAGCAAGAATGGTTCAGAGGGAATGATAGACTTCGTGAATGTAGGCGTGCTAAAGAGCATAGATAATTCTATATTGGAGACAACCATAAAAGAAGATGTGGCTCGCAGTTCCGGAACACCCCTTCTAGATCTAAAAGGGAATGTACTCGGCATAAACTTCACCAACTCAGAAGGTTATGTTTTGGCGGTGTCATCCGATGTCATTCGGTCTCTCATATATTAAAGTGTCGTTGATACAAAATTCCGCTTCGCTCCATTTTGTATCAACGCCCGCGCTCCCAGCGCTGGTGTACGAAGCTCTGCAGAGCTTCGTACACCAGCGCTTATGCAAAATTTACTGTCAAAAACTTCGTTTTTTTTGGTAAACTTCGCACAAGCGCGGGCGGTATCCTAAATTCCAACCTACTTAAATAGGGAAATTTTAATAAGGAAATAATTTTCCCTATTATTTCCTTATTAAAATACAAAACACTTCCGTATCAAGGGGAGTGTTTTGTATTTCCTAAAGCTATTGATTTTTCCCAATGAATGTTCTATACTTCCCAATGCTTAATAATTTGAATTTCGGTGCTGGCGTTATCGCTTGAATTAGGAAATTTCTATTTATGTCATTGCGAGCGTAGCGAAGCAATCCAGAAGATATCAATAACTAAAAGGATGTATAACTTTGATTTTGAGGAAAATGAAAAATGGAAAAAGACGCTGGAGCTCACACACGCTGTGTGGAAGGTTTCAAATATGTCTTTGGAAGATCAGATCCTTAAGAACAAAATAAAGGATATTTCAAATGATATCCTTATAAAATATACAAGTCATATCTCTGACGAGGAAGAGGACGGCGAAAAAGATCTAATAGCTCTCATAGACTCTCTGCTCGCGCTTCTCTCTCTTGCTCAAAAAATAAGCGACCTTAGGGAAATAAATTTCCTCATTCTAAAAAATGAATACAAGAAAATAAAGTTCAGTTTATTGGCGAGATTGGAAGCAAAGCAACTGAACAATAAAATAAACTTACACAACGGAACTTTGAAAGAAAAAGAGGAAGAAGAGGAAATTACAGATGAGGAACAGGAAATAATACCCGAAGCTGATGCATATAAGGAAAACACGATGATAAGGAAAGTAAAGTTAGAAAGACCGGAACCGCCGGTAAAAAAAGTGAAGGTGCCGAAGTCGGAGCCAAAGCCAAAACTTAAAAAAGAAAAAACAGGTTACATGGATAAAAGTTTGAGTCAAAGAGAGGGAATGCTTTTAAACTTTTTTAAAGTAAGAAAGGGTCAACAAATAAAGCTCAAGGATGTTAAAAAGCTCTTTCCAAAAGTAACAGACAGAACAATAAGAAATGACCTTAAGGCTTTGTGCAATAAAGGCTTCATAGAAAGATCGGAAAGAAGAGGGCAGGGAAGTTTCTACTATCTTGCTAAAATATAATAAATGTAATATCATCATTTTCCATTCTCACTCCTTTATCGTTATTCTGAGTTTGTTCGTTCCTGTCTTTTTGCCCGGGGACTTTCATGATATCGTTCCATTCGCACTGTCATCCTGAACATCTTGTTCTTGTACTATCATCCTGAACATCTTGCATTGTCATCCTGAACTTGATTCAGGATCCCTGTTTGTCCAAGAACAAAGCGATTGGTTACAAACAGCAGTACTCTTGAGTGATCCCGTCCTATCCACATTGTCATCCTGAACATCTTGTTCTTGTACTGTCATCCTGAGCATCTTGCATTGTCATCCTGAACTTGATTCAGGATCCAATCCAACCACCAGCACTGTCATCCTGAACTTGATTCAGGATCCCGTGAATCCCATTACCCAAATAATAAGGAAATATTATCGGTTAATAAGGAAATAATAAGGAAATTATGATTTTTTCCTTATAAACAACACTCAAATGATCAAAAAATAGCCAATTTTTTTCTCTAAGTTCATATGCGTTGAAGATGTTATATTAAGTATATTGTTTGAATCTTCTAATGTTTGGTTTTTAGTTTATTATGTTAAAACATTTTTCGATATTTTTTATTTTCTTCAAGAGGGAGATAGAAGGTATAAAAAAGTTTTTTAAATAAGTTCGAAAGAAGGAAGTTTAAAAGATTAGTATTGTGTATAACTTAAGATAAAAAATACAGCTTTTTATTTTTTAAAAATAAAAAGATTTTTTAAAAAGTTATCCACAAAATTTTTTTATTTGTCTAAGGTAAAGACAAAATAAAACCAAGAGTTGAAAAATCTTTTTATTAATGCGTGTTTTATTTACATCTTTGTTTGCAGTTGATATGATTTGACATGTTTTTACTTTAGGTAGTTTGTATTGATTGGATTTTTGCTTTTTGATATAATAGTTTTAACTTAAACGAAGGCGTTCGTGTATTGTAAATAACTATTGATATAAAGCCGAAAAAATGATATCATTAGTTTGTAGATTTGTAGCACCTTTTTGTGCGTATATTTTTCGGGATTGAAAGCCTCGCATTTAATCATTATTTTTTGGATTATTTTTGTAATTCAAAAAGTGCTGATTAGATGATTTATCCGGCACGGTAAGGACATTGAAAATTGAATAAAGGATTCTGAATCTTTGTAACAGTTGGTTGCTCTGATTGTTTCGCTAATCAATAAGGAAATAAAAACATTTCCTTATTAAGAAAACAATAAAAGCAATACGGAATTTCCTTATCAAGTCCTTATAGTCCTCGCAAAGCAAGAAATTTGTTTTGCGTAGGTCATCAATTTAAGATGTAATGATTCGGAGCATATAAGAGTTAGGTCGATCCTTCTTGGAGCTCGATTCTAATAGCTTCGGATATTTATGTATTGAGTATTGAGAGGATATATAATTAAAAATGATTAAATAACTTTTTAAGTAGGCTTATCTGCATAAAAGGCAGACAAGTTTGCGTTCAAGTAGAATAATTATGAATCCATTATCAAGTAGAGCGAAGAAGAAGTTCAAGCAATTTCTTTCTGTAGCTTTAACTTTGACAACCACAGTTGTGTTGTCAGGACTAACAATGTTGGTTCCTGTAGCAAACGCAGCTTTGGCAGAAGGTAGTCTTATAAAGACTGCAGACGCGCCAGAGGTTTACATTATAAATGATAAAGCTCATGGCTCATACCTGGGATGGAAGAGACACATCTTCAACCCTGAGGTATTCAATATGTATGGTCACCTAAAATGGGAGAATATTCAAACAGTTTCTCAGTCAGTAGTTGACTCATACGAGACATCAGACCTTTACAAGGCAGATGTCGACCCTAGAGTTTACTCTCTAGAGGAGATGGGATCATCAGCAGTAAAGCATCACATTCAAGATATTGCAGCGTTTAACGCTCATGGATACAGCTGGGATCAGGTCTTCGTTGTTAACGAGAAAGAAGTTAACTACTACGCAACAGGTTCAGTTATAACAGCTGGAACAACAGGTGGAACAACAACAACGGGAACAGAGGTTTCAGTTTCACTTGCTTCAGACAATCCTGCATCAGGAGCCGTGATCGCAAATCAAGCTATCGCTGACCTAGCGCACTTTACATTCACAAACCCAACATCAGGTCCTGTTAAGATAACAAAACTTGTTTTCAACAGAATTGGTATTTCAGCAGACACATCATTGACAAGCGTTTACTTGTTCAATGGCGCTGACAGACTTACAGACTCGGCAACAGTATCTTCAGGAAAGATCAACTTTGTGAACACAGCCGGAATAGTAACAGTGCCTGCAAATTCATCTGTAACAGTGGCGGTTAGAGCAAATCTATCAGCAACAGCCGGAGAGACCATAGGAGTAGCGCTTGCAGAAATTGCATCAGATGCAACAGTATCTGCAACACTTCCAATATCAGGAAACTTGCATTCAGTAGCAACAGCTACACTTGCCGGAGTAAATTTCAACACAACAACAACTCCTTCAGCAAATACAGCTTTGGACCCCAAGGATAATGTTACTGTCTGGGAAAATAATGTATCTGTAACAACAAGAGATGTGTGGTTGCATTCTATAAGGTTTAGAATGATTGGCTCAGCTCTTGCATCAGATGTTCAGAACTTTGAGCTTTATGTTTCCGGTGCAAAGGTTGGAAACACTATCGCACAGGTTGATTCAAACGGATACATAACATTTGACCTTTCTTCAGCTCCGGTAGAGATGAAAGCTGGAAACAGGATCATCAAGGTTGTAGCAGATGTTGTAGGCGGATCATCAAGAGACTTCTACTTATCACTTAGAGAAGCAGCTGATGTAAATGTTACAGATGAGGACTACGGAGTAAATATTCTTGTTCAGGCAGCTAGTGGAACATTCTCTGCTAGAAACGCTGGAAAACAGACAATTTCTTC
>Ga0114931_10003541_pt1 | contig 19726 bp, 19 predicted proteins | sample 2SBtaG_FD_89579 | JGI IMG/M metagenome (GOLD analysis project Ga0114931, IMG submission 89579) | Deep subsurface microbial communities from Kolumbo volcano to uncover new lineages of life (NeLLi) - 2SBTROV14_V59a metaG | ecosystem: Environmental > Aquatic > Marine > Volcanic | place: Kolumbo...
CCCCGCGGTCTCATTCACGCCGACGCCAGCAACCGGCGCGCGATCACCTGTGCCTGAATCTCCGCGGCGCCCTCGAAGATGTTTAGGATGCGCGCGTCGCATAGGATGCGGCTGATCTGATATTCCAGCGCAAATCCGTTCCCGCCGTGAATTTGCAGCGCATTGTCCGCGGATGCCCAGGCCACTCGCGCCGCGAGCAGCTTCGCCATGCCCGCCTCAAGATCGCAGCGGATGCCTGCATCCTTTTCGCGTGCGGCGAAATACGACAATTGCCGCGCGATCATGATTTCGACCGCCATGATCGCCAGTTTCCCCGACACGCGCGCAAAACTGATCAGGGGTTTGCCGAACTGCTTGCGCTCTTGCGCGTATTGCAGGCCCACGTCGAGCGCCGATTGCGCCACGCCAATAGCCCGCGCCGCCGTCTGGATGCGCGCGCTTTCGAAGGTCTGCATGAGCTGTTTGAAACCTTGGCCTTCAACCCCGCCGAGCAGGTTTTCGGCGGGCAGTTGGAACCCGTCAAAGGCCAGTTCGTATTCCTTCATGCCGCGATAACCGAGAACTTCGATCTCACCTCCGGTGACGCCCTGATCGGGGAAGGGCACGGTGTCGTCGCCGGGTGTTTTCTCGGCCAGAAACATCGACAGGCCGCGATAATCATCCGTATCGGGGTCCGTGCGCGCCAGAACGGTCATCACCGAGGCGCGCGCGGCGTGGGTGATCCATGTCTTGTTGCCGGTAATTTCATAGCTGTCGCCCACCCTTCGCGCGCGGCTGCGCAAGGCCCCCAGGTCCGACCCGGTATTCGGCTCGGTGAAAACCGCCGTCGGCAGCGCCTCGCCGCTGGCGATCCTTGGCAGCCAGTCGGATTTCTGCGCCTCGGTTCCGCCGCCAAGGATCAGTTCGGCCGCAATTTCTGAGCGGGTGCCAAGCGAGCCGACGCCGATGTAGCCGCGCGAGAGTTCCTCGCTGACCACGCACATGCTGGCCTTGGACAGGCCGAAGCCACCGTACTCTTCGGGGATGGTCAGACCGAAAACCCCCATGTCGGCCATGTCCCGGATGATTTCGATCGGAATGAGCTCATCCTTCAGATGCCAGCCATGGGCGTGCGGGACGACCCGGTCCTGTGCGAACCGCCGAAACTGATCGCGGATCATTTCCAGTTCATCCTCCAGCCCGGTGGCGCCAAAGGTGGCGTGCGCGGTCTGCTCCTGAATCAGCTCCACCAGCCTGGTGCGGGCGCTCTGGGTGTTGCCCTTCGCCATCAAGGCCATGGTGCTTGGGTCCTGCGGTCCCGTCGGCGTCAGGCCGAGATCCTGCACGCGCGCGATTTCCCCTTGGCTCATCGGAATGCCGCCATGGATCTGGCCGAGATACTCGCCAAACCCGATTTGCAGCAGGAGTTGCTCCATTTCACCGAATCTTCCGTTTGATTCCAGTCGCGCGGCCCATGCGTGCATCTGGCGCAGCGCCTCGACATAGGTGGCAAGCCACGCCAAGGCGTGGGATGCGAACTGGTGCTCCTCGAGAGCGGTCGTGCTGACGTGGTCCTTTTCGACGACCATCTGCCTGACGCTGGCGGTTGCCTTTTCAAGCAGCGTTTCAGCCGGCGGCAGCGCTGATTTCGTGAGCATCAGGATGTCGCCCAGTGCGGCGGAATTGGTCATGTGGGGCCCCATTGACAGGTCTGAATCGGTGTCGGGTCGGGCATAGGATGTTTGCATGTGCAGCGCAACTTAAATGCTAAAAATGGATGATATTTGAATGAAAGTAACCTTGCAATCTGGCGATGCGGCGCCCGCACTCTGGGTGTATAGGTTGATGCGACGGAAAGGAAAACAGCGATGGAAGCGATCCTTGCGGGCATGAGCCCCACCTTCTTCACGCTGGCCTGCGGCGTCGCCCTTGTCGCGGGAACAGACAAGGGCGCGGTCGGATTCGGCATGCCGATGATCCTCGTCTCCGGGTTGGGCATGTTCCTGAGCCCGGAAATTGCTCTGGCCGCCCTGATCATTCCGACGGTCGTGGCCAATGGGGCCCAGGCGCTGCGCCAGGGACCGCGCGCAGCGATCGTTTCAGTCAGAAGGTTTCACCGGTTTCTGCTGGTCGGGTTTGTCGCACTGGTGGCGAGCGCGCAAATGGTGCGGGTGATGCCGCAGGACATTCTGTTGCTGTTGATCGGAAGTTTCGTCGTGGTTTTCACCAGTTCGCAGCTTGCCGGATGGCGACTGCAAGTGGCGGACGGGAACCGCGCCTGGATCGAAGTCGTGATGGCGGCATTGGCCGGGTTCACCGGCGGCATGTCCGGGGTCTGGGGCCCACCGACGATCGCCTATCTGACCGCCCTCGACACGCCAAAGCGGGAACATGTCCGGGTGCAGGGCGTGATCTACGGGCTCGGGGCCGTGGCGCTGCTGGGTGCCCATATCCAATCGGGCATTTTCAATTGGCAGACCGCGACGCTGTCTTTTGCATTGCTTGGTCCCGCGTATCTGGGCATGTGGCTGGGCGGGCGGCTGCACGACAGGATGGATCAGGCTCTGTTTCGCCGCGCGACCCTGCTGGGGATCGCCATTCTGGCCGCCAACCTGATCCGGAAGGGGCTGATGGGATGACCCGCCCCGCGACAGGATCGCAGGGCGGGGCGGTTTACCGGCCTAACCGACCGCGACGGCCTTTACAGCATCATCTATGAAGGGCAGGTATTGCGCAAAGTTGTCGCGGAACATCCCCACCAGTTTTTGCGCCTGCGCATCATAGCCTTTGGCGTCGGCCCAGGTCGCGCGCGGATCCAGCAGGCTGCTGTCCACCGCGGGGACGGCCACCGGCACTTCGAAGCCGAAATTGGGGTCGGTGCGGAATTCAACGGTGCCGAGGGAGCCATCCAGAGCGGCGCTCAGCAAGGCGCGGGTCGTCTTGAGCGGCATGCGTTTTCCGGTGCCGTAGGCGCCACCGGTCCAGCCGGTGTTGACCAGCCAGCAGGTCGCGTGATGTGCGTCGATCTTGCGATGCAGCAGGTCACCGTAGACTTCGGGCCTGCGCGGCATGAAGGGAGCGCCGAAACAGGTTGAAAATGTTGGCTCGGGTTCGGTGACGCCACGTTCGGTTCCCGCGACTTTCGACGTGAACCCCGACAGGAAATGATACATCGCCTGCGCCGGGGTGAGCCGAGCGATCGGCGGCAGGACACCGAAGGCGTCGCAGGTCAGCATGATGATGGTGTTGGGGTGACCGCCCATGGAGGTTTTCGAAGCGTTTGAAATATAGCGCAAGGGGTAGGCGCAGCGCATGTTGGCCGTCAGGCTGTCATCGGTGAAATCGAGCGTCCGCGTTTCCTCGTCGTAGACCATGTTTTCGACGATTGAGGAAAATTTGTGGGTCGTCGCGTAGATTTCAGGCTCCGCCTCGGGCGAAAGATTGATGGTCTTGGCATAGCAACCGCCCTCGAAATTGAAGACTCCGTTGTCGGACCAGCCATGTTCGTCATCGCCGATCAGAACGCGCGACGGGTCGGCCGACAGGGTCGTCTTGCCAGTTCCCGAAAGGCCAAAGAAGACGGCGCAGTCATCGGGGTTTGCGGGCGCGTGATTGGCAGAGCAGTGCATCGCCATGATGCCTTTGCCGGGCAAGATGTAGTTCAAAAGCGTAAAGACTGATTTCTTGATCTCGCCCGCATAGGCAGTGTTCCCGATCAGGATTATCTTGCGGTCGAAATTCAGCGAAATCACCGTGTCGGTGCGGCAGCCATGACGCTTGGGGTCAGCCTTGAAGCCCGGGCAGGCGATGATCGTGTATTCCGCGACGAAACTGTCCAGTTCCTCGCGCGCGGGGCGGCGCAGCATGTGCCGCGAAAACAGGCTCTGCCACGCCAGTTCGGTGATCACCCGCACATTCAAACGGTTTTCCGGATCGGCACCGCCGAACTGGTCCGCCACGAAGAAATCCTTGCCCTTCATGTAGTCGAGCATGTCCGCGTGGAGCACATCGAAAGCGGCCGGATCCATCGGGGCGTTGTTTTCCCACCAGATGTCGTCGACGACCGACGGGGTGCGCACGATGAACTTGTCCTTCGGGGAACGGCCCGTGAAAGTGCCGGTCGAGACGAGCAGCGGGCCGCCTTTGCCAATGCGCCCTTCGTTGCGTTTGACCGCCTGTTCCATCAGGTCCGGTTCCATCAGGTTGTAATAGATATTGCCAAGGCCGGTGATGCCCTGATCCTCCAGCCGATGCGCGGGATTGACCCGTCCAGTTATCATCCAAGAAGCTCCTGTCGCCGCGCGTTGCGGCATTTTCCAAAGATTGACTTCGGCGCAAAGAGCGGTATTTGCGCTGATCGCGGCGTCGGTCCGCGATGCGCATCCTTTAGCATGGCGCCGGGCACCGTAAACAGGACGCAAGCGCACAGTTAGCGCAATCACGTCCAATTTTTGACACGCTGGCGCCAACAAAGTGAGACATATTAGTCATTGATTACCGAATTTCGGTTGCAATATGGCAGGGGGAAGCGACCGATTCGCAGTTTCGTCTTGATTCGAAAGGCCAAAATCAAAAGAATGACCAAAAAATGATAAACAGAGCAGTATAAGGAATTCCCCAATGTCGAAGATCGCACTGGTGGACGACGACAGGAACATCCTGACGTCCGTTTCCATGACTCTTGAGGCCGAAGGTTTCGATGTCGTGACCTACAACGACGGTCAGTCCGCGCTGGACGGATTCAACAAGAGCCTGCCCGACATGGCGGTGCTCGACATCAAGATGCCGCGCATGGACGGCATGGATCTGTTGCAGCGTCTGCGTCAGAAAACCCAGATGCCAGTTATTTTCCTGACTTCGAAAGATGACGAGATCGACGAGGTTCTTGGCCTGCGCATGGGGGCCGACGATTACGTGAAGAAGCCGTTTTCCCAAAGGCTTCTGGTGGAGCGCATCCGGGCGCTGCTGCGCCGACAGGAGGCGATCTCGGGAAACGAAGTGGCCACCACCGAGGAAGACAAGGTGATCGAGCGCGGCGACCTGCGCATGGACCCGCTGCGTCACTCGGTCAGGTGGAAGGGCCAGGATGTGTCGCTGACCGTTACGGAATTTCTTCTTTTGCAGGCGCTTGCCCTGCGTCCCGGTTTTGTCAAGAGCCGCGACCAGCTTATGGATGTCGCCTATGACGATCAGGTCTATGTCGACGACCGGACGATCGACAGCCATATCAAGCGTTTGCGCAAGAAGATGCGGAGCGCCGACGAAACATTCTCTGCAATTGAGACCCTCTATGGGATCGGTTACAGATATAACGAAGAGTAACTCTCGCCAAAGGGATTGCAGTGCGCGACATGAAGACCGGAGAAGGCGCCAACGTCATTCTGGGCGAGGACTGGACCGGCCCGGAACACGTTGTGGAAAGCGAACTGCGGGCGCGCAGGGAACGGAGAGGCCTGATCTCTCTGAACCGCTCGCCGTTGGCGCGCAAGATCATTACCTTCAACCTGTTCGGCCTCATCATCCTGGTCGCCGGGGTGCTCTATCTGAACCCCTTCCGCGATAGTCTCGTGTTTCAGCGGGAGCGCGGCCTGGTCACAGAAGCGCAACTGATCACCGACGTTTTCGAGGCCCAGTTGGCCGGAGGGTCGCAGTCGAGCGATGGCGCCAGCCCCAATCTGATCGAAAGTGCTGCCGCAGCCACGCTGGACAGGATCCATCTGCCGGAAGGGCTGGAGGTTTTCGTTTATGACCCGGATCAGAGGCTGGTCGCGACGAGTGTCGGACACGCCCGCCCTGAAAGTTCACCTGTGACCGGCTTGCGGAAGGATGAGCGAAGCACCCTGATCACCGATTTTCTGAACGCCATTTGGGAAGGGCTGTCCGGCGTTCTGACCAAACCCGCCGCTGAGCAGACGTCTCTCAACCCCGAAGAAAACGCCAAGGTTCTGGTGGCCGACTCCCTGGGCGGAAAGGCGCAGGTCAAGACCAGTCGCGGCGGCGCCCAGGGCTCCGTCTTTTCGGTGGCGATGCCGATCATGCGTGGCGGTGTGCCCATCGGGGCGGTCGCCGTGACAAGCGCCGCAGGAGAGTTGGACAGTCTGGTCCGGCGCGAGCGCGAGCAGGTTCTGCAAATGTTTGTGATCGCCATTCTCGTCTCGATCGGTCTGAGCCTGCTTCTGGCCAGCACCATCGCAAATCCGCTGTCGGACCTTGCCACGGCCGCCGAATTGGGGCGCGACAAGAAGGCCCGCAAGATGAGCCCGAGCCGCGTGCGCATTCCCGATCTGACAGCACGGCCCGATGAGATTGGCCGCCTTTCAGGGGCCCTTCGCGGAATGGTGACAGCGCTTTACGATCGGATTGACGCGAACGAACAGTTTGCCGCCGACGTCGCGCATGAAATCAAGAATCCGCTGGCCAGTCTGCGCTCGGCCGTGGGCACTTTGCGTGTCGCCCGCCGCGAAGAACAGCAAAAGAAACTGCTGGACGTGATCGATCACGATGTGCGCCGTCTGGATCGGCTCGTCAGCGATATTTCCAACGCGTCAAGGCTCGACAGCGAGTTGGTGAAAGAGGAAGAAGAGAGCTTTGACCTGCTCCAGACGGTGGGCAACATCACCGAATATCTGAGCCGAGAAGCGGCGTTGAAGGGCGTCGAGTTCATTTCCGACCTGCCGCGTGATCCGATCATCATTCAGGGGCTCGAAGCCCGGCTGGCGCAAGTTTTCGTCAATCTCATCACCAACGCGATTTCCTTTTGCGAGGATGGTGACGCCATTCGGGTGTGGGTGCGCAAGCGCGAAAACCGCGTGTTGGTCGTGGTCGAAGACACCGGCCCGGGCATCCCGGAAGGTGCCCTGCACAAGATATTCAATCGCTTCTACTCGGAGCGCCCGGCAATTCAATTTGGTAATAATTCGGGCCTTGGGTTGGCCATTTCCAAACAGATTGTCGAAGCCCACGGTGGTGTCATCTGGGCCGAAAACATTCGCCCGACCGAGGCCGATGTGACATCGCAACCTCTGGGGGCGCGTTTTGTTGTAGGGCTTGCAATCTGATCAGTCGGGGTGACGCGATGGCGCTCGTCAAGGATCAGGAACCTGCCGGGACTGCTGCCGACCAGTGGTGCATGGTGCATGCGTCCTGTGTTGTGACCGAGGGCGGAGGCATTTTGATCCACGGCGCCTCGGGCAGTGGAAAATCTGAACTGGCGTTACAGCTCATGGCAATGGGGGCCGTTTTGGTCTCGGACGACCAGACCATTGTGCACCGGCGCGACGAGGAACTTTGGGCCAGTGCCCCGACCGCCACCCGCGGCATGATCGAGGCGCGCGGGATCGGTCTTTTGGCGGCGGAGAGCGTTGCACGGGCGAGGGTCGGGCTGAGCGTCGATCTGGACCGGCTCGAAGTCGAACGCCTGCCCGAGATGAGATACCGGGAACTCCTCGGGCTTCGTGTCCCGACGGTTCACAAGGTCGAGAGTGCCGCATTTCCCGCGGCGGTTCTGCAATTCGTGAAAGGTGGGCGTTGTGCATGACCGCGTGAGAGGAGGGCGTTGACAGTGCGAGAGGCAGACACCGACGAGCGCGCGGACAAGCGCAGCACGCATCAACTGGTTCTTGTCACGGGACCGTCCGGCGCAGGTCGCTCGACCGCAATCAACGCGCTTGAAGATATCGGCTTTGAGGCGATAGACAACCTGCCTCTGTCGCTGTTGCCCCGGCTTCTGGACGGGCCGCCGATCGATCACCCGCTGGCGCTGGGAATCGACGTGCGCAACCGCGATTTCAGCACTGCAGCTCTGACCAAGCTGATCGGCAGCCTGTCTGAAAACCCCGGCGTGAACATGGAACTGCTCTATCTTGATTGCAATCCGGGCGTGCTCCTACGCCGCTACTCCGAAACGCGCCGTCGTCACCCGCTCGCCCCCGCCGAATCACCGGAACAGGGCATTGAGCGGGAAACCGATCTTCTGACGCCGGTGCGGGCGCGGGCCGGAATCCTGATTGATACCTCGGGCATGACCCCGCACGATCTGCGCGCCGAAGTGGAGCGATGGTTCGCGCCCGACAGCGCCCCACGGCTTGCCGTGTCCGTGCATTCGTTTTCCTATAAGCGCGGCATGCCGCGCGGTCTCGATATGGTCTTTGATGGTCGCTTCCTGCGCAACCCGCATTGGCAGGACGATCTGCGTGCATTGGACGGACGTAGTCAGGCGGTTGCCGAGTATATCGAACAGGACAGCCGCTTCGCGCCATTTTTCGAACGGGTCGAAGACTTGGTCAGGCTGTTGCTTCCGGCTTACGCAGAGGAGGGAAAATCGAATTTGTCGATCGGGTTCGGTTGCACCGGAGGGCAGCACCGATCTGTCGCACTTGCGGAAAAACTGGCTAATTCGCTTGCGAATGACGCGTGGCAGGTGTCTATAAGACACCGGGAACTTGAACGACGGGCAAATGACGCCCGCAAGAACACACGGGGTACGGACGCGTGATCGGCATTGTGATCGTCGCGCATGGGGGATTGGCCAGAGAATATCTGGCGGCTGTCGAGCATGTCGTCGGCAAGCAGGCAGGCGTGCGGACCGTGTCCATTGAAGGTGATTTCGATCGCGCCGGGAAAGAGGCGGAAATCCGCGCCGCCGCCAACGATGTCGACATCGGTGAAGGGGTTGTGGTGGTGACGGACATGTATGGCGGGTCACCGTCCAATCTCTCCTTTTGCGCGCGCGGCCCCAAGAATCGCCGATTCCTGCATGGCGCAAATCTGCCGATGCTCATCAAACTGGCGAAATGTCGGTGCAAATCCGTCGGGGAGGCGGCCGATTGTGCCTTGGCTGCGGGACGCAAATACATCGATATCAGTGACGGAACGACGGGGTAGAGCGGCGATGGGCGTCGGACGGACCCTGAAGATTGTGAATGAGAAGGGGCTGCATGCCCGGGCCTCGGCAAAATTTGTCGAGGTGGTGGAGGGGCATGACGCCTCGGCCGAGGTTTTTCGCGACGGGTTGAGCGCGTCGGGAGATTCGATCATGGGGCTTTTGATGTTGGCAGCCTCGCGGGGAACCTCTATTGAAGTCAGGACGAGCGGGCCGGAAGCCGAGGCTCTGGCAGAGGCTCTGGCAGATTTGGTTACGAATCGTTTTGGTGAAGAATTCTAACGGGTGCTTGTCATCCGGCAGCGAAGCGGAAAGCTCCAGCGTGGACAGCCATCGGGAAACAGAACGACGGGATAACATCCCCTACGACAAGCGCAAGCTATCCTATGCGAATACCTTTTCAAGTCCCTGGAAAATTCTGACGATCCGTTCGATCGAATGGACCACCGGGAAGATTCCCTTGCTGCGCCTGATCCGCAAGTTCGAGCGCAGAGGTGCACCCATCGGGCAGGAGTTCTTTACCCAGGCTCTGGACATCATGGGCATCGAGGTCACAACGCCGCCCGAGCAGCTTCTTAACATCCCCAGGACCGGCCCGCTGGTGGTGGTGGCCAACCATCCTCATGGCATGGTGGACGGCATGGTGATGGCCGAACTGATCGGGCGGGTGCGAACCGACTACCAGATACTGACGCGCAATCTCCTGACCGGCATCAAGGAAATCGAACAATTCATGCTCCCGGTCGCCTTTCCGCATGAGGAAGACGCGGTACGTCAAAATCTGACCATGCGCAAAAAGGCGATGGAACTGCTGCAAAAAGGCGGCGTCATCATCCTGTTTCCCGCCGGTGTCGTGGCCTCTTCCGAAACAATGTTCGGTCCGGTCATCGAATCCGAATGGAACCCTTTCACTGCCAAGATGATTCTGCGCTCGGGGGCTTCGGTCTTGCCGATTTTCTTTCCGGGGCACAACACGCGCGCCTACCAGATCGCCAACCGCCTGTCGGCGACCTTGTGCCAGGGGCTGCTTCTTCATGAGGCGGCGCATGCACTGAACAAGCCACAATCGCCGACCATCGGCACGCCGATCGCCCCGGAAGAACTGTCGGAGTGGTCCGACAATCCGCGTGGCTTCATGGCGTGGCTGCGTGAGAAAACCCTGGCGCTGAAGCCCCAGGAATAGCCTCAGCGCGTTGGCACGGGCTCCTCGCCGCGATAATCATAGAACCCGCGCTGCGACTTGCGGCCCAGCCAGCCGGCCTCGACATATTTTGTCAGCAGCGGGCAGGGGCGGTATTTCGTGTCGGCCAGACCATCGTGCAAGACATTCATGATCGCGAGGCAGGTGTCGAGTCCGATGAAATCGGCCAACTCGAGCGGACCCATCGGGTGGTTGGCGCCAAGCTTCATCGACGTGTCTATGGATTTGACCGAACCGACACCTTCATAGAGCGCATAGACGGCCTCATTGATCATTGGCATCAGGATGCGGTTCACGATGAAACCGGGGAAATCCTCTGCCATGGCTGGCGTCTTTCCCAAGCGCTCCACGACCTTGAGGCAGGTGTCATAGGTGGCTTCATCGGTCGCGATGCCGCGGATCAGTTCGACCAGTTTCATGACGGGCACGGGGTTCATGAAGTGAAATCCCATGAATTTCTCGGGCCGGTCTGTTCGCGAGGCGAGCCGGGTGATGGAAATCGACGATGTGTTCGACGTCAGTACCGTGTGCGGCTGCAAATGCGGCAACAGATCCTCGAAAATTGCCGATTTCACGGTCTCTCGCTCGGTCGCGGCCTCGATCACCAGATCCGTGTTGCCAAGATCCCGGAGGGCCAATGTGGTTGAAATCCTGGCCATCGCCCGGGTTTTCTCGGCCTCGGATATCTGATCGCGGCCGACCTGCCGGGTCATGTTCTTGTCGATCAGCGCGATGGCGGCGTCCAAGCTTTCCTGCGCGATGTCGTTGAGCAGAACATCATAGCCGGCAATCGCGAAAACATGGGCGATGCCGTTCCCCATTTGCCCGGCACCGACAATCCCGACCCTGTTGATTTCCATGTCCTCGTCCTTTGCGAATTTCGGGGCCAGAGTAGGGCGCGGTGCTGTGGTCGGCAAGGGGCGCGAGCCCTGAAAAATAGCGTCGAATTCTTCCTTTAGCCTTTTGGAAACGGGTGTCGGGGAAAGTGGCCTTGGGTGAGTCTTAACAATGAGGTGGGTGGATATGGCCTATGAAAACCTGGGTGGCGGGGCCCTTGATTATTTCCCGTGTCGCTATGGCAAGTCGAAGCTTCTGTTTCGGGGCCCGCGCAAATCTCTCGACGGGGATTTCGCGGCATTCCTTGGGGGGACGGAAACCTATGGCAGGTTCATCGAGCAACCGTTTCCTGCCCTGATAGAGCAGGAAACAGGTCTCAGTTGCGTGAATTTCGGTTGTAGCAACGCGGGCGTCGATGTCTTTTCCAATGAGACCCCGGTGATCGACGCCTGCGCCAAGGCGCGTGTGACCGTCATTCAGGCGATGGGGGCGCAAAACATGTCGAACCGCTTCTATGCGGTCCATCCGCGGCGCAATGACCGGTTTCTCAGGGCGTCGACCCTGATGAAAACGATTTTCCGAGAGGTGGATTTTACCGAATTCCACTTCACGCGCCACATGCTGACGGCGCTGCAGGTGCTTTCCGAGGAAAGATTCGCGATCGTGCGCGATGAACTGAAAGAGGCATGGATCGCCAGGATGGGGCATCTTCTGGGCAAAATAGAAGGCAAGACCATTCTGTTGTGGTTCGCAAACCATGTGCCAGAGGACGCCGCGGCGCGCGACGGTCTGGGAGATGACCCGTTGTTTCTGGATCGCGCAATGATCGAGGCGGTGCGACCGCTTGTGACCGAAGTCGTCGAAGTGGTGCCCAGTGCCGCTGCCCGCGCGCGTGGCGTCGAGGGCATGGCGTTTTCCGCAATGGAAGAACCGGCCGCCCGGGAAATGCCTGGCGTCGGGGCCCATCAGGAGGTCGCCACTGCCTTGGGCGAGGTGATTGTCGGCATGGTCTGACGCGATCTGCAACAAGATGTAAAAAGGCCCGCCATCGTGACGGGCCTTTTTGCGTGTGGGCAGTCTGGCGACCGTGGATTTTTCGGCGCCTACAGTGCCTCGATCAGAGCCGGAACCGCGTCGAAAAGATCGGCGACAAGGCCATAGTCCGCAACCTGAAAGATTGGCGCCTCTTCGTCCTTGTTGATCGCCACGATGACTTTGCTGTCCTTCATGCCGGCAAGATGCTGGATCGCCCCGGAAATGCCGATCGCCACATAGAGGTCGGGCGCGACAACCTTGCCGGTCTGGCCGACCTGCCAGTCGTTCGGGGCATATCCGGAATCAACCGCGGCGCGGCTTGCGCCGACAGCGGCGCCAAGCTTGTCGGCCAGTTTCTCGATCAGGGCAAAGTCTTCTTCCGACCCGACACCGCGTCCGCCCGAGACCACTATGCTGGCGCTCGTCAGCTCGGGTCGGTCGGATTGTGCCACCTTGTCCTCGACCCATTCCGAAAGGTGCGGGTCCTGAGCCGCGCCGGTGGTCTCGACCGCAGCCGCGCCGCCCTCGCCCGCCGCATCAAAGGTCGATGTGCGCACGGTGACGACTTTCTTGGCGTCATGGGATTTCACGGTTTGAATGGCGTTGCCGGCGTAGATCGGGCGCTCGAACGTATCGGCATCGACCACTGCAGAAACGTCGGAAATAACCATCACGTCCAGTAACGCCGCAACCCGCGGCATCACGTTCTTGGCGCTGGTCGTGGCCGGGGCCACGATATGGCTGTAGTCCCCGGCAAGAGAGACGATCAAGGCTGCCATGGGCTCGGCCAAACCGTGGCCATAGGCGTCGTCGTCGACGCAAATCACCTTCTCGGCGCCCTCAAGCCTGGCAGCGGCGTCCGACGCTTGGCTGCAATCGGCCCCGGCGCAAAGAATGGTCACATCGCCCATCTGTGTTGCGGCGGTCAGGGCCTTTGCGGTCGCGTCTTCGGACAGTTTGGATCCGTTGTTCAGTTCGGCAATCAGAAGAACAGCCATCAGAGCGCCCCCACTTCCTTGAGTTTCATCACCAGTTCCGCGACATCGGCAACGCGAACGCCAGCCTTGCGCGTGTCCGGCTCAGAGGTTTTCACGACCTCCAGCCGCGGGGTGACATCGACGCCATAATCGGCGGCGGTTTTCTCTTCCAGCGGTTTGCGCTTGGCCTTCATGATATTGGGAAGGCTCGCGTAGCGGGGTTCATTGAGGCGCAGGTCCACGGTGACAATGGTCGGCATCTTCACCTTGATGGTCTGCAGGCCGCCATCGACCTCGCGGGTAACGATCGCATGGTCGTCTTCGACATCCAGTTGGGACGCAAACGTCGCCTGCGACCAGCCCAGCAGCGCCGACAACATCTGGCCTGTCGCGTTCATGTCGTTGTCGATCGCCTGTTTGCCGGCAAGCACGAGGCCCGGCTTTTCTTCATCCACCACGGCTTTCAGGATCTTTGCCACCGCCAAGGGCTCGATGTCCTGATGCACGTCGTCAGAGGCGACAACCAGAATGGCGCGATCGGCACCCATGGCAAGTGCCGTGCGCAGGGTCTCTTGCGCCTGTTTCACACCGATGGAGACCGCGATCACCTCTTCGGCCTTGCCGGCCTCTTTCAGGCGAATTGCCTGTTCGACCGCAATTTCATCGAACGGGTTCATCGACATTTTCACATTGGCGAGATCAACACCCGTGCCGTCCGCTTTGACGCGAACCTTCACGTTATAGTCAATCACGCGCTTGACTGGCACAAGGACCTTCATCGGCGCATCTCTCCTGGAATGTTCCCCTGAATCCGGGGAGTTGAAGCTCTCGAATGTTTGTTAGCCGAGCACGACGCCGGAAAACAGTGAAAAATCGACTTGTGAAGGCAAGCGGACGCCGCGTTTTTCGGTCTTCGCGGGAAATAGCGGCAATGCGTCAGAGTCCGGGCCTTCAGAAAAGGCCCTTGTCGGCGGATCGGTGTCTATTCACCTCCGCAGAGCCTGTTGAAAGATCGCGCCTAGCGGTTCGCGCCCGGCACCCACAGGACATCCGCTGCGCCATCCTGATTGGCGACCCGCGCAGCGACAAAGAACCAGTCGCTGAGGCGGTTTAGGTACTTCACCGCTGCGGGATTTAGCGATTCTGTCTGTGCCAACTCCACCGCCAGCCGCTCGGCGCGGCGAGAGACCGTGCGACACAGATGCAAATGCGCGGCCAGAGCAGTGCCGCCGGGCAGGATGAAGCTGCGCAACGGCGAAAGGCGCCCGTTCATCTCGTCGATTTCGTTTTCGAGCCGCGTCACCTGACTATCGGCCACCCGCAAGGGAGGATGGTCGGACTCGGCATCGGCTTCCATCTCCGGACGACACAGATCGGCGCCCAGATCGAACAGATCGTTCTGGATGGCCGCAAGCTGGCCGACGACCCCGCCCGACGCATGCAGCCGGGCCAGGCCAACGGTGGCGTTGGTCTCGTCCACCGTCCCGTAGGCATTGACGCGTGCGGCGCTCTTGGCGACGCGCGCGCCGTTCCCCAGCGCCGTTTCGCCGGCGTCGCCGGTTCGGGTGTAGATCTTGTTCAGAACAACCATCGACGCGGCCCCTCACTTTCCCCTCAGATAGACATATAGCAAAATCAGGGCCACCGCGACGGCTTGTGCGATAATGCGATAGCGCATCAGGCGGTTGGCGTTCCTGGCGTTGAATTTTCCGCCCTTGGCAAAGCTGCCGATCCCCAACAGAAGGATGATGACGACAACCGCGACGGCGGCGGCCACGACGAGGAGAAGCGGATCATTGAGCATGGGTTGTCCTTTCGACTTGGCATGCGATTTACTGCGTTCTGCGTGAAAAGCGAACCGTCAAATCGCCGCGGGCGGTCTATTTGCGCGCTGGCGCCCGGCGTTTCCGGGTCTCACGATCTCGCCAAAAACCAGTCCAGTGCCCTGGTAGGAAGAAATCGGCGCATGTACCACGACAGGTAGGTCGGGGTCGTGATCAGATAGCGGGCGCGCGGGCGGCGGGATTCAAGCGCCCGGATCAGTTTGCGGGTGACGGCCGAGGGCGGCAGCTCGAAAGGATCCGGGTCGCGTTTCTCATAGAGCCGCTTGCAAAGGCCGTCGCGATATTGCTCGGCCCGGGGGGAGTTTTTCCAGTCGATCCATTTCTCGAAATGGGGGATCGAGTTGACGCGAATCCTGGTGGTGATCGGTCCCGGCTCGATCAGGATGACCTTGATCGGGGTGTCGCGCATTTCAAGGCGCAAAGTATCGGTCAGGCCTTCGAGTGCGAATTTGCTGGCGTTGTAGGACCCGCGCCAGGGTAGCACAGCGATGCCCAGCACCGAGGAGCAGTTGATGATCCGCCCGTGTCCCTGGGCGCGCATGATCGGGATGACGCGCCGCGTCAGGTCGTGATAGCCAAACAGGTTGGTCTCGAAATTGGCGCGCAGGGCGGCGCGAGGCAGATCCTCGAGAGCGCCCGGGATGCCATAGGCGCCATTGTTGTAAAGCGCATCCAGCGTGCCGCCGGTGGCCTCGAGAACCTCGGATAGCGCGCTCTCGATCGAGGCTTCATCGTCGTAGTCCAATCGCGGGCTTTCCAGCCCTTCGGCGATCAGCCGGTCACAGTCCTTTTGCTGGCGGCAACTGGCAAATACACGCCAGCCGCGCGCCCTGAGGCCCTGCGCCGCATCATAGCCGATGCCCGAGGAACTCCCGGTGATGAGAATGGATTTCTTTGTCATGGAAATTGCCTGCGATGAGTTTGGCACACAGATAGCGCAACACGGGCGTCAGGACAAACCGCCTCTGTCAGGGCGCCCGCGCCGACAGGAATTTGCGCGCCATGAAGCCCCGCAAGCCGGTTTCGGTGTCGCGAATCTCAATCCATCCGTCGCTTGCCGAAGAAACCACCCGCGTGCGGGTGCCACGCGCGAATGTGCCGATCACCGGCGTGTCGGTCGAGGGTCCCCGACGCAGGTTAACGCGCCTTGCAACGACAAACAGGATGTCCGTTGCGCCGCTGTTGTCGGGTGGTGTCGCCTGTGCTGGCAGGCGGGCCAGAACCTCGTGCGGGGCGTCGCGTGTGCCGACCGGTGCTGCGGGCGCAGGCGTCGTGAATGTCACCGGCGTGATCGAGACGCCGGGAAGGGCAGGCGCCTCCTCGGCCCCGCCTTTTGTTGCCGCAACCGCGCTGGGCTGCGGATCTGGAACCGGAAGCTGCGGCACCTGGCGCGCAGCCGGCGCCTGCGCGCGCAGGCCAAGCTGTTCATGCAGCGTCGGATGCGGCGCGCGCTTCGTGCCCTCGGGCGCAAGCGCCATCACCCCGACAATAACCATGCCAAGCACCAAAGCCATGCGGATCATTCCCATACCCCTCAAAAACGCCCGACAAAGGCGATTACCCCTGATCGCAGGGTTTATCGGTGGCGGGGTCGCGAAATTAAGGGGAAAGATTCCCGTATCGGCCCAGATATGGCACCCGGGGCGCATGTTTCCTTGTCCCGACCGGCGGCCTTGGCTATCAGGGGCCACATGAGCGATCACACCCATTCCCCAGCCCCCGAGGGCACAGAATTTGCCGAACCGCTGCGCCGCGCAATCGGCGAGCGTTACCTGACCTATGCGCTGTCGACCATCATGAACCGGGCCCTGCCGGACGCCCGTGATGGGTTGAAGCCGGTGCACCGGCGCATCCTTTATGCGATGCGCGAACTGAAACTGGCCAGCACCGGAGGCTTCCGCAAATCCGCCAAGATCAGCGGCGATGTGATGGGAAATTACAACCCCCACGGCGATGCCGCCATTTACGATGCGATGGCGCGCCTCGCGCAGGATTTCAATGTGCGCTATCCGCTGGTGGACGGGCAGGGGAATTTTGGCAATATCGATGGCGATAACCCCGCCGCCGCCCGATACACCGAAGCCCGGATGACCGCCGCCGCCGAAGCCCTGCTGGAAGGGCTGGCAGAAAACGCGGTGGATTTCCGCGAGAATTACGACGGCACCCTGACCGAGCCCGTGGTCCTGCCCGCGTCCTTTCCCAACCTTCTGGCGAATGGCTCCAGCGGCATTGCGGTGGGCATGGCAACAAATATCCCGCCCCATAATGTCGATGAGCTTTGCAACGCCTGCCTGCACCTCATCAAGGCGCCCAATGCGCGCGACGAAACCCTTCTGGAACATATTCCGGGCCCCGATTTTCCGACCGGCGGCGTGATCGTGGAGCCGCCTGAGAATATCCTGCAGGCTTATCGCACCGGGCGTGGGGCCTTTCGTCTGCGCTCCCGATGGGAGGTCGAGGAACTGGGCCGCGGCCAATGGCAGATCGTGGTTACGGAAATCCCCTACCAGGTTCAGAAGTCGAAATTGATCGAAAAGCTGGCCGAACTTATCCAGTTGAAGAAGTTGCCGATTCTGGCAGATGTGCGCGATGAAAGCGCCGAAGACATCCGCCTGATCCTTGAACCGCGGAGCAAGAATGTCGATGCCGAGGCGATGATGGGGATGCTATTCCGGCAATCCGATCTTGAGGTGCGATTCAGCCTGAACATGAATGTGCTGATCGACGGGTTGCAACCGAAGGTGTGCAGCCTCAAGGAAGTGTTGCGCGCCTTTCTCGATCATCGGCGGGAGGTCCTCGTGCGGCGTTCGCGCCACCGGCTGGAAAAGATCGACCATCGGCTTGAGGTGCTCGAAGGTTACATCGTCGCGTTTCTCAACCTGGATCGGGTGATCGAGATCATCCGCATCGAGGACGAGCCAAAGCCGGTGATGATGACTGAATTCGACCTCAGCGATGTGCAGACCGAGGCGATCCTCAACATGCGGCTGCGCAGTCTGCGGCGTCTGGAAGAGATGGAACTGAAGCGCGAGCACGAGGCCCTGTTGATTGAGCGCGCCGACCTTGACGACCTGTTGGCCGACGAACAGCTGCAATGGACACGGATCAGCGCGCAGCTTCGCGAAACCCGCAAGAAATTCGGGCGCGACCATGAGGGCGGCGCGCGCCGCACCAGGTTTGCGGAGGCCGGAGAGGTCGAGGATGTGCCGCTCGAGGCGATGATTGATCGCGAACCGATCACCGTGGTCTGTTCCAGAATGGGCTGGGTCCGCGCCATGAAAGGGCATATCGCGCTGGATTCTGCGCTGAAGTTCAAGGACGGAGATGAAAGCCGTTTCGTGTTTCATGCCGAAACCACCGACCGGCTGCTGGTTTTCGGCAGCAACGGACGTTTTTACACGCTGAGTGCCGCCAATCTTCCGGGCGGGCGCGGCATGGGCGAACCCCTGCGCCTGATGGTGGACCTGCCCAACGAGGCAGAGATCGTTTCATTTTTCATCCACAGGCCGGGGCAAACCCTGCTGGTGGCCTCGACCGCCGGCGACGGGTTCCTGGTCCCCGAGGCGGACGTTCTGGCGCAGACACGCAGCGGCAAGCAGGTGCTGAACCTGCGCGGCGAGGCGCGCGCGCTGCTTTGCAAACCTGTCAGCGGCGATCACGTCGCCTGCGTCGGAGACAATCGCAAGGTGCTGGTATTCCCATTGTGCGAACTACCGCAAATGGGCCGCGGCAAAGGCGTGAGGTTGCAGAAATACAAGGATGGCGGGCTGTCAGACGCGACAACCTTCGTGTTGGAGCGGGGCTTGAGCTGGAAAGATCCGGCGGGCCGCACCCGGACCCAAACTGATCTGAGCGAATGGACCGGCAAGCGCGCCAGCGCCGGAAGAATGGCGCCGCGCGGCTTTCCACGGGACAACACCTTTACCCAATGATCGGCCCGGCGGGCCTTGGACAGTCCGCGGACCATGCGGACCCTCTCATCCGTGCGACCTGAGGGCGAGTTCCGATCAACCCTAGGATGGGAAGGCGTCTTCCGATAGACTGAATGCAGGCAGTGTGCGTCCACGCTGTGCATGATGACGATGGCCCCCCGCGAAAGAGGCGGCCCTGTGACCGGAGCGCTCGATGGAACTTGTTCTGAACGGTCGATTTCTGACACGTTCGATGTCCGGGGTCGATCGCGTCGCGACCGAACTGATGCTGGCCATCATGCGTCAGGGCCGTGAGCAGCCCGAATCGGCACCGGCTCTGTCCCGTGTCGAGCCTGTCCACGATGGCACCGTTGCACCTCAGACCCGCGCCGAGGGCATTCTTTCCCTGCCGCGCCGTGCGAGCCTGCCTCTCAGGGGGCAGTGGTGGGAGCAGATTTCACTGCCGGTGGTGGGCAACGGGTCGTGGTTGCTCAGTCTGTGCAACACCGGTCCTGTCTTGCGCCGTCGCCAAGTGGTCCTGATACACGATGCGCAGGTCTATGATCAGCCCGAGGCCTATTCGCCGCTTTTCCGCGGGCTCTATCGCACATTGCAGCCCCGTCTGGCGCGCCGGGCCGATCTGGTGCTGACGGTGTCGGATTATTCACGCATGCGGCTTGAAAGGAACGGGGTGGTCCCAGAGGGCAAGGCACATGTCGTTCACAATGGCGCCGACCACATTCTTGACGTCGAGGAAGACGCGACCGCCGTGCGCCGCTTCAACCTGACGGCCAAGGGTTACATTCTTGCGATCGGCAGCCTCGCCAGGCACAAGAACCTCGGGTTTCTGATCGCCGCGGCGCAGGCGCGCAAAAGCACGGAGATGCCATTGGTGATTGCCGGGGGCGGCAATGACAAGGTCTTTGCCAAAGCAGGTCTGAGAGAGGGCAACGGCGTGCGGATCCTCGGGCGGGTCAGCGACGGCGCGTTGAAGGCCCTCTACCGGAACGCGCAGGCGCTGGCATTTCCTTCCAAAACCGAAGGCTTTGGCCTGCCCGCCG
>Ga0114931_10003542_pt1 | contig 19725 bp, 20 predicted proteins | sample 2SBtaG_FD_89579 | JGI IMG/M metagenome (GOLD analysis project Ga0114931, IMG submission 89579) | Deep subsurface microbial communities from Kolumbo volcano to uncover new lineages of life (NeLLi) - 2SBTROV14_V59a metaG | ecosystem: Environmental > Aquatic > Marine > Volcanic | place: Kolumbo...
AAAATCAAAACACACAAAAGTATTAATAAAACTTTATTTAATTTTTTTTCTGAAAAAACATCTTAATCATTTAATTTTTAATAAAACTCATTATTTTTAAATCTTTACAACTCAAATTCTTCAATAAATCCCACAATAGTTGAATATTTTTCAACATAACTATAACCTTTATCTGTTATGGTATAAAATTTTTTTCCTTTCTTATCTCGTTCTAATTTCACAAAACCTTTAGAAGATAATTCGTTTATGTATTCATTAAAGCTTACAGAAGAAAGATTTGAAAATCTAAGAAGAGGGGTTGGCTTTATCGAATTCTTATGTTCAGCAATAATTTTCAAAATATTAAATATGACTTCGAGTCTATCCCTTTTTCTTGCCATTTTTCCCCACATGTGTCCTCACAACAACTTTGTAAGTAATAAATACAAAAAGCGCAGATGACAAAACATACAATGTTAATTTTAATCCAATTGCAAATTTAGGAAGAGAAAGAGCTCCTAAATTAAGTATCCAAAATAAAAATAGAAGTAAATAAGTAAAACCGAAGTTAAAGAATTTATTTTTTCTTTTTGATTTCAAACCATTAAGCACACTCATAATTATTGCTAAAACAAATAATGCTACTTGTGTAAAAAACAAAGTCCCTATAGAACCAAAGAAAAATACAACAACAATAAGTAATAAAGCTATTGCATTAAGTAAAATTACAGGATTAAGTTTAATATAGTCAACTTTTTTGTGAACCGAGCTATAAAGTAAAGATAATACTGCCATAGAACTCATATAACTAAAAATTATTAGTACAAATAATCTTAAATCATGATTAATTAATCTCATAGGATATCCATATAAATGACTTAATGCCAATACAAATCTTAACATATAACCTAAACCAAAATAAAGAAATGCATACCTAAACCATTTTATTCCTTTATGATCTGTTAGTTCAACGAATTCTTTAGTCTTAAAGAAAATGAAAAAACAAAGAGCTATTACTATCAAAGAATAAGCTAAATCCAAACCAACACCAGTAAGCGCTGCTTGCCCTCCTAAATGCAATCCTCTGGGAATCATAACCTTAAAACTCCAAATTTATTTATAAATAATATGGATGTTTAGTGTATAATTAAAGAAATTGTAAAAAAATTAGAATAAAAAAATTATATGATATCTTCTTCTGCTACGACTACAAAGTCACCAGTAGATAAAACAGCAGAGAAAGGAACTAATGGATCTCCTTCTTTAGTTTTTTCCAAATCAAGTTTCTTAGCATACGGAGAAGGATTTGCAAGAACCATGTGTATTAATTCTCCTGAGTTTGTCTCAAAGACAATATCTCCTACTTCTCCAAATTTTCTTCCTGTCTTAGAAACTACTGTTTTTCCGATTAATTGTTTTGAATATTTTTTTTCATCTTGTTCTGCCATAAAAAACACCCTCATTTCGTCTTTAATAATAAATATTATACTATAAATCTAAATAAGCACGTATATTTAAAGCTTTTGCTTCAAACCACGCAAGAATGGTTAAAAAATCACTCTTTGGGGTATGCTGCGTCCATAAGCTCCTTATTCTCATCCAACGCCTTTTTAAGCGGAGCTAAGAATTTAACTATTTCAGCAGTTAAACCTGCTTTTAAATCAATAGATGCCAATTCTTTTGAGGAAAAAGCTTTTTCTACATCTTCATATGAAGAAAATTCAATTTTTCCACCATATTTTTCTGGTCTATCAATAATAAATGTTCTTCCTTCTTTATCTAAGTATTTGAAAATAATAAATTTTAACATGGCTAAAAGACCATTTCCTTCTACTTTTCCATCAACACAAAAAGCTTTATTGATTTTTTTTGCGATTGTTTTTTCATCATCTTCAAAATCAATTTTACTGTTTGGTTCAGAGCTGCTCATTTTTCCTGATTCTCCTAAACCCGGAATTAAAGGATTCATAAGATGAATTCTTTTTTCATAACCAATTCTTGGTAAAAATTCTCTAGCAAACATAAATATTTTTCTTTGGTCAACACCACCAAATTGTGCATCAACTTTTAGGTATTCTTCGTCAAGCGCTTGTAAAATAGGATATAATAACCCTGACATCTTTGGAGTTTGAATTTGTTTAACTACTTCTGCACCTGCTTTTTGTGTATCTCTTGTTGATGCAAGAGCAGACATCTTATAAACATCAAGAGTGTATTTTTGTTGAAGCTGAAAATCTGTTCCTTCAACAAATTCAAGTTTATCAAGCGGAACATCAATTAGTTTTAACATTTCTTTTATTAAAAATTCATAGAATTTCATTCTTTGGTCAAGTAAGTACCAACTTGATTTCATATTATCAAGGTATGCATGCATATTTGCAAACAATATTTTTACATGACAACCTGCTTTTAGAAAGTCAGCGATTTTAAAGATTGGAACAAAATAACCTAAATGAGGTTTTCCTGTTGGAGCAGTTCCCCAATACAAAGAAAGATCTTTTTCTTTCAATAAATCTCTAAGTTTATCATCTCCTACAAGCTCTATTAAATCTTTTGATATTATATCAAATTTTTTTTCAGGAGTCATATTAAGAGGAGACGGGGCTTTTATTTAAATAAGTTTTGAAGAAATATCTATATGTTACCCCTTTTTATTGCATTTCTAATTTTAAGAGATGCAACAGATCTTTCGGAAGTAAAAGGCAATTCAAAGTAAATCTTATCTTTTTCTTTATCATATTTTTGAGAAATATTAATGTCTTTTAAGTTAACTAAATGAGCGGCCATTTTTCCAATATCTTTTTGAAAAGTTTTGATTATATTTGTGTACAAGTTAATTGAAACTCCTATACCTAAACCGATTTGAAGCCATTTAGTGATTTCCTTATTACTTGGCTTAATTGAATCTTCCATTTTCCATTTGAAAGATAGTGGAAGACCTCTTGCAAAAGCATACAATGCAATTCTGTATTGTTGTTCTGTATGAAGTTTTGTATTTAGAATTGTAGAATCAAAAGGCCCATCATCTTCAGATTTATAAAAAGCAAGTAGCCCTTCATTATCAAGATAAGCTCTTACCACATCTTCAAGAAACTCAACTTTGTGTTGATTTTTGTGTTGTCTTTCAAGTATTTTAGGATATGATTGTATTAAATCTATTTGTTTGTTGTTTATGTCAAAAACCTGAAAATGAGCGAACTTTGTCGGCGTTTTAAATTCTCTTCCATAAATTACTATTTTATCGCTATTCATGGGTTTGTCTACAACTTTAATCCTATACTCAGAAGAGCTGTATAAATTAAGTAAAGCCTTAACATTGCTTAGGAAATCATTATTTGTCATTGATAGTAAGAAATTATACTAAATATATAATAATTTCTAAAATAACTATTGTTAAGTGCAAACATTTTAATATTTCGGAGGAAAACACATTAAAATATGATGAAAAATAAGATAGACAAATTAAAGGACATAGTTAAAAATAATTTTGCGGATAGTCTTTTACTTTATTCCAAACATCCAAATCATAAATGGCTATTAGAAACAAAACTAGATAACTCAATAATAATAATTAAAAGAACTGGAAAACCTATAATAATTAAATCTTCTTTAGAAAATTTTGATTCAGATAATTTCAAAATTGTTGATATTAAAAATAGAAAAAATTATCTGACGAATCTTATTAAGAATTGTGGAAAAGTGACTTGTGTAGATTTCAGCCGTTTTACATTAATACAAAAAAAAGTTCTAAAAAGAGTAAAATTGATTGACGTGAGAAAAGAATTGTCTGCATTAAGAAAAATTAAAGATAAAAAAGAGCTCGATAACATAAAAAAAGCGTGCAAACACACAACTAAGTGTTTTAATTTACTCGTTAAACAAATTAAAAAATTTAAACATGAACAAGACATTATTAATTTCATAAAACATTATGCGTTAGAAAATAATTTAGAATTGGCATTTGATACAATTGCAGCTTCGGGAATAAATGCGACTGTTCCTCACCATTCTCATCCCTCGAAATTAAAAAAAGGATTTTGTGTGATTGATTTTGGATTTGACTACAAAGGATACAAATCCGATATGACAAGAACAGTTTATTTAGGAAAACCAACAAAAGTTGAAAAAGAAATATATGATTTAGTTGTAAGCATCCAAGAAAGATTAATTCCTCTAGCAATAGATAATACTCAAGCAAAAGAACTTGATATTGCAGCAAGAATTATGTTTGGACAATACAAAAAATATTTCACACATAGTTTAGGTCATGGTTTGGGTTTAGAAATTCATGAAGCACCGTATTTAAGATCAGAATCAAAAAATGTTCTAAGAGAAAACCAAGTTATAACTATTGAACCAGGACTTTATGACAAAACAAAAAAAATAGGAATAAGAATAGAAGATAGTTTAATTGTAAAAAAAGGAAAACCTATAGTTCTTACAAAAGATGCAACAAAAAAATTAATAGAAATAAAATAAAAAAATTATGCGACTCTTGTACAACTTACAAATTCATAGTTTCCTAATTTATATTCATAAGTTACACAGTCTGTTGAATCAGCTTGTTCTTTTGAAGATTCCATTCTTTCATATGATAAAACTTTGATTTCAAACTCATTATCTCCAAGAATTTCGTTTCCTCTTTTCATTGATTTAACATAATGTAAATTAACTAAATCTCCATTAAATGCTTTTATGTAGTATTTGCTTACATCTTCTCCTTTTTCACTGCCGGCAACAATTTGAAGTCTTTTATTGATATTTTTAACAAATTCTATTCCTCTTGCTTCAAGCTTTATAACAGTTCCATCTCTAAAAGTTCCAAAAACTTCTCTATCACAAATAGGCTCTCCTTCGTAAACAGTCACAAATTCAGGAATTAATGTTTGTGCCCAATCTTCACAAGTAAATTTATTTTCTTCAACTTTATCTTCAGGCACTTCTGGTTCCTCTGGAGCTACATTTTTATCAATTTCCAGGTTAACAGAAGCCTCAGTTTTATTATCTGTTATTTTTTTTTTAACAGAAACTTCTACATCTGAACAACTAGCTAACAACAAAAGTCCTAAAACCACAAAAATAATTACTAGTTTCATTTTAACAATTTAGTCTATCTATTATATAAATTTTATTAAATAAATGTGTTTATAAACCGAATATTTATATATAAAGCATGTATTTCTATATGCTAATGACAACAAAAATCAAGAAAAAATCAGAATCAAAACCTGATTACAGTTATGACAGAACATTAGAAGATGTTGAACAAGAAAATCTTTTGTTAAAAGAAACAATCTTTCAATTAAAAATGGAACTTGATAGATTTAGAGCTCCTGCATTAATGCTTGCTGAAACTGTTGAAGTTATTAAAGATAGGGCAATAATAAAAGTTCCTAATGGAAATAAATTTTTAGTTAATGTTTCGTCAACTATTAAGAAATTAAAATCTGGTGAAACTGTTACTGTTGAACAAAAAAATCTTACAGTAGTTGATAAAATTTCTAGAGAAAGAAAGGTCGAAGTTGAACAATTTGTAATTATGGATAAACCTGAAATTAAATGGTCAGACATTGGTGGTTTAGATCAACAAGAAATGGAGATAAAAGAAGTTATAGAATTGCCTTTAAAAAAGCCTGAATTATTCAAAAAAGTGGGAATAAAACCACCAAAAGGAATATTACTACATGGTCCTCCTGGAACAGGAAAAACACTTTTAGCAAAAGCAGTAGCTCAATCAACTAATAGCACATTTATTGAAATTGTAGGTTCTGAATTAGTACAAAAATTCATTGGGGAAGGTGCAAAGCTTGTAAAAGAATTATTTATTTTAGCAAGAGATAAAGCGCCAAGCATTATTTTTATTGACGAAATAGACGCCATTGCATCAAAACGCGTAGATGTTGGAACATCTGGTGAAAGAGAAGTACAAAGAACATTTATGCAATTACTAGCAGAAATAGACGGATTTAAACCATTAGATAATGTAAAAATCATAGGTTGTACAAATAGAAAAGATATTTTAGATCCAGCAGTTACAAGACCTGGAAGACTTGATAGATTAATAGAAGTTCCAGTGCCAAACAAAGAAGGATTAAAAGAAATATTCAAAATACATACTCAAAACATGAATCTTGACAAAAAGATTAATTTGAATAAAATTCTAAAAATTATGGAAAACTTCTCAGGAGCCGAAGTTAAAGCAACCTGTATGGAAGCAGGATATTTTGCAATAAGAACTAATAGAACTAAAATAACACAAGAAGATTTAGTTAAGGCTGTAAAAAAAGTAAAACAAACCGAGGAAAGAGAAGGAAAAGATTATATTGGAATGTTTGGTTAAATATTAAAAATCTCTTTATATTTTATCTTTGTAATACTTTATAACGTCCCCGCCTGACCAAGGTTTACAATCTTCTTTTTCTAGACCTAAAAGCTTAACATACCTAAAAAGAGTTTCTTGGTCTTCTGCTTCTATTTCTAAGAATTCTGGAATAAAAGCATATTCATCAAAATATTTATCAAAAGCAAATTTTACACCATCAACAGCGTATTCTGTTCTATGTTTTCTAATATTTTTTTTGATAGAGTAACCAAGTTCTTCAAATATTTTCTTTGCAATTTCGTAATCAGACACTTCTACTTCATATTCATCTGCAACTTTTGCACCATCTTTAGAAATAACATCTTTTAAAGTTAAAACACACTTATTTTCTTCTTTTCTTAGACGCAATAATTTTTCTTTGCCTAATTGTTCATTTTCAAAAAAAATTCCTTTTATTTCACCATCAAATATTTTTTCTCCTCCAAGAATTATTATTTTATTTTCAAATCCTAGTCTGTTTATTTCAAGAATTTTTACTTCTATTTCTTTCATGATAAAACCTCAAAATCATAACAAATTCTATAAGTTCTTGGAGCATGTTGACCGCATTTAACAAAATTTATTTTTTTCCATTTTTTTCCAGCAAGCTTTACTGCATCATCTATTATTCCATCTATTTCTAGAAAATCATTTTCATGAACAAAATTATAATAATGAATTATTGTTCCTTTTTTTGAAGCAAATAAAGCAACGTTTAGAAATAGTTCTGCATCTTTTGGAAGAGGCATTAAAATTCTGTCAAATTTTTCTGTTAATTTCGGAACTTCTTTTTTTACATCTCCACATATAAGTTTAACATTTTTTAATTTGTTTAATTCAATATTTTCAACGCCATATTTGTGTCCTTCCGGGTTAAGTTCTATACCTAATATTTTTTTTGCAGAAGAATTTTTTGAGAGAACACAAGGATAAGGTGCACAACCTGAGAACATTACAAGAATGTTTTCTCCTTTCTTTACTTCTTGATATATTCTTTTTCTTTCTGTACTAAGACGTGGAGAGAAGTATACTTTTTCTACATCTAATTTTAGTCTTACATTATTTTCTTTATGAATTGTGACTTTTGTATCATCTCCGGCTAAGAATTTCATTTTTTGTGTTCTAAATTCTCCTTGGTGACCTGCGTCTTTTCTAAGAACTGTTTTAATATTTTTATTTGATTTCAAAAGTGCCTCAGCTATTTCTTTTTCTTTATGTCTTAATTCTTCATCAATTTCTAAAATTGCGATTGTTCCTATAGTATCGTGAGCAGTTTTTAATTTTTCAAATTCCTCTTCAGATAATTTTCCTTTAAGAATTGCTCTCAAGCTTTTTTTTGAAGTATCTTTTTTCTCTTTTAATTTCATTTCAATAACTTTAGAATCATTAAATTCTGTATGAGCTAAGTCTAAATTTTCTGTTATCGGAAAATAAACATATGTTTCATCTTTTTCTAAATATCTTGTATTATCAAGTAAATCTTTCTGAATAAGGAATTTTTTTACATTTTGAGCATTTTTAATTCGGTTTTTAGTACTAACATTCAAATAAAAAAGAACTAAGTATTTATAATTATTACTCCTTAAAATACTATAAGTAAGGTTCCGACAAGCATTATAACGCAAGCAATGCTCTTTCTTAGAAGATTTTTCTCGTGGAATAGTTCTTCACCTACAATAACTGTAAAAAGAACAGATAATCGCTTTATTGAAGTTACAATTGCTACTTTGGCTAATGCAACTGTCCGGGATTGGGCTAGTTTGTAACCTGCAACAAGAACCGCAACAATAAGTATGCTCCTGACTGTATTTTTCAAGCCGTGTTTTGCTACTTTAAAGCCATTATGATAGACTCCAAGCATAACTATAAAATTAAATGCTAAAAATAGCCAGTCCGTGATTTTATTATTAATCAATTATCATAAATATTTTTTGAATAATTAAAAGAATTCACTGAGTCCTTTCTGCTGACCAAGTTTGCTTGCTGAAATAAGTCTATCAACAGAACTATTTACTCTGTCAACTGAAAAATTGTGTTCTTCTACAAGTAATTTTTTTATTTCTTCTTCGTTTGGAGAATTAAATTTTATTTCATAATCTTTGGTTACAGGAATATTTTTTATCGTGTCAAATATTTTTTTCCAAGGAGCATAACCAGTAAATTCCCAAGCTATTTCCTTAAAGAGTTCATCAAAATTATCTCCATATTTTTGAACAAATTTTATTCCTTTTTTTGGACCAATTCCTTTTACGCCACCATAATTATAATCAGTTCCTATAAGAATTGCAAGAACTATTAATTGATCTTGAGTTAATCCCAGGGCATCAAGATTTTTTTTTAGTTCAATAATTTCAGGTTGAATTGTTTTATAACCATATGAACCAGGCATTTTTCTTCTTTTAGTTATAGACAAATTTCTGATAGTTCTTGTTCCACCAGACAATAAACTATCTGCGTCCTGACTAAGAACTGCGTATGCATCTCCTCTTTTAACCATGAATGCTGCTTGTACTTCTCCTTCACTTGGAGCTTCTACAATGGGTATGCCCATTGCTTTGATTAATCTTTTTGCTTCAGCAATCATTTCTTTTGTCATGAAAACTGAGCGAGCAGCATATTTTTTCATATTTTCTATGTCTTCTTTTTGTTTTGCTTCTTCATAAAGTTTTTTTGCTTCAAGTTTTACTTCTTTTCTTCTTTCTTTTTCAGTTTTTTTTAATTCAGGTGATTCACCATCAAAAACGAATATGAATTTTATTCCTTTTTCCATTAAGTTTGAAAATCTTGATAATATTCCTACTAAATGACTTGTTATTCTTCCTTTGTCATCCATTAACGGACTTCCATCTGCACCGCGAATTGTTGTGAGAAATGTGTAAAGTGTGTTAAACGCATCTACAGCCAATATTTTTCCTGATAAGTCTTCTGCTTTAATTTCATCAGAAACTAATAAACTTGTTATTGCTACACCCATTTAAAGAGCGAATTGAATTTCGTTTAAATAATTTATTCTATAAATGGTTTTAATATGTGCTTGTATTCAGGAGGTATCCTTGGAACTCCTGTTTTGATTAAATCGTCCAAATTATTTGTAGAATGCACTATTTTAAAGGATTTATCTGCTCTGGCCTGTACAGAACCTAAATATTCATCGTATAAAGAACCTTCATTAGGACCTACTAAGGATATTATTCTTTTTTCATTATTAATATATACATGATAAATTTCCTTAGGAATTGGCTCAAATCCAAATTCTGAATCATAAACAATTTCTGCTATAACCATATTAGTTATATGTTTCCATCCCTGATTTCTTATTTTTACAGCAGTTTTAAGTTCGCAATCTAATAATAATTCTCTCAAATCTTCTAATTGTTCTATAGCATAAGAATACATCAATTCTTTTGATTGTTTTTTCCAAACATATATCGGCAAAGGAAAAGCAGGAGCAGAACTTATATGATGCATTTCTTTTGATGGCTTTTCAGGTAAATCCTCGTCCTTTATTGCCAAATATTTTTCTTTATTCCAATCATATTTCATAGAAACCAGAAAATGAGATTCAAATATAAATTTATTCTAAGTTAAATCAGATTCATCCAAATGGTTTGTGCAATTCAATATATTAATTTTAAATTTTCCCTCTCCAAGATATTCTATTTCTGATACAGCAGTATTTTTTGGATGGTAATCTCTTCTTTTTTCATAATCTTCATTTTTAAATGTTAAATGAGATAATGTTACAAATCCTCCGTGAGTCACTATAAGGACTTTTTTTCCCAGTTCTTTTTCTTTTAAATAATTAATAAAATCATTAACTCTTGTATGCATTTCTTTTACAGATTCTCCGCCTTTGGGTTTAAATTCGACAAAATCAAGTCCTGAATCGTTTATTGCCTTTCTTAATTTGTCTCTTGTACCTCCTTCATATATTCCTCTGCTCCATTCTCTTAATCTTTTATCATAAATTATTTCTACATTTGGATGATGAACAGCTATTTCTTTAGTTGTATCAACCACTCTTTGTAAATCACTAGAATAAATTATATCAAAAACATGATTTTTTAATCTCTCACCAACTAACTTTGCTTGTTTTATACCTAATTCTGTTAGTTTTCCTGGAATCTGACCTTGAACTGTTCCGTTCCTATTCTCTACTGTTTCCCCATGTCTTACCATTATTATTTTCATATTATTTTAGAAAAATAAGTTCTATAAAACTATTATTGTGATGAATGCTCAAAAAATATTAATACTACTTACCTTTTTATAATTGAATGGAAATTCTACTTCTCATTTTACTGTCAATAGCAATAATTATTCTAATTTATCTGGCTTTTATTTTAGGAAAGCGTATTGGAAAGCTTCAAGCTGAAAGAGAATTACCAAATATTGTTCAATTAGCAAGAGAAGACGCAGTAAAGCGCAGTCGTTCTGTACTTGGTGGTCAGATATCTGAACAGTTAGCACCATATTTTCCTGATTTTCCGTTTAAACCATCCGAAGTTAGATTTATAGGCAAACCTATTGATTTCTTGGTGTTTAAAGGAATGGATGAAAAGGAAATAACTGAAGTTGTATTTGTTGAAGTTAAGTCAGGCAAGTCTCAATTAAGCACTCATGAAAGAAAATTACGTGATGCAATAAAAGCAAAAAAAGTGAGTTGGGAAGAATACAGAATTCCAAAAGAATAAAACTTAGCATAATTAAAATACTTCAAAATTATTAAAATAAAATCTAGTTTAATTCTATATCATCAATTCTGAATTCGTTGATTTTTGTTCCATTAAAATATATGTAAATCATACTTGAATTAGTATCTGCAACTAAATTAAAAGTATATGCTGTTATTTTATCATTAATTTCTTCTGTTGCAAAATCAGATAAAATTTCTTTTCCAAAACCAGCACCATATAGACCTGAGTCTCCTTTTATTGATCTTAATTTAAATGTTAAAACATAACTATTTCCAATTGAGACTGGTTTTGATAAATCAACTGAGAATGCTGGTCTATTAAGTGCGTCTTTTTTTGCTCTTGTTACTTTTATTTTTACGTCAGCTACGCCGTTTATAGGACTTAGTGAATTTCGCATATATGTGTATCCAACAGCTACATTATTATCATAGTCATCAAAATTATTTAGACCCATTGCTTTATCTTCAAAGTCTCCATTAATAACATATAATTCTAAGTCTTGATTATCTGTACTTTCTTCAACTTGTTTAATTTCTTCTTCAACAGGAACAAGCGCTTCTTTTGGGTTTTCAGGAGGCAATTCCTCTTCTTGTTTACTTATTTCTTTGTCATTAGAATCAGGAACTATTAGAATTACACTTTCATTTGATAAATCAATAGTTAACTTATCCTCTATCGTTCCGTTTTCTAGTTCTATTATTCTAACATTTTCTTTAGGTTTTTTTGTGCCTATAAAAAGCAGAGCAATAAATATTATTACAACAAAAAGAACTAACCAAATGTAATTAAATTTCTTCTTTTTATGTTTCATGTTTATTTTCATTATTTATGTTTTATATATACTTTTCTTTTAGAAAATAATTATTTTCAATATAGAACTTAAACATACTAAACTTTTTTAAATACGTGAAAACTTCTTAAAATACGTGGGGGCGTAGTATAACCTGGCTAGAATAAGCGGCTCCAGTGCACAATTGGAGCGATGAGTCTTTTAGACGATGATTAGCTTAGCAGTATGGCAAATTTTATGCGAGAGATACCGCTGGATGGGGGTTCGAATCCCTCCGTCCCCACTTTTTTTAATATTTTGATTATCTTTAATTTACTCACAAAAAAGCTTGTTTTCTCCATAAATTTATAAACAAAGAAGAATATTAAAGCTAAATGCATAGTTAAATGAGGGTGATTAAAAAATGACACAAGGATATTGCATGAAATGCAGAGAAAAAAAAGAAATGAAGAATGCTAAAGCTGGAAAGATGAAAAACGGGAGAGATTGCGTTAAAGGAGTATGTCCAAGTTGCGGTACAAAAATGTTTAAAATTGGTAAGATGGATTAATTATTTAATCCACTTTTTTTATTTCTATTTATAAAAGAATATTTATTTTTTAATATTTATTTATTTTCAATATAGAACATAATTAATGTTTATACAGAAATGTTTATATAATAAAGATAAAACATAAATTAACATCAATAGGAGTGGGTGGTAAACATTACAAAATTCAATTTCAATCACGATTTAGACGATTATCTAGACAAAAGAAGAGCGGAAGAAAAACCCTTTGAAAAAGCAGTTACAAAAATCAAAAATAAGTTTCATTCAGTAGATGAACTGGAAGAAGAACCACGACCTAAAAGAAAAAAACAATACTCATTTTTAAGCAGAATATTTAGAAGAAGAATACCTTCAGAAGAAGAGATTGAAGAGGAAATAGGAACCTTATCTAAAAAGGAAGCAACAGATTTAGAAATGGAAGAAGAAAGAATTGAAGACGCACAAGAACTAGATGAAGATCTTGAAGAGCAAAGAGAAAGTATGATAACACGTTTCTTAAGAAAACTCAGACTCTACAGAAGAGCGCAATACGAAGAAGATTACGAAGAAGTAGAAGAAAAACCAATAGTAGATGAGGAAATGAAAGAACTTCTAAAAACACTGCATAAATGGCTAGAACAACTTCCATATGATAAAAAAGAACAGTTTAAAAGAAGTGAAGATTTTGTTAAATACAAAGAATCTTTAAGAAAATATGGCCTGATTAAGTGAGAAAATGTTTTTCTAATTCTAATTTTATTTATATGACCAAAAATAATTAATTACTCCTCAAAATCTAATTCATCATTTATTGGAATTCTTCCGTTTCTATAACTACCAGAATAAATTTTATCTATCATTACTTCTTTCCATTTCTTTTAACTTTTTTTCTGGAAACATCTCCATCAGAATCAACGAAATAAAAATAACCTTTTTCTTTCTCAATGTTAAGTTTTGCTACTTTGCCGTTTCTCATCTTAGGTTTAGTTCTAAGAGGCGTTAACATAAAAAATAATAAAATTAATATTAGCAGTGCTGCGTTTATGTAAGCACAATAAATTGAATGAATATTAGCTAAATCAAATTCAGGATAATCAACAACCTCTAAAGTTATTCTTGGTGATTTAATAGAAAATCCATCGCTATCTGTTGCTACAAATCTGATTCTTCTGTTTCCAAACCAATCAGGTTTAGGAGTGAGTGTTAAAATGTTATCCTTAAAATCAAACTTTATTTCATCAGGTTCGTCTTCAACTTTGTAACTTAATAAATCTCCATCAGGATCAATAAAGTAATCTGACATATCCAATGTTTTAATTGTATCTTCATACCAAACAATACCATAATTTTTTTCGTTTGTTTGTAAAGGTGGAGCATAATTATCTGGTGTTCCAAAAACAACAAATGTTGCTATTGCAATTAATATAATCAAAATTAATAATACAATGTTAAATTTGCCTTGACCTTTGTAAGTAGATTTAGACATAAGAGCCCTTACAACAAACAAAATCATTGATAAAATTAATATAATAACTAAAATTGTTCCTATTGTTTTACAAGTTGATGTAGTTGAATAAGCATAAATTTTTTCTAAGATAGGTGTGTCTGTTAATACTAGTTCAAAACTAAACTCGTATACTTCTCCATTTTCATCTGAAATCATTTTAAGATAATAGAAATTGTCTTGTGTTTGAACATCAGGGTCAATATCCATAGCCAAATATTTTACTTCGCCTGGCATAAGACTGATAACGTCTTCTGTCAACTTCAATTTATCTTTACCATCTAAAAATAATGAATATTTTGAATCTGTATAACCATTATTTTTTATTTTTATTATTGCTTGTGAATCTGTATATCTTGCATATATTTTGTCTTTAAGAATTATTGATTTTGTGCAACTGTATTGATTGTGAGCAGTTATTTTTATTGAATCTTTCCAAAGTTTTTCAGGCATATTATCTAAAACAGCTGATAAGTAAACTGAGAAAGTTCCCTCAAAATCATTAGGTATATCAAGAGAGAGATTTATTTCTTTTTCTTCTCCTGAATCAAGTGTAATTGATTTTTTTGATGTATTTCCAATTCCTTCTAAATCATAATAAGGAAATAAAGAAACATCTTCTGTAAATGAGCCTTCGTTTTTTATTAGTGCAGTAAAATCTGCTTTTCCTGAACAAATATTAGGATTTTCATCACCACTAATTGTGACTGATAATTTGTAACAATCATTAACTGTTAAGTTAATGTTTTTTTCTAAAATATTATCACCTATATCTGAGCTAATTTTTATTTTGAAATTATAATTTCCTTTATCTCCAACTTCAGGATTAACTAATAAACCAAACATTTTTGATTCATTAGATTCAATATCTAAATGTGTGTTGTCTAAGGAAACAAAACTTGGAGAATTAACTAGTTCTATATTAAATCCGTTAGAAACAGTGGCATCATTATTTATTGTGATAGGTAATTCATTCCATTGACCTTCACAGGAATTGTATGATTCTGCTAAATCTGTTGAAAATTCGTATGCTTGAAGTACATTAAATGAGTGTGATACTTCTGAAAACAATTCGTTTTTTGCAGAATAAATGTTAAATCCTACTTGTTTTTCACCATAATCTGCACAGCTTAATGTAAGGGTTGTATCTACAACGCCTTTCTTTCCTTTTGGAAGATCAAGCTCGTATAATGGTGAATCAAAAAACTCCGCGTAATTTTGTGGTTCTATATAGTATGTTTCTGCGAAATTACTTGGATTGTCTATTTCTATCTTATAATTAATAGGTTCGCAAGGCAAAACCTCATCTTTATCAGCAAACAAAACTGCATTTATGCTTTGACATTTTTGAAATGATAATGGTCTAGAAATTACTTTTTCTTGACCTAAATTACTTTTAATGTTAATTGAGTAATCTTCTTGTGATTCTTCTCCGCAAGGAGCTGAAATTAAAAGATCAAGAACAACGCTCTGGCCTGGTTCAATAGTTATTGTTGAAACTGGCAATGTTACAAAATCTGGGAGGTTTGTATCCAGTGTAAATACTGCTCCAAATGATCCTGTGTTAGTTATGAATATTTTGTCAATTCTGTTTGAACATGAACACATTTCTAAATTATTAGTGTATGCTCCTGCTACAAAGTCGTAAGACACACTATATTTATCAAAGTTAATATTAGAATTTGAACTTATTCCAGATGGTGTTGCTCCACCATGTGTAACTATATCCATAGTTGATTCTTGTGCTCCTACAAAGGATACAAGAAGTACTGCTATTATAGTTAGGATTAAGTAGCTAAGTAGCTTCTCTTTCCTCGACCTCTTTGTGTTATTCATTTTTTTAAGCCTCAAAACTATGAATAGTTAAAAAAAAACAATAAAAAAAAAGAAAGTGGGACCTAGTAATAGGTCTGTGTTTCTTCGTCTGAATCATCTCTGTCGTTTCTTCTCATTTTAACAAAAACAAGAATTAGACCTAGGATAATTAAGATAATTATCAAGATGATTAATGCCCATTCTAAAACAGATCTTAATGGAACTGCATCATTTGAGTCTTTAGCCTCTCCATTGTCAGCTACAGTTGCTACAACACTTGTTTCTTTTGAGTCTTCTCCTGATTGGATAGCTACATTAAAAACTTTGTCGCCTGCTTCTGCATCTTCATTTGGAGTTAGTTTTAGGTAAACTGTTTTTGAGTCTCCACCTTTAACTATTACAACTGATGATGGTTCAAATGATGTGCTCGCCCATTCACTTGTTCCTGAAACACTAACAACATATGTTCTTGATACGTCGTCTTGATTTTCTATTAGAACTGGGTAAATAGCTGATGAGCCTGCAGTTAATTGAATTGAATCTGGCATCATAACTAGTGTTTTTCCACTGTCAGCTTTACCTTCTTCTGAATTATCTTCTTTTGCTACAACCGTAATTTGTTTAGTTTCTTCTACTGATTCGTATTTGTCAAATTCAACTGTTGCAACAACGTCGTATGTTCCTTCTGCAGCATCGCTTGGTATTCTTAGTAATAGAGCTTCAAATGATTGAATTTCTCCATCCCCATCATTTGCTTGTAGTTCGTCGATTGTTTCGAAAGCTTGGATGTTAAGTTCTGGAATTGCTACTCTTACAGTAACGTCATCAAGATCTTTTTCTCCTACATTCTTAACTTGAACTTTGAATGATAGTGCTCTTCCTGCTTCGATTTCTTCAGAAGGGCTGATTAAGAATTTTCTTATGTCAACAGCATTTTCTTCGCTTGATCCTTCGATGTTTAATTGGTAGTTAAATTGAAGTACATTGTCGCTATTTTCGTCTGCAATCATAATTCTTAACTTTGCATCTTTCTTGTCCATATCTGTTGGAACTGTAAGTTTTAGATCAAATGATCTTTTGTTGTCTGCTGTTACGTCAAATGTTTTTGTATAATCGGTAACTAAATCTCTTTCATACTTAGCGTATTTGTAGCCTGCGATGAAAGCTTCGATTTGGACGTTTTCAACATCATTTGCGCCTGCTAATACAGTTAAGTCAATATTGATGTCTTCTCCTCTTTCGATGGTAATAATCTTGTTGTCAAGACCATCCATTCCGTTAAGTTCTAACTTGTGTACAGTTAAAAAATCTGTTGTCTGTGCCCTTGCTGGTACAACTGTTACGATAAGTAATAATAGCGCAACAAATACCAGTCCTATTTTATTTGAATTCATTTTTGTCAAACCTCCCTTATATGTAAGGAATATATCTTATTTCCTCTATAGTTTTTATTTCATATATTTAAATGTTTCGTTTTTGTAACCATTCTGTAGTGAATACATGACCGAAAGTATAATAAAAAAACAATAAATTTATCACTACTCACTCAATAATCAGAGGGTAATATTTTGTTCTGATTATGTTGTCTGCTTTAGCTCCAATTAAAGCGTAATATTCTCCTGGCTCAATATCTCCTGGCAAGAAAGGCATATAGTCTTGAATCTCCATATTTTCCGTTTCTCCAGGTTTTAAATCAAACTTCTGACTGGATATTTTGTAGCCAATTTCAGGTATTTGGAACGTAATAACGACGTCGTCTAATCTTTCTTTTCTGTCATTAGTTACAGTAGCTGTTACAGTGTATGCTTCATCAACATGAATAACTCCTCTGTCAGTGCCATATACATCAAAGTAATCAACCCACAAACCATCGTCTCTGTCGTCACCTTCACCATTGTTTGACTTACCTACAGCTATACTTTTTGAATCAGTATCTGTAAGGCCCTCGTCATCAATAACTGTCAACTCAATAGTGTGTGTGTTTCTTGTTGTAAACGTGTATTTAAGAGTTGGCACGGTTGTTGTAAAGCTATCAATAATAGTAGTTCCTTTCTTAATAGCCCAGACATATGCTACAAGAGGTCTTCCATCTCTATCATATGAATTTGAACCATCAAGAATGATTTCTTTTCCAATAAGTGTGCTTGGCGGAGCTTTCAAAATAGCTACAGGAGCATGTTTGTTAACATCTTCCCCTATAACAATTACTTTAGTAATTGAAACTGATGCTCCTCTATTATCTGTAACAGTTAATACAACTGTGTAAGTTCCAGGAGATGTAAATAAGTAATCAAAGGATTCTTGATCACTAACAAACACACCATTAATAGTCCATTCATAACTTACAATATATCCGTCTGAATCATAAGCTGTTGAAGTAAATGTGACTGTGTCTCCCTCAACAGGACTTGATGGATTATATTCAAAATCTGCTACAGGAGGAATATTATCAGCTTCTCTAACTGTAATAGTCTTTGTGATTGAATCAGTTGCACCATCATCGTCAGTAACAGTTAAAGAAACTGCGTATGTTCCCTGCGTTACAAAGATATGGTTAAATGATTCTGTATTACTTACAGATGCTCCGTTAATCTTCCAAGCATACCTAACAATAGTCCCATCAGAATCAGTAGAATCTGAAGTAAAAGTAACTGTTTGACCAACTTTAGGATTCAAAGGAGCCCACTCAAAATCAGCAACAGGAGCAACATTATCAGCTTCCCTAACCACAATATTCTTTGATATTGAATCAGTTGCGCCATCATCATCAGTAACACTTAACGAAACTCTATAAGTTCCAGGCGAACTAAATACGTGTACAAATGATCTTTGTTCGGTAATTGGGATGCCATTTATACTCCAAGCATAATGAACAATAGTTCCATCACTATCAGTTGAAGTTGAAATAAATGCAACATTATCATTTACTTTTGGACTGGTTGGTGAATACATAAAGTCAGCAACCGGTCCTACATTTTCATGTTCTCTTACAATCACATTTTGATATGAGTGAGATGTTGCGCCATCATCATCAGTAACACTTAATTTAACTCTGTAAGTTCCAGATGAATCAAACACATGGTTCATTGTTGCATCGCGTCCAACAATAACTCCATTAATCATCCATTTGTATGATACAATTTGACCATCAGAATCATAAGATTTTGAAGTGAAATGCACTATATCATCAACATAAGGATTTGATGGTGAATAAATAAATTGAGCTACAGGAGCAATATTCTCAATTGCAAAAACAAGAACTGTTTCAGTTGCAATATCCTGAGCTCCGTCATTATCTGTTACTTTAAGTGAAACAGAATATGATCCGGGATTTGTGAATATATGATTAAAATTTTCTGATGTGCCAACAATTACACCATCAACTCTCCATTCATACCTAACAATAGTTCCGTCTGAATCAAATGATTCTGATGTAAAATAAACTGTGTCTCCCTCGATTGGACTGCTAGGTGAATATCTGAATTGCGCTGTAGGTACTTCATTTGGTATTTCTGAAACAAATAATTCGGATTCATAAACATTAGTTGCGCCATCATCATCAGTAACAATTAATTTAACATGATGAGTTCCTGCGTCAAATGCAACATTAATTATTTCTCCACTATATGTTTGTGTTCCATCAACAATCCATTGATAACTAACTATATAACCATCACTATCAGTTGAGTCTGAAGTAAAAGTAACTGTTTGACCTTCAATAGGATTAATTGGAGTCCACGTGAAATGAGCGTTTGGAGGAATATTATCAGCTTCTCTAACTGTAATATTCTTTGATATTGAATCAGTTGCACCATCATCATCAGTAACACTTAATGAAACTGTGTGAGTTCCAGGTGTTGCAAAGATGTGATTGAATGATTCTGTATTACTTACAGATGCTCCGTTAATCTTCCAAGCATACCTAACAATAGTCCCATCAGAATCAGTAGATAATGAATTAAAAATTACTGTTTGACCAACTTTAGGATTCAAAGGAGCCCACTCAAAATCAGCAACAGGAGCAACATTATCAGCTTCCCTAACCACAAT
>Ga0114931_10003543_pt1 | contig 19724 bp, 14 predicted proteins | sample 2SBtaG_FD_89579 | JGI IMG/M metagenome (GOLD analysis project Ga0114931, IMG submission 89579) | Deep subsurface microbial communities from Kolumbo volcano to uncover new lineages of life (NeLLi) - 2SBTROV14_V59a metaG | ecosystem: Environmental > Aquatic > Marine > Volcanic | place: Kolumbo...
GAACCCTGGCTGGCGATTGCCAGACTTCACGAAGCACGAAACGAAGACTCACAAGCAATGAACGCACTCTTCACGGCGGTTAAACTTCAGCCACAGCACGTTCCCTCTCGCTTAATGCTGATCAATTTCTGTCAAAAAGCGGGGCTTGATAAACAGGTTATAATTCATTCGAAAGCGGTTCTCTCGAAGCATCCCCAGATGTGGTCATTGTACGAGAAACAACTCGCAGCATTTCGTAACCTAGGCTACAAGACCGAAGCCGAAAGAATTGCCGACAACCTGTCACAAAAACTCGGCGCAGCGATTCGAAAGAATCCCCATGATCTTCGCGCACATCGCGCATTCGTCAATCTGAATCTCCATCGAAACGATTTGCCAGCCGCTTTGTCTGCGGTTCAATTCGCACGAAAGAATTTGCCAGAGTCAAAACCGCTTAGGTATGATGAAATTCAAATTCTTCTAAGATTAAAACGAACAGCGGAAGGATTAGATCTTGTGAAAATCGGTTTCTCAAAAGCCAACGCGACCGATTGTTTAGCACTGGCTCGCATCTTTCTCAATCAAAAAATGTTTTCAAAAGCCTACGCATGGTCGAAAAAAGGATACGCCTTCAAAAAGGGGTTGTTACAAAATAAATTCTGTGAACTTCTCGGAGAAATCTGTTTTCATCGCGGGATCGATACCGGCGAAAAGAAATGGTTTCAGGAGGCAGTTGGATGTTACCGTAAACTGCTCACCCAAAACCCCGACCATTGGGAGGCTCTCAACAACCTGTGTTGGATTCTCTCGGACCGGCTGGACCATCTCTCCGAAGCACTCGCCCTTGCCGAAGATTTTCGCAGGAAACACACAATTCGTGAACTCGATATCGAATTCATCGACACACTCGCTTCGATCTACCGGAAATCATTCGCCTACGAACGAAACAAAGATTTCCTCGAAGAAGCCATCCGGCTTCATCCCCACCATGCGGGAATTCGATTCGAACTGGCGATGAGCTATCTTGAACTCGGGAAATCGATCCAGGGAATTCGCTTACTTTCCAGCGCAATGTCGCTTGGACTCGAAGGCGAACGCCAACAAATCGCCCAACGTTTTCTGGCCGTCCCCGTGAAAACGAATGAGTAAATTCCGCAGGGAATCGCCTTCAACCAGTTCTCATCGTCAGGATTCGATTTGACTTTGTCGGTGTCGTCTCGCAACCCACGAAACGGCAAGAAGAACGAACCACGGGGCAAACTCGATCCAGGTGACGACGAAATCGAAAAACAGTTTTCCATCGTAGCCGGTGTTGAGCACCTCGTTCGTGGGCCATCGATACCCCAACCAGAAACGCAGGTAGTAGATCATTGCAATTCCAGCCACGCCAAGCCAGAGACGACTTCGTGAGAAGGCAAGAAAAGGCAAGGCCCACGTCCAGTACCAGGGATTTTGCGTCGGACACAATAACCAGAACCAGGCCAGCGTCAGAAATGCCGCTTCACAAAATGACGAAGGCGATCCATCTTTCATAGCACGCCATGCCAGAATGAATGCGACCGCAAGAAAAGCAATCCCGGTCACTGCTCTTGTGAGAAAAAACGGGATCTCTTTTTGGGAAATTCGAAATCGACTTTCCACAAATTCGACGAGCGTTGTGCGAATCCCATTGGGAACCACCGAAAACCATGCTTCTGGAACGCGACTCGATCGTTCGGTTGGTTTGGCGTTTTCGACGACGATTAGAAAGAGAAAATCGTTCATCTCCCAACGGCGTAGAAAAGTTGTCAACCCTCGACTGGGATCGGATTCTACAGATTGAGATTCCGAGACAAATGGGTCTGAGTTCTGGGCGGTCTGTGGTCGCATCGGCCATAGAAGAACCAAACTTGTCAAGACAAACACAAATATCGGAATGACAGTTTGTCTCCAACCAAAGTTTTTTAAGATAGCGAGAAAGAATAAAGGCGCCAGAACTACAGCGTACAATTTCGCGCCAACCGCCAGTGCGAGAACGACCGCGGTCCCCGTTGCGGGAAACGTGAACTTGATTCGGTCTTTCGTTCCAGAAGAGGTGTTCGCGCCTTGAAGGAGTCGAACGAAAAAATAGACAGCCAGTGTCGTGAGAAAAACAGAGATCGAATCGAGGTGTCCGCTGTTGGCGACTTCTTTAATCAACAACGGGCACCAGGCATAAATTGTGCAGAGTCCCAAAGGTTTCCCGCACCGTTTCAACAAGGCAATAACTAAAAAAAGCGTCGCCAGATCGAATCCTGTCAGCCAGCATTTCATCGCGAACACCCGTTCGTTTACGGTGGCTATCGCTGGTGACGAAATCGCTACCGTGGCGAAAACGAACTGGCTCACCGGGGGATAGATGGTGGGAAGCTCTTCGTGATGAATACGATTCAAGACGGTTGATATTTCTCGATTGGAGTCTCGCAGACGTATCAATTTCGTCAACTGCGGATCGTTCACAAATCGCAACGATGTCCTGCGAACTCGCTCGGGACTGTAGAGAAAAGGACTGACTCCTTCGGCACAAACTGCGCCGTCCCAGAGATAACGATAGATATCAATTTCCTGAATCGGTGTCGAGAAGAGCAGAATGAAACGAAAGACTACGGCTGAGCCGACGATCGTTTTCAGCAAGCGTACGGTCTGAGCGGTTTTCAGTGCAAAGCGAATGGCGAAGAGATAGAGAATAAATTCCGCTGCGAATAACAACAGAACGGGAATGATGGGGCGTTCGGTTCTGATACTACCGAATGCGAAATCCGAACTGAAAAGAAGAACCATCGCATACAGAATCGATGAGAGAAAAGCCAGAATCGCCAGCCCACAAAGCGAACGATTTCGACCGTCACTCAGGACAGATTCGTCGGAATCGTTCACGCCACTTCTTTCTTTGCGGAAGTTCCTTTCTCGATTCGAACCGTTTTCGGTCGCCATGAGCGAATTCGGTATTTTGCGATTGTGTAGAGAATTTTCGAGCCGGCTTTAATCGTTCCACCAAGAGTCCCGCTGATTTTACTGACTCCTAATCGCTTACGATAAGGAACGGGAATCTCCAGGAACGAAAGTTTGGCACGAGCGGCATGAAGTTGCATCTCGATGGTCCATCCGAAATTTCGATCTGTCATACCTAACGCACAGAGTTTGCCGTAATCTATCGCTCGGAATGGACCCAGGTCGGTGAACTTCACGCCGAAGAAAACTTGCATCAGAAAACAGGCCAGTTTGTTTCCATAGACGCTTTGAAGAGGCATCGCTCCTTTTTCACGTTGTCCGAGCAAACGGGAACCAAGAACGAAATCGGCCTCACCAGAAAAAATCGGCTCGACCAATTTCGGAAGTAGATCAGGATGATCGCTATAGTCGGCATCCAGAAAAACAATGATTTCGGGTGCGATTTTTCCGTTTCGAGACATTTCGGAGACGGTTTCCAACCCTCGCAAACAGGCTGCCCCATACCCCCGTTCTTCTTCCCGAACGACATGGGCGCCGCATCGCAAAGCCGTCTCGGCTGTCGCATCGGTCGAGCCGTTGTCGACGACAATCACACAGCCCACAGACGGAAGATCGTTCAAAACCAGTGGCAAAGATTCTTCTTCGTTGAGAGCTGGAATAACGACGACAACCCTCTTCAGCAGATATTCTTCTTGTAAGGAATATTTGCTCGATTGCATGGGTTTCGTTTTTTCGAACTGGATTTTCACCGGCCCGAAAGCGTCAACGCCTCGAAGCCGTGCGTGGCTTTTTCGACCGATCGTTTAAATTCCAATTGTAATCGAGATGTTTGATCCGTACCCGCCCCGATTGTGCAATACTTTTAGCTTGTTTCGGAAGATAAGGCGAGATCGTTTGTAACATTTCAGCCTTATTCCCTCCAAAATCTTTGCTGAACCATTTGAGGATCGAACTAAGGTACAATGTACCCCGGCGATTATCGACTTGAAGATTTTTACTGCGTGAGAAGAAATCGGTCGCGTTCTTCGCAAGTTGCTTATCGAGTTTTTTCGAGGTGTAGGCTTCGGCGAGCAAGCGAGGACAACTGATCGATGCGCAGACAATCGCGAAATGAATTCGCGGCTCTCCCATCTTGCGGAGAATATCATTCTCGATGGTGTTGAGCGAGTAGGCTTTGCCATCGACATGTAACGGTAAATCTTTCCAGATATTGTAACCGCCAAATTTCGATGTGTGCTTGCGGATACTGGTGGTTGGGTAGACTCGCAAAATCCCCTCGATCGTCAAAGCGTTATAGGCGTTGATCCAGTAAGCTAACCGGGAATTCTTGCTCGCTGTTTTCGTTCGGGAGGCGGTCGACAGGTACGAGAGGTAGCTTAAAAGTTGTTGGCGATCTTTTTTCGAGTTTTTCCAACCCGTGTAGTCGACAAACCCATCGGAATCGACGTATTTCTTAAGGAGGGAATCGAATTGACTGTGGTCAATGTCGTCCATCGAGAGGCTTTCAGATCTCGATGGTGATGCTTCTATTGCCGGTTGCGCACCTACTGCACTATTGTTGATCAACAAGACTGTCGCTCCGGTTACCAACACAGAAAACGACAGAACCGCATCCCGCCGACATTTCAAAAAACATTGAGGCATCCATTTCCTCTTCATCGTGAAATCTCCTAATTCGAACTCTGTGGACTGAAAAAATTGTTTCTTGTGAAGCCTCTGGACATCTGAAACGGCAATGTTGATGCTTCACCCTGATAATAAGGCGATTATCGCCATTTTCTTGATTTCGGTCTGTAAGACATCACACACCATTTGAGGAAAATAGCAGTCGATTTCAATTTTATTTTATCATTTTTCGTTTCGTTTGGCCTGTTGGTATAACTCTTCCATTTCGATCAACGTCGCGGATTGGATATTGGTCCCCTGCTCTTCGAGTCCCCGCTCGATGGCTTGGAACCGTTTCTCGAATTTTCGATTGGAACTGCGGAGTGCCTCCTCAGGATCGATTCCCCACCGTCGGTCGATATTCGCCACCACAAAGAGCAAGTCACCGATTTCCCCTTGAGCGTTTTTTTTGAGTTGAGGATCGGTCATCGGTTCGTCGGGGACAATCTCCGATTCCACCGTGGCTTTGATTTCTGGGAGATTTCCACCCGGGAAAAGTTCCGCTGCCAGTTCGTCGAGTTCCTCTCTCAACTTGTCAAACAGCATATTTCGCTGCGGCCAATCGTAGCCTACTCGTGCGGCCTTCTTAGAAAGTTGGTGACAGCGTGCCAGTTGAGGTAACGCAACAGGAATGCCATCCATGAGCGAATTCCGCTTCTTTTCCTTCTTCTTGGCATGATCCCAGAGCTTGTGTACATCTTGTGCGGTCTCGGCTTTCTCTGTGCCGAAGACGTGAGGATGACGGTCGATCATTTTCGTCGTGATTCTCTCGATGACCTTGACAAGATCGAAGCGTTGATCGTCGGCAGCAATTTGAGCATCGAGGATCACCTGTAAGAGTACATCACCGAGTTCTTCGACAATCGCCCTGTCGTCGCCGGAATCGATCGCTTCGAGAAGTTCGTAGGTTTCTTCAAGCGTGTACGGCTTGATCGATTCCAGAGTTTGTTGCCGATCCCAGGGACAACCGTCCGGCGAACGCAGTTGGGCGACTACCTCCACCAATTTGGTGAAGGACTTGGTGAGTGCATCCTTCGGTGGAGGGGTGCCAGGTGTTGGAATGTTGGTCGAATGTTTCTCGGTCATAGGGATGTCTGTCATATCCGATGTCGCAAAGCAATCGATGTAATCTAAGGAATAGTCGATCCAACGCTTTATCTCAGATTCCTCGTAAGTATAGAATACCTGAAGTTAGAGAATTTCCGCATCCCAAATCCTGATCGTACAGGAGTCCTTCGATGAAAGCGATTTCGTTCACCGGTTTGATTTTCGTTCTTTTCGGCAACATCACAAATTACGCACCGGGGGAACGATCTTTCGCAGAATCGTTCGTCGCCCCCACAAAACAGGAACTCCTGGATGAGGCGTTTTCCAAAAAAATGAGCGGGGCCACGCTGGTCGGGTCTTTCACCATTGACGGAAGGGATGGCAAGCCACCCTCCGCCGAACGCTACGAACTCGGTGACGTCAAAAAAGCGACAGGGGATTTCTGGACGTTTCACGCAAAAATCAAATTTGGAAAGGTCGATCAAAAAGTTGCCATCCCAATCACGCTCAAAATGCTTTGGGCCGGCGATACTCCCATGATTTCGATCACCGATTTCAAAATATCCGGGCTGGGGACTTTCTCCGCTCGCGTTTTATTCTACGGCGACAAATACGCAGGAACCTGGAAACACGGAAAAGCTGGAGGACATTTGTTTGGAAAGATCGAACAGAAAAAATAGCGAATAATGACTCCAATTCTCCCAGCCCGCATAATGCGGGCTTTTTTCATTCTCAGCGAGCACTATGTAACTTTTACAAATGAATCACCCTGCTTCGCATAGGCTTCTGCTCTGAATTCGTCTTTTCTTTTTTCGAAAGAAACGGTAAAAGCCTGCATCGGATCGAAAAGATTTGTCAATTGGTTTTAGCCGTCATGTCTCGGAATCGATTATGAGAAAAGCATTACTCAAAATGACATTCTGTAGTCTGGTTGCCTTGTTCGGATTGTGTGCAACGGGTTGCCAGAGCGGAACCCAAAGTCGCCTGATCAGCCCGACCGGTTTGATGAATCGTCTCAATTTCACGAACTCGGCACCTCAAGGCCAATTCGAACCTCCGATCGAAGTCGATGCACAATAAATTCTGGATTTCTTAGTTTTCGGTTTCCTTTTCTCGATACCGCACCGATGACACGACCCACTCCAGGCATTTCTTTGGTTCTTTTTATAGCTTGTTTATGCAATATCGGTTGCTTGGGAAGCGGAAAGAGCTTGTTGTCTTTGAACCGAACCAAGGATGAAAACGAGAAGTTGGTCACGAGTCAGCAATTTGCAGATAGTCGCAACGCCGACAATGAGATTCCCAATTCTCTCAATATGGAAGATCCCGGGCGATCCCGCTTTTCACGTTGGCTTGACAAAATCCGCAATCCCAGGCGAATCACACTACCCCGAACCGACAAAAAAGCACTGCTGACCTCGACAACAGACGATTCTGATCCGACGAGTTTTTAAGGTGATTTTCGTTTTGAGCGAAATTTTGGCTATTTTTTCACAGAACTCTTCACCTGCCGGCAGTGCCTCTGTAGAATAACCTGCCGACATTTTGTGACTGGTCTGTATTAAGAAAACGAGAATCATGGCGAAAACGCAACGCAAATTGAAGAAGGCCAACCACGGGCGACGTCCCGCCAGTGCCAAAGCTCGCAAACAAAAGCGGAAAAAAATTAAGCTCTGAATCGAACGGGTTCGAGATTCGAGGGATCATTTCCCCTCAACGTGATCCCACAGTCTTTTTGGGCGATTCGTCCACCCAGATGCCGTATTCGCCATCGATTCCTTGACTGTTGTTTTTACGTCCTGCGGCAATGTAAGAATCTTTCCCCGCCATGTCCCAGAAGATCGCCAGATTTTTAGCCAGCCTTCCTGCACCGTAAGATGTTCCCGAAGCATAACCGAGTGCTTCACCGGCCCGACTATTGCTGGTGATGTAGACGTCGTTTCCCGATTTGTCCCAAAGGAAACCATAGGCATTTTGAGCGGCACCTCCCATCGCGTAAGTCGCACCGCGGTAAGTGTCGTCACCGGCAGAATCGATTAAGGTTCCGAGACTCAAATCCCAGGTACTCCCCATCTCTGCGACAGCCGCCCGACGAATCGCCGTGTAGAAATCTCGGCCATTGTCGTCGAGGACAATCCCTACTCCATAATGTGCTGCGGAAGCCAACCCGTAACGAGAGCATTCGTAAACGTCGTCGCCATCTCTGTCGTTGACGAAACCGATGCCGTAAAAGTAACCGCAGCCCAAACCGAACTGACCGACGCGGTAAATATCCCGACCCTTACAATCCACGAGTGCGCCGATCCCACCAGAACCGAGATAACGGAAACCGAAACCACAACCCTGTCCCCAGCCTGAGTATTCGTCCTTGTCACCGTATCCCGAAGCGACATGTCCCGTGCAGGTGTAGACGTCTTCTCCGTCGAAATCGACCAAGCCACCGAACCCACCGGGAAGTCCCACCGCCTGCGAGTAAGCTCCTGCATCGTAACGGTCGTTGCCCGATTTATCGACCAGCAATCCGACACCGATGCACGCGGTTCCCAGCACGAAGATTTTCCCGTGATAGCGATCCTGCCCTGCAAAATCGCAAAGATAACCAATGCCGCACAATCCAAACCCCAAACCGTTCCGGTCGCAGGTGTAGCTGTCGTCGCCGGAGAAATCAAGAAGCAGCGAACTGCAAAGCGCACCTGCAGCGATTCCCAGGTTTTTCGACTCGTAAGTGTCGTTACCCGAAAGATCGACGATTACCGACGAGCGGAACCGCCCGCCAACTTCATGTGCGGGGAGTCGATAGTGGTCGTTTCCGCCGAGATCGATAATTAACGATGCGGTTTTTGTGTGAGTATCGTCATTGAGACCGCTGACGATCACATTCTTGCCATAGCCTGATATCTTCGCCGAATTTTGGAATTTTTTAAGTCCTTCAAAGATTGTTCCACCGGGAGAAAGATCGTCCGCAAGTTGAGCAGTGAATGCAGCGGCTTGACGGAGCGCATCACGGTTCGCTTTTTTATTCAGTTGAAATCCCGAAGAGAAAGCGTCCCAACCACGTTGTCCACGCCAGAGAGGTCGAAATGTTTTACACCAGGCAGTCAGTTGTGAGCGTTCCTGTTCGCTCAGTTTTTGGAATGCACGGTCGTAGGCTTGGTCGATTTTCGCGATGCGGGATTCTGCCACTTTCACCCAGCCAGCGAACGAGTTTGCGACGGGGAAATTGCTTTTTGAGATTTTTAGCGGTGTTCCCTCTGTCTCGCTATAACGCCAGGCTTTGGCGATCAGAGCACCATTCTCTTTGGGATTCGATAACTGTTCGCCGAGATTCCTGCCCCAGACTTCTGCATGGAAGGGGCGGTTCAACAGGTAAACCACTTCGTCGTTTCGGTAGTACCCTCTGACTGCATCTGTGGTACGCCGGAATGCAGAAGCGAGATTGCCGATGGCAGAGGGGTCTTTTTCTTCGAGCATCCTCAGTGCGAGATTTTTGAGGGGTAATGCCGAGATTTTGTCCCAGTCGGGATGAATTTCGGACGGTTTTCGGTAACGTTTGCGACCACCGACATTTTGAACAGAAAATATCTGCGATCCGCCGACATGGATGAGATTGACTTGAAGCATTTTGATTTGCGGTTTTTGCAAAGTGCCGACGTTTCTTTCGACGGTCAGTTTTGTGACATCTCCGGCTTTAGCTTTGTACCAGTTTTTGAGCAAATCGTCGTTGTTTTTCAGTTCGATCCCATCCCATTTGACGACTTTGTCTCCGATGCAAAGTTTTGTCAAATCTTTTTTGTTACTGTTGGCCCACTGGGATGCCACGAGGTTGCTCCACGCCCCACGCATAATGGAAGGTTCTCGTTCTTCTTTGTTCTGAGACGTCTCACTCGCAGGAACATGATCTTCGATAGAAAAAACCGAGCGATCTCCGAGAAGAAAAGCGAAAATGACAACGAGAACGAGAGAGTACAGTCGGTAGGGCGAGAACCATTTCATGGTGCCAATCCTTTCCGTGGGATGCAGTGCGAGGATTTTGGAGGGAGGCATGTTCGGTAGGAGACGCGGTGGGAGAGATTCGAATTGGCCAACGAATCTCTGTCCACACTATGCACTTTTCGGAATGCAAACTCAAGCGACCGAGGTATTTTCTTCTCAGGAACGAGAGGATTTCCCTTTGTGCGAAAGTGAAGATTTTGCCTTGACTCGATCTCTGGCAACGTAGCTCCACCAGATCGATTTGGGTACGCAACTGATCAGGACGAAAACGGTCATCGTCACTCCGAAAATTTTCAAAGCGGAGATCGCGGCTTCCTGAGCACCGTAAGCATGAAGACCGACCCCCAACTGATTGCCGCCAAACCAGGACCACGAAAGAACAAGCAATCCCGCAGAAGTCAGGATCGCCAACCCTCGTGCTTTAATCGATTTATCCCAACGGAGATGCAAGATCATCGCATTCCATAAGACAATCATCAGCGCACCGTTTTCTTTGGGATCCCATCCCCAGAACCGGCCCCAGGAATCGTCGGCCCAGAGACCTCCCAGAACGGTTCCGATAAAGCTGAAGAAAATCGCGAAACAAAGTGTTCCATAAATGATTTGTCCCATGGTTTTTTCGATTTTCTCGTTCAAAAGCGGTGTGAAAATTCCGCTGGCGATAAACACAATTCCTAAAACACCCGCTAATGCGGTCGTCGAGTAACCCAGCGTGACGCAAATCACATGAGTCGCCAACCAAAACGTCGTATCGAGAACGGCCTGCATGACCTTCAACGAATCGGCATCGGCGGGTGTCACGGGAAGATTATGGGCAATCAACAATGTTGAACCACCCGCCAACGCCGCCACGACGTTTCCAAATCCCATTCGATAGACAGATTCCAAAATTAACCCGAGAAGCACGCATCCCCAGCCGCAGAAAATCGCCGACGAGTAGAGGTTGGTGACCGGAGGTCGCCCCGAGATTTCCATCCTCAGGTACAACGCCACAGAATGATAAACGAACGCCGTCGCAATAGTCCAAAACGCAAATTTCTGCATCGTACGATTTGCGACAAACAACCCGATTCCCGCAGCGATTGCGGCGATGAAGTAAGCGATCATATTGGCTAAAAAAGGTATTTTTCTATTGAGGAACAGTTCCATTCCCAAATGTGACGAAGAAAGTTTCGCAGAATGATCTTTCGACAGATGGTTGCGATATGTTTCGATAGCCTTCGAAAAATCTTCGGGATTATCCGATCGGTACGCTTCGACAATCTTCAGAAACAATCGCGTGGATTGGTGGTCTTCTTCCTTAAAAGATTCCCCGTTCATCACAATGTCGAACATCTGCTTCAAAACCGCCGAGTAAAGGTGTCTGGTGCGGTCTGAAGAATTTCGATCGGTTTTTGAAATGGATTCACGCAAATCTTTTAAGGTACTCTTGGAGAAACTCCTCGTCGCATCGGAAACGAATCTTCTGACTTCAGCATCGTACACTGTCTGCTTCAAGGCATCGTCCATTCGCGAAGCGATTACCAAAGGGTCGCGAGATGGCGTCGGACTCATTCCGTGTTGCAGGATCGCTATGTATGCGGTGTTGCCAAACCGTTGAATCATATAATTTCTGAAATCGTCGATTGTCGGTGTCTTTCCTTGGGTCGGGATTTTGGCAAAGTCGATAGATAACACAAGAGTGATCGCACGTTTCACCATCTTTTCTTTTAAGTCCGACGTGAATCGATGTACTAATTCTTCGGTGGTATCCGCTTTTTGTGACCGTGCGAATTGACTGATTCGTCGTTGCAATTCGGCATGAAAAAGGTTCTCCCAATTGCGTTTTGAGCTTTCCAGGGGAATCAGTTGAGCGGGCTGTCTCTGGAGAAACTGGTTGATTTGAGGTAAGTGATGAAGAAGTTGCAGGTCGATCACTTCGGGAACGATTTCAGGCAAATCGACAGCGCGTTTGAGCTGGAAGTACTGGTTGATATTTTCGATCAGTTGCTTCGCTTTTCGCTCGGTCGAGGTAAACTGCGTGATATCGCCTCTTTGGTGAGCCTGTTGGGACATCTTCAAAACCTTATTCAACAATTCACCGTTTTGCTTGTTGATTTCATTTAACGAATAGAGATGCGTTTTGCGTAATTCCAAGTCCAGAATTCTCTTAATTTCCGGGTGATCGACGCGAAAAATTCGATGCGTATCGGCAACTTTGGGCTTGGCGATCAGGTCGAGCAGAAACCGAATGGCGGGTTGCTTTTCGTTTTTGCGATTTTTGAAAAACTCTTTATTCCCACTGAGGATTCGCAAACGTTCTCGAGCCAGCGAATCCATCGGTTTGGATCTTCCCTGATCGAATACCGGAATGGCTCCGAACGCATCGATGTCGAACTCGTCGATTTTTTTTGCGCCGGTCTTCATCGGAGTAAAGACGAATACAAATCCTGCAAATCCAATCGCCATAAGCGGTACGATCCAATTCCAGCTCGATGTTCCGTCTTCCTTCAGGGGTGGAAGTAAATTTCGCTCGTTCTGCCTGCGTGTGAAAAATCGCGTGAGAGTAATAAGAAAATGAGCCAACATTCCGACTGCGACCAGCATACAGGCCACATAGGGGATGACCCAACCCGTGTTGACGACAACCTGGATGATGGTCGATTCAATACCGGTTTCCGGGTTAATACGGAATTCGTTTTGGTAGAACGTTTCACCGCCATAACGCAGAGGATTGTTCATGGAAATGTAATGTTCGCCATCGTGCCCTTTTTCGGGATCGACAATGCGAAATTCCGAACTGAATCGTTTGGGAGTATTGGTCCCTTCGTAATACTCGGCGGTAAAATCGTATAACGTGATCTGGTAAGGTTTGTAAGTTCTTTTGAAGCGGAGAGAAATTTCGTATTTCTTGTCTCGATACTCAATGAATTCGGGCGACTTCTGTAATGCCAATTCCAACGGAAACATATAAACCCCAAGCGATTGATTCTCGGTGTCGGTACTTCCAGGTTTGCCAGTCAATTTGAGATATACAGTAGAGAGATTGTTTCGAGTGGAATCGATGGCGGGGACCGGTTTCACTTTGTCAACGGTATAAATCAGACCAAATCCCTTTGTCGCCAGGTTCTTTTTATCGGTTGCAAAATTTAGCGGTCTCAAATTACTGTTTTGATAAAATTTTACAATTTTCATATCGAAGGGAAGCGAGTCGTCAGCAATGAGATTGCCTTCTTTAACAATCATTCTCTTGGGAATGACAACCTCGCGATCCGTCGAGGGATCCGTGACATCGACGACAGCCAGTTCGATACTTCTGGAATCTTCGACGTAGTTTACCGTCTGGCCTTCAGGAATCGTCAAATTCGCTTCGTTGGCATTGATGCCAACGAGCAATTCGCTGACCATCATCAGGCCGACACCGCTATGGATCAGTACGATTCCTGCACGTTTTTTGAATAACAGCCAGCAACCAGCCAGCAAAACAGATCCTGCAAACGTGGCTTTCAACAATTGCCAGAGGATTCGCATTGATGAGTTGTTGAGACGAACGTCGTCGCCACCGATGAAAAGGTATAAAGAAATTGCCAGCAGTAATGTTGAGATCGCACTCCCCACCCAAAATTCCACCTTGCGTTCAGGATGTAAAATCCAAAGGGCGGCACATCCTCCCAGACCGGTCAGCGTCAACGCTGCCGTGCTGTATTTGAACATTAACCACATCGCGTTCCAGTCGATCCAAGACGTATCCTGCACGCCGTCTTTATCGAATCCACTTAAAATCACCAGCGCAGTTGTAAGGATGCCCACGGCGATCACACCCAGTCCCAGAGAACAACGCACCCCTCTTGCCTGAACTTTGAATTTCAACCCGTGGGCGGCAAGCAGGTTGATTGAGAGCATCAAACCGATCAACCAGCCTTTGGGAAAATAAAATCCACCTGAAATGTTGTGAGGAAATGCCTGGGGGTCGTTGGGGTTAATCGGAAAGAACTGGGGAGGGAAAAAATAACGGAATTCGACTTTCGCAAAAAACGATTTCAAATCGAGAAAAGGAAAGTCGGCAACGAACAGCGAGCTTTTATGAAAGTCGATGCGGAAGTAGTTATCGACCACATCCCAGATTCCTCGTTCCACCTGGGCGAGAGTTCCTACTAACACGATAAAAACCGACATCGCCAGCAAGACCGCTGTGAACTTTAACGAGGCGAGCACTCTCAGACATCTGATTAATTTCGAGGGTGCGGAACGAGATGCCGCACCGACCTGGATCGCTTTTTTCGAAAGTTTCTCCGGTTTGATTTGCGTCGCCATTATAGACTCCAAGGTCGTTTCAGAAACGAATCGACCCGATGAATTTTTTGAAGTTATCGCGTTGCTCGAGGCCGGTCTCTCTGTCGCCAGCGAGTTTGAAAAACCACGCCTTCCCGCCGCTGACAAGGATTCCGCCCAAAATGCACCGCGGTTTTTTCTTTCCTTCTGCCTCGAAAAGCTCGACATAGTCTGCTTTCAGATTTTCCACGGCGATTTCCTGCCGGTTTTCGTCAAGTTCTGCTTGAGTCCACGGTGCCAGATTGATTTGACCTCTCCAACGATTTACGTTCGCCAGAATGCTGCTGGGGGGCAACGAGATGAGTGTGACTTCCGCCTTGTTTTCACCCTTGCGAACACGGAACGCTGCAATACGAATTCCCGATGTTGGAATTTTCTCCCAACCGGCAGGTGTTTCCCAAGTCGGAACTGTTGCCATTCGTGTGATTGGAGGACGAGCCTGTTCTTTCAATCTGTCGGCATCTTCTTGCGTAATCACTCGCCTTTTGGTTCTTTCGTATCCCACAAAGTCGAAGAGAAAAATTTTATCTTTCCCCGAGTCGAAGGACTTCGATTGTTTTTTGAGATCTGCCTGTGTCCATTCCTCGAGTAAAACCTGTTTTCGCCAACGGTTGATGTTCTCTAACAGGTACTTGTTCCAGTCGTCATCTCTCATGGGAAGATGCGAGACGGTGACTTCGAATTTGTAACCATGATTTCGAAACGTCAACGTCGCTTCTCGTAAACCGGATGCGGGTTCTTCTTTCCAATTGTTGGGGAGTGTCCATTTCGGTTTGAGAGCATCTGGGGATGGCCATCGAATCGTGCGAAAAAAATCGTCGAATTGGGAATGAACTTCTTCGAGAACCGTCTGCGGTGCCTTCACTTTGAAATACCAGACCGACTTTTCGCGATGTGTGACCGCTGCGAGCATCTCGGTTTTCTGACGTTTGACAACATGGCTTTGGATCCCATCCTGTTTGTCGCAAGCTGCAAAACAGATCGGTAAACACAAACTCAATAGAAAACCGAAGAGAGTTCGCGGGAAAAACGATTGTCGAGCGTCTATGTCTATTGAGTGCATTGTGAGTTGTGATGGATTGAACCCGTTCGAACGGGTGATGTTAGGGGGGAGAATCTGGCAGCATTCACCGAGTCGAGGCAGTCTGCCTCTGTCCTGAAATTATAGACATCCCGATCTCGAAAAGTACACATTGAGAGTGTTCATCGCGAGAAGGAATTGGGTAATACTCCGAAGAAAATTTCCCCTGAGCGTGATTTGGCATGTCATGTGCATTTTTGCCCTTCACCTGACCGGAAGTGACCGACCCCCTTCTTTTACCTCTTCTGACGCAGCGATATTCGTAGTTTTTTCATTTCCGCACGGATGTTGTTGAAAAAATTACAAATTCAGGCACGATGCCCGTCTTCTATAGATCTCTAGAGATTAAGAAAAAGGATTTTCTGAATGAGCGTTCTGCTGGGATGTTTTCTCGTAGCTGCCAGTGCAGGCGATGCCGATCGAAACCTCGATAACGTGGTCCTCGAATTCAGTGCGAAATGGTGCGGCCCCTGCAAGAAAGTCGCCCCGCTTGTTTCCCGCTTAAAACGGCAGGGGTATCCCATCCGCAAAATCGACGTTGATCGGGAACCGGAACTCGCCCGCCAATTCAGGATTACATCCATTCCTGCCTTCGTAGTTCTGGTGGATGGAAAAGAGTTGGAACGAACGGTCAGCATTGTTTCCGAATCGAGATTGAAACGGATGCTGGCGCGTATTCCCAAAAAATCGCGCAGAGAATCGGCAGGTCTGGCATCAATCGCAGATCGGAGTATTGGAAAAAAATCGCCTGCGCTTTCCAACATTCCCTTCGAAAATCGGAATCTCCGGCAAGAACCACATCTCAACTCGGAAGTTGCTCGTTCCGAACCGATGGCAACCAGCGTTCGAATTCGAATTCATGACGACGAAGGAATTAGTTATGGATCGGGAACGGTGATCGACAGTCAGGTGGGAAAATCTTTAATCGTCACCTGCGGACATATTTTTCGTCATGCAACGAAAGTTTCTAAAATCGACGTCGAACTTTTCGATGGCGGTCACGTTCGTCAGTTTGCAGGAAAAGTTGTCAAATTCGATCTCGCCTCCGATGTCGGTTTGATCGCGATTAAAACTCCAACGCGGATTCCTTCGGTGAAAATCGCGAGAAAATCGGCACGACCGAAGACCGGCGAAGTTGTTTATAGTATCGGCTGTGGAGGCGGTCGCGCACCGACGAAACAGATCCACCGAGTGACAGCGCTGGACCGTTATCTGGGACCGGATAATATCGAATGCACTGGAGTTCCTGAGCAAGGCCGATCTGGTGGTGGCCTATTCAACCAAAAAGGAGAAATCGTGGCAGTCTGCAACGCAGCCGACCCGCAAGACCAAAGAGGATTGTATGCCGGTACGCTCGCTGTCCATCGACTGCTTGACCAGGTCCAACTCACTTACCTTTATCGACCCGAGACCAACCGACCATTTGCAAGTCTATCTTCAGGAACTCGCCAGAATCCCGATGTGCCATCATTCCAAACCGAAATCGACAACGTGCAACTCGCTTCGATGAGGTTGGGATCGAATTCCGATGACACTTCTTCCCCTAAAGTGGTTGAACAGCCGCTAACAAAAGAGATGAAAGAACTCGTCGAACAATCCCGAGATGCAGAGATTGTCTGCATTATTCGACCCCATGGGAATCCCCGTGCATCGAGTCGAATTGTGGTGATTCACAAAGCGAGTCAAAAGTTCGTCCAGTATCTCGAAGGCGAACTCAAAGCGCAACCGCGACCAACTTCGCACCGGGTTCACGAGAAACGAACGGCGAAAAAAATGCGCAAGGTTCTAAAGACGACTGAAGCACCCGCAACAGATAGTCGCCGCTACCGCCGTTCTGCCAGGTCGAGAATTCTCATTCCGAAAGGATGAGTAGCAGCAACATAAAAATGCTCATCATGAGGCCCGCCGGATTCCCACAGCATTCACGCCGCTGCCAATAAGTAGATTTCGCTGATAGCACCAGCGATAAAAACGGCCCGACTTCTCCGGAGGAAGGATTGCAATCTCTTCGAAACCCGCTTCCTCGAACCATGCGACAAGTTCTGCTTCTGCATGATGATGTTGATATTTGGGAGCATACCAGTCGAACGTATCGCAAATTCGATTTTCCCGGTTCGGATGGGAAGAGAAATTGAGAATTTTATTCAACGTCTTATTGGCGAATGGAATTCCTCCTAATGTTGCCCCCAGCTTGCACCAGCGTTCGAGTTTTTCGGAATTCATCTTCACCGTTCGTTTGCGGACGAAATCGTTGAGCCATTCCTGCCACCATTGATTTTTACGATACAACCACACGGCGTACCGGCCTCCCGGCTTCACCATTTTCGCGACAGCGTCGAAGACCGATTTGGTATCGACATCGTGGTGCATGACCCCGATGGAAAAAACAAAATCGAAGAATTCTTCAGGAAACGGAAGGTGCTTCAAATCGGCCTGGACGAAGTCTGTGTTCTCTCGATGTAGGTGGCACAATTCCGAGGCTTTGTCAACAGCCTGCGTGTGGTCAGCTCCGACAACGATTCCCCCTGTTTCAGCAACGATTTTGCTGTAGCGTCCTCCGCCACAGCCTGCATCGAGTACCAGTTTGCCGGTTAATTCTTCGAGCTGAAAACCCGTTTTAGCGACAAACGTATTGCGATCTTCTTCGTCGTGGGCAACTTTGTAAGTCGTCCATTGACGACCAAAACTTGCGAGGTGTTCATCCGCGATGAAACGGGGGATGCCGTTGCGAATCGGATAAAGATTGTCGCAGGCCGAGCAGGAAAACGAATGCGGACGTTCTAAAAAAATTAAACTCTGCCCACAGTCGGGGCATCGCAGACTGCTTTGGAAATCGGAATTCAAGAGACAATCTCAACTCACTGGAAATAGCGCATCCGATCTCCGTTGAACCGTTCGTAGAACAACCAACCGATTTGCTCGCTTAAAAAAGAGAGATATTCCGCTTTGAACTTATAAGGTGTCGTTTCGTAAGTCGAGCGAGGTCCACCCAGCGGAAATTTTTCATTGATATCCTTGGAATAGATCGGTTCTCCACTGCCATCTTTTTCCATCTTTGTCACGGTCACCAGTGCATCGGTTTTTCCCCGGTAGAGGTATGTGCTTTCGGCGGCGTTCAAAGAGAATTCCTGCAGATCGATATATACGACATGCGTGACTCCCAACGCTTCGCCAATCTCTGCGGGAGAATCCCATTCGGGATTTTTATCGAGCCAGGCAGACACGGCATCGGGGTTGACCACTTTGATTTTATGTTGGTTCAAGCGATGGGTCACAAACTTTGCGATATTCTTGTCGATATTCGGCTGGGCGAATTGAATATCTTTTGTGGCGTAGCAGACAACTGCCACGACCACATCTTTGTCGGTTAAAGATTCTTTCGTCTGTGTCTCGAAATCGGGTTCGACCGATGGCGGACCTCCAACGAGATAACCGATCGCTAAAATCGCTTTGAAGCATCCGGTCATCAACAGAAAAACGACCACAAGAGCCAGACAGGGGACGATTCTCCCCAGCACTTTTCTTGTCGATCTCTCTTTTGGCATTTCGGGAATCCTTCACACTTTGAAACGGTCTTTCGGTTTAATACTGTGACGAAATCGAACGATCACATCGTGTCGAGCATTCGATAATCGTAAAACAATTTGGCAATGCGATCGCTAACACGGTCGATGTATCTATGAATAAAAACGCTCTGGTTCATATTTTCCATGGGTACCGGCTGATGAGGATACTCCGATTCGAAATTACTTTCGAATACATTCAAAGCCTGTTTGTGATCGTCGTCTCCGCTGACTTCATAAACGTGAACCAAACCCGTCGCATGACCCTGGAATAGATTCGGGCTATTGCGATCGTGAAAACGAAATTCCTTCAAATCGATATGAATGATGTAATCGGTGTCGAATTTTTTCGCAATTTCGTCGGCATCGTCCCAACGACCTCCGTTATCGTCCATCCACGTCAGAACATCGTTGGCGTCGACGACTCGAATTCCTTCGCGTTTTAATTTGCGGCTCACCGTTTCGACGATTTTGAAGTCGATCGGAGAGTATTCGGATTTCACCGAATCGGGAGTTGTGCAGACGATGAGAACTTCTTTTTTCGATTTTCGTAAATCGATGTGAGTAAAATTTCGAAACTGATTGGTGATCTTGGGGTCGCCGAATATCATTCTGCCTGTCATCACAACAAGAGAACATCCCGCAAGCATAACACCAAGAATTCCGACCGCGCAAACGAAGAGTCGAACGGAAGTATTGCGAAGAGATTCCTTTCTCTTTTCAACCATATTTCGGTTTTCTGATGTGAGAACAGAGGAGTGAGGCGAGAGTTTGAAGAGAGAAGTGAGTTATAGGAATCGTGAAATGTTTCAGATCAATCGAAATCCCCACTGAACCAGACAGAACCCCATCAACACCAGGAGAAACCACATCAGTGTGCGATCCGGTGTGTTGATCCAGAGGAGTTTTCGACTGGCGACACAAAGGGATGTGTAAGGAATTTGAATCAGACAAACGACAGCGAGAAAAAAACCCGCGGCATTCGACTGTAGAGATTGGAGAATGTTGCCACGAACGAAATGAGAAAAACTGGTCGTCATCCCGCAACTTGGGCAGGGGATTCCAAACAAAGTCCGAAAGGTACAAGGAGGAAATCCCAACTGTTGATGAGTTCC
>Ga0114931_10003544_pt1 | contig 19723 bp, 16 predicted proteins | sample 2SBtaG_FD_89579 | JGI IMG/M metagenome (GOLD analysis project Ga0114931, IMG submission 89579) | Deep subsurface microbial communities from Kolumbo volcano to uncover new lineages of life (NeLLi) - 2SBTROV14_V59a metaG | ecosystem: Environmental > Aquatic > Marine > Volcanic | place: Kolumbo...
GGAGATTCTCTCCGCTTCGAATAGTAGCTCCTGGTAGGTGTGGGCGGTTTGGGTACCTTCGGAATCGACGTAAATCAGCTCGCCGGCAGTGCGCGCCGCAGCCCTGTGCAAGGCGGCTGGCAACGTCAATGGATCCTCGGGCGTCCGCCTTAAAGGGCCGCCATGTGCCAAAGACAATTTCGCCGGCGATTTCATGATGAGACGCTGTCTACCGACTGGGTCTGAAGCGACAGCCGCGTCCGCTCGACGTTGTTGTTTCGCGGGTTGAGGATCGTCCGACAAACGTCCGTCCTCTCGTCTCATCGAATCGTGGCTGATCGTGATGCACAGCTTGCCTTCCGCCTCCAGGAGAAAAAGAACCGGCGCGGCAATTCGTCGATTATATCAGCACCGGATCAAGCATGGAAGCATTTTGACAGCATCAGTTTAGGGCAGCGTGAGACGGACATGCCCCCCCTAAACAACACCGAAATCCAGAAGACGGTGCCTTGGTGCATGCCCAAGAGTGATCCTCTGGTGCCTCGTTCACGAAACGATGTGCTTCACCGCAATCCGACGAACACCAACGGGGATTCTGCATTTGGCGTAAAGCGACGGACGACTTGAGCAACGGCACGCTTTCGCGGGTCTAGGACTTCAGGTTTTTCACTACAGCAGCACCTCGACATGGACGAATTTCGTAACTACAATCTACAATCATGGTTACTAGGAACCGTCTCTCTGTTACGGTGGAAGCCTGCCTGGAATATCGCAAGTTTGGTCCCTCTCGGGATCCCCTCAAACACCCTGCATTCAGGAAGTTCCGCGACGCCTCCTTTGAGCCACCCGGGCAATCACGGAACCACACGACATGAAGTACCGTCGTCTTCGGGTCAGCCTATTCGCTACGCTCGCGGTCGCGGTGGTCGGGTTGTTCTTGCTGTTATCAAACCGTGATCGCTCAACGACAATCAACGAGTCTACGGTCAGCGAGTCGACGGTCGACGACGAGATGTCCGCCGCCGAAAAGACGATTGCTCGAACCATCGACTCCGAAGAAATCATTCTGGAATACACGCCAAAACTAGCGCAGCTCGCCGCTGGCGTACTCAACCTGAAGCTCCCAGACTTTCACAGTCGCGACCTATTCAGCCCCGTTGTCGAAGTCGCCGATCTGGCTATTGAAAAAGAACCGTCACTCGCTGACGAGTTACCTCGCATCAAGGCAAGGATTTACCACTGGCCTCTTTCCGCGCAAGAACGAAAGACGTCGTTCGACGATTTGCAACTCTGGAAAGAGGCCTTGAGAGATGTTCGATATTTTCGACATGCCAAGTTCTATTTCGTGCGCGGAAAATTTCTCGACTCCGAGCAATCGAAATGGCGAGCCGACGTCGGCTTCACCGGGCTTGCCCGCATGTCCGATGATTCTTGGCGGTTGGTGAAGGCAAAACAACAACTCGACTGGCAACGTCATTCGCCTTCGACCCAAGTCGGAAAACCGCGGTGGTACATTGCCCGTTGGCACCAGAAGTCGTTCACAACGATCGAAGCTCCCTGGCGTGCGTTTGCCGAAACGCTCGACTTGGCGGTGCGAGAGCGCGGGCAACTGGCCAAAGCCCGCACCTCGATCCACCACCAGTTGGTGGTGAAAATGGCCCGAGAGCACCTCTTTACCAAGGACTTCACACCGCTGGGCGAGCCCTTCGACGCACTCGCCGAGGATCGGCATCCAGGCATCGCGGTTGTTGATCTCGATCAGGACGGTTTCGACGATCTATATGTACTGCCGCATTGGGGCACCAACCAATTCTTTCACAATCAAGGGGACGGCACGCTGGTGGAAATCGCTTCGGAGATCGGGCTGGACTTCGAGAACTACTGCACTTGCGCGCTGTTCGCCGATTTCGACAATGACGGAGACTCGGATCTGTTGATCGGCCGCTCGCTGAAGCCGAGTCTTTATCTGGTTAATGAAGAAGGCACATTCGTCGATCGTTCGGCTCAGCTTGTTTCCACCGTTCTACCCTCGCTCGTGTCGTCGATCACGGCGGCGGACTACGACAACGATGGTTTGCTGGACGTCTATTTCTCTACCTATGCGGGAAATACCGTGCAGTACGTGGAACTCAACGAGGGGATAGCGGAGAAAAACGGTAAGATGCTAACTCGCTATCTTTCCGAGCCCGATTCCGTCGAACTCTATCGCCGCGCCGCCAAGAACGAGATGATCACCGCGCGCGTCGGTCCTCCGAATCTACTACTACGCAATTTGGGCGGTAGATTCGAGCGGGCACCGGTAAGCGACGATCTTGCCGTCTGGCGCAATACCTTTCAAAGCTCTTGGGGCGACTTTGATGACGACGGCGACGACGATCTCTATGTGGCGAACGACTTCGCCAAGAATCAGCTCTTCCAAAACCAAGGGGACGGAAGCTTTCTGGATGTGACCGACGCTACCGATACCGCGGATATCGGATTCGGCATGGGCGCCTCTTGGGGAGATTACGACAACGATGGTCGCCAAGACCTGTATGTCTCGAACATGTACAGCAAAGCCGGTCGGCGTATCACCAGTCAGGTCCGCGGCATTGTCGACCCTCGTTTCGAACGCATGGCACAAGGCAACTCGCTGCTACACAACAATGGCGAAACATTCGACCGAGTTTCCGGGCTCCAACCCCCGGCACTTCTGGTTGAAAAAGCGGGCTGGTCGTGGGGGTCTCAATTCGCGGATTTCGACAATGACGGTTTTCTAGACATCTACGCATTAAGCGGATTCTACTCAGCCCCCAAAGAAATCGCCGTCCAGGTCGACTTGTGAAGCCAATATTGGCGCGCGGTCGCGCGCTCGGACCAAGACCTGGATCCCAAGCTTCGAGATTCGCCAACGTGGAGAGAACGATGGGGCGAGGAAGATTGGGTTTCACCGGCATCGGCCTCTTTTAGTGGCCATGAGCGGAACCGGTTGTTCCTCAGCATGGCGGGGAAACAATTTAGTGATATCTCCGGCATTGGTGGCGCCGATAGCCCCAGCGATGGACGCGCCTTCGCGCTGTGGGATTACGACCGAGACGGTCGCCAGGATATCGCTGTTGTCAACAGCAGCGCGCCTCTGGTCCAGCTATTCAGAAACGAAATCGGGGGGTCGAATCCCGACAACGCACTAGTCGGTGATGTGGTCGCGCTGCGGTTGGTTGGCGGAAACAAAGCCCCATCGCCCTCGACGGATTGGAGCGCGCGCGATGGATATGGTTCCGTCGCCACATTCCAGCTAGGCGACTTGAAGCTGTATCGCGAGTTTCATTGTGGAGAGGGATTGGCCGCGCAGAACAGCGCCGTCATGATCGTGGGCATCGGTGATCGAAGCGTGGTCGATCAAATCAGCGTGCGATGGCCCTCGGGAAAGACTACTAAAATCGATAACGTTGCAGCCGGCAGTCTGGTGACTGCGTCGGAGAATGCTGCCGAATCGCCCGACGGCCGCGGCTTCGTCGTGACACCCTATCGACAAGCGACAAAACCACAGCCACCCCTCGCGGCCGTCGATCGCCCCGTGTTCCAGCTTACTGATCAGGGGACCACGGATAGCAAAGTGGCCATACTGAGGCTGTACACATCAATGGCTACTTGGTGTGCCCAGTGCAAACGCCATCTCCCCCAGTTTGAATTGCTCCGCGAAGCGTTCAAGGAGAACTCGTTGGCGATCTTTGGTATTCCCATCGACCAACAGGAAGATGCCGGTCTGTTGCGACGGTATGTCGCCTCGCGACGTCCCGCCTACGACTTGCTGGTTGACATGAAACCGAAACAACGCGCATGGGTCCAACAGGTGTGGGCCGATCGGTTTCATCTTGAAGCGTTGCCATCAAGCGTTGTCACCAATCGCGTGGGTGAAGTCGTGCTATCCGTCGCCGGAGTGCCGACGGTTTCTCAAGTTCGACAGTTGCTTGAACAGGTAGACTAGAGAAGCTATCCAAGGTGGACATGCACTTGCTCATGGACCGTCGAAGTGTTGTTCTTCTCGCATCAATTCCTGAAGATTCGTTGAGTGACTGATGGCGCTGCCGATTACGAAGGTCCGATTCCCAACGCCTGATGGACCGTTGTGCTTCTCCGCGGCACCATCGGACAGCGCGGTCTTTGGTTTTCCTTTTTTTCAACTGCACCCGGAAGACTCGTCCACCGATGCGCTTGCCGAACATTTGAAACCTTGGCTGGCCAGTCTGCCGACGGAAGCGGAGTGCTTTGTTCTCGCGAAGCTATCGACCATTGATGTGTCGACGATGCGAATTCTCGCCAAGCAAGGGTTCTACTTCATTGAGACGATGCTGACGATGCAGCTTTCACTATCGCGGATGACTCGCCAAGGCAACGAAGGTAGAACGGCCGTGCATGCGGTTCGAATCCGGCCGTTCGACAAAGCCGATTTGGACAGCATCACGCGAATCGCCCGATCTTCGTTTTCGTATTCTCGACTACACGTCGATCCGAATCTCCCGGTGTCCGGCGCGAATCAACGGTATGGCAATTGGATCGACAACGCCCTTGAATCGGGCGAATCGATTCTTGTTTGCGAGGACTCCGAATCGAAAGAAATGCTCGGTTTTTTTCAGTTTCGCGAGACTTCCTCCGACGAGATCTACGCTAGTCTGGCCGCGGTTGACCCAAGACACATCTCAAGCGGCGTTGGCCTTTCCATGCTCGAAGCCGCCTTCGACGAATGTCGTCATCGTGGCTACAATAAGGCCAGCCTCGACATCTCGACCAATAACCGAGATAGCTTCAACGTGACCTCTTCGATGGGATTTCGCACCACCGCCGCGATGTCCACGTTCCATTGGTTTCGAACCGCGTGAAGTGTTAGCCACTCTCGACACGGCGCGACGAACGCCGCTAGTTACGGATCGAGACGTTTGCCCAGGCTGATTCTTGGTTCGACGACGAATCCCATACGTTCGTAGAAGGCGATCACTTCGCTGTTTTCGGAAAGGACTTGTAGATTGACTTTCGTACAACCCAAACGTCGCAGTCGCGTCTCCGCGGCGATCAGCATCTTGCGACCAAGCCCCCGACGGCGATGACTGGCCTGAACGGCCAAATAGTAAATCCAGCCGCGATGACCGTCATAGCCAACCATTACCGTGGCGACTACCTGATCGTCGAGCGTTCCCACCAATAGCATGTCGCTCTCGTGCGCGAGTTTTCGACGCAGATCGGCCGCCGGCTTGCTGTAATCGCGTCGATGAGGAAAACACGTTTCCCAAAAGTTGATTACCACGTCGTGATCTTCCGGCTCAATCGGCCGTACAACCAACTCGCTCATGCCCTTGCCTATTCCTTATCCCGATACTTCTAAGTCGGAAAATCAATCGGAGAATCAATATACGGGGTCGCCCGGGGTAAGCTCTTTGCGATGTCGCTCGACTTGTTCAACGATCGTGGCAATCACGTCGGGATGGTCCTTGGCGACGTCGAATTGTTCGGAAGGGTCGTGCTCCAAATGAAACAGCAGCGGCGGGTCGTGTAGCTCCGGGGTGCGTTGCCCGTAGCCGCTTTGTGTCTTGAAATGCAGCTTCCAGGGGCCGTAGCGAACCGCGAACAACTCGGGACCACGATAATAGAAAAACGGACGAATCGAAGGTACATCTTCGTCGAACAACACGGGAGACAAATCCACCCCGTCGAGGGTTCGGTCCGTCGGCGGCTCCACTCCCGCCATCGCGAGACAGGTCGTGTAAAGGTCCATCGTCGTGCCAAGGGCCTTGGAAACCTGGCCGACAGGAATATGAGACGGCCACCAGGCGATCCCGGGCTCCCGCATGCCACCTTCCCAGGTGCTCCCCTTGCCGCCGCGGAGTGGCCCAGCCGAACCACCGTGTTGTCGATAGATGAGCCACGGCCCGTTGTCGCTGGTGAAAAAGACAAATGTCGACTTGGCCAGCCCTTTCTCGCGAAGCGTGTCCAAGATTTTGCCAGTGCTCCAGTCGATTGTCTCGACCACGTCACCATACAGCCCTCGAGCGCTGCTGCCCGCGAATCGTTTGCTGGCGAACAGCGGCACATGTGGCATGGAATGGGGCAGGTACAGGAAGAACGGTCGCCCGGCGGCTGCCGCTTCGGAGATAAAGGACACTGCCTCTTCGGTATATCGCTCGGTGAGGAACCGCTGATCGGGCTCCGTCTCGATCGTCACCGTGTCTCGCATCAACGGCAGCGGAGTGCCTTTCTTCGGTTTCCCACGACCGCTGATTAGTCCCATGTCGTTGCTGTAAGGGATGCCGAAATAGCGATCGAAGCCGTTTTCAGTCGGCAGGTACGGCGGCAGATGTCCCAGGTGCCACTTCCCGACGCATGCTGTTTGATAGCCGGCGGCGGCAAGTTCCTCGGCAAGCGTGCGTTCGGAGGCTGGGATACCGCCGGTGGAATGCACGAACAGAACACGACCTTTGTTCCCAGCCATGCCGCTGCGGATCGGATAGCGTCCGGTGAGCAGCGCCGCCCGACTGGGCGTACACACCGGCGCGGCCGAATAGAATTGCGTGAATCGCAAACCTTCGTGGGCCATCTGATCTAGCCGCGGCGTGGCGATGGTCGGATGCCCATAACACCCCAAGTCGCCGTACCCCAGATCGTCGGCAAAGATGATCACGATATTCGGCGGTTTCGCCACATCGGCGGCCAGGGATTCATGGCTCGGAACCAACCACGCAACCGCGGCAAACAACGAGATCACGCGACGACGCCCGTCGACCGCCATGGGCGACCTTCCCTCTACAAAACTCTTCACACCCTGCATGGCTACCTCTCTGACGAACTATCGACGTGAATTCAAGGCCCGCGCGATTCGCCACCCAGCGGTCAGTATTATCAGCCCCACGCGACGGGGGCAAGTTATGCTCGCTCATGGAAGAACCGCGACCACCCTCTCGGTGAGGTCGCCTAACAGGAGGCCCGCGCCGATCCCTTACAGCAGGATTATGGTTAAACTAGGGTTCTCGACAGATCTGGTGCCGCGCGAGAACCCAACCCTACGACCTTCTCCTCCAACGGTAAAAAACAAACCATGAAAAGCCTTTCCATTGCCTGCGTCATGTTGTCGCTAGCCTCCACGGGCTTGGCGGAAAAGGTCACCGATTCAGCCGCCCAACACAATTGGCCTCACTGGCGGGGTCCGCTGGCCAACGGCGTCGCGCCCTATGCCGATCCACCGATCGAGTGGAGCCAAGACTCGAATATCAAATGGAAGGTGGCGTTGCCGGGAAAAGGTTCCTCCTCACCCATCGTGTGGGACAATCGCATCTTCATCCTCACGGCGATCAAGACCGACCGCGAAGGTACCGCCAAGGATCCGCCCGATTCGCGTGACGCAGACGCCCCCCCACGTTTCAATCCGTTCCACATCGAGCGTCCGACGCACTACTACCAGTTCGTCGTGCTCTGCTTCGACCGCCGCGGCGGCGAACTTCTCTGGAAACAAGTCGCCTGCGAAGTGGTGCCACACGAAGGACTCCACGGCGACAATAGCTATGCCTCGGGTTCGCCAACAACCGATGGCCGATATCTCTACGTGTCGTTCGGATCGCAAGGTGTCTACTGCTACGACATGCAAGGGCAGCTCCAGTGGAAACGCGATCTGGGCGATATGCGCACCCGCATGAGCTTCGGAGAGGCAAGCACCCCGGTGCTGCATGACGAGACGCTCATCGTGATGTGGGATCACGAAGAACAGTCGATGATCTACTCGCTTGATGCCGCGACCGGAGAAACCCGCTGGGAACAACCTCGTGACGAACCAACCAATTGGTCCACCCCGTTGGTGGTCGAACAAGATGGTCGCTGGCAGGTGGTTGCCAACGGCACGAACCGGGTGCGGAGCTACGATCTCGAATCGGGCGCGTTGATTTGGGAGTGTGGCGGTCAGACGAAGAACGCGATTCCCTCTCCAGTCAGTACCGCCGGGCTGGTGTTCTGCATGAGCAATCGCGGAGGCAACGCCGTGTACGCCATGCCGCTTGACGCCACCGGGGACATCACCGATTCAGACCGTATCGCCTGGCACCGCGACCAAGGGGCCCCGTATGTCCAATCGCCGTTGCTCTACGGAGATCGGCTGTACATGACGTCATCGAATCGCGCGATTCTTTCCTGTCTCGATGCGGCGACCGGCGAACCGCTTATCAATCGCAAACGGCTACAAGATGCAAGGGCTTTCTATGCCTCACCCGTCGGCGCCGCCGACCGCATCTATTTGGTCGGGCGCAAGGGGACTTGCTTGGTGCTGAAAAACAGACCGAAGCTCGAAGTGTTGGCCACCAACAAACTCGACGACCCCATCGACGCCACGCCGGCGTTGGTCGGTCGCGAACTCTTCCTTCGCTCCCAGGGGCACCTGTATTGCATCAAACAAGACTGAGCGGACGATCAACCTTCGAACAAGGCGGAAAAAATTGCCCTCTTGTCCCCATCGTACAATACTTGCGTTCGAGCCATGCACCATTCACATCCGGCTTAGCTCGTTCTGATGGTGCCGGATTCCTTTAAGGAGCCATGCCGATGCAGACGATGCCAAGGAGCAACCAACCGCTACCCCTCGAAGAATCCTCCGCTCGCGGGAATCGCGACTCACGCTCACCCCGCGCCGCCCGAACGGCGACGCTTGTGACAGTGGCGGCGGCGATCGCCTTCGTCTGGATCGACGATTCCCAAGTGGCCGCCGCGGCGACGCGGCCTAACGTCGTGATCATTCTTGCCGACGACCAAGGTTGGGGTGATCTCAGTCTCCATGGCAACGCCAACCTCTCGACACCCAATATCGATTCGTTGGCGCACGACGGCGCACGGTTTGAAGAGTTCTTTGTTTGCGCCGTCTGTGCGCCGACCAGGGCTGAGTTCCTCACCGGACGTTATCACGCACGCGGCGGTGTTCGGGGTGTTTCGCGTGGCGAAGAACGGCTCGACTTCGATGAGACCACCATCGCCGACACCTTCAAAGCCGCCGGATACGCAACGGCGGCATTCGGCAAGTGGCACAACGGAACGCAGTATCCCTACCATCCCAACGCCCGGGGGTTCGAGGAGTACTACGGATTTTGCTCTGGCCATTGGGGGAACTATTTTTCGCCCGTCTTGGAACACAACGGACAGATGGTGCAAGGCGAAGGCTTCATCATCGACGACCTCACCAACCACGCGATCCGGTTCATCGAGCAACATCGCCGGCGGCCTTTTTTCTGCTACCTACCCTACAACACCCCCCATTCGCCAATGCAGGTCCCCGATCGCTTCTACAAAAAGTTCGAGAACGCCGAGTTGAAGCAACGCAATCGCGACCCTAAACGTGAAGACGTGGCCATGACACGCGCCGCGCTGGCGATGTGCGAGAACATCGATTGGAACGTGGGACGCGTGCTGCGGAAACTCGATGACCTCGAACTGAGCGACAACACGATCGTCCTCTATTTCAGCGACAACGGGCCCAACAGTTGGCGCTGGAACGATGGGATGAAAGGACGCAAGGGCACGGTCGACGAAGGAGGACTCCGCGTGCCATGCCTCGTGCGGTGGCCAGGACATGTCCCGCCGGGAATTCGCATTTCGGAAATCGCCGCGGCGATCGATCTATTGCCCACCCTCGGTGACCTCGCACGGGTTCCCCTCGTTGGGAAGAAAGCGTTGGACGGCCTCAGTTTGAAACCCCTCCTAACGCAATCCGCCACCGCGTGGCCCGACCGCATGATCTTCTCGCAGTGGCGAAACAAAATCAGTGTGCGAACGCAACAGTATCGTTTGGATGCGGCGGGTGAGCTATTCGACATGACGCGCGACCAGGGTCAAAGGCAAGCTATTTCAAAGAAGCAACCCAACGTCGCGGCAAAACTCCGCGGGGCCGTCGCGCGGTGGAAAAAGGACGTTGTGCAATACGATCTCCAAGACGATCGACCGTTTCCGGTGGGCTACGTCGAGTTTCCCGTGACGGTGCTGCCAGCGAGAGACGCAACGGCCAGCGGCGAAATCAAACGAAGCTCCAAGGCACCCAACTGCTCGTACTATACGCACTGGACAAACACCCGCGACGCAATTCGCTGGGATGTCGATATCCATACCACGGGCGACTACGAGGTTGAGCTCTATTACACATGCCCACGATCTGACGTGGGGGCAACAATCCAAGTGAGCTTCGGCGAAGCGCTCCTCCAAGGGAAAATCACCGATGCTCACAATCCACCGTTGCGAGGTGCCGACGACGACCGCGTAGCGCGGAGAGGCGAATCTTATGTAAAGACATGGCGCCCCCTCGACTTAGGGAATATCCGCCTCCAAGCAGGTCGTGGTCTCTTGGTGTTGAAGGCCATCGACGTGCCGGGGCAACATGTCGCGGATGTGCGAGGGCTTCGCCTCACGCTCGTGGACAACTCGAACTGACGCCCGACACAACGCAGTCAGCTTTGTCACTGACCACGCGTTGGTGAGGCCATGGTTCTCAAGAGCGAAGCGGTTTACTGTCCATTCGTCTATTCGCTCACGCGGGTGTTTCCGCGATTCAAACGGCCATGACCACCCTACGCTCGATGTCCGACGCGCGAGCAATCGCGTTGTCCCATGCCACTTTACCAGGGCATTGCAACCACGGCGTGTTGTGCGACCATGTGTTGCAATCGACAGCGAGAACTCTTTTTTTGATCGAGATGTCCTATGTTTCTACGCGAACCGCCTCCTAGCCGATACGACTTGCGGTTCTCCATTGGACGGATTCCAGTCCGCGTGCATCCTTACTTCTGGCTCGTCGCCGCGGTGCTTGGAATGAACCAGCAAGTCCCAAAATTGGTTTTGATTTGGGTTGGAGCCGTTTTTTTTTCAATTTTATTTCACGAATTTGGGCACGCTTTCGCGGCCTTGTCCCATCGTTGGCCAGCGCGAATTGTTTTGTACGGAGCCGGTGGTTTCGCGACCTACCAACCCACGCGACAAACACTTCGCAGTGTGATCTTGATTGCCGGCGCGGGACCATGCGCTGGCTTTTTGTTCGCGGCGTTGGTGGTCTTCGCCGTGATCGTATCCGGCCATTCAATCATCTTCCATCTACTTGGTTGGTCGCTGCGAATCAATGCTTCGGCTCCTGGGTTGAGTAACATCCCCGCACTGTATTTGGTCGACGATCTGCTACAAATCAACATCTACTGGGGGCTGGTGAATCTGTTGCCAATCTACCCGTTGGACGGCGGCCAGATCGCTCGAGCGATATTCGTTAACCGCTTATCCAGCAATGGCTTGCGGCTCTCTCTTCAAGTCTCGTTTTACACCGCCATCGCGTTGGCAATTGTCTCGATTACGGCGGGAAACGGATTGTTTCTGCCGATCTTCTTCGGGTTTTTCGCCTTCGATAACTACCGCGCTCTGAAGAACCAAATGTGGTGACGTGAACGTTGCGCGGCGCGGAATATGGCAGCGCCTCTTCAACACTTCGCAACGATCGATTCGATTTCGATTCGCGATTCCATGGCCGACCACGAACGGCGCGCGAACGATGATGCGGTCTCCACGGTTGACGTTCGTTGAACACACCAATCGCGCTGGTCAACTCTTGGTGTATTTGTCATCGAAGTTGAATCGATTGCGATGGGAGGACAACAACCACGTTCAAAATGGCTTGCGAAGTCAAGGAACAACAGCGATTTGATGGGGAAAACGTATTGCACAAAATCGAGGAATTCGTACTAATACGCAGCATGAAGTTCCTTGCATGCGACAAGACGGTCTGGTTGATCGCGACCCAGCGAGCACACGATCAGGGCGATGCCAAGGAAAAAGTCGTGTTACTTGTCAATGGTGAGGATCGCGGTATTCGTTGGTCAACATGATGTGGCCACGACGATGCTCATCAGGAACTTTATTTAGGAGGACGTAGCGTGGCTAAAAAGAAAGCCAAGAAGAAGGCCGCCAAGAAAAAGGTAGCCAAGAGAAAGTCCACGAAGAAGAAGGCCACGAAGAAGAAGGCCAAGAGGAAGGTGGCCAAGAAGAAGAAGGCCACGAAGAAGAAGGCCAAGAGGAAGGTGGCCAAGAAGAAGAAGAAAAAGGCCACGAAGAAGAAGGCCGCCAAACGCAAGAAGAAGTAGGCCCCTTCGCTCTGCCGCGAACCCTTTCCTCAGGCCGCGGCAGCTAGTGACCTCACCATCGGTCGTTGTGGCCGATGAGCAGACGCGTAAGAGCCGTCCGATCCCCATGATCGGGCGGCTCTTTTTTCAATTCTCCCGCGGCCCCCGCCAAGGGGCGCCTGAGCACGCCAAACGGACTATCCCAAGACCGAAAGCGAAGGAAGCGGCGGATCGGCCTTTCGATCGCTTACCAAATGCCGGACCAGCGACTGACAAATCGACTGTAAGTACGGCCCTGAATCGGTGTCGTCGAACACCGATGCGATTCGCCCTTGGTCGCCGTTGATGCGGATCTGCATGTTGATTGGTACTTCGCCCAAGAACGGGATGTCCATCTTCTCGGCACAAAGCTTCGCACCTCCGGAACCGAAGATTTCATATCGTTTTCCATTGTCGGGACAGATGAAGTAACTCATGTTCTCGACCATTCCCGCCAACGGGATATTCACCTTGCGGAACATGGTGATGGCCTTGACCGCGTCCAACAGCGCCACGTCTTGCGGCGTGCAAACCACCACGGCACCGGAGATCGGCAGCAATTGCGATAACGTCAGCGCGATGTCTCCGGTTCCCGGGGGCATGTCGATGATCAGATAATCCAACTCACCCCATTCGGTGTCGCGAAGAAACTGCGTGATTGCCCCATGAAGCATCGGACCACGCCATACGACCGCCTCTTCGGGTGATACCAGAAAACCCATCGACATCACTTTCATCCCATCAGCGTCGATCGGTTCGATTCGTTTTTCTTCAATGATTTTTGGTCGCTCGTTCACACCGATCAAATGCGGGATGCTCGGCCCATACACATCGGCATCCATCAAACCAACGTTGCAGCCCGCGCGTTTCAGACCGTATGCCAACGACGCGGCGATCGTGCTCTTTCCGACACCCCCCTTTCCAGAGCCGACGACAATGACGCTCTTACACGACAATCCGATTTCGCCGATTTTTTGCGGCGGGCGAGGGTGCGTGGCAAGCTGGACATCGACGCGCGAAAGCGATGGCAGTTTGGCTCTGAGCAATTCGACCAGTTCATCGCGCGTGGCATCTCGCAACGGCGCGACATACGACGTTAAGGCCAACGTGAGAGACAAATTGTACCCCTCGAGACGGACGTCATGCACCTGCTCCATCCGCACCACGCCGCGGCCCGATTCAGGATCCTGAAACTCGGCCAAGACATTCTCGACATCGGCCTTGGTTACGCCGTTGGCAGACATGGGGGTTCCTCCGATAGTGGGTCGTTCATTTGCTCGGTGCATAGCGCGAACACGTCGAGCAGTTCCGCTGAGTCGTTCGCGATCGTGTTGGAAATTGCCTTCGTCAGGCCTATCAAAAAGGCCTCACGGCAACGGCTCGAATTTGATTGGTTCATCATCGTTCTCGGGTGCCCGTCGGCGACCCGAAGAAGGTGGCAGTTGCCGGTTCGGAGCGACCGCCCGAAACGGGAGCCCCCTTCGAATTCGCTTCACAATGTCCTCGTCAACTACTTGTTGCGTAGGATGCTCTCGCATCACGGTTGCCCACCGCTGGACAATCGTAGCGGCGCGGGCAATCTGTCGCGGCGAGTTGATAACGGATACCGCACCTGCTTCCCATGCCAACAGGGCAACGCTCACGGGGACATGATTGCCCAACGCGATACAGTTTGCTCGAGGAAATTCACGTAGTAAATGGTCGATGCCGGCGATCGTTCGCGAGAAGGCGTCGCCTCGCAATTCGACGGCCACCAAACTTCGATCGCATGCCCGTAACAAGTCGTTTACCTCGACGAACCCGCGAGCCTCTCGCAACCGCCAAGACCGTGAGCCGTCGAGGCGACGAAACCCCGCGGCCCATACTCCATGCCGTTCAAGCACAATGCACGTCGGCGGTGGAGGGCTGACCTCGTCGATAACTGCATTATTTTGCATCATAGAGGTCGGTAACCTAACTGCCAACCGCCAGAGAGCCGGTCGTGAGACACACTTAATCACAAGATTGAGAACAGGGTCGGGCACGTTGCCAAACGTCACGCATCGTCCTGGAGCCCAAGTTGCACCAATCGACGATAGAGACGTGGTCGTGTCAACCCAAGCAGGGCAGCCGCCTTCGACTTGTTCCCTTTCGCCTGATACAACGCCCGTCGCACGATTTCCGATTCGATTTGAGCGAGGAATTCGTCCAATACAATGGTTTCTTCCGCCTCGCGCGGAGGTGTCGATGCGATCACGCCATGTGCAACCTTCCGCGGCAAATCACTCTCGGCGATCAACGGCGCGGCTGCCCGACGACACGCCTCGAACACAACGTCGCGCAACTCACCAATCTCGCCCGGCCACCCGTAGGCGGCGAGTTGATCGAGGGCCTCTTGCTGGAAGCCACCGAGTTGCTTGTCCTCCAGCGCGTTGAATTCTTCGACAAACAACTGGGCAATCGGAGCGATGTCTTCGCGCCGCTCGCGAAAAGGAGGTAGCTCGATCGTCAACGCATCCAGCCGCATCGCCAATCGCCACCGAAAACGGCCGTCGCGGGCGCGCTGATCGAGCCGCCCCGTGGCCGTGCTAATCAGCCGCACGCCGGGGTGTTGGTCTTCCAGCAATGTTTCCAGTTGCAGTTGCAAATCGTCGGGCAATCTGTCGACTTGGGCCAACAACAACGTCGCCATTGAAGGCCGTGAATTGGAATCGACCGCGGCCGAAAGGCCCCGCACTGCGGAGTTCAACGTGTCAGGGGAAAGCGCTGTCGCGGAAAGATGGACCAGCCGCCCCGCGCGAGAATCTCCGCGGCTGTAATGTATGGCCCGCGCGATGTGTCGCCGGCCGCTTCCTTCGGGCCCCACGATCAAAACGGCCCCCTTGCCATCGGAGGCCATCTCGACCTGCTCTCGAATTCGCCGCGCGTGGCAGCTACTCCCGATGAGGCGATCGACATGATAGCGGCGCCCCCACGCCAGCCGAAATGTTCGGACCTGATTGTGCAATGCCGAGGGTGATGGGTCGTCAGCCAACAGGACCGCATCCGGCGTTTGCTCGTCACCCGAAAAGCCGCTCAACGGGCCGTGCAACGTTACGACAACCAGAAACCCGGCCGATTGCATGCTCTCACATGTTTCCGACGACGAAGCAACCAACGTATCGACCAGTGGTGCGAACGTCGCGTGGTAGCGCACTTCGTCCCCGGATGAACTCAGCCATGTCACGACAGTGGTAGTTGTCGAGCCCCGGTCGAGTTCCGGCGGAGGACACAGAGCCGCGGCAATGGCGTCTGCCCGCGAAGTGCCCTCAGGCGTGTGATATCGACACTCGCGGTGAACGAGTTCGTCCTGTCCAAGTTCCGTGGCCCGTGTCAACGCATGGTTGCACCACACAATGTGGCGGTGTGCATCAACCACGAACCACGGCACGGCAACCGTATCGAGCAGGCGGCGAAGTTCGTTCCAGCCGCTTCGACGTGTTGCCATCGTCTGACATCCCACACGAAATAACCCTGACCCCTAATGGCCAATCGTAGGGTACTCCGCCGCACGTGACAATTGTCGGATACCAGCCCTGAATCACCCAGCGCCGCACATCGGAACTCCAAACTTAGGAAGCGGTTTCGTCAACCGAAGTGCCGCGTACAATCACTCGATCCTACGCCCGCCCCCGTCTGCCTGCCTGCCTCCACGCCCAAGACAAAATCCGAAAGAAATGGCCTCTAATTCGGCACGGTATGACACACGTATGTCATAGGCCCTCTCTATAGTAGCAGACGCCATCACACGGTAGGGGGCAGACGCGGACGGACAGCGGCCAAGAATCCCTTTGGACTGACAACGACTCCTTGGGTTCGCCTAATCTTGGCCGCTGCCGTCGTTTTTCAGCCAAGCCGCTTCGCTAGCGGCTTGCCGCGGTCGCCGAAGTGCCGCTACGAACGACAGCATCCGTATCGGGCACCCCTCGATCGATGGCGAAGTCGGCCGGGTGACCGATCGCAATCCGCAGTTGTTCAACCTCATCGAGCACCGCGTTCTCTTGCGACGTCTGGTTGGTATCTCGAAGCGAACTACTAGCTCGAAGCGAAGATTCCCATAGCGAGCCAGTGGCCGCGCCAGTCCCCACGATAAACATCGCGGAAAGGGCCATCGCCAACCAGGCACCTCCTCCGCCATCAGCTTGGGGGGTGGCCAGTGGTTTTCGAAAATACATGACGCCGACGATTCGCAGATAGTAGACAGCGGCAATGGTGGCATTGATCACGCCAATGATCGCCAGCCACACGAACCAACCTCGCAGAGGGCTAGAACCCTGGATGTCCGCATCCACAGTCAGGGCCGATCCGAACAGTGCCAGCTTGCCCCAAAAACCCGCCAGTGGAGGAATGCCGGCTAGCGAAAACATGAACACCGCCAAAGTGATCGCCGCAAATGGCTGGCTGCGTCCCAAACCGGCCAATTCGTCGATGCCATCGACTTCATGTCGCTCGTCGCCAAGGTAGGTCATGGCGGCGAAAGTCCCAAGGGTCGCCACGGCATAGACCGTCATGTACAGCAAAATCGCCGCCACGCCATCGAAGCCCGTGGCCGATGTGTCTCCGCTGTAGGCAATCGCGAAGGCCACGGCGAGCCCGATGAGCATGTATCCGGCATGCGCGATGGAGGAATACGCCAACAGCCGGCGAAGGCTATCCTGCCACAGAGCAAGAATGTTGCCGATGGTCATCGTGAGGATAGCCACGATCAAGGCAATGCGCCACCCGATTGGCTCCATCGTGGGCATGGCGATCAACAACACGCGTATCAGCGCCGCCAAACCGGCAACCTTCGGGAGGATCGACAAAATCGCGGCATTCGCGTTGGTCGTTCCCTGATAAACATCGGGGGCATAGAAATGAAAAGGAACGGCGGCGATCTTGAAGCCAAGCCCGGCGAAGATGAATAACACCGCCAAAGCGGCCATCAACGACCAGCCCTTTTGTTGAACCACTCCCGAGGCAAGTGCCGCCTGCACGTCGACAAGATGGGTCGAACCGGCAAGGCCATACAAGAAGCTGAAGCCGTACAGCATGAAGGCCGATGCCAGGATGTTGGGGAAAAAGTATTTTACGGTCGACTCATACGAACCAATGTTCTTACGTCCCAAGAACAACAAGGTGTACGTCGGGATCGAGATCAGTTCGAGCCCGAGGAATAGCATCACCAGTTCTTGGCTCGTCGAGACCACCATCACCCCGACCACCGCCAGTAACAACGAACCGACGACTTCGGAGCCTTGCGGTCGCATCGCGATGCGACCGGCAAGCATGACAAACAGGGCGCCGATTCCCAACGCGAACCAGCGAACAAATAGCCCGAAGGCATCGTCGGCCAGGGGGCCGCTCATTCCGGCACCGCCAACTTGCGAGAGGGCCAACGCCGCGGCGACCAGCCCTGCTCCCGCGATCCAACTCCACAGCCAGCGGACCGAAAGAAACGCCCCCAGGACGTAAATCAGCGTAGCCGTGGCGATCAGCACGATCTCTGGCAGGAGTTGAAGGACCGTGCCGGCTGTCAGAATTCTCTCACTCACGTCTGGCATGATGCTCAATTACGAATCTATTAGGGACGGGTTGGGTATTCACGTCGCGGTGGTGTCTCGGAAAAATGCGAGACATCCACCGGTGACGATTGTTCCGCGAGTTGCCGTGGCCCCAAGGCCATGGCTTTGTTAACCACCTCCACTGGATGACCGCCCAACATGACGGGAACCGTTTCTGGCCGTTGTATCAGCGGCATGCGTTGCTCACCGGCCAGATTGGATTCGACATGCGGCGTGACATCCGCCACGATTCGGCCAAGGTCGGGGGCCATGCGCTGGAGAAAGAATTGTGGTTGGATGCCGATCCAAAACACGAATACGGCCAGCGGCGCCAAAGCGGCTATTTCCCGTAACGACAAGTCACGGATCGGCTCATCGGCGGCGGTGCGAGTTCCCTCATGAATGGGTCCAAAGAAAACACGCTGCACAAGATACAACATGTACCACGCCCCCAACACGACGCCTAGCACCGCCATGACGGCAATCACCTGAAGTTGGAACTGCCACAAACCAGAAACTTCCGCCCATGCCCGCTGGAACATGCCGATCAGCAACAAAAATTCGCCCGCGAAGCCGTTGAGCCCCGGCAAACCGATGCTCGAAAAGGTCATCAATAGCATGAACGCCGCAAGCCACGGTGTGCGACGGGCCAGACCGCTTAGCTCTTTGATCTCACGTGTGTGATAGCGCTCGTAGAGCATTCCGACCAGGGCGAACAACGCTCCGGTGGAGAGCCCGTGGTTGATCATTTGCAAAACGCCCCCCTGCATTCCTAGGTCGTTCAGGGCAAAGATTCCCAGCATGCAGAATCCCAGGTGACTAACGCTGGAATAGGCGATGAGCCGCTTCATGTCGGTTTGCACCAACGCAACCAAGGCGCCATAAATGATGCCGGCAACCGACAGCCACAATACATAGGGCATGCACACTGCGGTCGCGTCGGGCAACATCGGTAGGCTGAAGCGGACAAAGCCGTAGGTACCGATCTTTAACAACACCCCGGCCAAAATCACGCTCCCGGCCGTGGGCGCCTGCACGTGTGCCAGCGGCAACCAGGTATGCAGCGGGAACAACGGCACCTTGACGGCAAAGCCCGCGAACAAGGCAACAAAGATCAACACCTGCATTCCGGTCGACATGGGATGCGCGGCCAAACTTTCGGTCAGCCCCGCGATGCTGAACGTCATCGTGCCCGTCTCGCCGTAAATCCACAACACGATGGCAACGAGCCCCAAAAACGTCAACACACTGCCGGCAAGGGTGAAGATAAAGAACTTGATCGCGGCATAACGGCGCTCTTCGTGCCCCCAGATCCCAATCAGGAAGAACAGCGGAATCAGCGTGAACTCGAAGAACACGTAAAACAACATGATGTCGCGTGCGGCGAATACGCCCAACATGCCGGTCTCCAACACCAGCAACAGGATATAGAAACTGGGGGCCCCCTCGTCCACGGCCTCCCAACTAACCAACACCGCCGTGATCATCAATAAGGCGCTCAGGCCATAGAGCCAAACACTCAGCCCGTCGAGCCCCAAGCTAAACCGTACATCCAGCGCATGATCGCCAACGGCGAGCCATGTCCAATCCACGGCAAATCGATCGCCAACCGATGGATCGAACTGCGCAACAGCCAAGGTGCAGCAAATGAGCGTCACGACGGAAGTCACCAGCGCCACCACTCGGGCGGTTTCTTTACCACCGGGTGCCAGCGCCCAGATGGCACCGGCCCCCAACAGCGGCAGAAAAATGCTAATGACCAGCAGATTGACCATCTTGGGTTACCGTTGTGTTGAAAACTCGTTCATGCAAAAGCGCGTGTCAAAATCAGCCTGTTTCAATTTCACTGTTTCAATTTCACTGCGTTGGCCATTCCAGGTAGGCCTCGACCAGCACCAGAACCAACAGCCCCAGCACCATGGCCAAAGCGTAGAACTGAATCATCCCGGTTTGCAGATGCCGGAACAAACGACCAACCGTCTTAGGCACCCCGCCCACGGAGTTGACGATTCCGTCGACGACGAACCGATCCAGGGAATAAGCGACAAC
>Ga0114931_10003545_pt1 | contig 19722 bp, 17 predicted proteins | sample 2SBtaG_FD_89579 | JGI IMG/M metagenome (GOLD analysis project Ga0114931, IMG submission 89579) | Deep subsurface microbial communities from Kolumbo volcano to uncover new lineages of life (NeLLi) - 2SBTROV14_V59a metaG | ecosystem: Environmental > Aquatic > Marine > Volcanic | place: Kolumbo...
ACCTTGGTATAGCCGGTGCAGCGGCAGACATTGCCTTCCAGCCCGCGCTTCATTTCCTCACGGGTCAGGCCCGGGTTGCGCGCCGCCAGATTGGTCGCCTGCACGATCATCCCCGGCATGCAAAAGCCGCACTGGATCGCGCCCTCATCGACAAAAGCCTGCTGCATCGGGCTCAGGCCGTCGGGAGTGCGCAGGCCCTCGATGGTACGCACCGCGCGTCCGTCAAGATCGACCGCGAACATCAGGCACGAGTTCAGCGTCACCCCGTCGACCTCAATGGTGCAGGCGCCGCATTCGCCTTCGCCGCAGGCGTATTTGGTGCCCTTCATGTCGAGCCGGTCGCGCAGCAGCGCCAGCGCCTTCATCTCGACCGGCACAGCCATGCGCATGGCGCGGCCATTGAGGGTGAAAGAAATCTCAGTTGTCAGCGACATCGCGCAACAGCTCCTCGGTGAAAATGCGAACCAGATGGGTGCGATACCAAGCGCTGGCCCGCACATCGTCAATCGGCGTGGCGGCGGCGGTGGCCGCCTCGACCGCCCGGGTGATGGTCTCATCATTGAGCGGCGCACCGTCGAGCGCCGCCTCAACACCGCGGGCGCGCAGCGGCGTCGGCGCCACCGCGCCCATCGCCACCCGCACCCCGGTGAGCGCGCCATCCTTGAGCACGCCGCCAATGCCCAGCGACACGGTGGAAATCTCCAACGCCGGGCGCGGGCCCGACTTGCGGAAACGCGCCACATACCCCTGGGGAGGTAGCGCGAAAATCACCGCAGTCAACAGCTCGCCGGCCTGTTTGACGGTTTTACCCGGGCCGGTGAAAAAATCGGCCAGCGGAACCTGGCGGCGTTTAACCCCGCCGTCCCACGCGGTCAGCTCCACCTCGGCGTCCAGGACAAGCAGCGGAATGATCATGTCGCCGGCCGGCGAGGCGTTGCACAGATTGCCCCCGAGGGTGGCGGCATTGCGGATTTGCGCGCTGGCGAAATGATCGGCCGCCTCGGCCAGCACCGGGGCGTGTTCGGCGATCGTCGCATCGGCCAGAATCTCGGCCACCGTGGTCAGCGCGCCAATGCGTATCCGGCCATCGGCCAGCGTCACCCCGGACATCTCTTCGATGCGCCGGATATTCATCAGCGCCGGCGCGAAAGCAATGCGCCCGTTCTCGGTCTGCGGGGTCAGGTCGGTGCCGCCGGCGAGCACCGTCACCGGCCCGCCGGCGAGAATTTTCACCGCCTCCTCCACCGAGGACGGCGCACAATATTTTTCGATCTCGGTCATTGTTTTTTCCCTTTACGCCTTAAAACCGGATCGGTTCACGATAACGGCCATAGACTTCGACCATCTTGTTGGTGATCTCGCCCACCGTGGCATAGGCTTTCACCGCGTCCATGAGGGCCGGCATGACATTGCGCCCGGCCTCGGCGTCAGCCTTGACCCGATCGAGACTGCGCGCCACCTCGGCGGCATCGCGCTGGGCCTTGACCTCGTTGAGGCTTTTGATCTGCGTCTCGGCGTCCTCGATGTTGTAGGGGTGGAATTCCACCTCCTTTTCCTCTTCCTCGATCTGGTAGCAATTGACCCCGACCTTGGGAAATTCACCGGACTGGATTTTTTTCTGCATCTCATAGGCCTGCTGCGACACCTTGGCCTGGATGGTGCCCTCGGAGACCATCTTGACGATGCCGCCCTGGGCGTCGACCTCGGCCATGATTTCCTCCATTTTGTCGCGCATCTGATTAGTCATGGTATCGACGTAAAAAGAGCCGCCAAGCGGATCGACGGTTTCGCACAGGCCCATTTCCTTGATCAAAAGCTGCATGGTGCGCAGTGAAATACGCTGGGCGTATTCCGAGGGAATGGTATAGGCCTCGTCATAGCAGCACAGCGCCATGGTCTGGGCCCCCGACAGGGCGCTGATCAGCGCGTAATAGGCGCCGCGCACGATGTTGTTTTCCGGCTGTTCGATGGTCAGCCCGCCGCCGCCGCCGCCAGCGATCATGCGCAGCCACATGGACTTGGGATTCTCCGCGCCATAGTCTTCCTTGACGATCTTGGCCCACAGCCCGCGCCCGGCGCGAAACTTGGCGACCTGCTCGAAAATATTGCCGAAGATGTTGAAATTATACGACAGCCGACCGGCGAACTCGTCGATATGCAGGCCACGCTCCAGGGCGGCATCGGCATAGGCCTTGGCGATGCAAAAGGCATAGGCCATTTCTTGGGCCGGGGTGGCGCCCGATTCGCGAATATGATAGCCGCAGACGCTGACCGGGGTGTATTTGGGCGCGCTTTTGGCGCAATATTCGATGGTGTCGCACACCAGCTTGACCGATGGCTCGACCGGGAAAATCCAGGTGCCGCGGCCAATAAACTCCTTGAGGATGTCGTTCTGGGCGGTGCCGCGCAGCTTGGCGATGTCATAGCCGCGCTTTTCCGCCATCGCCAGATACATGGCGATCAAAATCGCCGCCGCGCCGTTGATGGTCAGCGACACGGTGATCTTTTCCAGATCGATACCTTTGAAGGCGATCTCGAAATCACGCAGGGTGTCAACCGCCATGCCGACCCGGCCAACCTCGCCCTCGGCCATTGGGTCGTCGGTGTCGAGCCCGGTCTGGGTTGGCAGATCGAAGGCCACATTAAGCCCGGTCTGGCCATTGTCGATCAGATAATGAAAGCGCTCGTTGGTCGCCGCCGCATTGGCGAAACCGGTATATTGGCGCATGGTCCACGGCCGCTTGCGGTACATCTCGCGATGAATGCCGCGGGTGAAGGGATATTGTCCCGGCTCACCGAGCATGGCCAGGCCGCCCGAGGCCTCCACATCCTTTTCGGTATAAAGCGGTTGAACCTCGAGGCCGGATTCATTGATGATCTTATCGCTCATTTTACGTTCTCTTTGATGAAGTTGGCGATGTCATCGAAATGCGCGCCGGTGGGGAAAATGCCGTCGAGACCGATTTCCTTAAGCTCTTCATGATCCTTGGCCGGCACATTGCCGCCGATGATCCACAGCTTGTCGGACAGGCCGTATTCATCGAGCAACGGCTTGAGTTTTTTGCAGAACGGAATATGCGAGCCGGCCATGCTGGACAACCCGATCACATCGACCCCTTCTTCCAGGGCCGCCTGGGCCACCGCCTTGGGCGACTGACGCAGGCCGGTGTAAATCACCTCGAAACCGGCATCCACCAGCCCCCGGACCACCACCTTGGCGCCCTGGTCATGACCGTCAAGCCCGGGCTTGGCGATGAGCACCCGTATTTTTCTATCACTCATGCTTCCAGTCCTTTGGCAATCGTGGTTTTCAAAATCTCGCTGGTGCCGCCGCCAATCAGCGTAAAACGGACATCACGCAGATAGCGCTGCACCGGATATTCCATGGCGTAGCCGTAAGAGGCCAGCACGCGGGCCGCCTTGTCGCAAATGCCGGCCGCCGCCTCGCTGGCGAACAGCTTGGCCATCGCCGCTTCCTGAAGATGCGACTTGCCGGTCATCTTGCGCCAGGCGGCGTAATGCACCAGATGGGTGGCGGCCTCCAGATCGGTGGCCATTTCGGCCAATTTAAGCTGGATCGCCTGAAAGCGGTTGATCGGCTTGCCGAACTGCACCCGCTCGGCGGCGTAGCGCACCGCCTCGTCGAGCGCGGCCCGCGCCACCCCCAGGGCCATCGCCCCGGTGATGATGCGGATCTCGGCCAGCACGGTGCGCAAATGTTTGCCGCCATCGCCGATCTCGCGGCTCAGCCGGTGGCTTTCGGGCACAAAGCAGTCGTTGAACGCCAGCTCCGAAGTCGGCAGCGCCCAAACCCCCATTTTTTCAATCGCCTTGCCCACCGCCAGACCCTCGAAATCGCGCTCGACCAGAAAGATGGTCAGCTTTTTCTCCTCACCCGCCTTGGCGAATACGGTGAAAAAATCGGCATGAGGCGCGGCGGTAACCCACATTTTCTGACCATTGAGCCGGTAGCCGCCCTCGACCGTGGTGGCGGTGGTGGTCAGGCCCATCAGATCGCTGCCCGCATTGGGCTCGGTCATGCAGATGCCGCCGATTTTCTCACCGGCCAGCGCCGGCTTGAACAGGCGCTCGCGAATGTCGTCATTGCCCAGCAGATAGAGGAAATTGGTGCCCATGAGCGACTGCATGGCGACACAGCCGGCCAGCGACATCGAGCCGCGCGCCACCTCGGTCAGGGCCAGGCACAACGACAGCAGATCGAGCCCGGTGCCGCCGGCCTCCTCGGGGTAGCGCATGCCGAAAAAGCCCAGCTCGCCCAACTCGCGGAACAGCGCGAAGGGATACTCATGGGCCTCGTCAAGCGCCGCGGCCTGGGGCATGATGCGCTCGTCGCAAAACCGGGCAAAGGTTTCTCGAACCAAGCGCTGGTCTTGGGAAAGCTCGAAATCCATCTCAGCCCTCCCCGTCATAGCCGTAAAGCGCGCGCGCCTTTTGCGCCGAGATCACCCCGTCGCGCAGCTCGCGCGCCAGCACCGCGCGATCGCGCTTTTTGGCATCGCCATAGCCGCCACCGCCGCCGGCGATCTGGTAATAGAGGGTGCCCTGGGGCACCCCGGTAATCAGATCCTTGTTGCGCGGGATCACCTCGGCGCCGTCGGGATAGGTCATCCTGATCAGATTGAGCCCGCCGTCGCCACCACCGAACAGGCCGAAGGCGGGCTCGAAATCGCCATCGCCGAAGGTCACCACCTGGGTGTCGTCGGAGCCCACCTTGTAGACCGTCTCGGTGCCCAGCCCGCCGCGCCACTGGCCAGCGCCGGCGCTGTCGGTGAGATATTCATGCTTGATCAGCAGATGCGGGGTCTGCTGTTCGAACATCTCGTAATCTTGATCGAGAATGCCGCCCGAGGCGTCGATCATGCCGATATGATCATAGCCATCGACCCCCTTCATCGCCCCCGAGCCGCCCTTCATGCCCATGAAGAAAATATCGACATAGGTGTCGTCTTTTTCACTGTCCAGCCCGGTCGACAGGGAACACAGCAAATTGTTCCAGCCGGCGGTCACCCGCTCGGGCACCACCGGCGCCAGGGCGCGAATGATCGCATCGGCATTGGGCGGGCACAGGTGATTGCCAAAGGTGGTCGCCTTGGGATAGGAGGCGTTCAGGATCTTGCCTTCGGGAATGATGATTTCGATCGGCTCGACCATGCCCTGGTTGTGCGGCATGTCGGGGTTGACCATTTGCAGGAAGGTCAAAATGGTCGCCGAGGCGCTCGAGGTGAAGGTGCCGTTGACAAAGCCGTCGGTCTGGGGATCGGTCTCGTAATAGTCGAAGGAAATTCGCTTGCCATCGACCGTGATTTTCACTCGGATGGTAAAGGTGCTGCCGTCATGGCGGCCGTCGTAAAACACATGGCCCTCGCCGCTGTAGACCCCGTCGGGTACCTGGACGATTTCAGCTTCCATCATCTTGCGGGTGGCGTCGAACAGCGCCAGCTTGTGGTTCTCGAAGCTTTCCAGACCATATTTTTCCAGCAGGTCGAGCATTCGCCGCGCACCCACGGTGCAAGCCCCCATCTGGGCGCGCAAATCATGCTCGACAATGTCAAACCGGATATTGGCGAAAATCAGCTCCCAGACGTCGCGCCGCAGCTCGCCCTTCTCATAGACCTTGACCGGCGGAATGCGCAGCGCTTCCTGCCACACCTCGACGGCGTTGGGATTATAACCGCCAGCGACATTGCCGCCAATATCCGCCTGATGGCCCTTGACCGCCGTCCAGGCGACCAGTTTGCCCTCGAAAAAGATCGGCTTGTAGACCGCCACGTCGTTGTTCTGATTGCCCATCGAGAACACGTCGTTGTGAAAGATCACATCGCCCTCGTGGATATCATCGCCGTAATAATCGATAATATATTTGCACACCGGGGCCAGCGAGAACGCCAGGATCGGCAGGTTTTCGGTCTGCTCCAGCATATTGCCCTTGCCGTCGTAAAGCCCGGTGACAAAATCTTTGGCCTCGCACAGGATCGGCGAGCGGGTCGATTGCTGCACCGAGATGCTCATCTCGTCGGTGATCGACTTGAAGGTGCGGGCGTAAACCGACAGCAGAATGGGATCAACCTTGCTCATGACTTATTTCCCTTCCGAGGTTTGGGCCAGCAAGCCGGCGACCAGGTCCTCGCGGTCCTTGCGGTAGAGGACGAAAGAGCCATATTTGTCGATGACGCAATCGAAAGTGCCGCCGACAAAAATCGCAGTGGTGACCTGTTCGATCATCGCCGGGCCGGCAATCCGGTTGCCATGCACCAGCTTGTGGCCATCATAGACCGGCACGGTGCGATAATCGCGATCCTCGGGGATATAGACCGGGCGTTCGCCCTTGCGGGCGGCCGAGGCGTCGGGCCCGGCGTTGGGCTCAACCTTGAAGCCGGGCTTGTCGGTCTCGCCGATCGCCTGCACCCGCACGTTGATAATCTCGACCGAGCCGTTCCCGTCTTCCAGCGAATAGCCGTAAAGCCGGTTGTGCTCGGCGTGGAAGGCGGCCGCGATGGCCGCGGTGTCGCGCGCCTCGATCACCGCGTAGGGCACCGCGACGCTGACCTCGTGATATTGTTTCAGATAGCGGCAGTCGAGCTTGATGTGGCTACTGCGGCGGTTTTCGGCAATGCCTTCCTCTTCAAGCAGGGCGTAGCCCTCGGCGATCATGCCGTTAATCACGCCGCCCAGGCCGTCCCAGTCCAAATCGTTCAGGGTGGTCACGAAGGTGCGCACGAAATCATGGCGCAAATCGCTCATCAACATGCCGGCGGCGCACAGGATTGAGCTTTCGCGCGGCACCAACTGGAACGGGATCTGCAATTCCTCGCAAATCAGGCAACTGTGGGTCGGCCCGGCGCCGCCGGCCACCACCAGCGGGAACTCGCGCGGATCGAAGCCGCGCTTGATGGTGATCTCGCGCACCCCTTGCGCCATATTGGTGCAGGCGATGCGGTACATGCCGGCCGCCGCCTCCTCGATGGAAAGCCCCATCGGTTTGGCGATATGTTCCTCAATCGCCGCGCGCGCCGCCGCCACATCCAGTTTCATGGCGCCGCCGTCGAAAAAATCAGGATCGAGATAGCCCAGCACCAGATTGGCGTCGGTGCACGCCGGCTTGGTACCGCCCTTCTGGTAGCAGGCCGGGCCGGGATCGGCGCCGGCGCTCTCCGGCCCCATGCGCAACAGCCCGCCCTCGTCGATCCAGCCGACCGAGCCGCCGCCAGCACCGATGGTATGAATGCCGAGCATCGGCAGCGCCAGACGGCGGCGGTCGATCTCGCCCTCGTTAACCACCAGCGGGCTGCCGACCACCAGCGCAGCCTCGAAGCTGGTGCCGCCCATGTCGACCACGATGCATTTGTCCTGGTCATGGGCCTTGACATAGCCCAGCCCGGCGCCGGGTCCGGCCGCCGGGCCGGACAGCAGGGTGAGCGCCGCCTTTTCCTTGGCCACCTCGGGCGACATTACGCCGCCGTTGGACTGCATAATCAACAGCACGCCGCCAAAGCCGATCTCCTGGAGGCGCGCAAGAAGCTGGTTGAGGTAATGGTCGAGGATCGGTCCGATATAGGAATTGAGCGCCGTGGTGCTGACCCGCTCGTAAAAGCGGATCGAGGGCAGCAGATCGGACGATACGGTGAGATAGGCCTCGGGCAGCTCGCGGCGCACCAGCTCGGCGGCCTGGCGCTCGTGCTCGGGGTTGGCGAAGGAATTCATGAAACAGATCGATACCGCCGCCACCCCTTCGGCCCTGAACAGATCGATCGCCTTCTTGACATCCTCCAGATTCAGGGGCTCGATCTCGCGGCCATGGCGGTCGAGCCGGCCGCCCACCCCCTGGCGCAGATAGCGCGGCACCAGCGGTTTGATATTGGTGAAGCGATTGTTGTATTGCTCCTCGCGGATACCGCGACGCATCTCCAGCGCGTCACGCACCCCGGCGGTGGTGATCAGCCCCGATTTGGCGCCATTGCCGGTCAGGGTGGCGTTGGTGGTCACCGTGGTGCCATGGACGATGGTCTCGGTCGCCGCCGCCAGTTCCTCCAGGGACATCGGCGGGGTCATGGTCCGCGCGATGTCGGCCAACCCCTCGATCACCGCGATCGAAGGATCGGACGGGGTGGACAGCACCTTGTGAATGCGCGCCTCGTCGCCTTCCCGGGAGACCAGAAAGTCGGTGAAGGTGCCGCCGACATCGATGCCGATCTTCAGGCTCATCATCTGTTCCTTTTAATTAATTCCGGGCGGGTCAGTCGCCGCGCTGGTCAACCTGCACCACCACCGCCATGGCGGTGTCGCCCGCCGCACAGCCGGTAAACAGGCCAGCGCCGCCGCCACGCAACACCAGTTCCTCGATGATCTCGATTATCGAACGCACGCCCATCGGCCCCTGGGGATGGCCCCAGATCAGCGAACAACCGTAATTGTTCATGCTCGCCAGGTCGCAGCCGGTCTGTTTGGCGAAAATAATGTCATTGAGGGCGAAGGGATTGTGAATCTTGATCGCATCGATCTGGTCGATGGTCAGCCCCGCCGCATCAAGCGCACGCTGCGCCGCCGGCACCGGGGCCTCGGGCATATAGGCCAGCTCGGCGCGGGCCAGCCCGAACCCGGCCAGGCGAATGCGGATCCTGGGGTCGGTGCTCATCTCGCGCGCGCGTTCCGGCGTGGTCAGGACCATCGCTGCATTGCCGTCGGCCGGATGGGTCTGGCCGCCATAGGTGATGGTGCCGCCCTCGATCACCGGGCGCAGCCGGGCCAGGCCCTCGGCGGTTGAGGTCATGATCCCTTCATCACCGTCAAGTTGACCGGCGGGCTTTTTGAAATTGGGCCGGGGCACCTCGAACGGCAAGGTCATATAGCGGCGCTGGAACGCCCGGTCGTCGGCCAGGGCCTGATGGTACTGCTCCTGACGGCGCAGCACGATGTCATGCTGCTCGGCGGTGGTAATGCCATATCTGGCCGCCACATTCTCGCCGGTCTGGGTCATTGAATGGCCGCCCAGCGGGTCGCACATCATGTTGTCGAGAACGGGGTTTTCTGAATCACCCGTCCCCCCCGCGCCGGCGGGATTGGGATAATAGACATGGCCGCCGTTCGAGGTCCGGTCGCAGGTGATCGCCAAGGCGCAATCCGCCATGCCGACCTCGATCTCCTGGGCCGCCGCCAGCAGGCAGCGCACGCTGGTGGCGCAGGCCTGGGCCACGCTTGGCCCGCCGACGGTACCGGCGCCGATCAGCCCCATCACCCAGGGCAGGCCGTAAAAGGAATATTTCTGCATGACGGTGAAGCCGAGCACGCCATAGTCGAACACTTCGGGCGAGATCTCGCGCCGCGCCAGCTCCTGTTTGGCGACATGGGCGGCGAACTCGAGACTGTGCAGATTGGCAAAACTGCCCTGCCAGCGCGCGAACGGCGTTGACCAATAGGCACCATAGGGAATTTCCGCCTTAAACGTCATGTTCTGTCTCCCGAAGTTTCAATGGCTCACCCCCTGCAACGGAGTTGTTTTACACTTCTGTAAAAACTTGCGTCAAGATAATTTTACAGGACTGTAAAAACTTGTTACCGTGAGTCGTTCCCTTTTAAGCATAACAGCAGACCGACCGATGGACGATTCCGCAAAAAACAATACCGCCGCCAAACCGCGCGCGGTCAAACCGAAAACCCGGCCGACACGCCGGCGACGCGACCGGCGCGACGAGATTCTCAAGCGGGCGGCCGAGATTTTCGAGCGGCAGGGCTTCGCCCACACCTCGATCGAGGACATCGCCCGGGAAGTCGGGGTGAAACGCGAGGCGATCTATTATTACTTCAAGAGCCGCGCGGAGATTCTGCTCGAGATCATTCTGCCGCAAAGCCGGGGCATGCTGGCGGGCCTGCGCGAGATTCTGGACAGCGAGGCGACAGCAGGCGAAAAACTGCGCGCCGCGATTCGCAACCAGCTTGACAAATACGGCCCCCACCCCGGCTATCTGGAAATGGCGGTGGCCCTGCGCGAGCACCATTTTCACAAGGAGGACCAGCGGTTTGACGATTTGCGCCAGGTGTGGAAGGACTATACCGCGGCCTGGGTCGAGTTGATCCGCCAGGGCCAGATCAGCGGCGCGTTCCATCCCGAATTCGACCCCAAGATGATCGCCTTCGGTATTCTGGGCATGTGCAACTGGCTGTCGCGCTGGTACGACCCGGCCAAACCGACCTCGCTGGATGAAATCATCGAAACCTATTGCGCGATGATCGCGCATGGCCTGGTCAAGCCCGAGACTGCGAAAAGCTAATCGCCGCATAGCCGGTCGCGCAACTCGAACTTGCGCACCTTGCCCAGGGCGTTACGCGGCAGCTCATCGACAAAAATCACCTCATGGGGGTGCTTGTAGCGCGCCAGCCGGCCCTCAAGAAAAGCCAATATGGCGGCGGCGTCCTTTGCCCCCTGCGGCGCAGCGACAACAAAGGCCACCGGCACCTCGCCCCAGCGCTCGTCGCGCCGGCCGACGATCGCCACCTCGCCAACCCCCTCATGACCCAGCATCACCGCCTCGACCTCGGCCGGATAGATGTTTTCCGCCCCCGAGATGATCATGTCCTTCTTGCGCTCGACCACATAGTAAAATCCGCGCTCGTCGCACCAGGCGACATCGCCGCTGCGATACCAGCCATCGGCGGTGAACGAGGCCTTTGTAGCCTGCGGGTTGCCCCAGTATTCGCTGAACACATTGGGTCCGCGCACCAGAATTTCCCCGGTCTCGCCCGGCGCGACATCGACATCATCGTCGCCCACCAGACGGATCTGGCAATGCATCGCCGGCTTGCCGGTCGAGCCCTCGCACTCGAAGGCGTCATGACGCAGATTGTGGATGGCGATCGGGCAGGTCTCGGTCGAGCCGTAGATCTGCACCAGCGGAATTCCCCGGTCGTGCCAGGCGTGGATCATCGCCTCGGGAACAATGCTCGAGCCGGTGGTGATCATACGCAGGCTCGACACGTCGGTGTCCGGCCAGGCGGGATGGTCGACCAGCGCCTGGGACTGGGCCGGCACCAGCACGCATAAGTCGGGCCGATCGTCATTGAGAGTGCGCAGGGTCTGGCCGACATCGAAACGGCGATGCAGGGTGACCGTGGCCCCGGCATGAAACGCCGGCGTGGTCTGATTGTTCATGCCGCCGACGTGAAACAGCGGCAGAGTGCAGAAAATATGATCGCGAGCGGTCATCTCATGCATGATGGCGCTGTTGATCGCGTTCCACTGCACCGCGTTCTGCTTGAGCACCGCCCCCTTGGGCCGCCCGGTGGTGCCCGAGGTGTAGACCAGCAACAGCCGGTCATCGAGCCCGGCGCCCGGCGCCCGGTGATCCCGAGCCCCTGCAACCAGATCGTCCAGCGCATGCCAGCCACCGCCGGCCGGCCCGTCAATCAGCACCCGGCGGGAGACGCCGCTGATCCGGTCCAGATGATCACGGTATTGGCTGTCGGCGAACAGCGCCACCGGCGCGGCGTCGGCCAGCATGTAGCTGTGCTCGGGCGCCGCCAGCCGCCAGTTGAGCGGCATGAACATCGCCCGCACCCGCGCGCAGGCAAACAGCAGATAAAGCATTTGCGGCGAATTGTGACCCAGATGCGCCACCCGGTCGCCCGGCTTGATGCCCAACTCACCGGCCAGCGCCCCGGCAAGGTGGTGAACCGCGGCGGCGAAATCTTCATAGCTGATCTCTGCGCCCTCGAAACGGATCGCGGTTTTTTGCGGCGTGAAGTCCGCCCAGCGATCGATCCAGTGCGATATGTCCCGGGTCGATATATCCATGCTCTCCCCTCCCAAATGCTTCGCGAACCAGGTTTTCGCAGACCAGACAGTTTGCAGACTTTTTACAAGAATATCATGGTGCAATTTCCATGAAAAGTGATAAAATGAATTTTCATGGAACGGCAGTGGGCCAGGAGGGGCTATGGTCGCCAGGGATGAGCGCGAGCCGGCACGGGGCGGCCGCTTTGTTGATGATTATCTGCCCTATCTACTGGCGCGGGCGAGTTTTCTGGTCAGCGAGCGCTTTCATGTCCACCTGCGACCAGCCGAGCTGGCGGTGCCGGAATGGCGGGTGCTCTCGAGTTTAAGCGATGGCGGAGGCCTGTCGGTGAGCGCCCTGGCGCGGATCACGCTTTACAAACAGCCGACCATGACCAAGATCATCGACCGCATGGTGGCGCGCGGCCTGGTGCGGCGCGCGGCCTCGTCGAGCGACCGGCGCAAGGTGCTGGTGTTCGCCACCGAGGACGGCCACGCCCTGGTCGCCGGCCTGTTGGTCAAGGCCAAACATCAGGAGGAAGAGACCCTGCGCAGCTATGCCCCGGGCGAAAGAGCCGCCCTCAAACACATGCTGCGCACCCTGATCGCCCGGCTCGACCCGGATGAGGAAGCCCGCCCCCGGGCGGGCGCCGGCGGCTCGACAACAGCGCCCGACGCCTGATAGCATGGGCCCCTAACGTTATTTTTCGGAAATCAGCGGAACAAACAGACCATGCGTGCGGTTTTTGTCATGATCAAATGTCAGTTGGGCCAGTCTTACGCCGTCGCCGACGCGCTGGTCGAGGCAATCGAGCAAACCTCGGAAGTTTATTCCACCTCGGGCCAATATGACCTGCTGGCCAAATTCTATCTCGACGACGACACCGACACCGGCCATTTCGTTTGTGAAACGGTGCAGAACACCTCGGGCATCGCCGACACCTTCACCCTGATCACCTTCAAGGCCTTTACCGGCTAACCTTGGGCTGACGGTCCTGGGTGCGCCAGCGATCGATGGTGTTTTGCACCGTCTGCCGGTCGGTGTTGTCGTGACGCCAGTTTTCGCTAAAACACGGGTCCTCGCTGGTCGGGCGGTGGTGTTCATCGAGAAAGTCGAACTGGATACGCATCGGCGCATTGACCCCCTGGCCGACCACGATCGCCTCGCGGTTCTGTAGCGAGGGCAGCGCGGCGAGAAAGCCGCCCGAGCCCTCGGGCATGACATTTTCGACAAATTTCTGGTCGCGCTCATTGTTCATGCGCAGGGCGAAAATGGTGCCGCATTGCGACAGCACCGATTCTGACAAATCGGCCGGGCGCTGCGAGATAATGCCCAGGGAGACGCCATATTTGCGCCCCTCCTTGGCGATGCGCTCCAGCGAGCGGCGCGCCGAATCGAAATTGCGATCGCTTGACTGCGGGATATAACGATGGGCCTCCTCGCACACCAGCAATATCGGGCTGGCCTGTTCATGCCGGCTCCAGACCGCATAGTCGAATACCGTGCGGCACAGCACCGAGACCACCACATTGACAATATCCGACGGCACCCCGGACAGATCGATGATCGACACCGGCTTGCCGTCAACCGGCAGGCGCAACAAACCGGACAGAATGTCGGCCAGCGAATCATTCACCCGCAGGCCGGAAAACATGAAGCAATAGCGGTTGTCGAGCTTAAGCTCCTCGATCTTGGCCTTCAGGCGCAGGTAGGGCACCAGTTTTTCCGGTTTTTCCAGCTTGCCCATGGCGGCGTTGATCAGCTCGATCAGATCACTATAGACATAGGGCACCGGCGTATTGACCGTAATGCGCCGATATTGGCGCGATCGCCCACCCTGTTTGCGCGCCGCCAGCAGACAGCGTTTGAGAATATCCGCCTCGACCATCCGGTCCTCGGCATTGCGGCCGATGAACACTTCGATATGTTCGTCCAGATCCATCAGCCAATAGGGCAGACGCAGGCTGTCGGTATCGAAGCGCTCGGCCTTGTCGCCAAAGGCGCCGCCATATTCATTATGCGGATCGAGCACGATGATATGGCCATGGGGCATCTGTTCGGCCAGCCGGTGCAAAATCAGCGCCAGCGCGCTCGACTTGCCGGTGCCGGTGCTGCCCAGCAGGGCAAAATGCTTGCCCAGCATATTATCGGTGCGCACCGCCGCCGGCAGCACATAATGGGGATAAACCGTGCCAATCGGCGCATGGGCGGCGCCGCGGGGCGAGAAAATCGCCTCGATGTCGCGCGGCGTGGCGTGCGAGACCGGCCGACCGGGAATGGGAAACTGGGAAATGCCGCGGCCAAAGACGATTTCCTCGCCGTTTTCACCAGCCGGCTCGCCCTGGCCGATAAAATCGAGATCGGCGTAAATCAGGGTGTAGCCCTCGCCGGGCGAGATTTGACGATCGCGCGCCGCGGTGCGAATGGTGCGAATGGCGGCATAGATATAGACCCCGTCGCCATGGATGCGCACGATCGAGCCGATCTGGCCGGCCGAGGCGCCGTCGCCCGCCTCTCCCATCAGAACGCGCTCGAGGATTTCCGCATCGATTACCGCCACCGCCGAGCCGCCCGAGACATCGATAATTTCGCCAATGCGCGCGATCTGTTCAGTCATTTTCCGGGTCTGGGACGGCGGGCTCTGGTTCACGCGGCAACTCTCCTGGTCAACCGGCGGGGCGCAACATCCCCGGCCACCGTGATCATAGGCCCGCCCGGCTTAAAAAAACGTGAAACCCAAGCAATCAGTTGACCGGAGCGGCCTGATCGCCAAGCTCAAGCGCGCCGTCGCCATCCTCGGGAATACGGCACATCGTCACACTCGCTTTGCGCACCAGCACAATATCCTGATTGGCCAGCCGCAGCGGAAAGAACGGGCTGGGGGCGTTCATCATGTCAAGCACCCGCTCGTCGGTGCGCACATAGACCTTGCCCACCAGCCGGGTGCCGTCATCGAGCACCAGATCGACGGTGACATTGACCTTGAAGCGGATTTTCGATTTGCGCCGCTGCACGCCAAGATTTTCGATCATGATAGTCTACCTTTTCCCTGTAATTTATGAGGCTTCGCCCAGCCCCAGCGCCTGCAAGAGTGTTTTCTCCAGGCCAAAATAACGGGCCTTTTCCCGACATACCGGCGCCAGGCCGGTGCAGGCGAAATGGCCCTCGATGGTACCGTCCTCGTTTTCCTCGTCATATTCATAGTTGAACAGGGACTGAAGCTGGATTTCCCCGTCCTCGATGCCGGTTACCTCGGCAATGGCGATCACCCGCCGGGTGCCGTCGCGCATGCGCTGAATCTGCACGATCATGTCCACCGCCTCGGCGATATGGGTGCGGATGGCGCCCAGCGGCAGATTGAGCCCGGCCATATTGACCATATTTTCCAGCCGGCTCAGCGCCTCGCGCGGGCGGTTGGCGTGCAGGGTGCACATCGAGCCGTCATGGCCGGTGTTCATGGCCTGAAGCATGTCGAAGGCCTCGCCGCCGCGCACCTCGCCGAGGATCACCCGGTCGGGCCGCATACGCAGGGCGTTCTTGACCAGATCGCGAATCGTCACCTCGCCATTGCCTTCGAGATTTTCCGGCCGGGTCTCCAGACTGACCACATGGGGCTGTTGCAACTGCAATTCGGCGGCGTCCTCAATGGTCAGCACCCGCTCGCCTTCGTCAATCAGGCCCGACATGGCGTTGAGCAGCGTGGTCTTGCCCGACCCGGTGCCGCCCGAGATCACCACATTCAGGCGCGCCCGAGCGGCAACCTTGAGCACGGTCGCCATCTCGGCCGAAACATTGGCGGTTTTCACCATGCGGTCGAGGTCGAGCGGTTTTTTGGAAAATTTGCGGATTGAAATCGTCGTACCCTTGAGGGCCAGCGGTCGGGCGATAATATTCACCCGGCTGCCGTCCTCCAGCCGCGCGTCGGCGACCGGGTTGGTCTGGTCAATCCGCCGGCCGACCCTGGTGACGATGCGCTGGGCGATATTCATCACATGATCGTCGTCGCGAAATGTCACATCGGTTAGCTCCAGCTTGCCGGCACGCTCGACATAGACCTGCTCGGGGCCATTGACCATGATGTCGGTTACCGCCTCGTCGGCCAGCAGCGGCTCGAGCGGACCCAGGCCGACCATCTCGTCAACCACCATCGCCTGCAAATCGGCCTGCTCGCTGCGGTTCAGCGTAAGCCGCAGGTCCGTCATGATTTCTGAAATGATCGGCTCGATTTCATGGGACAGCTCGGCGCGCCCGAGCCGCGCCGCGGCGGTCATGTCGATGCTTTCCAGCAAATGCTCCATGACCTTGCGCCGCACTCCTTCAAGATGCGCCGTATCGATGGCGCTGCGCGCCGTGGTCGCGGCGGGGCACGCAGCCGCTCCGGGGGTCTCGAAAATCGCCGACGGAGAAGCGGCGGCGCAGGATCCGGCATCATGGTTCCGACGCACGGCTTGCGGTAGATTATTGCGGCGTCCAAACATTCCGTTATGTCTCCTTGACCTGTCAAACGAATTCCTGACCCGCTTGCCGCAAGATCCAGGCCAACTGCCGCAATCGGCCGATTTACGCTGCTTTCACCCCGCCGGCCTCTCCCCAAACCGCCGGGGCTGTCTCGCCATGGGGCAAGAATCTGTGCCAAAACAATACAGTCGGCCGGGGCTGTTTCAATCCGGGACGCCCTGGCTTGACAAAGCCCCCTCTCGAGGGATAGAGCACATCAGGATGGAAACGCCCCCTTGCGAGCCCTGGTTTTCCCGCGCCCTGGCGGCGATTGACGCAATCAACGCCGGCGATCCCCGTCCCGATAACGCCGCCTCACCCGAAGAGCCCGTTGCCCGCGAATTGGTCTATGGCCGGCGCATGACAGACCGGCTGGCGACATTCGCCCCCGACGCCTCGCCGGCGCTGCGCCTGGCCGCCCGCGCCCAGCATATCGGCCGCTGGCAAATTCCCCGCGCCGATTATCCGGCCGGTCGCGCCGGCTATCTTGAATGGCGGGCGGCGCTCAAGGAGCTGCATGGCGAACTGGTGCGCCGGGTGCTGGCCGCCGCCGGATGCCCGGACGAGGTGGTGGCGCGGGCCGCGGTTCTGGTGCGCAAGCAGCGCCTGAAACAGGATGGCGAAGCCCAGGTTCTGGAGGATGTCGCCTGTCTGGTGTTTCTTGAGCATTATCTTGCCGCCTTCGCCGCCCGCCATGCCGAAGACAAAATCATCGCCATTTTGCGCAAGACCTGGCGCAAAATGTCACCGCGCGGCCAGGCGGCAGCCGGCGCGCTGGCCCTGCCCGAGGCCGCCGCCGCCCTGCTCGCCCGTGCTCTTGACCGGCAAACGCCATGATCGGCGAGCACCGGGTGCTCTACCGCGACCCGCGGTTTTACGCCGCCTTTCCGGCGGTCACCCGGCTGGCCGACGGCGGGCTGCTGGTCGCCTTTCGCCGCGCCCGCGACCCGCGCTGCCTGCTGGCTGGGCGCGATGAGAGGGTCGATCATCTCGATCCGCGCTCCCATCTGCTCACCCTGCGGCTGGACGCCGGGCTCGAGCCGATCGGCGCGGTGCGCTCGGTCAGCCTCGATCCGCAAGCCGCCGACCAGGACGCCAGTCTGCTGACCCTGGCGAACGGCGATATCCTGCTGGCCTCTTTCGCCTATTACCCCTGCCCGCCGGAGATCGACCGCCAGGCCAAAGCAACCCCCGAGGCGGCGCACAGCGGCGGATCGCTGTTCTTGTTCTGGGGCGGCAATGTCCGGCTGAGTCGCGATGGCGGCCAACGCTGGAGCGCGCCGCGCTATCTGCCCGCCCTGCCCGGCCTGCCCGACATCGTCCCCCGCCGGCGCGCCCATCTTGGCGGCGCGCCGCGCGGCCGGCTGGTCGAAACCCCGGCCGGCGAGATATTGATGGCCACCTACAGCGGCCCGGTCAGCCATCTGCTGGCCTCCGATGATGGCGGGCGGCGCTGGACGGTGCGCGGCGAGATCGCCCGCGACCCGGCCGGCAAGATCGCTTTTGAAGAGCCGGCGCTCTATCGCAGCCCGGCCGGCCGGCTGATCGCCTTTCACCGCACCGCCCATGCCGGTGACCGGCTCGCCACCGCGACATCCCGTGACGATGGCGCCCACTGGTCGGCCTGGCGGCTTCATGACGTCATCGGCCATCCCTTCGACGCGCTGACGCTGGCCGATGGCCGGCTACTGCTGACCTATGGCTATCGTCACCCGCCCTATGGCCTGCGCGCCCGGGTGCTCGACGCCGAGGCCGAAACCCTTGAGGAGGCGCCGGAAATCATCATCCGCGACGATGGCTCGTCGGCCGATCTGGGCTATCCTTGGGCCTGCCAGATGGCCGACGGCCGGGTGCTGGTGGTCTATTATTTCAGCGCCCCTGACGGGGTGCGCCAGATCGAGGCCAGCCTCATCGATCTGACTTAGATCGCTCACGGCCATTCCTCGCTACGCCGCGCCTGCGCAGGCGCGGCCTGGACCGTTTCCATTAAAACATGGAACGGTCTAAGGCGAGGGCGACACCGGGAAACAGGCGATGCCGGCCGCTTCGAGCCGGGCGCAGGCTTGGCGCGCCGCCGCCTTGTCGGCAAAGGGACCGGCCCGCAGCCGGAACAGCGCCCGGCCGCCCGCCGCCGGCACGGTGCGCTTGATGACTGGGCCTCGCCCCTCCAGCACCGCCGCCGCCGGCTGGCGGCGGATTTTGTCCCACGCCGCCAGCGCGCGATCGTGGCTGCTGAAGGCGCCAAGCTGCACCTGTGGCCCGGCCACTCGTGACCCGGCTGCTCGCAGCTCTGTTGTTTGCGGCCCGGTTGTTTTTGGCTCGGCTGCTTGCGACGGCGCCGCGCTCAGCGCGGGCAGCGGCGAAGATGCCGCGGGCGCCACCGCGCTCGGCGTCGCGTCCACCGCCAGAAGCCGGGTCGCCAGCACCCGGCTTTGCGCCACCTGATCGGCGCTCAGATGGCGCAACATCAGCTTTTGCGCCTTGAGCGCATCGGCCAGGCCGGCCTTGACCGCCAGGATCATCCATGCATTGGCCCGCACATAATCGCGCGCCACCACATCGCCGTTAAAATAGACATGGGCCAGCATATATTGCGCCCGCGCATTACCGGCGCGCGCCGCCCGACGCCACCATTTGAGCGCCGCCGCCACATCGGGTTTGGGTTTCTTGAAATAATAGAGCGTGCCGAGATTGCCCTGGGCCAGAACATGGCCGCGCTCGGCGGCGCGCAGATAATATTGCTCGGCGCGGGCCAGATCCTTGTCGACACCCTGGCCCAGCCGGTAGAGCTGGCCCAGATTGTAAAGCGCCGTGGTGTCGCCTTGCGCCGCCAGTGGCATCCATTCCCGGATCGCCGCCTGGTAATCGCCCCGCCGATAGGCCGCCACCCCGTTGGCAGCATCCGCCCGCGCCGCGCCGCGCTCGCCCGGCATCACCAGTATCGAAAGCGCCAGCAGCAGGCCGCCGAACAGGATTTTATTCTGCTTTATGAAGATTTTATTCAATATTTTCAAAGCGGTATAACCTGCATTTTTACATTTTATTAAGGGCTCTTTGGTTGACTTGATCCTTGAATTCATAGGATCGGCCGAGTATAGCCGCTCGGTGCGCGCCCCGTCAGCCCCCATTGGCTTCCGAGGCATGATGGCGGTGCGAAAAACAGCGTGCCCCCAAGCAGGTTGACCCCGGGCGATCCAACCAAGGAGCGCATGATATGCGGGTGGTAGCTTTCGCGTCCCAGAAGGGAGGCTCCGGCAAAACGACCCTCGCCGGCCATGTCGGGGTCGAGGCCGAACGGACGGGTGAGGGACCCGTGGTTCTGGTCGACACCGATCCCCAGGGCAGCCTGGCGGAATGGTGGAATGCCCGTGAGGCAACAACGCCGGCCTTTGCCCAGACCAATGTCGCCCGGCTGGTGCCGGACCTCGACAGCCTGCGC
>Ga0114931_10003546_pt1 | contig 19722 bp, 17 predicted proteins | sample 2SBtaG_FD_89579 | JGI IMG/M metagenome (GOLD analysis project Ga0114931, IMG submission 89579) | Deep subsurface microbial communities from Kolumbo volcano to uncover new lineages of life (NeLLi) - 2SBTROV14_V59a metaG | ecosystem: Environmental > Aquatic > Marine > Volcanic | place: Kolumbo...
CGAGAACACCTGGGGCACAGGCAAGCTGTATTTCGAGGCGATGAAGGTCCGCAACTGTCGGATCCACAATCGCCCCGCCTACAACTCCGAGGTTCACGCCACCCGCGACATGGGCATGGGCGAGCTCAACAACTCGTATGAGGACGCCGAGCTCGCCGACACCATTTTCGTGGTCGGCGCCAATCCGCTCGAAACCCAGACCAACTACTTCCTCAACCACTGGATTCCCAACCTGCGCGGCAACACGATCGACAAGAAGAAGGCGCAGATGCCGGGCGAAGATCACGCCAGCGCGCGGATTATCTTCGTCGATCCGCGCCGGACGGTGAGCATCAACGCCTGCGAGGTCGAGGCCGGCGCCGACAACCTGCTCCATCTTCCGATCAAGTCGGGCACGGACCTGGTTCTGCTGAACGCGCTGCTCACCGAGATCGTCGCGCAGGGCTGGCACGCCAAGGACTTCATCGCCAAGAACACGAGCGGGTTCGACGCGGCGCTCGCGGCCAACAAGACCAGCCTCGAGGAAGCGGCCCAAATCACGGGCCTCTCGGTCGAGGACATGCGGAAAGCCGCGCGTTGGATCGCCGAGCCGAAGGCCGGCGGCAAGCCCCGGCGCACCATGATGGCCTACGAGAAGGGCCTGATCTGGTGCAACGACAACTACCGGACAAACTCGGCGATCGCCAACCTCGCCTTCGCCACCCACAGCGTCGGCCGCAAGGGAACCGGCTGCGTCCGCCTCGGCGGTCACCAGGAGGGCTACATGCGCCCGTCCGACGCCTTCATCGGCCGCCCGGCGCCCAACGTCGACGAACTGCTTCTCACCGGCAAGGGCGGGATCCACTTCATCTGGGCGACCGACCAGTTCAAGTCGGGGCTCAACGCCCACAAGTACCGCCGCGAGTACCGACGCCGGACCAACATCGTCAAGGAGGCGATGTCGGCCATACCCTATGGCGACCGCGAGGCCCAGCTCGACACCATCATAAACGCCATACGTCGTGGCGGTCTGTTCAGCGTCGTGGTCGATATTCTGCCGTCGCAGATCAGCGAGGCCGCCCACGTCATCCTGCCCGCCGCGACCACCGGCGAGATGAACCTGACCTCGATGAACGGCGAGCGCCGCTTGCGCCTGTCCGAGAAGTACATGGACCCACCCGGCACGGCCCTGCCCGACTGCCTGATCGCCGCCCGCATGGCCAAGGCCTTCGCGGCCTCGTTCCGCGCCGCCGGCAACGATGCCTGGGCGGACAAGTTCAAGGGCTTCGACTGGGAGAGCGAGGAAGACGCCTTCATGGACGGCTACCACAAGCACGCCAACGGCGGCCAGTTCGTGACCTATGACCGCCTGAGAGCGATGGGAACCAATGGCGTCCAGGAGCCGGTCGTCGGCTACGAGAACGGTAAGCTGATCGGAACCCAGAGGCTTTACACCGACGGCAAGTTCAGCTCCGACGACGGCAAGGCGCATTTCTTCGCCGCCGCGTGGCGCGGCTTCGACCCGTCCGACCGTGGGGCACAGAGAAAGAAATTCCCGTACCTGATCAACAGCGGGCGCAAGAACATGATCTGGCAGAACTCCTTCTACGACGAGCATCTGCCGTTCGTGTGGGAACGCTTCAAGATGCCGCCGATCGAGATGAACCCGGACGACATAAAAAAGCTCGGGCTCGCGGCTGGCGATCTGGTCGAGGTCTACAACGACGTCGGCTCGACCCAGGCGATGGTCTATCCCCTCGCCTCGGCAAAACCCGGCGAATGTTTCATGATCTTCGCCGCCCCGGTCGGCCAGCATGGCAACATCGTCAGCCACGGGGTCAACGAACTCCGGATTCCCAATTACAAGAATGTCTGGGCCAATATCCGTCGCATCGGCCGGGTCCCCGAAGCCGACACCATCAGCTTCAAGGATATCGCCTATCCAACGGATATCTGACTTCTAATTTCCCGTCTCGTCGCGAGCAAGCGGGCGGTCCCGAGGGAGGGGCCGCCCGTTCTTTTTGAGCTGGTCCCACAATGTTGGAGAGTTTGGCGTCTTGGTTAGGATGTATTCCGGTGGCAGATCTCGCCCCCGGGCGCGCCGGGGCGCGTGCTGTCCAGCGCGATCAAGCGAACGTCATGGCCCTCGATCACATAGTTGAAGAATTCCCCGAAGTGGGAAAGACAGGCACGTCCGCCGAACGTCGCCCAAAGAATCGTTCGATCGTCGTGATTTCCGGGCGTGACGAAAAAAGGGCATTGGAGCGCGTTCAAGAGACTTGATGCGCGCTCCGCCTCCTCCGGACGGCCGCCATTGGTGATGTCCCCGGTGATCATGCCGTTCCAGGTCGGCGACGTGGCGGCGATCACGGCGATCGTCATCTATGCCGGCATTCCGGCCGTGCGTTACACCATGATCGGCCTCGGGCGCGCTCCCGACGGACGCGCCACTCCCATTCAGACGGCCGTATCCGGCATTCCTGAATCCGAGCCATGGGGATATCGTTGGCTCTTATCAACAAGGGTCAAACGGGAGGATACCCATGATAAGGCATTGGATCCGGTTTGAACGATCCGGGCGGCCGGATTTCGGTCTTCTCCATGGCGAGACCATCGAGATCCACGACGGCGACATGTTCGTTGCGCCGAAGGCGACGGGCGAGACCGTCGCGCTCGGTTCCGTCAAGCTTCTGCCGCCGACGGTCCCGAGCAAGATGGTCGCGCTGTGGAACAACTTCCACGCGCTTTCGCAAAAGCTCGACCTGCCGGAGCCCGAGGAGCCGCTTTACTTCCTGAAGGCGCCCAATTCGTTTCTGGCGGACGGGGAGACCATTCGTCGACCCGCCTCCTACGACGGCAAGATCATCTACGAGGGCGAACTCGGGATCGTCATCGGCAAGGTCTGCGGAAATGTTTCCGAGGCCGAGGTCGGAGATTATATTTTCGGCTATACGTGCATCAATGACGTCACGGCCGTCGAGTTGATCAACAAGGACGCGACCTTCGCCCAGTGGACGCGGGCAAAAAGCTTCGACGGCTTCGGGCCGTTCGGCCCGGTGATCGCCGCCGGCCTCGATCCGAGCGCGCTTCGGGTCAGGACGGTCCTGAACGGCGAGGAGCGGCAGAACTACCCTGTCGGCGACATGATCTTACCGCCCGAGCGGCTCGTCAGCCTGATCTCGCGCGACATGACGCTCGTCCCGGGCGACGTGATCGCCTGCGGGACCTCGCTCGGCGTCGGCTCGATGAAAAAGCCGACCAACACGGTGGCGGTCGTCATCGAGGGAATCGGAACGCTTCGCAACGTCTTCGAGCAGGACGCGTCCGCGAGCGCATGACGAGACTCCGACAACAAGCGACCATCAAAGGGAGACAGGAGGGAAAAATGAGAATTTGCGTTATCGGCGCCGGCGCGATCGGCGGCCTGATCGGCGCGCGACTGGCGCTGGCCGGAGAACGAGTGACCTTGATCGACCAAGGCGCCCATCTCGCCGCGATCCAGGAAAAGGGCCTCAAGCTCATATCGGAAGACGGAACCGAGCATGTCGTCACGAATGCCGTGGCGACCGGCGACGTCTCCGAGGCGGGGACTCAGGACATCGTCTTTCTCGCGGTCAAGGCCCATTACCTCGAGGCGGTCGCGCCCAGAATTTCCGCGTTGATGGGCCCCGAAACCTTCATCGTCACCACCCAGAACGGCATCCCCTGGTGGTACTTCCACAAGCACGGCGGTCCGTTCGAGGGATACCGCATCAACGCCCTCGATCCGAGCGGCGTGCTCGAGAAGAACATCGACAGCGACCGGATCATCGGCTGCGTCGCCTATCCGGCGGCGGCCGTCGTCGAGCCTGGCGTCATCCGCCACGTGGAGGGAGACCGCTTCCCGGTCGGCGAGCTCGACGGCTCCCACAGCGAGCGGGTCCAGAAGCTCTACGACACCCTGGTCAACGCCGGCTTCCGGTCGCGGATTCTCGACGACATTCGCGCCGAGATCTGGCTCAAGGCATGGGGCAACCTGTCGTTCAACCCGATCAGCGCGCTGACCCACGCGACGCTCCAGGAGATCTGCCGGTTCCGCGAGACCCGCAAGCTCGCCGAGACCATGATGAGGGAGGCCCAGGAGATCGCCCACAAGCTCGGCATCACGTTCCGCCACACGATCGAGAAACGGATCGCCGGCGCCGAGAGCGTGGGCGCGCACAAGACCTCGATGTTGCAGGACGTGGAGCTCGGTCGCTCCCTCGAGGTCGAGGCGCTGATCGGCGCCGTGCTCGAGCTCGGCCGTCTCACGAAGGCCCCGGCGCCGTCGATCGAGGCGATTTACGCCTGCGTGAAGCTGCTGAACAAGATCATGCTGCTGGAAGGCGCCGGAATCCGGATGAGCTCGGCCGCCTGACGCGACCCGCGAGCTTCGTGGGACGACGGCGCTCTTGATGGGCTTCACCCGCATCGGGCCGGGATAGCCGTCCCGGCCCGATGCGCTCAGAACACAACCGGAAACCCGCGGCCCCTGTCATCGGGCCAAACCGTTCCCCATGTCTCCGGTTTCGCGGGCGCCGACCGAGCCGATCATGCGCTAGGGTATCATCTCTCGGGGCGAGGCTCGGGAACAAGGGGAAAGGGGGTATCGCCATTGACACGCGCGCCAGGATTTCGGTCGCCGCCGGCGCGGCGCTCTGGGGGCTGTTCTGGATTCCGCTGCGGGCGCTGGACGCGGCCGGGATAGACGGCGTCTGGGCGACCTTCGTCTTCTATGCCGTCCCGGCCCTTCTGCTCGTGCCGCTGGGACTCGCCCATCTCTCGCGGCTTCGCGCCGGCGGCTGGAGGCTTTTCGCGACCGCGTCGCTCGCCGCCGTTTCCATGGTTCTCTACACCGAGGCACTCTTGTTCACCGAGGTGGTGAGGGCGATCCTGCTCTACTACCTGACACCGGTGTGGTCGACGCTTCTCGCTCGGATCGCACTGGGCGAAGCCATCACCCGGACACGCCTTCTCGGCATCGCCCTCGGCCTCGCCGGTCTCTGGGTCATCCTCGCCGACGAGGTCGGGGTGCCGCTGCCGCGCAACCCCGGCGACTGGATGGCGCTGGCCTCGGGCGTGGTCTGGGCCTTCGCCGCGGTGCGGCTGAAGGGCGAGCGCGCCGGCGCGGCCGAGATCGTCTTCCTCTACTTCGCGCTGGGCGCGGTCTTGGCGCTGGCGACGACCGCGCTTGCGGACGGCCGCGCCGGGGCGCCGCCGACGCTGGCGGCGGTGCTCGCGACGCTGCCGTGGCTGGTGCCGGCGCTCCTCCTCGTCGTCCTGCCCTCGGCCTTCCTGATCCTGTGGGGGGTCCGGCGGCTGAGCCCGGGGCTGGTCGGACTTCTGTTCATGACCGAGATCACGGTGGGCGCGGTTTCGGCGGCGCTGCTTTCGGGCGAGCCCTTCGGCGCCGCCGAGCTCGCCGGCTGCATCCTGGTCTCGACCGCGGGCCTGGTGGAGACGCCGTGGCGCCCCGGCTCTCCGGATCAACGCGCGGCGGAGCCAACGTCCACGGCGTCACGGGGCTCGGACCTGGATTGACCGAAACCGCGAGGCGCACCGGCCGCGAAAACCCTGGCCGCCGTCGAGACCCTGGGCGGCGTGGCGGTCGCGACGCCCAATGGCGCGACGTGCCGGAGATCCATCTCACGACGCCCTGCGTGCCCGCCCGAGGCCGATTTCATCGCCGGCCAAGTTCTTGATGGCAGTGCTGAATTGGTGTTTCAGGCGTGCATCGTGACATCAATTTTGGAATTCGACATAATAGCGTTCATAATGGGAGGTAGGGACCAAACAACCCAGCAATAAACGGTTCAGGGAGACATATCGCGATGGACAACTTCAGACAGCTCGAGCGCCTTTTGGCGCAGGGGAAAATTTCACGGCGCGAATTCATGGGGCGCGCCATAACTCTCGGCGCCAGCATGGGGCTCGCCTCGACCCTGGCTTCGAAGATCGTGAACGCCGCGACGCCGAAACAGGGCGGCCATTTCCGCATCGGCATCGGTCACGGCTCGACCACGGATTCGCTCGATCCGGCGACATTCGAGGATGCCTACATGCAATTCGTCGGCTTCGGCCTGCGCGGCCATCTCACCGAGGTGGACACCGACGGCAAGTTGATTCCCGATCTCTCGGAAGGCTGGGAGGCGTCCGACGACGCGGCGCGGTGGACCTTCAAGCTCCGCAAGGGCGTCGAGTTCCACAACGGCAAGACGATGGACGCCGCGGACGTGGTCGCTTCGGTCAATCACCATCGCGGCAAGGATTCCAAGTCCGCGGCCAAGGCGCTTCTCGATGCGATCACCGAGATCAAGGCCGACGGCAAGGACACGGTGGTGTTCGGCCTGAAGGAAGGCAACGCCGACTTCCCCTTCATCATGAGCGACTACCACATCGCCATCATGCCGGCGAAGGGCGACGACGTCGACTGGCAGTCGGGGACCGGCACCGGTGGTTACATCCTGGAAAGCTACGAACCCGGGGTCCGCACGACGCTCAAGCGCAATCCCAACTATTACAAGAAGGACCGGGCGCATTTCGATTCGGCCGAGGTTCTCGCCATCATCGACGTCGCCGCGCGCACCAATGCGCTGACCACCGGAGAGATCGACGCGATGGACCGCGTCGACCTCAAGACCGCGCATTTGCTCAAGCGCAACCAGAACGTCAGGATCGAGGAGACCAGCGGCACGGCGCATTACACCTTCGCGATGCGAACCGACACGCCGCCGTTCGACAACAACCAGGTGCGCCTGGCGCTCAAGCTCGCGGTCGACCGCGAGGCGCTGCTGCAAAGCGTGCTGCGCGGGCATGGCGTGCTCGGGAACGACCATCCCATCGGCCGCTCGAACCGCTACTACGCCTCCGAGCTTCCGCAACGCAAATACGACCCGGAAAAGGCGAAATGGCATCTCAAGAAGGCCGGCCTGGATAGCCTTTCGGTCGATCTGAGCGCGGCCGACGCCGCCTTCCCCGGCGCGGTCGACGCGGCGGTGCTTTACAAGGAGCATGCCGCCAAGGCGGGCATCACCATCAACGTCATTCGCGAGCCCAACGACGGCTATTGGTCGAACGTCTGGATGAAGAAGCCCTGGTGCGCGGTCTATTGGGGCGGCAGGCCGACCGAGGACTGGATGTTCTCGACCGCCTATGACGCGGGCGCGCCATGGAACGACACCTTCTGGAAGAACGACCGCTTCAACAAGCTTCTTATCGAAGCCCGCGCCGAACTCGACGATGCCAAGCGGCGCGCGATGTACGTCGAGATGCAAAGCATCGTCCGCGACGACGGCGGCGTCGTGGTCCCCATGTTCAACAACTACGTCTTCGCCATGAGGCAAAACGTGGAACACGGTCCCATGGCGGCGAACTTGGGCCTCGACGGCAACAAGGGAATGGAGCGGTGGTGGTTCGCCTGAGTGCGGTCCGCTCGGCCTAGCCGCTCCGAAAGCCCGCCGTGGGTAATATCGCCGCAATGGTGGCCCAGCGCCTGGCGCTGGGCCTCCTGACCCTTTTTATCGTCTCGCTGATTATTTTTCTCGGCGTCGAATTGCTGCCGGGCGACTTGGCGCAGGCGATTCTCGGCCAAGCGGCGACGCCGGAGACCGTCGCCGCCTTTCGCAGGGAGCTCGGTCTCGACCTTCCACCGTACATACGCTACTTCCAATGGCTCGGCGGCATGCTCGAAGGAGACATGGGCCGATCGCTCGCCAACCAGCGCGAGATCGCCGAACTGATCGGCGGGCGGCTGGCGAACACGCTGTTTCTCGCCTTGTATGCCGCGGTCATTTCGGTGCCGCTCGCGGTGATGCTCGGCATCCTCGCGGCGCTTTATCGCAACAGCTTCTACGACCGCTGCATCAACGTGGTGACGCTGAGTTCGATTTCGTTTCCCGAATTTTTCGTCGCCTACATCCTGATTCTTCTGCTGTCGGTGAAGGTGGGCATCTTCCCCAGCATTTCGAACGTGAGCGATGACCTCGGATTCTGGGAGCGCGTCTACCGCACCGCGCTACCGGCGATGTCGCTGACGCTCGTGGTCATCGCCCATATGATGCGCATGACGCGCGCGGCGATCATCAATCTTCTGGCGAGCCCCTATATCGAGATGGCGAACCTCAAGGGGCTTTCGCGTTCGCGCATCATCGTCAAGCATGCCCTGCCCAACGCGCTGGCGCCGATCATCAATGTCATCGTGATCAATCTCGCGTATCTCGTGGTCGGCGTCGTCGTCGTCGAAGTGGTGTTCGTTTATCCCGGGCTCGGGCAGTTGTTGGTCGATTCGGTGTCCAAGCGCGACCTGCCGGTGGTGCAGGCGAGCAGCCTGATTTTCGCGGTGACCTATATCCTGTTGAACCTCACCGCCGACGTGCTGTCGATCATGACCAATCCACGACTCATGCATCCGAAGTGAGGGGGTGGGCATAGTCGTGGGTTTTTTCAAATTCCTGAAGAAATCGCCGTGGAGCGCGCGTTTCGGAATGCTGGTGATCGTCTTCTATGTGTTTCTCGCGGTTTTCGCGCCCATCCTGACGCCTTACGGCGAGTCCCAGGTGGTGGGCGCGGAGTTCGAACCCTGGGGCGAGCATTTCGTGTTGGGCACCGACAATCTCGGTCGCGACATGCTGACGCGCCTGATTTACGGCGCGCGCAACACCATCGGCATCGCCTTCGTCACCACCTGCCTGGCCTTTTCCGTCGGCGCGCTGGGCGGCTTCATCGCCTCGACGCTGGGCGGCTGGGTCGATCAGATCCTGGCGCGTCTCGTCGATGTCATGATGGCGATCCCGGCGCTCATCTTCGCGTTGATGATCCTGACCATCGTCGGCACCTCGGTCCCGGCGCTGATCCTGGTCATCGGCTTCCTCGATTCGACCCGGGTCTTTCGTCTCGCGCGCGCCGTATCGATGAACGTCGTGGTCATGGATTACGTCGAGGTGGCGCGATTGCGCGGCGAGGGCCTGTGGTGGGTGATGCGACGCGAGGTCCTGCCGAACACGATGGCGCCGCTGGTGGCGGAGTTCGGCCTGCGCTTCTGCTTCGTGTTCCTGACCCTGAGCGCGCTGAGCTTCCTCGGCATCGGCGTTCAGCCGCCGACCGCCGACTGGGGTAGCATGGTGCGCGACAACGCGACGCTGATCACGTTCGGCGATATCACGCCGCTGCTGCCGGCCGGCTCCATCGCCCTGCTGACGGTGGGGATCAATTTCGTGGTCGACTGGTTCCTGCACCTGACGAGCGGGTTGCGCGATGAGCACTGACGGCGGCAACGGCGCCAAGGGGGACATCCTGCTCGAAATGCGGGGGCTTAGAATCGAGGGCCAGTCGGACGATCAGTGGCGGGAGATCGTCCATGGCGTCGACGTGGTGCTCCGGCGCGGCGAGGTGCTCGGGCTGATCGGCGAATCGGGCGCCGGAAAATCGACCATCGGCATCGCCAGCATGGGCCATGCCCGTCCCGGCTGCCGCATCTCCGGAGGATCGATCGTCTTCGACGGCATCGAGTTGACCACCGCGTCGGAAGCCGCCAAGCGCAAGCTGCGCGGTTCGCGCATCGCCTATGTCGCGCAGAGCGCGGCGGCGGCGTTCAATCCGGCGCACAGGTTGATAGACCAGTACTGCGAGACGCCGGTCCAGCACGGAATCAAACGCCGGGCCGAGGCCGAGGCCGAGGCCAGGGAGCTGTATCGCCGCCTGCAACTCCCCGATCCGGATGAAATCGGGTTCCGCTATCCTCATCAGGTGTCCGGCGGTCAGTTGCAGCGCGCGATGACCGCCATGGCCATGTCGTGCCAGCCCGACCTCATCGTCTTCGACGAACCGACCACGGCGCTCGACGTCACCACCCAGATCGAGGTTCTGGCGGCGATCAATGACGTGGTGGGCCAGTTCCACACCGCCGCCATCTACATCACCCACGATCTCGCGGTGGTGGCGCAGATGGCCGACCGGATCATGGTGCTGCGTGACGGCCATCTGGTCGAGGAAGGCGAGGCGCGCGAGATGCTCGCCGCCCCGAAGGAGGACTACACTCGCCGTCTCCTTTCGGTGCGCACCTTCCGCAAGGAGGCGGTGGTGGGAGGGCCTCCCCCCGAGCCGGTCCTCAAGATAGAGCACGTCTCGGCGAGCTACGGCGCCACGCCCCTGGTGCTGAAGGACGTGAGCGTCGAAATCCATCGCGCGCGGACGGTGGCCGTCGTCGGCGAATCGGGAAGCGGAAAATCGACGCTCGCGCGCGTGATCACCGGTCTATTGCCGCCGCGCGAGGGGCGTATCTTTTTCGGCGGAGAGGAGCTCTCGCCGGCGCTGACCCGGCGCAGCCGCGATCAACTGCGCCGAATGCAGATGATCTATCAGATGCCCGATACGGCGCTGAACCCGCGCCAGCGAATCCACGAAATCATCGGCCGCCCGATCGAGTTCTACCTCGGGCTGACCGGCGCCCGGCGGCGGCGGCGGATCGAGGACCTGCTGAGCATGATCGAGCTCGAGCCCAGCGATTTCATCGATCGCTATCCGGGCGAGCTCTCGGGCGGCGAGAAGCAGCGCATCTGCATCGCCCGGGCGCTGGCCGCGGACCCCGAGTTGATCATCTGCGACGAGGTGACATCGGCGCTCGACCAGCTCGTCGCGGAGGAAATCCTCAAGCTCCTGCAAAGGCTTCAGGACAAGCTTCACCTGTCCTACATGTTCATCACCCACGACCTCGCGACCGTGAAGGCGATCGCCGACGAGATCGTCGTCATGCTCCGGGGCGAGATCGTCGAGCAGGGCGAGAAGCAAGAGGTGCTGACCCCGCCACACCATGAATACACCGAGCTTCTGCTCTCGTCGGTGCCGGAGATGGACCCCGACTTGCTCGACAATTTGCTCGAAAAGCGAAAGGCGGCTCCCCGGGCTTGATTTCCCGATCCGGCCGGCTCGGCGATCGTCGGACAGGTCTCGAGGAGTCCTTCGGGAATGTCGCACCAAGCCATTCGCCGCGCCTTTCGCTGGCGCGTTCCGGAGCGTTTCAACATCGGCGTCGCGGCCTGCGACGCGCTCGCCGAGGGCGCCTTCGTGAACACGCTGCCGCTGACCACGACCGGCAAGGTGATGCGCCGGATGCTGTGCGTCCGCGCGCCCGACAAGACACCGGACCGCTAGCGCATGATCCGCTTAGCACGCAGGGCGGGTCGATCCACTCGGCGCGCGGGGCGGCCAGGAAGGTCAAGGTTTTCCAATGACCGTGCGGCGCCTCTCGCGCCCCGCTTCGCACCCCCTCCCAACCCTCCCCCATCGAGGGGGAGGGCTTTTGGGTCGAGGTCGCGCCGTGATCTTCCTTAAGGGGGAGAGCGTCGCGTATTTTCCGGTTGATCAAGCCCTCCCCCTCGATGGGGGAGGGTTGGGTGGGGGTGGGGGTGGGGGTGGGGGTGCGAAGCGCGGGGCGCGTTGGGATCAGACCCAGAACGCCTTTTCAAGATCGTCGAAATCGCTGGCGACGCCTTCGTATTTGTTGCGGCCGAGCTCGAGCACGTAGACATAGTCCGCGATCTTCAGCGCATGGCGGATTTCCTGGTCCACCAGGAGGATCGCCAAGTCGTCGCGATGGGTGAGGACGGTCAGCATCTCGTAGACCTCCTCGGCCAGCATCTTGGACAGACCCGCCGTCGGCTCGTCGACGAGCAGAACCTGGGGCTCCGCCATCAGGGTCCGTCCGATTTCGACCATCCGCTGCTGGCCGCCCGAAAGCTCGCCCGTAATCTGCTTGCGCTTCTCCTTCAGAATCGGGAAGCGCTCGTAGTTCGCCTCGATCTTTTCCTTGATCTGCTTCCTATCGCGGCGAAAGGTCCAGCCGCCCAGCTCCAGGTTCTCCTCGACCGACATGTCGCGGAAAACCCCGGGCTGCTGCGGGATGTAGGCCAACCCCTTGAGAATCCGGTTGTAGGTGGGAACGCTCAGGATGCTCTCGCCGTTGAGCAGAATATCGCCCGCGTTCGGCCGCAGAAAACCGAACACCGCCTTGAGCGCGGTCGACTTGCCGACCCCGTTCGCCCCGAGGATCGTGGTGATCTGGTTCTTCCGGACCTTGATGTTCAGGTCCTGGAGGATATTCAGGTCCTTGTAGTAACCAACGTAAAGATCGTTGATTTCCAGGACCGTTTCGACATCCTTGGAGTCGGTCATCGGTCAGCTCGACGTCTTGTGTTCGACGCCCGATGCATCGTCATCGGCATCATCGGTTCCGAGATACGCCTCGATCACGGCGGCGTCCTTTCTCACCTCCTCGGGCGGGCTGTCCGCGATCAGGTCGCCGTAGTTCAGCACCAGAAGGCGGCGGCAGAGCGAGAAGATCGAATCCATCTGGTGGCTGATGATGATGACCGCCGTGCCGTCCTCGTTCACGCGCCGGATATAGCCGTAGATGATCTCCATGAGCCGGGGATGAACCCCGGCGAACGGCTCGTCCAGAATGATCACGTCGGGGTCGAGCATGAGAAGGCGCCCAAGCTCGAGCAGCTTCTGCTGGCCGCCCGACAGCGCGCGGGCGTACTCGTTGCGCAAATGGTCGATGGTCAGGAACTCGAGCACCCCCATCGCCTTTTCGAGAATTTCGGCGGCGCTCTTCCGCCCCCCCTTGGCCTGCGCGGGAACGAACAGGTTTTCGAGCACGGTCATCCGACGGAAGGAGCGCGTCACCTGGAAGGTCCGGCCGAGCCCCGCCTTCGCGACCTCGAAGGGGGGAAGCTGGTCGATCCGCCGCCCGTTCAGATAGACCGTGCCGCTGTTGGGCTTGATCGCCCCATCGAGGACGTTCGTCAGGGTGGTCTTTCCCGCGCCATTGGGGCCGATGAGGCCAATCAGCTCGGGCCCCCTGACCTCGAAGGAGACGTCCTTGAGGACGTGCAGGCCGCCGAAGCGCTTGTTCAGGTCCTTCGCGGAAAGCTCGATCATTTCGGGACCCCCTCCGCCGCCGAGGACGGCTTGCGCTTGGCGACCGTTTCCTGGGCCACGTGGGCGCGGGCGAAATAGTCGATCAGCGGCGTGATAAGCCCGTTGCGCGAGAAGCGCAGCGTCAACATCAGCAACACGCCGAAGAAGACGAGACGCCAGATCGTCATGTCGATCGTCAGGTCGCCGATCTGGAAGCTGTTTCGCAGCATCTCGAGGATGAACTCGATGGCGATCGCCCCGATCGCGGCACCGACGAAGCTTTCCAGCCCGCCGATCACCGCCATGGCCACGACAAGGCTCATCTGAAGGATGATGAGGTTGTTCGGCGTGATGATGCCGATGTAGTGGGCCTGAACGGCGCCGGCGGCCGCGGCCATCATGGAGGTGATGACGAAGACCAGAACCTTGTAGCGCGTCGTATTGACGCCCAGCGCCGCCGCCGCGTCCTCGTCCTCTCTCAAGGCGCGCACGAAAAGCCCGAACTTCGACTTGGCGAGCCACGCCAGGATGGCGAGGCAGGCCAGCAAAAGTCCAAACATCACGTAATAGGGGGGTATCTTGTCGGTCTTGTCGAAGTAGTGACCGAACACCGTGACGCCGTTCTCGAAAAGATGCGGCAGCTCGATCCCCGCCTGTCCTCGGGTGATCTTGATCTCGGCGCTGATCGAGGCCCGCAGGATCTCGGAGAATCCGAGCGTGAACAGCGCCAGATAGGCCGCACGGAGGCGCAGCACGAGCAGCCCGATCAAAAGTCCGAAGAGCCCCCCCATCAGGGTTCCAAGCACGATGCCGATCCAGATCGGCATCGGCGTGACCTCGACGCCCGGGCCCCAGATCGCCATCGCCTTGGTCAGGCAGTCCTGCGCCAGCGTGCTGGAGGTCACGCCGACGGGATCGACGATCACCAGATATCCGTCCCCGAACGCGAACTCGGTGCACAGGTTGGTCGGCTTGGGCGTCAGGTAGAGATAATGGGAGAACAGGCCGGTCGTATAGGCCCCGAGCCCCATGAACGCCATGTGCCCGAACGAGAACTGGCCCGCGTAACCGGCGAGCATCGACCAGCTCGAGGCGAGGATCGCGTAGAAGAACGCCGTGATGAAGACGTGCATGATGTAGGAGTAGTCGTTCCCGGTATAGAAAACCGGAAAGACCGCGAAGAAGGCGATCAGGACAAGGCCGATCAGATGGGGAGTGTGTCGCTTTTTCAAAACTTGCCGTGCGCCCCGCTCGCGAACCTGCGCCCGAACAGTCCGGTCGGCTTGAGCAGCAGGGTAAGGGTAAGAACGATCATTCCGTAGGCGGGTATGTAGGAGGCCGCCTTTTGCGGGTCGGGAATGCACCCCGTGCCCGCCGCCTCGACGAGGCCGACGAAGATGCCGCCGAGGAAAGCGCCCGGCAAGGACCCGAGCCCGCCCAGGACGACGATGACGAAGGACCGCAACGCGGGGATCATGCCGACCTGGGGAAGCCAGGAAAACGCCTGCACCAGCGTCGCCCCCGAAAGCGCCGCGAGCATGCCGCCGAGCGCGAAGGCGAGCATGTTCATTCGGTCCGGGTTTATCCCGGCGATCGCCGCCGCCTCGCGGTCCTGGCTGACGGCGCGCAGCGCCTTGCCCGTCCAGGTCCGATAGAGGAAGAACAGGAGCCCGAGCAGCACCATGACGGAAATCGTGGCGGCGACGAAACGCGGGTTCGATATGGAAATCGTTTCGAACAGCTCCATGTTGCCCCGGCTGGTCTTTATCAGCCACGGATCGGCGCTCGACGGCAGGCGGATCCTGGGAAAGTCGAAGAACCGCTTGGCCTTGACCGGGTTCGCGCCGGCCAGCGCCTGCACCAGGTACTGAATCGTGAAGGCCAGCCCGAAGGTGACGAGAATCCCGTATTCCACCGGCCGTTCGATCTTCCCGTCGTACATGGGCGTGAGGAACAGCCGCTCGAACACGGCACCCAGCGCGAAGGCGACGGCGCAGGCGGCGAGAACGCCGAGAATCGGGGAAATCCCCGGAAACCAGACGACGGTCACGAAGTAAACCACCATGCCGCCGATCATGTAGAACTCGCCATGCGCGAAGCTGACGATGCCGAGAATGGAGAAAATGAGCGTCAGGCCGAGGGCCATGAGCCCGTAGATGATCCCGATAATCAGCCCGTTGGTGATCTGGGAAACGACGAACGATCCGTTGGTGACGCAGCTATTGCTCGGATCGGCGAAGGCGAATGCCCCCGCAAGCAGAACCACCGCCGTCAAGGCCGACGGGACAATGAGCTTGTTGGTGATGGTCGGCGTCTTCAGCCACAGAGGCGCCAGGCCGACCGGGCCGAACGCGGCGCCGACCAGCGAACCGGCGAGGGTCGCGTTCGTAGTGTCGAGATCCCTACGCAGATAGACCCGTCGGGTCACAATGCTGCCGATCACGCCCCAGGAGATTATCCAGAGGACCGACCACCAAAAAATGCCGGGGAATTCCATGTCAAACGCCGTTCGATAACATCGCCGAAACGAGTAAGGTCGGTGACAGGGCCATGACCCTGCCCTGCCACCGACGCGTTTCTTCGAAAGTTACTTGGCGTTGACGAAAATCGGATCGCCCGTCTTGTAGGTATCCGGGTACACGATGGTCATGGTGTTCGAGGGCTCGCCCTCCTTCTGGTATTGAACCATCGTGATCGCCGGGTCGGGCCACTGGTGCCACCACTCGTCGCCCTTGCCGTCCGCGCTCGGGTCCTTCTTGGTCCCGTAGGGGAAGTAGATGCGCCCGAGAACGCCAGTGTACGAGATATTCTCGAGCGCATTGACGATCGCGTCGCCGTCGGTCGAGCCCGCCTCGTTGATCGCCTGGGCGAGAATCCCAATCGAATCATAGGCTTCGAGCGCATAGCTCTCGACGCCGTCCTTGCCGGTCTTGGCCTTGTAGTCGGCCGCGAACTTCTTGGCGCTCTCGTTGTACATCGTCTCGGGGACGCCGACGCGGGCCATGAAGGCCAGGTTGCCGTCGGGCACGTTCTCCCACCACGACTTGCTTTCCAGCCCGGCCTGGTTGGCGTGGAACATGATGTCCTGCGGACCGATGCCCGCGTCGGCCGCCTGCTGGGTGAAGTTGAAGCCCGTCTCGCCGGTCGTCAGAACGATAATGTAATCGGGCTTTTCGGCCTTCACGCGCTCGACGATGCCGGCGAAATCCTGGGTGCCGATATCGACGCTGAAGGTCACGCTGTCGATGCCCTTCGACGCCAGCCCCTTCGCCGTCTCCTCGGCGGCGGGAATGCCGTAATCGGTGTTCTCCGTGACGATCGCGACCTTCTTGACGCCGGGCGCCAGGGAAGCGAACTTCCAGATCACGCCGGAAGCCCACGAGCTCAGGGGCGCGATGCGGAAGATATACTTCTGCTTGTCGCCCGTGATCGTGTCATTCCAGGTCTCGGCGAAGACGACGGGGATCTTGCGCGCGTTGGCCACGTCCTTCGACGCCACGCCGACCGAGCTGTGGTAGCCGCCGCCGACCGCGACGACGTCGTCCTGGGTAATCAGCTTCTCCATCACCGCGGCCGCCTTCTCGGGCAATCCCTCGGTATCGGTGATGACGACCTTGATGTCGCAGCCCAGAACGCCGCCCGCGGCGTTGATGTCTCTCTCGGCCAGCAGCATGGCGTCGCGCATCGCCTCGCCGCCGACGACCGAACCGGGCGCCGACAGGGGCGCCAGGCCGCCGATCTTGACCGGGCATTTCGCGGCCCTCGCGTCACTCGCCACGAACGCAAGCGAAACACTCGCCGCGAGAGCGACGAGCCCAAATTTCGTGATTCGCATGTTGAAGTCTCCCTTTGTATAAGCCTCCAACTTTATATTAGCAGCCCTGAAACGGCGTTGTCACCAACAGCTCTTTTCCGGATACCCGAAAGCATCGTTCCGCTGGCCGGCGCCGGGCCCGGTCGCGCGCGTCCGACGGCGCGACGGCGCCTTCGGGTCTCGTCAAGAGCCGCCTCACACCGCCCCGGGACGGGTCCGAGCCACGATCAGCTTGATGATGTCGCCGTGGAGGGGAACGCTCTCGACCAGTTCCAGCCCCGCCGCGGACAGGTGCCGCTCGGTGTCGCGGTCGAAGGTCGCGCCATAGGCCCAGCGGACCCAGGGCGCCCACAGGCGCATGACCGCTCGCCTGAACCGGCTCTCGGGCCAAGCGTATTCGAGAATGCGGATTTCGCCGCCGGGCTTGCAAACGCGCGCTAGCTCCTCGAGTGCCGGCCGCTGGTCGGCGTCGTCGAGCACGCAGAACAGGAAGGTCGCGACGATGAAGTCGAAGTGGCGGTCGGGAAGGCCGGTGCGAAGCACGTCCGCCGTGCGAAGCTCGGCCGCGACGCCAAGCCGCGCGCGGCGCCGCGCCGCCCGGGCGAGCATGGCGTCGCTGAAGTCGATGCCGATGACGCGCGCCTCGGCCGGATAGAACGGCATGTTGCGGCCGGTCCCGACGCCGGCGTCGAGCACGGTTCCGCCGACGCCCTGGAAGACGCGCCGCCGCAGCGGCCGGTAGCGCCCGTATTCGAACGGAAGATCGAGAAGGTCGTAAAGCCTGGCGATCCGCTCGTAGGTGCGGCGTTTGGGAGGCGCGGCCGTCCGATGCGGACGCGTCTCGTGGATCTGCATGAGGGCGCTTACCTCCAGGCGCGTGTCCAAACGACCGCCGGCCCGTCGGGCTCCGAGCCAAGCGCCATCGAGACCGGCGCCCGGCGCTCCTCTCGCGGGCGTTGCCTCGGAGATGGGGCGCGGGCCCGGTCCTTTCAACCGGATTTTCGCGCCCGGCCGGGGTTCGACAGAAGGGCGAGCAGGCCCTTGAGGAGCGCCTCGGGCGGCGGCGGGCAGCCGGGGATATGGAGATCGACGTCGAGCAGCTCGGAGACCGGGCCGACGCAGGCGTGGCCCCGGCCGAATAGGCCACCGTCGCAGGCGCAGTCGCCGACCGCGACCACCCATTTGGGCGACGGGGTCGCGGCGTGGGTGCGTTCGAGCGCGACGCGCATGTTGCGGGTGACGATCCCGGTGACCAGGAGAACGTCGGCGTGGCGCGGCGAGGCGACGAACTTGATCCCGAAGCGCTCGAGGTCGTAGACCGCGTTGCCGAGGGCGTGGATTTAGAGCTCGCAGCCGTTGCACGAGCCGGCGTCCACGGCGCGGATCGCCAGCGAGCGCCCGAGGACGCGGCGCGCCCGATCGTTCACGGACTTGGCGAGCTCGGCCAGGGCCTCGGGCGCGGGCGCCTCGACGGTCGCCGGGCGCTGGAACAGCGATTTGATCAGGAGCTTGGCGCGCATCCTACCTGGTCCTCAAAGATCATGCCCCGCGTAGGCGCAGTTGAAGGATTTGTTGCACAGTGGGAAGTCCGCGACGATGTTGCCCTCGATCACGGCCTCGAGCAGGGGCCACTGGAACCAGGAGGGATCGCGGGGGTGGCAGCGGAGAATTTTCCCGTCCGCCGAAAGCCGCAGCCAGACCAGCACGTCGCCCCGGAATCCCTCGACCACCCCGATGCCCTCGACGATCCGCCCGGGCCGCGCGAAAAGCGGCGAAAGAATCTCGCCCGCGGGCAGGACGTCGAGGATTTGCCCGATCAGGGACAGGCTTTCCCCGACCTCGCGGATGCGGATCCAGACCCGCGCGTTGACGTCGCCGGCCTCGAGCGTCGGGACCGCGAATGCCAACCGGTCATAGGGCGGATAGGGGAAGGCCGCGCGGGCGTCGAAGGCGCGGCCCGAGGCGCGGCCCACGAAGCCGCCGGCGGCGTGGCGCTGGGCAAGCGCGCCGTCGAGAACCCCGGAAAGCCGTGTCCGATCCTTGAGCGAGGCGGTGTTGTCGTAGACCTCGACCAGGGTCGCGAAGCGCGCCTTGATCGTGGAGACGAGCGCGCGCAGCGTGGCCCGCCCCGCGTCCGAAAGATCGACCGCAACGCCGCCCGGCGCCACCCGATCCATCATCAGACGATGGCCGAAGCAGGCGTTCGCGGCTTGCAGAACCTCCTCGCGCAGGATGCCGCAATGGGCGTGAAGCAGCGCGAAGGCGGCGTCGTTGCAGATCGCCCCGATATCGCCGAGGTGGTTGGCGAGCCGTTCGAGCTCGGCCATCAGCGCGCGCAGCCAATGGGCGCGGACGGGGGGCTCGGCATCCAGCGCCGCCTCGACGGCGCGGGCGAAGGCGAGCGAATAGGCGACCGTGCTGTCGCCGGACACTCGGGCGCAGAGCCTCGCGGCGTCGGCGACGTCCCTGCCCTCAACCAGCTTTTCAATCCCCCTGTGGACATAGCCCAGGCGCTCTTCCAGGCGGACGACGGTTTCGCCGCTGGCGGTGAAGCGGAAATGCCCGGGCTCGATGATCCCGGCGTGGACCGGGCCGACCGGGATCTGGTGCAGGCCCTCGCCCTCGACCGGCAGGAAGCGATAGGCCGGGGCCTCGCCCGAGGGCGTGGCCGCGCGATCGCGCCCGGGGTTCATGGGGTGGGGCTCGGCCCATGTTCCATGATCGAGCCAGGGGCGCTCGTCGGGCAGGCCCAGCGGCGCGTGGCCGAACAGGTCGCGGATCGCGCGTTCGAGCCGGATCGCCGGCGCGTGATGCCGGGCCACGGACGGGTACTCGCCATTCGCGAGATCGAGCGACAGAACGGCGTGGAGCCCCGAGCCGGGCTCGTGGATCGCCATGTGGACCTGCTCGGAGTCGGCCCAGAGCGCCATCAGATCGAGGGGCGCGCCGAGATCGGCGGCGGTGGCCTCCCAGGCCCGCGCATCGACCACGAAGCG
>Ga0114931_10003547_pt1 | contig 19715 bp, 20 predicted proteins | sample 2SBtaG_FD_89579 | JGI IMG/M metagenome (GOLD analysis project Ga0114931, IMG submission 89579) | Deep subsurface microbial communities from Kolumbo volcano to uncover new lineages of life (NeLLi) - 2SBTROV14_V59a metaG | ecosystem: Environmental > Aquatic > Marine > Volcanic | place: Kolumbo...
CGAGCAAAAACACCAGCCCCGCGTACCACAGCTGCAACCGCCACGGGATGGCCTCGCCGCGACTACCCAGGTACATGAGCCAGACCACGGCCAACGGCATGATGAGCATGTGCGACGTCGCGTACAGCACCAGCCGCGGCGCCAGCCACTCGCCGATGAAGAACTCTTTGGCCATGAGCAAACTCCACCCCAGCACCACCGCCCAGCGCAGCGTGGCGCCGCCGACGCCCGCGTCGGCCCACAGCGACGCGGCGAGCTGCACGGCCAGCGCGCCCGCGGCCAGGTACTTTAGATGGTCCAGGGTGATCAGCCCGCGCTGCAACACCCGGTCCGGGTGATTGACGCAGTCGAGCTCGTAGTCCTTGTGCTCGTCGAACACCCGCAACAGCAAGAAGAAGGCGATACACGCCACGACACCGGCGATGTCAACGGCACCGAAGTGGATCCGGCCGGTCGCCGCCAGCTGCGCCATGGCCGCGGTGCCACCGTACAACGGAAGCACCAGCAGGATGATGGCGGGCGGAAAGCGCTCCGTGATCCAGGACAACAAGCGAGGGGCCAGGGGGCTCTGTGGGGTGAGCGAGGACATGGGACGGCGGGACGCTATACGGCAAATTGGGCTCAGACAAGCGCGAAATCCGCGGTAGCATAGGCACTAGCAAAGGGGGAACGGAATGGACCAGCCTGCGCAACAGGCTCAGTGCATCTGCGACAGCAACCAGTCGGCCGCCTGGCTGGGGGTCTTCTTGTCGCTGTCGCGGTCGACCATGAGGTTGGCTCGCTGCATCAGGTCGAGATCGATCTTGCCGATGAGCGCCTGCAAGGCTTTGACGATACGAGGGTCGTTGGCCACGCGCTTGGACAGCAGCAAAATGGCGTCGTAAGGCGGAATCGCGCGAAGCGGGTCCTTCAGCAGCACCAGGTCGTAGGCCGCGATGCGACCGTCACTGGAGAACGCGGCGATGATGTCGACGCGATCGTTCTTGATGGCCTCGTACATCAAGGTGGAATCGAAGCTGGTCTTGTCGGCGAAGCGCAGGCCGTACGCGTCGCGCAGGTTGCGCCACTCGGGACGGCCAAAGAACTCGTAGTCGCCGCCCAGCTCCAGGGACGAGGCGTGCCTCGCCAAATCGGCGATGGATTTGATGCCCAGCCCCTCGGCCTTGCTCCGGCGCATGGCCAGGGCGTAGGCATTTTCGAAGCCCAGTGTGCCCAGGTTGCGAATGCCGCGCTGTTTGGCGAGCCAGCCGCTGGCCTCGGCCATGACTTGCCACGGCGGCCGCGTGTCGTCGCGCTTCATGTAGTTGGCCCAGATGGTGCCCGAGTAGTCCACGTAGATATCGATCGTGCCATTGCTCAACGCGTCGAAGATCACGGTGGAGCCGAGGCTGTCCTTGACCGTCGAGCTCACACCGACGGCGGCCAGGCGCTTTTTGATCACCTGAGCGAGAATGTACTGTTCGGTGAACGTCTTGGTGCCGATGCGCACGCTGGCGATCGCGTCTCGCTTCCCCTTGCCTTTCAGCGCGGCCACCGCCGGCGGCTCGCTGCGCAACCACCGCGCGATCCGTGGCGCCACCAGCCCGAGCACCAACGTACCGGCCAACACCCCGGCCGAAACCCGCGCCAGCACCCGCCGGCGCTCGCGCAAGCCCCGCTCGAGCCCACCCACCGCCGCGTCCAGAATGATGGCCAGCCCCGCCGAGGCGACCACGCCGAAGCTCACCATCAACCAGTTGCGCGTCTGCAGACCGGTGAAGATGTAGTTGCCCAGACAGCGCTGGCAGACCGGTGTGGCCAGGGTCGCGGTTCCCACCACCCACACGGTCGCGGTGCGAATGCCGGCGACGATGGTCGGCGCCGCCAGCGGCAGTACGACTTCGGTCAAGGCCTGGCGTTCGCTCATTCCGACGCCTCGCGCCGCCTCGACCATGTCCGGATCGACTCCCTCGATCCCCGTGACCGTGTTGCGCAAGATCGGCAGCAGGCTGTACAGGGTGAGCGCAATCACCGCCGGGTAGAAACCGAACGACGACAGGCCCACGCCAAAGCCGTTGGTGTAGACCAACAGCGGAACCATCAGCGCCAGCAGCGCGAGTCCCGGCACCGTTTGAATCACGCTGGCGCCGGTCAGAACCGGTACCCGCAACCAGCGCTTGCGACTCACAAAGATGCCCAGCGGCACCGCCACGATGACCCCGACCAAAAGCGCGATGACGCACAGCTTGACGTGATTGGCCAGGTTGCCCGGCAGCGCGTCGAACAGCTCGCGCAGGTTGTCGCTCATTTCCCCGCCTCGAGCAATGCCTCGATGGCATCGGCCTGCTCTCGCGGCCTTTTCATCAGCTCGGCGACGTAATCGGTGCGCGGATCCGTGAGCAGCTCGTGGGGTGTGCCCAGCTGCGCGATCTTGCCGCCCTGCATCACGGCAATGCGCGTGGCCATGACGAGGGCCTCGACGATGTCGTGGGTAACGGCAATCGTGGTGACGCCCAGGTCGTCATGAATGCGCACATACTCGTCCTGCAGGCTGACGCGCGTGATTGGATCGAGGGCGCCGAACGGCTAGTCCATGAGCACGATATCGGGCTTGGCCGCGAGCGCCCGCGCCACCCCCACCCGCTGTCGCTGGCCACCGGACAGCTCGGCCGGTGCGCGGTCGCGATAGGTGTCCGGATCCAGATTGACCAGCTCGAGCAACTCGTCGACCCGCACCGCGATGTCCTGAGCCGCCCAGCCGAGCAGGCGTGGCACCACGGCGACGTTTTCCGCCACCGTGCGATGGGGAAACAAGCCCACCCCCTGAAACACGTAGCCGATGCGCCGGCGCAGCTCGACCGGATCCCGGTCGCGGACATTCTCTCCGCCGACCTCGATGGTACCGGAGGTGTGCTCCACCAGCCGGTTGATCATCTTGAGCGTCGTCGTCTTGCCGCACCCGGATTCGCCCAGCAAGACGATGAGCTCACCGCGTGCGACGTCGAGGGAGAGATCGCGCACGACGAACGTGTCGCCACCGTCGTACGACTTGCAGATGTTCCTCAGAGAGATCACCGGCCCGCCGCACGATACCACGCGAAATCGGAGACGCGCCGCGGTATGCTGCGCACCATGCCAACGGAGTCACAGCGTGTCGTGGTCAGCGAGCTCGGCGAAACACCCCTCGACGCCATCGAGCACTTCACCCGCATAGAACCACAGCCACGTCCTGTTCCGGCGCACCTGGGGGCCGGCGATGTCGTCATCGCGATCAAGAGCGCCGCCGTCGGCTGGGTAGATCTACTGATGACCAGCGGCCAGTACCAGCACATGCCGTCACCGCCCTACACCCCGGGCCTGGAGTACAGCGGCGTGGTCGACTGGTGCGGCGCCGACGTGAACAACGTGGCGGTGGGCGATGCGGTGATGATCGACGGGTTCGTCGCCGGCCCGCGGTCGTACGGGGACTACCAGTCGTCCGGTGGCTTCGCCAGCTGGGCCGTGGTTCCGGCGCGTGCGGTGCTGCCGCGGCCGGCGGGCTTCGACTTCGACCAGGCCGCCAATTTCCTGGGCAGCTACGAGACCGCCTACCATTGTTTGATCGCGCGCGGCCGCTTGTGCGCGGGCGAGACCGTGCTGATCCACGGCGCCTCGGGTGCCACCGGTCTGGCCGCGGTGCACGTGGCCAAGCTCGTCGGCGCCACCGTCATCGCCACCGGCCGCAACGACGCCAAGCTCGCCGTGGTGCAGCAACAAGGCGCCGACCACATCGTCAACACCAAAGCCGAAGACGGGGTCCGCCGATTCCGCGACGACGTCAAGGCGCTCACCGGCGGCGAGGGTGTGGACGTGGTCTACGATGGCGTCGGCGGAGCCGTCTCGCTCGAGAGCATGCGTTGCGTGAAGTTCGGCGCGCGCTTTCTGATCGTCGGCTGGGCCTCGACGCCGTTCGTCGCCCGCGGCAAGGGCCGCCGGGGCGCGCCGAACGCCAACATGCTGCCGACGAATCTGATGATGATGAAGGGGCTGGACGTGCTCGGCTGTCCCACGGTGATTTCGACCAAGATGGACCCGAGCATTCGCGGCGAGCGGCTGACCAAGCTGCGCGAATGGACCGACGCAGGCCGAATCACCCCGCACGTTTCACACACGTGCGACTTGGCCGACTACAAGGCCGCGATGCGCGCGAAGTGGAACGGCGAGGTGATCGGCGGCTGCGCCTTACATCCCTAGGTCCAATCGATGCGACCCAGCACGCGCAGCAGCTTGGCGCGGGCTGTGGCCAGGTCGAGCTGGGCGGCGATGTTGCGCGACGCCGCGTTGTTGAGCTGCAACTGCGCATCGGCGAGCTCGATGGCGTCGCCGGCGCCCTGGTTGTAGCGGCCCTCGGCCAGGGTGAGCAACTCTTTGGCCGCATCGTGGGCCTTGGTCGTCGACAGCACCTGCGCCTTCGCGGAACGCACCGCCAGCCGCGCCTGCTCCACGGCCAACCAGGTGTTCTGCTCGAGCGCGGTCATCTGCGCCTCCATGGCGATCAGTTCGGCCGTGTCGGCCTTGGTGCGCGCCGCGGTATCGCCACCGTCGAACAACGGAATCGACAACACCAGGCCGACCGAGCCGCCCCAGTTGGTGCGATCCAGATCGCTACCACCGATAGAGGCGTCGGCGCTGGCGCGCAGGCTGGGCCGCAAGCTCTTTTTGGTCGCCGACAGGCCGAGCTTTTGGGCGTTGATCGCCGCCCTGGACGCGGCGATTTCCGGCCGGTTGCTCAGCGCCTCTTGGTACAGCGCCTTCGTGGTGGAAAACTCGCTGCCCACCGCGCCGAGGGCCGGGTCGACCACGTCATACGCGATCGATCCGGGTTTGCCCATGGCCACATTGAGGGTGGCCTTGGCGCTGTCGTAGTCGTTCTCGGCCCTGGCCAGGGCGGCCTCAGCGGTGGCGACCAGCGTCTGCTGTCGCGCCAGGTCGACCTTGGGCCGAGTGCCGATGTCGACGAACGCTCTGACCTGAGTGTAGTGGCGCTGTTCGTTGCGCAGGTTCTGGCGCGCGACACCGACGAGCTCTTTGGCCGCCACGGCTTTGAGATACGCGACCCGGGCGTCGAGCACCACATCCTGCTGGGCCGAGCTCACGTCGTACTTGGCCGCGTCGGCGCTGGCGCGAGAGGCGGCGATCCGCGCGTTGGTCTTGCCGAAGTCGTACACCAGCCAGCTGATGCCGATGCCGGCGTTGTACGACGTGCGACCGGTAACGCCCGTGCCAGCGCCGCCGCGCAGGTCACCGTCCACGGAGCTGCCCATGCGCATGTTGGCGTCGAGCTTGGGCCGCAACGCGGCACGGTTCTGATCGACCCTGGCATCGGCGCGGTCGCGGTTGGCATCGGCTACCCGCAGTGACGGGTGGTTGCGACTGGCCGAGGCCACGGCCGCGTCGAGGGTGAGCGTTGGCGCCGGCTTGACCGGGGTGGCGGCCGGCGGCTGAGCAATGGTCAGTAATATGGCTAGAAAATTCATTATTCGTACCTCAACGCTTCAATCGGGTCCAGGCGCGAAGCCTTGTGCGCGGGATACAGACCAAACACGATGCCGACGAGGCCGCTGAAGCCGACGGCCAGGACGATCACCTGGGTCTGAACGAGCATGGGCCACTGGAACTTGGCCACGAGATACTTGGCCACACCAAGACCGGCCGCGACTCCGAGGATACCGCCGACGATGGCCAGGGTGACCGATTCGATCAGGAACTGAGCGAGAATGTCCTTGGGCTTGGCGCCGATGGCCATACGCAAGCCTATCTCCCGGGTGCGCTCGGTGACGCTCACCAGCATGATGTTCATGATGCCGATGCCGCCGACCAGCAGACTCACCAGGGCGATGCCGGCGAGCAGCGAGGTCATCGTGCTGGCGCCTTCTTGCTGCGCCGACGCGATGTCCGACAGGTTGCGCACGGAAAAGTCGTCTTCGCCGCGGATGTTGTGGCGCCGCCGCAACAGCCGCTCGATGCCGTCCTGGGCCTGCTTGGTCAGTTTGTCCGACGAGGCGCTCACATAGATGCGGCCGGAGATGTACTTGCCCATGCCGCCGGAGAGCTTGGTGCGGAACGCGGTGTACGGCACGAACGCGACGTCGTCGTAGTCGCTGCCGAACGCCGACTGGCCCTTCTTTTTGGTCACACCGATCACCTGGAACGGAATGTTCTTGATGCGGATGGACTCACCGACCGGATCGGCGTTGGCGCCGAACAGGTTCTCGGCGACCGTGGCACCGATGACAGCCACCTTGGCGGCGCTGTCGGTGTCCGACTGGTCGAGCAACCGGCCCTTGTCGAGCTCCCAGTTGCGGATGCCGAAGTACTCGGGCGCCACGCCGTTGGCCGAAGACGACCAGTTCTGCATCTCGCTGGCCATCTGCACCCGGGCCGACAGCTCCACCGAAGCGGCGCTCACGTCGGGCACCTGGGTCTGGATCGCCTCGAGATCCCGCCAGGTCAGGCTCTGGCGCGAGCCGGCACCGCCGCGGACACCGCCGCGCCAGGACGAGCCGGCGCGAACGACGAGCATGTTGGTGCCCATCTTCTCGAACGTCTTGGCGACGCGGGCCTTGGCACCTTCGCCGATGGCGGTCATGGCGATGACCGCGCCGACACCGATGATGACGCCGAGCAGGGTTAGAAACGAGCGCAACTTGTTGCGCAGAAGCGCCCGCACTGCCACGAATATGATGCGCAAACTGGTCATGATGCCATCTCCTGCAAGGCGGCCCGGCTCATGGCCGCGCCGGCGGCCGCGCGAGCGTCGGTGGGCTTCTGGTGTTTGTCGGTCTCGATGCGACCGTCGCGAACGACGACCACCCGGGATGCGAAGTCGGCGATGTCGGGCTCGTGGGTGACGAGCAAGATGGTGATGCCGAGCTCACTCAACTCCTGGAACAACGCCATGATCTCGAGGCTGGTCACCGTATCCAGGTTGCCGGTCGGTTCGTCGGCCAGGATGATGTGTGGGTTGCCCACCAGGGCGCGGGCGATGGCCACACGCTGTTGCTGGCCGCCGGACAGCTGGCTGGGATGGTGATCCGTCCGCTCGCCCAGGCCGACGCGCTCGAGCGCTTCGGTGGCACGGCGCGCGCGCTCCCTGGCGCCGACGCCGGCGTACATCAGCGGCAGCTCGACGTTCTCCAGGGCGCTGGTGCGCGACAGCAGGTTGAAGCTCTGGAACACGAAGCCCAGGGTGCCGTTGCGAATCTCGGCGAGGCGACTGCGACCCAGGCTGGACACTTCTTCGCCGACCAGCTCGTAGTGGCCCGAAGACGGCCGGTCCAGACAACCGATGATGTTCATCATCGTCGATTTGCCCGAGCCCGACGGTCCCATGACCGCGACGAAGTCGCCGGCGTCGATGGACAAGCTCACGCCGCGGAGCGCGTGTACCTTGGTTTCACCCATGGTGTAGGTCTTGTGCAGGGCGTTGACTTTGATGATGGGTAGCTCGGTAGTCATTAGAGAAACCTCCCCCGCATGCCGCGGCGTCCACCCCGGCGGTTGCCACCACGGCTGCCAGCTCTGGCCGCCGCCGCGCCGCCCTTGCCGGTACCGACGATCACCTGAGCGCCGGCCTTCAGCTGCTCACTGATGACTTCGGTCATGCTGCCGTCGGTGATACCGATGGTCGCGATCACGGGCTTGGGCATGCCGGAGGCGTCGAGCAACCACAGGGTGCGTTTCCTGGCGTTGGCGGCGCGGCGCTTGCGCCTTTCGGCGCGCCGGGCGTCGGTCATGATGCCCGACTTGCCGCTGCGGTCGAGCTGGGCCCGCGGCGCACCGGGGCCGGAACCGCGGCGACCGCGGCTACCGGTGGTGGCGGCACCGGTGAGCTCGAGCTTGGCCAGCACGTCGTCGGACGGCTTGAAGCGCAGCGCGGCGTTGGGCACCAACAGTGCATCGTCGGCCTGGGCCACGATGAAGTTGACGTTGGCGGTCATACCCGGGCGCAGCTTGAGCTCGGCGTTCTCCACCGCGATCACCGCGTCGTAGGTCACGACGTTGGACTCGGTCTTGGGCGAGTAGCGGATCTGCTTGACCACGCCTCCGAAGCGCTCATTGGGATAGGCGTCCACGGTGAAGTTGACCTTCTGATTGGGCGCGACCTTGCCGACATCCGACTCGGCGACGCTGGTGTGGATCTCCATCTTCTCGAGGGTCTCGGCGATGGTGAACAACGTCGGCGCCGACAACGACGCGGCGACGGTCTGACCGACATCGACGTCGCGAGAGATCACGATGCCGTCGATGGGCGACACGATGGTGGCGTAGGCCTGATTGGTCTTGGCCTGATCGAGCGCGGCTTTGGCCTGCTGCAGGTCGGCCCACGCCGTGGACACCTGTGCCTTTGCCGACTCGTAGGCCGCCCACGCCGACTCCACGTCGGCCTTGGCGACCAGGCTCTTGGCCGCCAGCGCCTTGGCGCGGGTGTACTTGAGGTAGGCGTCCTTTTTCTGCGCGCTGGCCCGGGTCAAGCCGGCCGACGCGGATGACTGGCTCGCCCTGGCGCGGGTCACGCTGGCGTCGAGCAACTGCGGATCGAGCTTGGCCAGCAGCTGGCCCTTTTTGACCTGACTATTGAAGTCGGCGCGCAGCTCGAGGATGCGGCCAGAAACCTGACTGCCAACCTGCACCGTCACGCGCGGCTGCAACGTGCCGGTCGCCGTGACTTGCGACACCACTCGACCGCGCTGCACCTTGGCCGCCTGGTAGGAGACCTCATCGGTCTTGGCGCCGGCGAAGTGCGTGTAGGCAAAGTACGCCCCCGCGGCGACCGCCGCGGTGACGGAAAGACTGAGGATTTTCTTGGTTCTTTTGTTCTTCATTGCGCCACTCCCATGCGGGTTGTGTTTGCTAGGTCGCAGGCAGGGCGCAATTCCTTCCGTGTTTTTTTCGCCGCTATGAATCCGGAGGCTTGGCCTCCGTTTCGGCTATCGGCAGCATCAGGTCCTCTAGGAAAAACGCCGCCAGATCGGCGCGGCCGCCGATCTACGGCTGGCTGGCTAGAGCTAGAGCAACAACAGCAGCGCCGCCGCAACCCCAACAACCACCGACACCGTGAACAGCTTGGCGATGTCGGCGCCGAACCGCCGGCCGCCGGAAAACACCGCGATGCCGCCCTTGACGATGGTGTTGCTGATGACCGCGATGGCCACGGCGAGGCCGGCGACATGCCCGGGGAGCGCACCCTGGCTCACCTGGCCTGCCACGGCGAGGGTGATGGCATCGACGTCGGCCAGGCCCGCGGCGCCGGAGGCGATATAGAGTCCGGCGCTGCCGAGGTAGTCGTGCGCGAGCTTGGACAGCACGAACACCGCGGACAGAATCACCGCCCAGCGCACGGCGGGCCACAGGGCCAGGGGGTTCTGCAGCTCGTCACTCTTGTCGTCACCACCATCGGCCACCTCGCTCGAGGCGCGCCATTTCCACCAGGCGCCCCCGAGCATGGCCAGCGCCATGGCCGCCATCGGAATCAGCAGGACCGTGGCCACGGCGGGACTGATCACCGCGGCGACCACGACCACCCGCGGAAACATCACGAAGTTGGCCAAAAACACCGACAGCTGGCCGGGAATGCGCATGGCGTCGTCGCGACCCATGCGCGCCATGGACACGGTCACCGCCGTGGAGCTGGTCAGACCGCCGAGCAGCCCGGTGATGCCGGCGCCGCGACGTGCGCCGAACATGCGCCGCGACACATAGCCGACGTAGTCGATGCCGGCGAGCAGAATGACGAGCCAGCCGATCTTGTGGGGCGGCAGCGCATCCCACGGATCCACCGGTTCTTTGGGCAACAGGGGCAATAACACCGCCCAGGCGATGAGCAGCTGCAGCGTCGAGGTCAGGTCCACCCGGCGCAGCTTGTCCACCCACGCGTGCAACCACGACTTGGACACCAAAAGCGCGGTCACCGCCAGCCCGGCCGTCACCGTGATCGACCGGTCGATGCGCACCAGCATGCCGAGGCAGAACACGATGACCGCGGCGATCTCGGTGGTCAGCCCCCCGCTCGTGGCAGTGCGGGTCACGTACTGGCCAATGACCAGGCCGGCCACGGCGACCAGCGCCACCGCCGGCAGCCACGACCACTGGTCGCCCAGCACCGCGGCGAGCCAGCCGAGCACGGACAGCAGAGCGAACGTGCGCACGCCCAGCGGTCGATCGCGATCCTCGCCCTCTTCGACATGCTCCAGATCGATGTGGTGCTGGCGCTCGATGCCGACGAGCAAGCCGATGCCCAATGCGTAGGCGCCCTCGACCAGGAGGTTCGAGGTGTCGGCGATTTCCAGCACGTCCTACTCGTATCGCAGCGCCTCAATGGGATCAAGCCGCGACGCTTTTTGCGCCGGGTCGCTGCCAAAGGCGATCCCCACCAGGGCGCTGAACCCGGCAGCGATGACCACAATGTCGGGACGGATCAGCAGCGGCCAGCCAAACCGGCCAGAAACACCATGTCCTGGACCTGGTTGACCTGGGTATCCCAGCGCGCCAGACCGTCGCCATTGTGCCCTTCCTCGCCCTTGAGGCCGAGCCAGGTACACGCGGTGCCGGGTTCTTGATCGAGGCACGGATCGCTCGTACCAGCGCCGTCGGCGCGGGCAGGCAACACAACTGCCACCAACGCCGCTATTGTGAAGCTGCGTTTCATCGAATCTGCCCCGATGGAACCGTATCGCCGAAGTAGGCCAGAACGCCATCGGTCAATGGCGTGACCGAGGTCTGGCCGCCGACGGCCCACACGCCACCGGTTGGATCGATCCACACGCCGTGAAAGTTGCCCTGAATCGCAAAGCCCAGCGTTTCCTCGTGCCAGCCCGTGTCATCTCGCGCATACACGGCTCCGTACAACCCGACCGCGTAGCCCGTGCCATCCGGCCCCAGAACCACACCCGATAGCGAAAACGGCGCTGGATCGGGCGTTACATCCATCCAGCCGCCGGTGCCCTGCTTTTCGACGATGATGCCACTGGCCAGACCACCCACCGCGGCCCAGGTATCGCCGTAGGCGTTGACGGTGAACAACGACGACTGCACCCCCGTGTTGCCGTCGGCGAACCCGTTGCCGTCCCAGTACAGCGAGATGCCGTTGCTGCCGACGAGCCACACGTCGTTGGCGCTGCGGCCATATACCTTCCACACCGCGCCGCGGCTCGCCAGATCGGCCGGCGCGGTCGGCTCGGCGACCCACTCGTCGTTCTGCAGTCGCCACACGAAACCACCCATGGCGTCGGAACCGCCGCCCACGGCCCACATGTCCGTGGGCGAAGTGCCCCACAGCCCGAACACCGTGTTGATCCCGGGCGTGGTCATCAAGGTGAACTGATCGTTTTCGTAGCGCAGGATCACCCCGCCGGAACCACCGATATAGATAGGGCCGCCGGCGAAGCCGAACACCCACCACAGATCGCCGTTGGTCTGACCGGTGTCGAGACGATCCCAGGCAATGCCGTCGTAGTGCAGCACCGTGGGGCCGGTGCCGTCGCCGGCATCGCCGCCCACCGCCCACACATCGCTGGCGCTCGTGCCCCACACCGACAACAGCGCTCCGGGCAGTCCTTCGTGAACCTTGTGCCATGTGGCCCCGTCGTCGTCGCCCGGACAGCCGGCGAGGCAGAGCGCGATGGCGAGCACGGCTGAGCAACTCGTGAGTCGAACCGACATGTGGGCCGAAGCTACCACGCCGCAGCCGAGCGCAGTGGTGACCGACGCCTCACGCTCGCCTCACGTTGGCCTGACCACCAACCGGCGGAACTCCGCCTGCACGATCTGTTTCACATGCGCGACCTGACGACGGAGACCACATCCCACGGCGTGATCGTGTTGCTCGGCTTCTCCTACACCAAGCTCAGCCGCCTGTTCGGCCGCTAGGGTCCATGGGTTCCCATTATTGCCGTAGCTCGCGCCCGCATACACGCCGTGCGGCTGGTAAAGAACGCGTGGCCGCGGTCGAACATGACGTGGTGCTCGTCGCCACCGGTCACCCGGAAACAACCGTAGCCCGACGCTCCGGTCATTCCGGTCCCCGTTTTGGTGCGCTCCTCGGTGGTCATGCTACCGAGCGACAGGTCGAGTCCGTCCAGGGCGAAGCCGTCGGCGATCACGCGCCACGACGTGCGCGCCCCGGCGTGGTGCCGGGCCACGTGATCGTGGTTGCCGTGGATGTAAATGTACGGCGCGCGCTGCACACGCTGCCACAGCGCGGCCGCCCGATGCTGCGCCGCGGCCAGCTGCCGCACGCCGATGGCGTCGCCGAACCACCAGCCGTGCTCGGCCTGGAACAGATCGCCGAGCACGACGATGCGGTCGTGGGCCGCTTCCAGCTGGTCGAGGAACGACAGGAAGGCAGCCTCGTCGTGGCGGAACCCATCGGTGCGATCGCGCGCGCCGATGTGCAGGTCAGAGATCGCGGCGAGCTTCACGCATCATCCGGGCTAGAACGGCAGGTCGTCGTCGGTGAGCGGCGGCGGCTCGTCGCCCACCGGGGCTGGCGGCGGCTCATCGCCGACGGCCTGGCTGTCGCCGACGCGGTCGAGCGTCCACACATCGAGACTGTTGAAGTACTTGACCTCGCCCTGGGGGCTCTCCCACTCGCGGCCACGCAGGTTGAACTGCAGCTCGACTTCGTCGCCGACGGAAAAATCGTCCAGGGTATCGCAGCGATCACCGGTCATCTGGAACAACACGTACTGGGGGTACTTGGGGTTGTCCGAGAGCTCGACGACGAACTCGCGTTTCTGAAAACGCGCGCTGATCTGGCGGGTGTCGTAGATGGTGTGCAATTTGCCGCGGGCTTCGTAACGCATGGCCCGCAGCATAGGCACAAACCGCGATTTTACAAGAGGCCCCACGGGCTATCAGCCCGCGCGTCTCGGTTCCAACCCGCCGAAATCGCGCTGGGGACGGCGGCACGGCGCTCATCGTGTGCGCCCACGATCCCGTCGAGCTGCGGCGGCTGCGTCGAGCCCGCGCTACGGCGCCGCCGACCAGGTCGCCGCGAAGGTGGTGTAGCCGGCCGGGTCCGACAGGTCGGGCAGGGTAGCGGTCGAGCGCGGGCTGGAGCCTGCTGGCGCTGGCGCTCACGCTGGCCGCGCTGTGGGTGGTCCTCGGTCTGGGGCTCGACCGGCTGTAGCGATTACTCCAGCAGCAACGCGACGACGACGACGACGGCGGCGATGACCGCGACGGCGACCAGGCCGATGACAACCATGTTGGGACCGCCCTGCTCCGCCTTTGACTCCGATGGGGGCGCCGGCGTGGGCGCCGATTGGGGCGCGGGCGTGGGCGCCGATTGGGGCGCGGGCGCGGGCTGGGACGCGGGCGCCGGCGTCTTGTGACGCTGGGCCATGCGCGCCTCCAGCTCGGCGACGTGGTGTTGGCCCATGAGGGCCGTGCGCTTGCGGCTGTCGGCCGGCTCGACTGTCGCCGGCGACGCTTCCGCGGGTGCTTGCTCGCCGACTCCAGGCAGCGCCTCGCCCATGCGCGCGGTCTTTTTGCGCCCGGGCGCCGGCGTCGGCTGCTGCTTCGGGTTCTTGGCCAATATCTCCGGCAGGGGCTCGCCGTACAGGGCGGTGCGCTTGCGTGCGTCGGGCTTGGCTGCCGGCACGGGAGTCGGCACCAGCGCGGGAGTCGGCACCGGCGCGGGAGTCGGCACCGGCGTGACACCGGGCGCCGGCACCGGCGTGACACCGGGCGCCGGCGGATCTTTCAGGGTCGGATCGGCCGGGGCGGCCACGGGCGCCGACGGCGAATCGACAATGGGTACCGGCGTCGCCGGGCGACCGCGCAGCGCGAGCACCAACTCGTCGCACGACTGGTAGCGGTCCTTCGGTTCTTTGGCCAGCAAGCGCAAGGTAACACGCTCGACGGCCTCCGGGATGGTCGGCTCCAGCTCGCGCGGGTTCGGCGGTGGCGCCTGCATGTGCTCGATCATGATGCGCGCAAACTCGACGCTGGTGAACGGTGGCCGACCACACAAACAGTGAAACAGCAGACACCCCAGCGCGTACAGGTCAGCACGATGATCTACCTCGGTGGAGCCGACGCACTGCTCCGGCGCCATGTACGGCGGCGTTCCGAGCACCGCACCGGCACGCGTGGGATCGAGATCGCCACGAAGGTCCTGGTTCAGCTTGGCGATGCCGAAGTCGAGCAGCTTGGCGCGGATGCCGTGCGCCAGCAGCGGATCCGGGAGCAAAAAGATGTTGTCGGGCTTGAGGTCGCGGTGAATGATACCGGTGGCGTGCGCCGCGCCGAGCGCCGCGGCCACTTGCGTGATGACGTCCACGGCGGCCTCGTGGCCCATCTTCTTGTCGCGGTGCAGCCGATGCGACAGCGGCTCGCCCTGCAACAGCTCCATGACGATGTAGGCGCTGCCGTCGGTGTGGTGGCCGAAGTCGTAAATCTCGACGATGCCCGGGTGCTTGATCGCCGTCGTGGCCTTCGCCTCGTTGAAGAAGCGCTGCACCACCTCCCGGTTGTTCGAGAAGTCGGGCAGCAGGATTTTGATCGCAGCGCCGCGACCGAGCACGGTGTGCTCGCCCCGGAACACCGCACCCATGCCCCCCTCCCCCAACTTGGCGGTCAGCTTGTAGGAGCCAATGGTCTGGCCGATCATGCGCCTGCATCATACTAGATGATGCCGACGAGTGCTCGATCCCGGGCACTTCAGGGGCGCGACCCCGCGAACCACCCGTGTGCGCGTGCAAAAATTCGCCGGCGGCGAGGTCGGCGCTAACACACGGCGGCGATCTCGAGGCTGCGCGCGCGCCGGCCGGTGCGCACATCGACCTCGTCACCGCACTGCTTGCCCCACAGCGCCCGCGCGAGCGGAGCCTCGCTGGTGATCACCCGAACCGGTCGCCCGCTGACGTCGAGCTTGATCCCGCCCCCGGCCGGCGCGACGAAGTAACACTCTTCGTTGTCGTCGTCGTCGACCACCAGCACCAGGGCCCCCAGACCGATGGCGTCGTCGGCCGTGTAGGAGCGCACAGAAAACGTCGCCAGTCGAGTGACTGCATTGCGCAGATCGCTCACGCGCTGGGCCAGGCCGCGTGCCAGATAGCTCGTCTCGGTGGAGCGCATGTCTTTGTTGCCCTCGGCGCGCGCCTCCTCGTGGATCGCCCCTTCGACCGTCGTCTTTTGCGACAGCGTGATCGCCTCGAGATCGGCGAGCAGCTTGGTGCACAATGCGACGAGCACGGCGCGTTTCATCTCAGTCGTGATCGGTTCCACCGCGACTGGTAGCTTACACCGTCGGCGACGCACGCTGGCCCGCGAACAGGGCCAGGGACAACAGCCCGGCATAGGCCAACGCGGCCGCCACGAGCAACAACAGCGAGCTGTGTGTGGTGCGCGACGCGCCCGGGGTCGGCACCCGCCAGCTCACCTCGCGCGCGAGCCAGCCCTTGATCGGTCCCAGGCCGATCCGGTCGCCCGGGTACACGCGCATGGGGACACGCTTGCGAAACAACGTGCGATTGAGTGTCGACCGCGGACTGGTGGGTGCGTCGAACGCGATGTCAGCCACCTCCGCGCCGGCGGACGACCACACGTGCACGCGCAACGGGCCGCGGTAGACATCGCGGGACGGCAACAACCCCGTGGGGCCGGCGGCACCGCGCTCACCGCGCGCGATGAACACGGTCAGCACGATGCCGTGCAGCGAGCGGCGCGAGTCGGGATCGAGCTTGACGCCGCTGACATCTTGGAGCGAAAGCGCCACGGTCACGCCGTGGTAGGTCCGTTCACCGTTGAGCACCAGGGTCGGCTTGGTCGGCGCGCGGCGCGGCGCGGCCTCGGCGGTGCGCGCTGCCAGCGGCATCACCAGCAGCACGGCGGCGATCACCGGCAAGTGCGTGCGTCCGGGGCGGCGCACGCTCACCCGCATATTGTCCTGCGGGCACGCCGCAAAACAGCGCGCGCACACATCGCAGTCCGGTCCGGGATCTCCCGACGACGGCTTCAGGCCAAGCCAGCAGGTGCGGTCGCACAGGGTGCAGTGGGCGCCGCATTTGGCGGCGTCGCTCAGGGTGACCCGCACCGAGCGGGCGTTGCCACACGCCGACAACGCGGCGCCGGTGGGACACAGCGTGGCGCAATACAGGGTGGGGCCGAACGCGATGCCGGCGATGACGAGGCCGCCCAGTGCGCCGAGCGCCGCCCCACCGCCGCCGAGCAACCACAGCGAATACACCGACTGCTGGACCAACAGGTGGGGCAACGCGTAAATCAACACCAGCTGAACACCGACCGCGCTGATCAGCAATGTGGCGGCCAGAATCAGCCAGCGCAGCGGCCGGCGTTGGGGAATTGCATAGCGCGGCGGCCGCAACGGCAATCGCTGGAGCAGCGACTGCACGGCGCGGGACAGCGAGCCGAACGGGCACAGCCAACCGCAAAACCACCGCCCCGCCAACAGCGCCACGCCCAGAGGCAACAACAACGCCAGCGCAAACGTCCACGACCACCCGCCCCGCGTCGCGGCCGACAAACCGACCACCGGATCGACCGCCGGAATCGAAAACGCGCGCAGCGCCGTACCGCCGCCGGTCAGCTCGAGTGCCTTGTACGCCTGCTCTGGCCGCTCGCCCAGGGGCAGCTGGGAGCGCAGCCGCGCGGGCAGATCGAAGCCGGGGTTGTCCCAGCGCGCCATCTCGGAGCGATCCATCCGCTGCCAGCCGCCCAACAGCGGCGCGCTCACGATCACCGCCAGCGCCAGCAGCTGGGTCGCGCGCCGCGCCCACCGCCACTTCAACCCGGGCCGCAGCTCGGCGGGCATCACACCGTCTCCGTGCGCACGTCAATCGCCGTGGGCGTCTGCGGGCAAAGCTCGACGCAGCGCCCGCAGCCGACGCAACCGTCGGCGAGCACGACCGGCTTGCCCGCCGGGATCAACTTGATCGCCTTGCCCGGCAGTGGACAGACGTCGTAGCAATAACCACACACCCGACCCAGGTACGACAGGCAGCGATCCGGGTTGACCACCGCCACGCCCATGTGGATGCGCTCGGCGATGACGTCCAGCTCCGCCGGCGTGTGGCTGAGGGCGCCGGTGGGACAGATCTGGGTGCAGCGCATACACAGGGTGCACAAACGCCGGCGGACGTCGAGATACGGGGTGAGCGCGCCCCACGCGGGCTCGTCGGCACCGAAGAAGCGAATGCAGCCGTTCTCGCACACGGTGCCGCACAACCCGCAAGATATGCACGCGCCGCGAAACCGCGCGTCGTCTTTGCCGGCGGTGGGTGGTCGGACGGGCGGCCGGTCGGTCTCCCCGGACCAGCTGCTGGGCCGCAGCCGGCTCCAGAACAGCAGCAGGCCGCCGCCGAGCAAAGCTCCCCCCTGGACCAGGAAACGCCGCCGCGCCCGGGCGGGCACCGGGCGATCCGCGCGCCGCGCCCGCCGGCCCCACCAACGCCGCAGATCCCGCCAGGTGGATGACATGACGGTCGAGAGCTTCAAGACGTGTGCCATACTCTGGCCATGAGAAAGTGGCTGAGTGTTTCTCTGATGGTGGGGGCGGTTCTCGCCGGCGGTTGTGGCAGCGACAAAGACAAGGACGACGACGCATCGAAGCAGGCAAAGAACAACGCCATTGATGCGGGCAAGGCGGGCACAGACAGCAAGACGGCGGCGTCGTCCAACGCCGCCGTGGTCAAGATGACCAACTACGCCGAGATTCTGTGCGCGTGCAAAAACGCGGCCTGTGCCAGGGGCGTTCACGACACGTACTCGACGTGGATCACCGGCTTCTCCGCGGCGGACAGCAAGATGACCAAGGCCGACTTCGACGTGTGGACGGCGCAGCAAAAGAACCTGCTCGCGTGCTGGAACAAACACAAAGACGCCACACCGGCCGCGCCGGACCTGAAAAAGCCGGCAGACGTGGTCAAGTTGATGACCGGCTTCACCGACACCATGTGCGCGTGCAAGGACGCCAAGTGCGCCAGCAAGGTCGACAAGCAGGCGCAAGCTGCCGCCATGGGGATCGACCGAAAGGTGCTCACCGAAGCCAGGAAGGACATCGAGCCCCTCTACAAGCGCTACAAAGGCTGCAAGGAAAACGCCGAGAGCGCGGACGGCAGCGACGGTGGCGACGACATCGAGAACATGACGGCGTTCGCCGACGACATGTGCAAATGCACCGACAGCACCTGCGCCGGCAAGGTCCACAAGAGCATGATGGAGTGGGTGAAAAAGTTCTTCAAAGGCGGCAAAAAGAAGGGCACCAAGAGGAACGTCGGAAAGTGGATGAAGGCGCAGAAGAAGTTCAACAGGTGCTACATCCGCGCGATGAAGGCCTCCCTTCGAGACAAACCGCCGGCCACCGACGACATCACCCGCGGCATCGCCCGGTACGCCCAACAAGTGTGCGCGTGCAAAACATCGCTGTGCGCGACCAAGGCCATGACCGACCACAGCAAGTGGGTGCGCGAGCACAGAACCGATCTGTACACCGGCGCCAACTGGCAGCGGTACCGGCAACTGCTGCTCGAGGCCAGCGGGCGGGCGCTCCGCTGCGCCAAGAAGCTGCGCTAGAGATTGATGGAGGCGCGCTCGCTGCCGGGCACGGTCTGTCCGGCGTGCGCCTCGGCCGCGAAATTCCACGCCGCCAAAAACAATTCTCGGGACCACATGATGGCGAGATCTTACCGTAGGATCCGAACCATGCTCAGTATTCGCCACGCCGGCCTCGCCGTGCTCCTCGCCGCGACCACGCTCTGTTGCAGCTGCAAAGGCGACGGCAGCGCCGTCAAGAACAAAGACAAATCCGGCCAGACCGCGGGGCCGCACAAGATGGACTTCACCGCCGCGGCGTTCTACACCGACTGGACCACGACCAAACGCGCCGCGCTGATGAAGAAGTACGGCGACGAGCCCGTGACCATCACAGGAACCGTGTTCCACGTGGTCCAGGGCGGCGAGTACGGCGAATACACCATGTTCATCGACGCTGGAAAACACAAGCTCATGGCCAAGTTCAGCGACAAAGGCAAGGCGGCCAACGCGAAAAAGATCGGCAAAGGCTCGCAGGTGAAAGTGATATGCAAACCCGCGAGCATGATCGGCCACAACATCAGCCTGCACAGCTGCACGCTGCAATAGCGCTACTCGACCGCGAGCGCCGGTGGCATACTCCAGGTGAGATGAAAAAACTCGGTCTAGCCGCAGTCCTCGCCTCACTGGCATTCGTGGCCGTGCCCGCTCGCGCCCAAGCGCAGAGCGCAAACCCATCGGCTGCCCAGACGATTCGTTACATCAAGGGCAAGCTGCCCCACCTCAACGTCCACTACGCCAGCGAAGACGAGGCCGGGCTGCCCAGGGTCGGACGGCGCGTCAACATCACGTCGATCGACGTGTCCCGCAGCGGCCGGTTGGTGCTCGTGGTGGAAACCAGCAGCGCGCCGAACTACACGCCGTCGGATCGCTACCGCGTGGTGATGTGCCTGTCGGACATCAGCGCCGTGCGCGCCGGCGACAACGAGCCGGCGCAGCGCTCGCTGCCGTTCGAGTTCTGGCTGCACTGCAAAAAGCGCGGCGCGCGGCGCGCGCGCTGTGTCGAGTCCCACGACCTGGAAGACAAGAGCAGCGACCGGGTCCGCCTGTTCACCGGCTATCGGGTGCGCGTGTCGAACAAAGACGAGCGCCAGGGGCCGAAGCTTCTGCGGGCGTTCGCCCACCTGCGCAAGCTGTACGCC
>Ga0114931_10003548_pt1 | contig 19714 bp, 18 predicted proteins | sample 2SBtaG_FD_89579 | JGI IMG/M metagenome (GOLD analysis project Ga0114931, IMG submission 89579) | Deep subsurface microbial communities from Kolumbo volcano to uncover new lineages of life (NeLLi) - 2SBTROV14_V59a metaG | ecosystem: Environmental > Aquatic > Marine > Volcanic | place: Kolumbo...
CACGCGCGGCTGCGCCGCGCAACGCGGGACTAGCAGCGTTTGTTGGGGGCGCAGCAGCGCCCCCTCGGCTTCGCCGAGCCTCCCCCTCGACCGCTCCGCGCTCGTCTAGCCCCTCGATTCAAGAGAATCGAGGCGCTAGCCTCCGTCCCCATGAAAGCGATCGTGATCGACCACTGGGTCGAGAAGCCGGGCGAGCTCGTCGTGGGCGAGGCGCCGGAGCCGGAAGTGGGCGCCGGGATGGTCGGCATCGCCGTGAAGGCGGCGGGCTGCAACTTCGCCGACATCCTGATGGTGCAGGGGAAGTACCAGATGAAGCCGCCGTTTCCGTTTACGCCGGGGGCGGAGGTCGCCGGCGTGGTGGAGTCGGTGGGCGACGGCGTCGACGCCGTGAAGCCCGGCGACCGCGTGCTGGCGACGCTGCTCTACGGTGGCTTTGCCGAGAAGGCGAGCGCGCCGCTGCAGACCGTGCACCGCATCCCCGAGCAGATGAGCTTCGAGGAGGCGGGGGTATTCCCGGTGGTGTACCCGACGGCGCACGCAGCTCTGGTGCATCGAGCGCGGCTTCGTGAGGGCGAGACGGTGTTGGTCACGGCGGCGGCTGGCGGCGTCGGGCTCGCCACGGTGCAAGTGGCGAAGGCGCTGGGCGCGCGCGTTATCGCGCTGGCCGGCGGCGACGCGAAGCTCGAGGTCGTGAGCAAGGCCGGCGCCGACGTCGCGATCGACTACAAGAAGGAAGACTGGGTCGACCGCGTCAAGCAGGAGACGAGCGGCCGGGGCGCGGACGTCATCATCGAGAACGTGGGCGGCGAGGTGTTCAACGGTTGCACGCGCTGTGTCGCCTGGGACGGGCGGCTCGTGGTCGTTGGTTTCGCGGGCGGCAAGATCCCGGAGATCAAGGCGAACCGCATCCTGCTCAAGCACATCGCCGTGATCGGTCTGTTCTTCGGCATGATGGTGCAGCACGCGCCGGAGCAGGTCGCCGAGACCTACCGCGCGCTGTTCGAGCTGGTGGAGGCCGGCAAGATCAAGCCGCTGGTGTGGAAGAGCTATCCGCTGGACAAGACGGGCGAGGCGCTCAAGGCGCTCGGCAGCCGCAGGAGCTGGGGCAAGATCGCCATCGTGCCCTAGCTCCGCGCCGCGGTCGCGTCGTCCGGGGCGGTCGGTGTCGCGCAGGCGCGGCACAGGATGGCGCCGGAACCAGCACGGTCCCATGCGGCTTCCCTCAGGCTGTCGGGGAGGGAGGCGGTCTCAGCGGTCAGTGACCGGCAGATGCGCGGCGCCGATGACGCCGGCGTGCTCGCCCACCTCGCTGACGAGCAGCGGCACCGTCGCGAGCGGCGGGGCGAAGACCCGTGCTGCGAGCTCCGAGCGCAGGCTCGGCTCGATCAGATCGAAGGACGCGGAGATCCCGCCGGAGAAGACCAGTGCATCCAGGTCGAGCACATTCTGGATCAGCGACAGGCCTCGGCCGAGCGCGAGCCCCATGTCGCCGAATACGTCCCGGGCTGCGGCCTCTCCGCCGTGCGCGGCGTCGGCGATGGGGTGGATGCTGTCCGCGCTGTGGCCGAGCTCGGCGTAGCGCCGGAGCAGCCCCTGTGTGCCGGCGTACGCCTCCATGCAGCCGTGCTTGCCGCAACCGCACGGCCATGCGCCGTCGGAGGTGTCGATGCGCAGGTGCCCGATCTCGCCGGCAAAGCCGTGCGCGCCCCGGCGGAGCCTGCCGGCAATCGCGAGGCCGCCGCCGATGCCGGTGCCGAGCGTGACGAGCAGGAAGCTCGGGTGTTTCTTGCCGTGGCCGAAGAGCAGCTCGCCGAGCGCGGCGGTGGTGGCGTCGTTCTCGACGACGACGGGGCAGTCCAGGCGCTTGGACAACTCGTCGGCGATGCGCACGCCTTCAAAGCCCGGTACGTTCGGCAGCCGCCAGCAGCGCCCGTCCGGATCGACCTCGCCCGGGATGGCCAGTCCGACGCTGCTGGGCTTGTCTTCCAGCGAGCGGACGACCTCGGCAATCGCGTCGAACATCGGGTCCGGCGGCGCGCCCGCGTTGGTGTCGATGAGCGTGGAGCGGACGAGCGTGCCGTCCTCTCCCACGATGCCCGCCTTGATGTGGGTCCCGCCGAAGTCGACGCCGATCATGAGGGACGCAACATAGTCAGGTGCGGCCGATCCGGGAAGCCGAATCCGTCTTTCAGGCGCTTTCGAGCGCCATCGACGCGACTGGCTCGACCACGATGCGGAGCTTCACGCCCAGCGCGCGGGCGAGCAGCTTGGACTTGCGGCGTGCGCCCCACACCTCGAGCTCGCTGTCGCCCGTCGTCTGCACGCGGATCGTCAGCAGATCGCCCTCCCGATCCACCTGCACTCCCCGCACCAGCTGATGGTGGCTGCGGTCCAGGCCGTCGGCGACGCGCAGGATCCCGGCCAGAATCCGGACGGCCCGGCGCTTGCGTCGGGGCAGGACCGTATAGTCGGCGTCGCGCCGCTTGGGCCGCGACTTCCTGTGATAGCGCGCCAGAAGCGCGAGGACCTCGCGCTCCTGCTCGCTGAAGCCGCGCAGCTCGCCGTTCCTGATGATGTACGCGGCGTGCTGCTCGTGGCGTTCGTAGCCGATGTGCTGGCCGACGTCGTGGAGGATGGCCGCGTATTCGAGCAGGGCGCGGTCGGAGTTGCCGAGGCGGTGGACGTGCTTCGTCTGGTCGAACAGCTCCAGCGACAGCCGCGCGACGCGCTCGGGGTGGGGCCCCGTCTGGCCCGCGCGGCGGGCCAAGTCCAGCACACTGTGGCGGCGGATATCGCTCACCACCTCGTAGGAACGGATATCTTCCGCGGCGCGCTCGAGGTAGTCGAGCACGACGCCTTCGCGCAGCGACGAGTCACAGAGCGTGATGCGGTCGACGCCAGCGAGATCGAGCAGGTTGCACAAGAGCACGCCACCGACGTGGATCGTGTCGGCGCGGCGCGTGTCCACGCCGGCGAAGTTCGCCCGTTCGCTCGCGGGGATCGCGATCAGCTGCTCCGTCAGAGCCTGCAGGTCGCAAAGCTCGATCACATGTCCAGTGGGCGTGGTCCACGCCTCGCCGCCCTTGGCGCGATGCACGGCCTGGCCCAGCGCCAGGATGGTGCCGGAAGTGCCGACCACCAGATCGAAGCCCTTGTTGCGCGCCTTTTCGATCGTGCGTGCGGCGACGTCGCGGATGCGCGACTCGAGCGCCTTCTTCTGGCGCTTGGACAGCGGCGCGCCGCCGCCAAACCCGGCGCGCAGGCGCTGTACGCCCAGCTTGAGGCTACGGCCGCTCGACAGCCCGCGTGCGTTGCCGAGGATGGTCTCGACGCTGCCGCCCCCCACGTCGAAGACCAGAGCGGTCTGGCTCGACAGATCGATGGCGTTGCGGACGGCGAGGTAGATGTAGTGGGCTTCCTCGGTGCCGGAGATGACCTGCGGCAGGATGCCGGTCTGCTCCGCGACCGCGTACAGGAACTCCCCGCCGTTTTCCGCCTCGCGCACGGCCGAGGTCGCGACGGCCCGCACGTCGTCGACGCCGTGGCGCTGTGCCAGCTTGTGGAACTTGGAGATGGCCTCGAGCCCTGCCGAGAACGCTTGTTCCGTCAGGCGCCCGTGCTCGAACACGCTGCGTCCGAGGAACACCATCTCCTTCTCGCGGTCGATGACCTCGAAGGAGTGCTCGCTGTGCGTGCCCACGATGATCATGTGCACGGAGTTCGAGCCGATATCGATTGCTGCCAGCTTCAAGAAGCTTCTCCGGGCAGCCGGTGCTGGGAAGTGGAGGACTGTTGACGGCGCCTGCATGTTGCGGCCGCAGAGAGGGTGCGGCCGCCGTGTGACACACCGGTGACAGGAGGGCGACTACCACGAAACTGGCGGATTTTCGAGCGGCGGCGCCGTGGCTCGGCGCGGGCGGCCTTTTCAGCCGCGCCGCCGCATCGCGCCGAGCGGCGCGCCGTCGAATTCGACCACGGAGAGCTCCGCCACCTGGCGTTCGTCCTCGGTGCGCGTCCGGCAGTAGCGCTAGAGCCCCAGGCTCTTGGCGATGATCTCGTTCATCACTTCGCTGGTGCCCCCGCCGATCGGCAGCAGGCGCGCGTCCCGGGCCAGTCGTTCTACGCGCGTCTCACGCATGTAACCCATCCCGCCGAAGATCTGCACAGCCTCGTAGCAGACCTCTTGCGCCACCCGGGCAGAGAAGTTCTTCGCCATGCTGACCTCGCCCACCAGGTATTCGCCTGCCGCGACGCGGCGCGCCACGTCGTAGTTGAACGCCCGGGCCGCGGTGACCTGGGTCGCCATACCGGCCAGCTTGTGGCGCGTCACATGGAAGCCGACGAGGGGGCGGCCGAAGGCCTCGCGCTCCTTTGCGTAGGCGATGGCGTCGTCGAGGGCCACCTGCGCCGTGGCGTGACCGTAGACCGCGAGTGCGAGCCGTTCGTTCTGGAAGTTCCGCATCAGGGCCACGAAGCCGGAGCCCTCTTCACCGAGCCGATTTCCCACCGGTACGCGCACCTCGTCGAAGGCGAGCTCCGCCGTGTCGCTCGCCCACCAGCCCGTCTTCTTCAGCGCGCGCGAGACCGAAAAGCCTGGCATGTCGCGTTCGACAACGAAGAAGGTGAGACCGCCGTGCGGGTCGTCTCCGGTGCGCGCCAGCACGGTCACGAGATCGGCGCGCACGCCGCTGGTGATGAAGAGCTTGGAGCCGCTCAGCAGGTAGTGATCGTCGTCGCGGACGGCGCGCGTGCGGATGCCCGCCACGTCGCTGCCGGTGACGGGCTCGGTGATGGCCAGCGCGGCAATCTTCTCGCCCGCGAGCACGGGCGGCACGAAGCGCCGCTTCTGCTCCTCGCTCCCCAGGATGAACACCGGCGGTAGCGCGATGCCGAGCGAGCCGAGCCCGACCATGACGCCCGTGGAGCCGCCGGTGAGCAGCGCCTCGATGGTGATCACGCTGTGCAGCACGTCGCCGCCGCCGCCGCCGTATTCCTCCGGAAAGCTCACGCCGAGGATCCCGGCTTCGGCCGCTTCGCGGTAGAGCTCGCGCGGGAAGCTCTGCGCCTCTTCCCACTCGATCGCGTGTGGCTCGATGCGCTCCTTGGCGAAACGCAGGCACGCCTTCCGGTAGAGCTCATGCGATTCGTCGAACAACGTGTCGGACATGGGACCTCTTTCCTAGCCCAGACGTTCCAGCCGCCGGCAAGCCTCGTCCAGTGCTACGTCGGTTTTCGCGAAGCAGAATCGCGCCAGGGTCTTGCCCTTGCCTTCGGGGTAGAAGGCCTCGCCGGGCACCGCGGCGACGCCGGTGGTCTCCAGCAGGTGCATGGCGCGCTGCTTGCTGTTTTCGCCGGGCAGCTTCGAGGTGTCGGCGAGCACGTAGTAGGCGCCTTCGGGCGTGTACGGCGTCAGTCCCGCGCGATCTAGTGCGCCGCAGATTCGATCGCGTTTGAGCGTGTACTCGGCCAGCAGCGCCTCGTAGAAGACGGGTCCGAGCACTTCCAGGCCCCTCGCGACCCCGAGCTGCAGCGGCGCGGGCGCGCACACGTACACGAGATCGTTGATGGTACCGAGCATGCGAGCCAGCCGCGGCGTGCTCGCGGAGAAGCCGATGCGCCAGCCCGTGATCGAGAACGTTTTGCTCAGCCCGCTGATGGTGATGGTGCGCTCGGCCATGCCCGGCAGCGCCGCGGGACTGGTGTGGACGTGGCCGTCGTACAGGAAGTGCTCGTAGATCTCGTCGGTGATCACGAACAGGTCACGCTCTACCGCGAGATCGGCGATGACCTCCAGCTCGTCGCGGCTGAACACCTTGCCGGAAGGGTTGGCGGGTGTGTTGACGACGATGGCGCGGGTCCGCGCGCCCACCAGAGCGTCGAGGGCCTCGCGCGTGAACTTCCAGCTCGGTGGGTCGAGCGTCACGAACCGCGGCTCCACCGAGAGCGCGCGCAGCGTGTCGACGTGGTAGCCATAGTAGGGCGCAAACAGGATGGCCTCGTCGCCGGGGTCGAACAGGCCCAGGCACGCGCCGTAGAATGCGCCCGTCGCGCCGCTCGTCACGACGATGCTCTGCTCCGGGTCGTACTCCAGCCCGTTGTAGCGCTCGAGCTTCGCGGCCAAGGCCGTCCGGAGCTCGGCGAGCCCGTCGTAGCGCGTGTACGTGTTCACGCCTTCGTCGATGGCGGCCTGCGCGGCGCGGCGCACCTCGGGCGGGACGGGCGTGTCGCACACACCCTGCGAGAGGTTCACTCCGCCGACGCGCGTGCACTCCAGCGTCATCCTGCGGATATCGGACTGCTCGAGGAAGCGCATACGGCTTCCGGGCTCGGGCGACATGGAGCGGATCTACGCGACGAAAGCGCGTTTGGCTAGGCGAGCGCCCGGAGCAGCAGCGGGTTCACGACGTCGGGGCGTTCCTGGTGCACGAAATGCCCAGCAGCGGACACGCGGTGGACCGTCAGGTCCGGCGCGAAGCGCTCGCTGCCGTCGATGAGCTCGGTGCCGAGACAGCTGTCTTCCTCCCCCCAGATCACGGTGACGGGCAGCTTGATCGGGCCGTAGCCGTCCGCGACGCGGTCCGTCAGCATCGGTACGAACGAGCTCCGGAACATCGTGCGGTAGTAGGCGAGGGGGCCGCGCAGCCCGTCTGGTCCAAGCAGCGCGTGGGTCTCGCCCAGGACCATCTCGCGCGGGACCGCGTCGTTGCCGGGTGAGCCGGCACGGAACATGCGTGAGAGATTCCGGCCGCCGTTCGCCGATAGCCAGAGCTCCGGCACACGAGGCAGCTGGAATAAGCACATGTACCAGCTGCGTCGCCGCTGCCGCGGGTTGTGGCGCATGGCTTGTGCCATCAGGGCCGGATGCGGGCAGTCCAGGACGACCAACCTGTTGAACCGCTCGGGATGGCGGCTGGCGGCGTGCCATGCGATCGCTCCGCCCCAGTAGTGTCCGACGAGCGCCACCGGTCCCTCGCCCAGCGCCTCGACCAGCTGTGCGACGTCGTCCGACAGGGTGTCGAGATCGTAGCCGTCTCGCGGGGAGTCGCTCCGGCCGTAGCCGCGAAGGTCGGGCGTCACGGCGCGGTAGCCCGCCTCGACCAGTGCAGGCACCGTCAGGTCCCACGAGCGGTGCGTCTCCGGAAAGCCGTGCAGGAGCAGCACGGGCGGTCCGTCGCCCCGCACCGTCGAAACTATCCGGATGCCGTTGACCGTGTCCGTACGCTCCTTCCGCTTCATCGCCCGCCAGTATAGCAGCACGCCAGCGGGCCGTTTTCCGACGGGAAACCGGCGCAACCGGAGCGGCTGCCGTGCTAATATGGCGACAGGAACCAGCCTTTTCCGGATGCGGAGTTTTCGATGTTTGTTCGAAGAGCGAATGTGGTGTGTCTGACCTGTCTGATGGGGGCAGCGATTGGCGCGGGGTGCTCGGGTGCGAAGAAGCATCCTCCCCGCCTCGGTGCGACCGATGGCGGCGGAGGCATCGGAGGCACTGGCGGTGCGGCCGGCGCTTCGGGTGCCGGCGGCGCGTCGGGCGCTGGCGGCACTGCTGGAACCGGTGGTGCGGCTGGGACCGGCGGCACGGCCGGAAGCGGTGGCAGCGCCGGAAGCGGTGGCAGCGCCGGAAGCGGTGGCAGCGCCGGAAGCGGTGGCGCGTCGGGGGCCGGCGGAACCGGCGGGGTTCAGGACGCCGGGACCGACTAGCCGCGCCGCCCCGCGCACGGTGGTCAACCGGTCCGTTCCTGGGGTACGTTTTTCCGGTGCAGCGGATGTCCCCTCGCTTGTTGACCGTTGCCTCGGTCGCTCTGGCGCTCTCGCTCGCCGGCTGCAGCTCCAGCGAGCAGAGCCCCGGCTTCACATCTTCTGGCGACGCGTCCGCGGACGCGGGGCCGGTCGCGACCGACGCCGGGATCGTCTGGCCGGACGCCGACCCCCATCCGGACGCAGCTCCCGGTCCGCACCCGGGTTTCGAGGGGGGCGCGCCGGAAGGCGGCGCGTTCACCTGCAGCGGCAAGGCAGGCAAGTCGGGCGAGCGCACCATCAGCCTGCAGTCCGGCGGGCTTCTGCGGACCAGCATCGTGCACGTGCCCGATTCGTACGATGCTACGCACGCGACGATGCTGGTGCTGAACTTCCACGGCTTCAGCTCGGCAGGCTGGCAGGAAGCGCTTCTCAGCCGGATGAGCGGCGCGGCTGACCAGCGCGGCTTCATCGTTGCCTATCCGGAAGGGGTGGCCACGAGCTGGAACGCGGGCGACTGCTGCGGTACGGCCTGGACCGACAGCGTGGACGACATCGCGTTCACCAAGGCGCTGCTCGACAAGCTGGAGAGCGACTACTGCATCGATCCCAAGCGCGTCTACGCGACGGGGATGAGCAACGGCGGGTTCTTCTCGCACCGGGTCGGCTGCGAGCTGGCCGATCGCTTTGCGGCGATTGCGCCCGTGGCGGGCGTCCTGGGGCTGCCGGCGAGCCAGTGCAAGCCGTCACGTCCGCTGCCGATCATCGATTTTCACGGAACCAGCGATCCGCTCGTTCCCTACGACGGGGGCACACCCATCCTGCCGACGCTAGGTGCCGGTCTCGTCTTCACTTCCGTGGCCGACACGATGAGGTTCTGGCAGCTCAACAACGGCTGCAGCGGCGATACGAAGACGATCTACCAGCACGGTGACGCGACGTGCGTGGAGTGGCCGGATTGCCAGGCCCGGGCCACGACGGTGCTTTGCACGATCGATGCTGGCGGTCACACCTGGCCCGGCGGGCTGCCGGTGCCTCCGCTCGGCAAGACCAGCAGCGATCTCGACGCCACCAGCACGATGCTCGACTTCTTCCAGGCTCACCCGCTGCCGTAGCGGCCCGGCTACAGGCGGTGTGCGTTCCTGCGTGGCGTGGCGACGCGCCGCGTGGAGGGAGCGAGCTGCCACGCGGGGACCGCGCGACGGGGCGCGCGCTCGGTGCCGAGGCGGAGCGCCTGTGCCACGCGTTTCGAGAGCGGCTCCAGCGACCTCTGGTGGAAGCAATGCAGCGCGCCGGAGCGTCGGGCCGCGTAGGCGGCTCCTCCGTGCGCTCCGAGCTGGTGGCTCCACACGCGTGTCATCAGGATCACGCGACCGTGCGCGTCCAGCAGATCCGAACGCGACAGCTCGACCTCCTGGTGGGTCGCGTCGTTCGCCGTGCCCCCGAGCACAGCCAGGCTGCCGTCGGGCCGGATACGGTAGTCGACGCGGGCGCCCTCCACGTCGCCCGGGCCGTACAGGACGCTCCTCGCGCCGGGTAGGGCGAACAGGAAATGCGAGTAGAAAGCGTCGGTGAGCAGGGCAGGGACCCCGGTGTAGGTCAGCGCGTTGTTGCCCCACGGACGCTCGGTGGACCAGTACACGAAGTAGCCGACGCGCAGGCGATCGCCGTCACGCCGGTAGCGGTACAGCACGCTCGAGCCGAGGTGCCCTGCCGACCACACTTTCGAGACCACGCACACGGGCTGGGCCTCGATGCGCGCGTGCATGGCGGCCACTGGATCGTGCCCCGGCGGCCGGGCTGCCCTGACCGTGCGCGGGCCTGGCCAGCGTGCGGCACAACCCCAGCCGCAAACGGAGAGCAGCACGGCTAGCGCGATGACCCCCCGTTTGGGCAACGTCGACAGAGCACCCCAGGATAACAGAGTGGGGCGCTCTTCGCCGCCGGCAATCGACGCGCGCGACCGCGCCGCGATGCGTCAGCTCTTCGTCAGGACGACTGAAGGAACGACAGCTTGTCGCGGTAGCGATCCTGCATCGCGTTGTAATCGTCCTGCGTCAGCCCGAGGGCCGTTGCGGTGTTCCGCAGCAGTGTGACCTCGTCGAACGAGATGCTTCCGTCGGCAGCGGCGAGACCGACCAGCACGTCGAGCACCTCCAGCCGGAGGTCGCGATTGGCCAGGGCGCGCAGGTCACGCGTGTAGTGCGGAGTCTGCGTCGTCGAGATCTCGACGACGTTTTCGCGAAGGGCGCCCAGGATCGCAGCCACACCGTCGGCTTCGAGCCCGTTGACGCGACCCAGCTCGGCACGCAGCCGCCGTTCTTCCTTGTCCGACCACTCCCTGTCGGCGTAGGCCACCGTCGCCAGTAGTCCGGCCATGGCGGTCACGATCCGCACCGAGTCGTCGTCCGCACCGTGGAGGTGGGTGCACACAGTGTCGTACAGCTGCGAGGCGCCTGCTCCGCTGACGGGGGCAGCGTCGCGTCGTCGTCCGAAGAAACCGGTCACGATGAGGGCACTATAGCGCCTGGAACCGAAGCGCACGGAAGCGGATACTGGCTCGGGGGCCAAAATGCTTCCGCGCGGAGTATGCTGCGGGTTCCATGGACAGAGGTGTGAGGTGAAAGTCGTGGTGACGGGGGGCTCGGGTCAGCTCGGGACGCTCGTCCTCAGGCGTCTTGTCGCGTCGCGCAAGGTCAAGCGAATCGTCTCGCTCGACCTCCAGCCGCCGGCCGTGCAGAGCCCCAAGCTCGACTGGAAGATCGCCGACGTGCGCGATCCGGGGCTGGATCGCCACCTCGAGGGCGCCAGCGCGCTCGTGCACCTCGCCTTCATCGTGACGCGCCGGGCGACCGCCGAGCTAATGCACGCGGTCAACGTCGAGGGCAGTCAGCGGATGTTCGAGTACGCGGCGGCCCAGGGCGTTGGCCGTATTGTCTACAGCTCGTCGATCGCGGCGTACGGCGTTGTGCCCGGCCAGCCGGTTCCCATCGTGGAGGAAACGCCGCGGCAGCGTTCCCCGCTTCGCTACGCCGACAACAAGTACGAGGTCGAACAGTGGCTCGACGCCTTCGAGGAGCACCATCCCGATCTCGCATTGGTCCGGCTCCGGCCTGCGATCCTGATCGGGCGGCGCATGCCGCACGCGCTGGGCGACGCGATGCGTCGCGGCGTGATGCCGAGCTTCGGGACGGCGCGGCTTCCGATCGTGTGGGACGAGGACGTCGCCGACGCGGTCCTCCTGGCGCTCATGGCCGACGCGCGGGGCGCGTTCAACCTCTCGGCAGACGAGCTGCTCGACGCCGCGGATTTGGCCCGGGCTGGCGGGATGCGCGTCGTGCGACTGCGCACGAGCGCTTTCGGTGGAGCGCTCAGGCTTTCGCCAGTGCTGGAACGGCTCGGCGTCGCGAGCAGCTTCGATCCCGCGTGGCTGGACGCCGCGGACATCGAGGTGGTCGTTTCGAGCGAGCGCGCGCTGAGCGAGCTCGGCTGGAAGCCGCGCTGTCCCACCGCCGCATCGGTCATGCAGCGCTACGTGGCCGAGGCGCCGCGGCGGCTCGATCCGCGCATCCGTGTGTTTCTGCGAATGGTCGCCGCCGCTGGGCGCGCCGCGCCAAGCTCGCAGATCCCCCCCGAGGCGCGGCGTCTGGACCTCGGACTGCACCTCGACATCACCGGCCCGTCGGGCGGGGACGTCGCTCTCGAGGTAAATCGGGGTCGCCCGCGCCTCGCGCGCGGGATCCCTCGTCCGCCCGACGCCGTGATCGAGCTGTCCGCACGGACCTTCCTCGAGCTCCTCTCCGGCCGTCAGGACCTGTCGAGCGCGCAGCTGTCCGGCAAGGTCAAGGTGCGCGGCGAGCCGGTGGCGGGCTTCGTGCTCGCCGGGATGATCACGGCGTTCGCACGGCGCCGCAACGACACCGGTCCGGGCGGATGGACCGCGCGCAGGCTTTCTCACTGGTTCGAGCGCGGCCTCGGGAGCGGGCCGGAGGACGTATCGTGAAATTCTCTCTGTTCTACGAGATGCAGATCGCCGACCCGACGCGGCAGGCCGAAGCGCAGCTGTTTTCGGATTGCCTCGAGCAGGCGGAGCTCGCCGAGAAGCTGGGCTACCACTGCATCTGGGAAGTCGAGCATCACGGGCTTTTCGAATACTCGCATTCGTCCGCTCCGGAGATTTTCCTTTCGTTCGTGGCCGCGCGCACCCAGCGCATCCGTATCGGACACGGCGTGACGCTGCTTCCTCATCGATACAATCATCCGATCCGCATCGCCGAGCGCATCGCCACGCTGGACATCCTGTCCGGTGGCCGCGTCAACTGGGGCAGCGGCAAGAGCTCTTCACTGGTGGAGCAGGGTGCGTTCGAGGTGGATCGCGAGACCCTGCACGATCAATGGCTGGAGGCGGTGAGCATCATCCCGAAGATGTGGCAGAGCGACGTCTTCGAACACAAGGGCCGCTTCTTCCAGATCCCGCCCACGCAGGTCGTGCCGAAGCCGGTGCAGACGCCCCATCCTCCGATGTTCGCCGCTTGCACCCGTCCCGATTCGGCAGCGTCGGTGGGGCGGCTCGGGATGGGCGCGCTGAACTTCGCGATCGGCAGCGACGACTACCTCGCCCAGAAGGTCGACGATTACCGTGCGGCAGTGGAAAAAGCCAAGCCGGAGGACCGCGCGGTCACGAACCACTTCGCCTGCACGCCCCCGACGCTGGTCCTCGCTGATGACCGGAAGGCGTGCCGCTACGGATTCAGGGGCGCGCGATTCTTCTCGGAGAGCCTGTCGCGATACTATCTGGGCGGCGATCGCCCCGTCGGCAAGCTGCCCGTCAGCCGTGACTTCCTTGTCGACGACGATCTCGACGGGGCGATGCGGATGCGCAACACCGAAGACGATCAGCTCAACGCGATGTGTGGCGACCCGGTGTTCGCGCGTGAATACATCGAGCGCTTCCGCGAGATCGGCGTCGACGAGCTCATCTGCGTCATGCAGATGGGCACCATCCCGCACGAGCTGGTCATGGAATCGATCCGCACCTTCGGCGAGAAGGTGCTGCCGCACCTGGCGGGCTAGTCCCGCGTTTCCATCGAAGCGATGGGTGCTTCGCACGCGCGGCTGCGCCGCGCAGCGCGGGACTAGCAGCGTTGGTCTGGGGCGCAGCAGCGCCCCCTCGGCTTCGCCGAGCCTCCCCCTCGACCGCTCCGCGGTCGTCTAGCCCCTCGATTCAAGAGAATCGAGGGGCTAGCCCCGCACGGGGCGCTTGCTGCGGCTCTTCTTCTTCTTCTTCTTGCTGCGTCCGGCGGCAGGGGCGGTCCGGCGCGCCGTCGAGCCCGTGCTGCTGCCGCCTGGTGAGCGCAACGCCTCGCGCAGCCGCTCTTCCAGACTGCCGGACTTCTCCCTGCGCTCGCCGATGCGAGCCTCTATTTCCAGATTGGCTTCCACGTCATCGGCCAGCTCGTCCGCCGCCAATTGCCCTACGGCTGCCAACCGGTCGCCGAGGCGCTCGCGCAGGCGCTCGCGCGCCGCCTCGCGGACGATGTCGAGCGCGACTTCGTGGGCGACCCTTCCCGATTCGCCCATGAGCATGCGGCTGATCTCGAGGTCGAGGAATTCGGTGCCTTCCGGTCCACGGGCGCCGTCGTCGCGACCGTCGTGACGGTGGCGATCGGGATGGTCGTGGTCGTGATGATGATGGTGGTCGTGTCCGTCGCCCTCGCGTCCGTCGTATCCCATTCGACAAGCCTCCGTATGCGCAGGCTAGCTCTCCGGAGGCGCGCTGGCCAGGGCGATGGACTCGGCGCCCCTGAAGCGCCAGGATGACGTTACGTCGGGTCCTCGAGCCCGGCGCGCACGGGATATGCAACGACTCCGCGTCGCCACGCTGAACATCTGGAACAAGTCCGGTCCCTGGCCAGCCCGGGTCGAACTGATCCGCCGCGAGCTCGAGACCCTCTCTCCTGATCTGCTCGGGCTGCAGGAGGTCCTCAGGCTCGTGCCCGACGGCGGCGAGGCCGATCCGGACACTGACCAGGCCTGCGAGATAGCCCAGGGGCTCGGCTACGAGATCGCCTTCGGGCGGGCCACCGACTACGGCGGCGGCCTGGCTTTCGGCAACGCGCTGCTCAGCCGCCATCCGATCATCGAGCAGGCGGTCGAGCCGCTGCCCCATCTCGACAGCGGCGAGAGCCGCTCGCTGCTCTTTGCGCGCGTCGATACGCCCTTCGGTGCGCTCCCGGTGTTCGTGACGCATCTGAACTGGAAGCTGCACCACGGCTGGGTGCGTCTGCGCCAGGTCCGGCACATCGTCGAGCGGATTTTCGAGCTTGCGCCGGTCGACGAGCGCTGCCTGCCGCCCGTGCTGATGGGGGACTTCAACGCCGAGCCGGACTCGGACGAGATCCGCTATCTGCACGGATTCGCGACGGTGGAAGGCCGGAGCGTGTTCTTTGCCGACGCCTGGCGTTACGGCGGTGATGGCGGACCGGGCTACACGTTCGATCGCAGAAACTCCTTCGCTGCGATCTCGCGCGAGCCGCCGCGCCGCATCGACTACATCTTCGTGCGGGGCCCTGACCGCAAGCTGCGCGGCGAGCCGCTCGAGACGCGGGTCTGTTTTGCCGCGCCCGGGGTCGAGGCGGGCCGTGAGGTCTGGCCGTCGGATCACTTCGGGCTCGTGACGGAGCTAACCGTCGAGCCGCGCGACAGACCATGAAGAGCCCGTTTGCCTGGCTGGCACATCTGGCAGGCTCTCCGCCTGTGCCCGCTCAGGCAGGATCCATCGATGAGTACTGGTCGGCGCATCGCGCAGAGCTCGGCCGCTGGGAGACACCGATCGACGGCGCCATCGCCGGCGGCTTCGCTGCGGATCGGCTGGGCTTCGCGTTCGCTGCCGGCTACCACGCGGCGCTCCGCGCTCTGGTCCCGTCGCTCGAACCGGGGGCGCCTACGGGCCTCGGCGCAACCGAAGCGGGCGGCGCACATCCTCGCGCCATCCGATCGACGCTGACGGCCGCGCCGCAGGGTGGGTTCCTTTTGTCCGGGGAGAAGCGCTGGAGCACGCTGGCGTCGCTCGCCACCGGACTCCTGGTCGTGGCGAGTGCCGGCACCCGCGACACGGGCCAGAACCTGCTTCGCATGGTGCGCGTGCGCACGGACGCGCCGGGAGTGGCGATCACCCAGCTGCCCACGACGCCCTTCGCGCCGGAGATCCCGCACTGTGTCGTGACCCTCGACGCAGTGGCCGTAGCCGACACGGAGGTGCTGCCCGGGGACGGCTACGCGGACTATCTCAAGCCGTTCCGCACGCTCGAGGATCTCCATGTTCACGCGGCCCTGCTCGCGTACTTCGTGGCGGTGGCACGTCGCGCTGGCTTTCCGCGCGATGTCGTCGAGCGTGCGCTGGCGCTGCTGGCCGCGGCGCGTACGCTCGCCTCCGGTCCACCGGCGGCTCCCGAGCTGCACGTTGCGCTGGGCGGATTGCTCGAGGCCACCGCGCGCCTGCTCGAAGCTTCCTCCGCGCACTGGGCGCAGGCCGAGCCAGCTGAACGACAGCGCTGGGAGCGCGACCAGCCGTTGCTCTCGGTCGCTTCCGGGGCCCGACAAGCGCGCCTCGCGCGCGCGTGGGCCACACTTTCAGGCGAGGAACTGGCACAAACGGCCGAGGGTGAGTAGGTTCCCCGAGGGGCAGGGTCCCCATGTCTTCAAGCTACGAGAGGAAAGCATGAAGCACGTCGTTCCCCACGACCTCGGTCAGGAAAAGGCAAAGCAGGTCGCGCAGGCCGCGTTCCGGAGCTACAGAGAGCGCTTCTCGCAATACGATCCGAAGGCGGAGTGGAAAGAGAAGCACGCCGATATCTCGTTTAGCGTCAAGGGCTTCAGCCTCAAGGGCAGCCTCGACGTGAACCCGAAGAATATCGAGATGAAGCTGGACGTACCGTTCCTTCTCAAGCCCTTCAAGGGCAAGGCGCTCGGCGTGATCGAGCAAGAGATCAACAAGTGGATGGCCAAGGCCAGGGCCGGAGAGCTCTGACCCGCCGTTCGAACGCTCGGCGCTAGCCCCTCGATTCTCTTGAATCGAGGGGCTAGACGACCGCGGAGTGGTCGAGGGGGAGGCTCGGTGAAGCCGAGGGGGCGCTGCTGCGCCGCAGACAAACGGTGCTAGTCCCGCGTTGCGCGGCGCAGCCGCGCGTGCGAAGCACCCATCGCTTCGATGGAAACGCGGTACTAGCCTGCGAGCAGGTCGACGAAGCTGGCGGGCTTGGCCACACGGGCCTGCCCCAGCCGCTCGAGGTGCGCGAGCACCGACAGCACGGCCGCTTCGTCCCAGGCGTCTCCGATGATCTGCAGGCCGACCGGCATGCGCTCGCCGTCGAAGCCGATGGGGGCGGTGCCGGCCGGGAGTCCCGTGAGATTGCCGAGGAACGCGAAGCGGCACATCGCGTCGAGCGCGGGCGGGTCGACGAACCCGTCGCGCGCTTCCTGATCGTTGACCTCGGGCGCGCCCCGGGCCGTCGTGGGCAGTGCCAGCACGTCGACGTCGGCGAGTATGGCCGCGGCTTCGCGGCGCAGCTCCGTACGCAGGCGCTGGGCATCGAGATAGTCGTCGGCGCGGAACGTCTCCATGCCGGCGAGGAGCAGCTGCACGTCGAGTCCGAGCTCGTCCATGTGCTCCTTGCGCGCGTCGAGCATGGCGCTGTAGCTCTCGAGGCCGATCGTGAGATAGCCGATGGCCGGGGCGTAGTGCGCCATGCGCATGCGAATTGGAACCAGCGTTGCGCCTTCGCGCTCCAGCGCGTCGAGCGCCTCGCGCGCAGGCAGCGCCGCATCCGCGCGTGCGGCGGCCCACTCGTCCTCGTCGACGCCGATGCGCAGGCCGCGGGCGCCACGCCCCAGGGCCGCGATCAACTCCTCGCGCTCGAAGGGCGGTTGCGCGTCCGCCGCGGCGTCGTGCCCGTCCGCGCCCGCGGTGATCTGCGTGAACACCGCGAGGTCGTACGTCGACGCGCCGAGCGGGCCCAGATGCACTACCGAGCTGCCGCCGGTCAGACCTTCGCCGGTCACCGGCACGCGGCCGTACGTCGGCTTGAGGCCGAACACGCCGTTGAGACAGGCAGGGACGCGAACCGAGCCGCCGCCGTCGGCTCCGAGCGCTACCGGCACCACGCCGCTCGCCACGGCGACGCCGGAGCCGCTCGAGCTACCGCCGGGCAGTCGCCCCGGGTCGTGGGCGTTGCGCGGCATGTCACGGTTCGGATTGCCTCCGAGCGGCGACAGGCCGTATTCGGTCATGGGCGTCGTGCCGAGGATGACCGCGCCGGCCGCGCGCAGGCGTGCGGCCGCGGTGCAGTCCGCTGTGGCCGGGACCGGCGGCATCCAGCGGGTTCCGACGCGCGTCGGGATGCCTTCGACGTTCACCTCTTCCTTGATAGCGATGGGCACTCCGTCGAGCGGGCCCAGTGGTTCGCCGCGGCGGAGGCGCTCGGCGGCATCGCGCGCGGCGGCCCGCGCTCGTTCGGCAGCGACGTGCAGGAGCACGCTGCCGCCTGGGCTCCTGGCAGCCAGGCGCTCCGCCCCGGAGAGGGCGCGCGCCATCAGCTGCTCCGGATCGATCCGCTCTTCGCGGAAGGCGGCGGCGTAGGTCGCGCTGGTGCGTGGCCAGTCCCCACGCCCGGGGATTCCGAGCTCCGCCGAGCTCCGCGTGTGAACGGAGCGCGCACGGAGCGGAACCAGCGACACCGGCAGATCACCGCGCGCCTCCGCCCCCAGCCGCCTCGCGGCATCGATGCCGAGCTGCCCGCGCAGCACGCGGCTCAAGACGTGCCGCGCCGGCGTGTGACGTGCAGCGGAAACCACCGCGCGGAGAGCGCGCCCCGACATGCGTCCAGCGGGAATATCGACCATGCCCCGATGCTACCCCATGCCGGCCCAAAGTGCCTGTCATGTGCCCCCGGGAGCGAGGCTTGGCCTGACCCGGAGCTGGCGCTAGGACAGCGGCATGTCGGAGTCTGCCCGCATCCAGGTCCCCCGTGTCCTCCACCGCCCCCGTTGTCCGTTCTGCCGCCGCCTGAGGGGGTATGTCGCCGAGAAGGGGCTGGAGGTCGAGCTGGTGCGCTTCGATCCCGAGCGGGACGAAGCGGAGCTCCGGCGGCTGACTCCGAAGGGCCAGGTTCCGACCTACGAGGAGCCGGGTGGCGTCGTGCTGTACGAGTCCTTCGTCATCATGGAGTACCTGGAGGAAACGCATCCCGAGCCCCCGCTGATGCCGACCGATCCGGACCTCCGCGCGCGTACGCGGCTGCTGTTCGACCTGGCCGACCACCGCCTCGCTGCGCCCCTGTCGGGCTTCGCGCGCCTGCCGCTCGATCATCCGGACCGGAGCCGGCCGCACGACGCGCTGGTCTTGCTCGCGGCAGATGCCGAGCGGCTGCTCGACGACAAGAGCGACTTCGCTTTCGATCGGCGGTTCAGTCTCGCGGACCTGAGCGTGCCACCGATGCTGCTCCGCGCGCTGGAAGCCGGGCTCGGGTTCGGGGAGCTGTCGCCGCGCGTTCGCGCGTGGTTGGTCGCCGCGGCCCGCCGACCCTCGCTCCGGGCCCTGTTCCCCGAAGCTCCGGCGGGCTAGCCGTCCCGCGGCGCTCCCGAGCCGGGCGCAGGGCACCTCCGCTCGGTAGTCGGGCCGGGCGACGACTAGAAAGCGACGCGTGATCGATCACTTGGGTTGGTCCGGCGCGGTATCGGTGTGGACGGCGGCGCCGGATGGCCGGGACCACCTGCGGACCGTGCTCCGCGTCGAGATGGAAACGCTGGATGCGGATGGCACTCGAACGAACATCGAGAGCCGCTACTTCGTCGCGAGCTTGCCGCGCTTCCGCCTGGCCGACGCGCAGTGGCTCCTGCTCGGTTGCCCCGGACCCTGGCCACCGCCCCCGATGGCCGCGGGCGCGGAGCGTCCGCGGCGGTCACCGCCGCCGCCGCCGGCCCAGTCACCGATCCCCGTCACGGTCGCCTGGAGCCAGAGAACGGAACGCGCGCCACCGAACACCGATCTCCACTGGGGAGCCCGGGCTGGCACTGGCGCTCCCGGCCGTCTGCTCGTAAAAGGGTCGCCATGACCGACCACCGCCGGCTCACGCTCCCGCCCGACGGGCTGCCCCTGGACGCGGGCGCGGTCCAGCAGAGCTTCCTGAACCACGTCCAGCACACGCAGGGCAAGCACCCGAGTGCAGCGACTTCGCTGGATCAGTTCATGAGCATCGCGCACACGGCGCGCGACCGCATGTTCGACCGCTGGACCCGCACCTGGCGCCGGAACCTCCGCGAGCGGCCGAAGCGCGTGTATTACCTGTCGATGGAGTACCTGCTCGGCCGCCTGCTCGAGGACGGCATGCGGAGCATGGACATCCGGGCGGCCTCGAACGAGGCGCTCGAGGACCTCGGCATGGACCTATCCGAGGTCGAGCACCAGGAACAGGATGCGGGGCTCGGCAATGGCGGTCTCGGACGCCTGGCCGCGTGCTTCCTCGATTCCATGGCGACGCTGGGGCTGGCCGCCATCGGCTACGGCATCCGCTACGAGTACGGCATCTTCCGGCAGGACATCGTCGGCGGCGTGCAGATGGAGAAGCCGGACAACTGGTTGCGCTTCGGCAGTCCCTGGGAGGTGGCCCGACCCGAGCGCCTGTATCCCGTGCACTTCGGTGGACGGGTTATCCGGTACAGCGGCAGCTCCGGGCGCATCATGCATGAGTGGGTCGACGCGCAGGAAGTGTATGCGATGGCGTACGACATCCCTGTGCCCGGCTACCAGAACGGTATGGTCAACACGCTGCGCCTGTGGTCGGCGAAGGCGACCCGCGAGTTCGAACTCTCGTACTTCAACCGAGGCGACTACATCAAGGCCGTCGAGGAAAAGAGCGCGACGGAAAACATCACGCGCGTGCTCTACCCGAACGACAATCTGCTGGCCGGCAAGGAGCTC
>Ga0114931_10003549_pt1 | contig 19711 bp, 13 predicted proteins | sample 2SBtaG_FD_89579 | JGI IMG/M metagenome (GOLD analysis project Ga0114931, IMG submission 89579) | Deep subsurface microbial communities from Kolumbo volcano to uncover new lineages of life (NeLLi) - 2SBTROV14_V59a metaG | ecosystem: Environmental > Aquatic > Marine > Volcanic | place: Kolumbo...
ATGGTCAACCTCGGCAACCCCGAACTCGCCTTCCAGACCAGCATCATCCCCAACGACGGGGTCGGCCTGGCGCGGATGGAGTTCATCATCAACCAGTCGGTCAAGGCCCATCCCATGGCCCTCCTCCACCCCGAGCGGGTGACCGACGCCGACGAGCGGCGGGCCTTGACGCGGCTCGCGCGCCACCACGACGACCCGGCGCGCTACTTCGTCGAGACCCTGGCCGAGGGTGTCGGCACCATCGCCGCCGCCTTCTATCCCAAGCCGGTGGTGGTGCGGATGTCGGACTTCAAATCGAACGAATACGCCGGCCTGATCGGCGGCCGCGATTTCGAGCCCGACGAGGACAACCCGATGCTCGGCTTTCGCGGCGCGGCGCGCTACGCCCATCCGGCCTACGCCGAGGGGTTCGCGCTCGAATGCCAAGCGATGAAGCGGGTTCGCGACGACATGGGGCTCGACAACGTCCGCCTGATGATCCCCTTCTGCCGCCGGGTCGAGGAAGGGCGCAAGGTGCTCGACGCGATGGCCGCCCAGGGGCTCAATCGCGGCGAGAACGGGCTCGAGGTCTACGTCATGTGCGAGATCCCCAACAATGTGATCCAGATCGACGCCTTCGCCGAACTCTTCGACGGCTTCTCGATCGGCTCCAACGATTTGACCCAGCTCGTGCTCGGCGTCGACCGCGATTCGGAAATCGTGGCCTTCGATTTCGACGAACGCGATCCCGGCGTTTTGGAAATGATGCGCCTCGCGGTCGCGGGCGCGCGGCGCAACGGCCGCCACTCGGGCATTTGCGGCCAGGCGCCGTCGGACTATCCCGAGGTCGCCGCGTTTCTCGTCCGCGCCGGCATTTCGTCGATCAGCCTCAACCCCGACAGCGTGCTGTCGACCACGCTTCATATCCTCGATGTCGAGCGCGATCTCGCCGCCGAAACGGAGAAGACCCAATGAGCGAAATCAAAATCGCCGATCTCCCGGTCGTCGAAACCTTACGCGCGCTCGAGACCGACCCCGCCAGCGGCCTCGACGACGACGAGGCGGCGCGACGCCTGGCTCGATACGGCCCCAACGCGATCGCCGAGAAGCGGGTCGGCCCGCTGCTCAAGTTCCTGTCCTATTTCTGGGGACCGATCCCGTGGATGATCGAGATCGCCGCCTTGCTTTCGGGCGTGGTCCGGCACTGGGCCGATTTCGCCATCATCGTCGCCATGTTGCTGATCAATGCCGGGGTCGGCTTTTTCGAGGAGTTCAAGGCCGACAACGCGATCGCGTTGTTGAAGAAATCGCTGGCGCTGACCGCCCGGGTCCGGCGCGGCGGCGACTGGCGCACCGTGCCCGCGCGCGACCTGGTGCCGGGCGACATCATCATGCTGCGGCTCGGCAACATCGTCCCCGCCGACGCCAAGTTGATCGACGGCGCCTACCTCAGCGTCGATCAATCGGCGCTGACCGGCGAATCGCTGCCGGTCGAAAAGAAGCCGGGCGACGTCGTCTATTCGAGCTCGGTGGCCAAGATGGGCGAGATGAAGGCGGCGGTCATCGGCACCGGCGCGGAGACCTTTTTCGGCCGCACCGCCAAGCTGGTCGAGAGCGCCGGCGCGACCTCGCATTTCCAGCGCGCGGTGTTGCGCATCGGCAATTTCCTGATTCTCTCCACCCTGGGCCTGGTGGCGCTGATCGTCGTCGTGGCGCTGTTCCGCGGCGATCCGATGATCGAGACCGTGCTGTTCGCGCTGATCTTGACGGTGGCGGCGATCCCGGTCGCCCTGCCGGCGGTGCTGTCGGTGACGATGGCCGTCGGCGCGGTGCATCTGGCGCGGATGAAGGCGATCGTCTCGCGGCTGGTGTCGATCGAGGAAATGGCCGGCATGGACGTCTTGTGCTGCGACAAGACCGGCACCCTGACCCAGAACCGCCTCGCCGTCGGCGCGCCCGAGGTGGTCGCCGCCAAGGACGCGGCCGACCTTCTCCTATGGGCGGCGCTGGCCTCGCGTCGCGACGGCGCCGACGATCCCATCGACGGCGCCATCCTCAATGCCTTGAGCGACCGCGCGTCGCTCGACCGCTACGAGACCGTCGCGTTCGTGCCCTTCGATCCGGTCCGCAAGATGGCCGAGGCCGAGGTCGAGACCGGTGGTACCCGCTACCGGGCCGCCAAGGGCGCGCCGCAGGTGATCCTCGACTTGGCCAAACCCGACGCCATCCTCCGGCGCGGGGTCGAGGCCACGGTCGACGCCCTCGCGAAGCGAGGCTACCGGGCGCTCGGCGTCGCCCGCCGCGAGGGCAACGGCGCTTGGCGCTTTCTCGGCCTGTTGCCGCTTTACGATCCGCCGCGCGAGGATTCGGCGGCGACCATCGAGACCGCCCGGAGCATGGGCCTCGACATCAAGATGGTCACCGGCGATCACTCGGCGATCGCGCGCGAGACCGCCCGCGCGCTCGGCCTCGGCACCAATATCGTCGCCGCCGGCGAGGCCTTCGCCGGCGATGGCCAGCGCCGCGACAACCGCCTGATCGAGACCGCCGACGGCTTCGCCGAGGTCTTTCCCGAACACAAATTCAGCATCATCCGCGAACTTCAGGGCCTGGGCCACATCGTCGGCATGACCGGCGACGGGGTCAACGATTCGCCGGCGCTGCGCCAAGCCGATATCGGCATCGCCGTCAGCGGCGCCACCGACGCCGCCCGCGCCGCCGCCGATCTGGTGCTGACCGCGCCGGGGCTGGCGGTGATCGCCCATGCGATCGAAACGGCGCGGATGATCTTCGAGCGCATGACCTCTTACGCAGTGTTCCGCATCGCCGAGACCGTTCGCGTGCTGTTATTCATGACGCTCTCGATCATCGTCTTCAATTTCTACCCCGTGACGGCAATCATGATCGTGCTGCTGGCGGTGTTCAACGACGTCCCGATCATGATGATCGCCTATGACAACGCGCCGGTGGCCGACAACCCGGTGCGCTGGGACATGCACCGGGTGCTGACGCTGAGCATCGTCCTGGGTGTGCTCGGCGTGATCTCGTCATTCGGGTTGTTCTGGGTCGCCGAGAAATACCTCGGCCTGCCGCGGCCGACGATCCAGACGATGGTCTTCCTCAAGCTGCTGGTCGCCGGCCATCTGACGATTTTCCTGACCCGCAACACCGGCGCCTTTTGGGCGCGGCCGTGGCCGAGCTGGAAACTGGTGGCGGCGACCGAAACGACGCAGCTCTTCGGTACGCTGGCCGCCGTCTATGGCTGGTTCGTGACCCCGATCGGCTGGAGCTACGCGCTGGTGATCTGGTCCTACGCCCTGGCCTGGTTCCTGATCAACAACCTGGTCAAGGTCTACGTCTATCGCATGATGCGCCATGGCGCGGCTCCGGTAGCGCGCCATTTGCATAGGGTCGAGAGCCCGCTCAACCCGCATGGGTGACGACCACGAGGCCCACCTATGGGTTGAGAGGCCTGGCGGGTTGAGAGGCTTGGCGCGTTAAGATTCCTTAACGCCTTTCCCGGTATCCTGTCGCTCTTGGGCCAAGACGGCCCGCGACCACTCATCGCTCAGGAGGAGCGCATGACGCGACAAGCCTTCGTAACCCTGGCACTCGCGATCGTCCTCGCCGGCTGCGGCAGCACGACCGAGGACCGGACCATGAGCGGCGCCGGCATCGGCGCCGCGGGCGGCGCGGTTCTCGGCGCGGTCACCGGACTCAGTCTGATCGAGGGGGTGGTGATCGGCGCCGCCGCCGGCGGCGCCACCGGAGCGCTCACCGACGAGGAGACGATCGATCTCGGCGATCCGGTCTGGGCGTCGGACGACGACGCGACGGCGACCGAGGCGACCCAAACCGCGAGCGCCCAAAGTGTCGATCGACAGCCGGGCGTCGAACCGCGACAAATTCGCGAAATTCAGTCGGGTTTGGACAGGCTCGGCTTCGATCCGGGCCCGGTCGATGGTATCATGGGTCCCCGGACCGAGGCCGCGATCCGCAATTACCAGTCCCGCCATGGGCTCCCCGTCGACGGGCGACCCAGCGGTCGGCTCGCGCTTCACATCGAGCGGCGCCTGGCCGCCGACTGACCATCGAACGCTGGCCTACGGGCGGGCGATCTCGAACTCGGCGCGGGAGTAGCCGTGCCGTGACGGGCACGCCGTGGAATACCGGTTCGGGCAGGGCCGAGAGCCGGTCGGCCATGGCTATGAGAAGAGGTAATTAAGAAAAGTTATGGAGACCGCATTTCCGTGGAATATTGCATTGTTTCATATTATAAACGTATCTAATCTATCTAATGGACTGTTGATTACAGTAGCAAAATTATTAGCAAACTATTCACCAATATTAGTCATAATTGTCTTAGTGTTGTATTGGTTATTCGGGACGGTCATGATGCGGCGCTCGCTGATGATCGCCGGGATTGCGCTCGGCCTCGGCCTCGCCGTGAATTTCACGATTGCCTATACGACGTTTGCTCCCCGTCCTTTCGATCTCGGCCTCGGCCATACCCTGCTTTCCCACGGCCGGGATTCATCGCTTCCAAGCGATCATGGCACGTTTCTGTGGTCATTGGCCTTTGGTCTCATGATCACCCGTTCCCTGCGCTGGCTGGGTATCGTCATCTTCGGCCTGGGCTTGGCGACCGCCTGGGCGCGCGTCTATCTGGGCGTTCACTTTCCGCTCGATATGGCGGCGTCCTTCGTCATCGCCCTGGCGGCGGCGGCGATCGCCCGCGCCAGCGCCGGAAAATTGGACCGGGTTCTCTTTCGGCCGATAGAGCGCCTCAACGCCGTGCTCTTGCGACCCCTCCACCGATCAAGAGCGGAGGACTGAGAGCCTAGAGACGGTCGATCTCGAATTCGGTGCAGGAATAGCCGTGCTGCGACAGGCCCTCCTCGAGGAAATCGCCGAGCAGGGGAATGCCGGTCATATAGCGCACGAAATGTCGGTCCAGGGTTTCGCGGGCGGTGGCCAGCGCCTCGTCCCAATCGCCGATGACGTAGTCCCCCCGGCCCAGCCAGACCAGGGCCAGGAGTTCGGCTTTCTGCTCGTCGTTGAGCGACAAGAAGGCCCCGGTGAGCTCGAGCAGCGTCGGGTCGTCCTCGTAGTCCTCGAGGATTTCGCGCATCCCGCCGTCGGACGGGTTCGATCCCGGATCGGGCTCGTCGACATCGACCTTGGCGTCGAATTCGCGCGCCTTGACGATGATGTAGCAGACTGTTTCGGGGCTGACGTTCAACATGGTTGCCATCCCAGTGCCGATGACCGTGTCGGGTGGACTAACGATGCCGTCCATTCCCGGGGGCGGCATTGATCCACGTCAGCCGGGGCTTGGCAACGGCATTGTCGCGGCGCTTGATCGGCGGCCCCGGCGCGGTGTAATTCAACGTTGTTCAATCAAACGCTCCGCGAGGTCCGACGATGGCGCGCCGCTCCGATCACAGCCGCGAGGAACTCCATGCACTGATCCTTTCGGCGGCGCGCGAGATCGTCGCCGAGGCCGGCCCGCGCGCCCTCACCGCGCGCGGCATCGCGACCCGGATCGGCTATTCCGCCGGCACGCTCTACAATCTATTCGACGACCTCGACGATTTGATCCTGCATCTCAACGCCATCACCCTCGACGCGCTCCACGATGCCTTGAGCGCGGCCGCCGTCGGCGGCGACCCCGAGAAGGACATGAAGGCGCTGTCCCGCGCCTATCTGCGCTTTAGCCGCGACAACCGCCATCTGTGGGCGCTTCTGTTCGAGCATCGCCTGCCCGAGGGCCGCCCCTTGCCCGACTGGTATCGCGACAAGATCGCTCGGCTTCTCGGGCTGGTCGAGGCCGTTCTCGACCCCTGTTTCGCGCCCGACCGGGCGGCGACCAAGGCGCGCGCGGTCAGGGTGCTGTGGTGTGGCGTTCATGGCATTTGCGCCCTGGCCGAGGCGGGTAAGCTCGATGTCGTCACTTCGGAGGCGGTGACCAGCTTGATCGACGACCTGATCGCGACCTACTTGGCCGGGATCGATGCCGCCGCTTCCGCCGTCTCGACCAGCGCCGCGACGGCCCGATAATCGACCTTTCCGGTGCCCAGAAGCGGCAGCCGATCGACGCCGAGTATCCTTCTCGGAATCATCAGTTCGCCGCCGCCCGCGCGCTGGATATGGGCGGCGAGATCGGCCCGCTTGGCGCCGGCGTAATCGGTCACCAGCACCAGTCGCTCGCCCTTGCGCGGGTCGGGAACGGCGATCACCGCGTGATGATGGCCCGGCCACAGGGTCGCGACCTGGTTCTCGACCGCCGCCAGCGACACCATCTCGCCGGCGATCTTGGCGAAGCGCTTGGCCCGGCCGACGATCACCAGGTAGCCGTCGCCGTCGAACTCGACGATATCGCCGGTGTCGTACCAGCCCTCGGGCGGCGGGTCGATCTCGCCCGGGCGGTCGGCGTGCAGATAGCCGAGCATGACATTGGGTCCCGAGACCTCGAGCCGGCCGCCGCGCTCGATCCCCGGAACCGCGCTGAGGCGGGCGCGAATGCCGGGCAGCAGCCGGCCGACGCCGCCGGCCCGATAATGCATCGGCGTGTTGGTCGCCAGCACCGGCGCGGTCTCGGTGGCGCCATAGCCCTCGAACAGGCGCAGGCCGAACTTCTCGGCCCAGGCGGCGCGGGTCGCCTCGCGCAGCCGCTCGGCGCCGGCGAAGACGTAACGCAGGCTGTAGAAATCGTAAGGATGGGCCGAACGGGCATAGCCGGCGAGGAAGGTATCGGTGCCGAACAGGATGGTTGAATTGGTGTCGTAGACCATCTCGGGCACGATCCGGTAGTGCAGCGGCGAGGGATAGAGAAAGCTCTTGATGCCCGAGAACACCGGCAGCAGCAGCCCGCCGGTGAGGCCGAAGGAATGGAAGATGGGCAGCGCGTTGAACACCGTGTCGGCGGGGTTGAAGTCGATCCGGGCGCTCAACTGATGGCGATTGGCCTGGATGTTGGCGTGGCTCAGCACGACCCCCTTCGGCGTGCCCTCGGAGCCCGAGGTGAACAGCACCACGGCCGGGTCGTCGGCCGTGATCCCGGCGGTCTCGCGCTGGTGGACGTAGCGCGCGAAGGGCGCCGCGAGGGCGGCCGCGAGGCGCTGGCGCGGCCCGATACGCTTGATCACGTCCTCGATCATGACCACCGTGGCGGCCTCGGCCAGGGCCGCTTCCGCCTCGCCCAGGCGGGCGAGCTCGATGAAGCGGCGCGAGGTGACGACGGTGCGGATGCGAGCGGTGCGGCAGGCCCGGGCCATGTTGGCGGCACCGGTCGAGTAGTTGAGCATCGCCGGCACCCGGCCATGGGCCTGGAGGGCGAAGAAGGCGACCACGGCGGCGATCGAGTTGGGCAGCAGCACGCCCACCGCCTCGCCCTTCTCGGTGGTCTCGGCGAAGCGCTTGGCCAGCGCCAGCGTGCCCATCACCAGCCGCCGGTACGAGAGCGGCTTGCGCTCCATGTCCTCGGCCACGATGGCGCCGCCGCCGTGGATGTCGCGGGCGTCGAGCAGCGCCTCGTAGAGGCTGCGGTCGAGCGGCGAGGTGGCGAAGATCATCTCGGTCATCAGATCGTAGAGCTGGCCGCCGATCAGTTGCCGCCGCCGCCGTCCCTTGATCTCGGCCAGCGCCTCGAAACGCCGGGGCGGCAGGATGGTCAGGGTAATCTTGGGGAACCAGTGGATGTGGACCTTGCCCTTGAGCCGCGAGAACGGGGTGTACTGGGCGCCCTCGATGCGGATCGGCAGGACCGGCGCTTGCGCCATGTCGGCGATCATGCCGGGGCCTTCGTAGACCTTCATCAGCGCCCCGGTGACGGTGATCCGCCCTTCCGGAAAGATCACGCATTTACGCCCCTCGGCCACCGCCCGGGCCATGGTCCGGGCCGCCATCGGGTTGGTCGGGTCGATCGGCAGTAGATCGCCGACCAGGGCGGCGAGACGCGCCCACCAGTGCCGCGCGGAAAAGGTGTTGATGGCGAAAGTCGGGATCTCGGGCAGGAAGGCGGCGATCAGGGCGCCATCGAGAAACGAGGTATGGTTGGCGATGATCACCACCCGTTCGCCGGCGCGGGCGAAATTTTCGGCCCCTCGCAGCTCGACCCGATAGAACAGCCTGAACAGCGCCCGCGCCACGGCGCGCAGGGTCTCCATCGGCAGCAATCGGCAGATGTAGACGGCGACCGCGGCATTGGCCAGGGCGATGACCAGGAATACCTGGGTGACGCTGAAATCGAGCGCCAGCATGGCCAGGATCGCCAGCGCCGCGACCACCATGAAGAGCGCGTTGAGGACGTTGTTGGCGGCCACGATCCGGGCCCGATGCGCGGCCGCCGAGCGCGCCTGCATGATGGTGTAGAGCGGCACGATATAGAACCCGCCGCAGACCGCGACCAGCAGCAGATCGATCACGATCCGCGCCCCGACGAGGCTTGAGACGAAGGCACCGGCGGCCAGCAATACGCCGTCGGGCGGTGGCGGCGCGGCGGCGCTGGCGAAAAAGAGATCGACCGAGAACAGGGTCATGCCGAGCGCCGCCAAGGGCACGTAGCGGGCGCTGATTTCGCCCTTGAGCGCCCGCGTGCACAGGACCGAGCCGATGCCGACGCCGACCGAAAAGACGGTCAGGAACAGGGTCACCACGCTCTGGTCGGCGCCGAGGTCGTCCTTGGCGAAGGTCGGGAACTGCGACAGGAAGGCGGCGCCGATCAGCCAGAACCAGGAAATCCCCAGGATCGCCAGGAACACGTCGCGACGGCCGGCGGCGTGGCGGAGGATGGCGACGGTCTCGGCCAGCGGATTGGGATTGATCACGAGCGCCGGCATCGCCGGTCCGGCGCGGGGAATGAACAGGCTGGCGACGAAGCCGGCCACGGCCACGGCGATCACCAGGACCGAGCCGATCACGGCGCCGCCCTCGGTCAGGATCACCAGACCGCCGACGATGGTGCCGAGCAGGATGGCGAGGAAGGTGCCGCCCTCGATCAGGGCGTTGCCGCCGATCAGTTCGCTCTCGGCCAGATGGTCGGGCAGGATGGCGTATTTCAGCGGCCCGAAGAACGCCGACTGGGCGCCCATCAGAAACAGCACCACCAGCAGCAGTGTCGTGCTCTCGGTCAGCAAGCCGAGCGCGGCGAGCCCCATCAGCACGATCTCGCACAGCTTGACGAGGCGGATCAGGCTCGACTTCTCGAGCTTGTCGGCGAGCTGGCCGGCGGTGGCCGAAAACAGGAAGAAGGGCAGGATGAACAGCGCCGCCGCCAGGGTCACCAGCAGCGGGCCGCTCTGGCCGCTGGCCTCGGCGGCGCGGTAGGTGATCAGGATCACCAGCGCGTTCTTGAACGCATTGTCGTTGAACGCGCCCAGGAACTGGGTCGCGAACAGCGGCAGGAAACGACGCGCGCCGAGCAACCCGAAAGGCCGTGGCGGCGCTGGCTGGTGAGAATCGCTCATGTCTACGTCGGTCATGGTACCCGGCCGGGATCGCTTGTCCATCGTTCGCGTCCTCTAGGTTCTGAACATAGTTCAGTTTATACTACGATACTGAACGTCGTTCAATAGAGAATTTGTCTCCCGAATTCCGGGTGCCGAGCAGGGAAAACGTCGGCCGCCGCCGGCCGCGACTGGGCCGCGCTTGGCATGGATCGCATTGCCGGTGGGTCGCGCCGCGATTGGGCCGCGCCGTGAATGGGCCGCGCCGTGAATAGGCCGCCAATGGGCCGCGCCGTGAATGGGCCGCGCCGTGAATAGGCCGCCAATGGGCCGCGATCAGTGGTCGGGGAGGTCGCGGCTTTCGCGGACGTCGAGAAGGTCGCGCAAGGCGTCGCCCAGGAAATTGATGCTGAGCACGGTCACCATGATGAACAGGCCGGGAAAGACGCCCAGCCACCAGGCGCGCGAGATGAAGCTGCGCGAATCGGCCAGGATCAGCCCCCAGGTCGGGGTCGAGGACTGAACGCCCAACCCCAGGAACGAGAGCCCGGCCTCGGCGAGGATGGCGTAGGAAACGCTGACGGTCGCCTGGACGATGATCGGCGCGGCGGCGTTGGGCAGGATGTGGCGCCACATGATGCGGCTGTCCGTCACCCCCACCGTGCGCGCCGCGTCGATATATTGCTCCTCGCGGATGGTCAGCACCATGCCGCGCGCGAGGCGGGCGAAATCGTCGACGAAGGCGAGCGAGATGGCGACGATCACGTTGGACAGCCCGGTGCCGAAGACGGCGACCAGATAGACCGCGATGATGAAGTTGGGAAAGGCCCATTGGAGATCGATGTAGCGCATGATGATGCCGTCGAGCCAGCCGCCGAAATAGCCCGCCGCGACACCCATCGCGACCCCGGCGACGAGCGCGATGGCGACCGTGATCACGCCGACGAACAGCGACACCCTGGCGCCGTAGATCAGCCGGCTCAGGAGATCGCGGCCGAGGTCGTCGGTGCCCAGCGGGTGGCTCCACGAGGGCGCCTCGATCATCTCGAAGTCCATGCCGTTGGGGTCGTAGGGCGTGATCACCGGCGCCAGCGCCCCGGCCAGGATCAAGGTCAGCAGGATGACCAGGCCGATGGCCGCCTTGCGATCGCGCAGCAGGCGCTTGAGCCAGGCCAGGCGCGGCGCTTCCGGCTCGACGTCCACCACCGCGCCGGCGGTCTCGCTCCGCTCAGTCATAGCGAATCCTCGGATCGATCACGGTGTAGAGGAAATCGACCAGCAGGTTGGAGGTGACGAAGATCGCCGAGACCACCAGGATCGCCCCCTGAACGACGGGATAGTCGCGATTGAGGATGCCCTGGATCAGCACCCGGCCGAGACCCTTGATCGCGAACACGTTCTCGACCACCACCGTGCCCGCCATCAGCAGCGCGAAGGTGATCCCCAGGACCGTCACCACCGGGATCAGGGCGTTGGGAAGGGCATGGATAAAGACCAGCCGAAGCCGCGAGATGCCCTTCGAATCGGCGACCCGCATGTATTCGGTCTTGAGCACCTCGATCATCGACGAGCGGATCATGCGGGCGATGATCGCCGCGAACGGCGTGCCGACGGCGATCGATGGCAGGATCAGATGCGAAAGCCAAGGCCACAGCCCTTGCGCCATCGGCACGTAGCCGACGGCCGGCAGCCAGTGGAGCTGCGCCGCGAACAGGATGATCAAGAGGATGCCGAGCCAGAAGTCGGGCATGCTGAGGCCCAGGAAGGCGACCGCCGTGACCGTGTGATCCATCATTGTATGCTTGCGCAGCGCCGAGATGAGACCCGCCGGCACGGCGATGACCAAAGCCAGAAAGAACGACAACAAGGCGAGCGACATGGTGCGCGGGAACGCCTCGCTGACGATCCGCGCGACCGCGACCCGGCTGCCGTAGATCGAGGTCCCGAGGTTGCCTTGCGCGACCTGTTGGAAGTACTTGAAGTACTGAATGTACATCGGCCGGTCGAAGCCGAAATCGCGGCGCATTTGCTCGGCCACCGCCGGATCGCCGGTATCGCGCAGCATGGCCAGGAACGGATCGCCCGGCACCATCCGCAACATGAAGAACACGAGCGTCGCGACGGCCCAAATCACGATGATGGCGCCGAGCGTGCGTCTGAACAGGAATTTTCTCATGGCCTCGCAAATCCGCCGCCCGCGGGAAAAGGCGGCGGGCAATCCGCCAGGAATTGCCCGCCGCTTCGTGTCGCCCGCGGTTAGACGAACGACACCCTGTCAAGCTCCACCAGCCCGGGAATTCGGCTCACGGCCGGGTAATTCACGGTCTTGCGGTACACCAGGGTCGACGTCGGATGATAGAGGAAGGCGCAGGCCACCTTGGCGGAGGTGATCCAGTTGGCTTTCTGGACCATTACCTTGCGCTTCTCGAGGTTCATCTCGAGCCGCTGGGCCTCGATCAGCGCGTCGGCCTCCTTGTCGGAAAAATAGCCGAACGCCATCTTCGACTTGTCGCGGAGGGGACCGTTGAACTTCGAATTGGTCTGCATCCAGTCGACCAGGCCGTCGTCCGGGTCGAAGTCGCCGCCCGAGCCGTCACGGGCCATGTCGTAGTCCATCTTTTGCTCGTCTTCCCATTGGACGTTGCCGTCCTTGATATCGAGCTCGACCTCGATGTTGAGGTTGCGCTTGAGAATATCGGCGACCACTTGGGATTCCCGGCGCGCCGCCGGGCTGGTGAGAAGCTTGAGCTTGGGGAAACCCTCGCCGTTGGGATAGCCGGCCTCCGCGAGCAACCGCTTGGCCATCTCCGGCTCGAAACGCTGCGGGCTGGTCTTGCCCAGCGTATCGTCGAAGTAGAAACCCATCGCCGAATTGATCGATCCATAGGCCGCCACGCCGCGACCGAACTGGGCCTGCTTGATGTAACGCTCGCGGTCCAGCCCCTTGGCGATCGCCAGGCGCACCTTGAAGCCGCTCTCCTTCATCAGCTCCTCGATCGGCTTGTTGAAGTCGGTGACCTTGAAGGGGTCGCGCCAGGGGTTCAGCCAGACCGACTGGAAGCCCGGTCCCGGCACCGTGCTGACGACCAGGTCGGAATTCTGCTCGAAGCGGTCGATGAGCTCGGCCGGGGGCGAGTTGGCGCCGAGGAGATCGACATCGCCCGCCTCGATCGCCGCGGCCAGCGGCTCGGGGTCGGCGATCGGCGTGATCGTGACCTTGTCGAGAACGGGCCGCGCCGGATCGTAGTATTCGTCGTTGCGCTCCAGAACGACTCCTTGGCCGAGTTCGTGGAACGTTACCTTGAACGGTCCGGTGCCGACCGGCGTCAGGCCGTATTGCGCATTTCCCATCTTCGCGAGAGCGCCCCGGCTGACGATCGTCATGGCGCGACCAGAGGCCCGCTCGAGCGTCTTGGTCAGGAATGACGCCTGCGGCGCGCCGAGGATGATCTTGACCGTGTGGTCATCGATCTTGACCACGTCCTTGACGTTGGACAGCACCCGCGAGTGGATCGATTTCTTCGGGTCCTTCGAGCGGTTATAGGTGAACACCACGTCGTCGGCGGTAAACGGATCGCCATTGTGGAAGCGCACCCCTTCGCGCAGGTTGAAGGTGAATTCCTTGCCGTCGTCGGAAATGGTCCAATCGGCGGCTAGGTCGGGCTGCGCGATCAGATTGGTGTCGATATGCGTGAGTCCGCTCAGCACGTTCGACGTGATCTGGAACTCGAGCACCTCGTTGATCCGCGCCGGATCGAGCGTCAGGATTTCGCTGACCGACGCCCAGGCCGCGCGCAGATGGCCGCCCTTCTGGGCCGCGCGGGCCGCGCCCACGCCGGTGCCCGGCAACAGATGCCAAGTGGTCAAGGTGCCGGCCGCGGCCATCAGCCGCAGCACGGCGCGGCGGCTCAGGCTGGGGCCGCTCATCTCGGCGCGGCCGAGGCCGAACAGGGGGTCGCGAGGATCGAAATCGTGGGCCGCGGCGAACTCGTCCTCGATGCGCTTCTTCTCATCGCTGGGCAGCATGTCGACTATGCGTTTCATTGAGCCTTTCTCCCTTGGTTCTTCGTTGTCGCTCGCGGCCGGCCCCCCGTGGCGCCGGCCGCCGTCGTCAGGCGTTGCCGATCGGGCAGGCGGCCCAATGGGCGTGGCCAATCTCGTCCAGCACGGGCACGTCCACGCGGCAGCGCGCCACCGCCATCGGGCAACGCGGGTGGAAGACGCAGCCCGGGGGCGGGTCGAGTGGGCTCGGCACCTCGCCGGGCACGATCTCGTGGGCGCGCGCGGCCTCGACCGTCGGGTCGGGAACCGGCACCGCGGTCAGCAGCGCGCGCGTGTAGGGATGGGCCGGGGCGGCGAACAGATCGTCGCCGTCGGCGAGTTCGACCAGCTTGCCGAGATACATCACCGCCACCCGGTGGCAGAGGTGCTTGACCACCCCGAGGTCGTGGCCGATGAACAGATAGGTGAGCCCGAGGTCCTGGCGCAGGTCCTCGAGCAGATTGATGATCTGGGCCTGGATCGAGACGTCAAGCGCCGAGACCGCCTCGTCGCAGACGATGAATTCGGGGTTGAGCGCCAAGGCCCGGGCGATGCCCACTCTTTGCCGCTGGCCGCCGCTCATCTCGTGCGGATAGCGCCCGCCGAGGGCGCGCGGCAGGCCGCAGAGGCCGAGCAGCTCGCCGACCCGGCGGGCGATGGCGGCGCTGGAGCGCTCGCCGTGGACATAGAGCGGCTCGCCGATGATCTCGGCCACCTTCATGCGCGGATTGAGCGACGAATAGGGGTCTTGAAAGATCGCCTGCACGCGGCGCCGAAAAGCGATGGTGGCGCGCTTGTCGAGGCGGTCGATGTTCTCGCCGTCGAACAGGATTTCGCCGCCGCTCGGCACCAACAGCTTGAGCAGGCAGCGGCCAACCGTGGTCTTGCCGCAGCCCGATTCGCCGACCAGGCCCAGCACCTCGCCCTTGCCGATGGTCAGGCTGATGCCATCGACCGCCTTGACCTGGCCCACGTCACGCTTGAAGACGACGCCCTTGGTGACCGGGAAATGCTTCCTCAGATCCCTGATCTCGACCAAGACCGGCCGGTCGCCGCGCGTTTCCCGACTCACTGCTGTCATTCACAATCCCGCGCTCGATGTCGTATCGTCGGCGCGAGCCTCCCCTTCCCAAGTTCTAACGACTTTGACGAGGATCGCAAGTCCGGCCCGTCACGTTGCCGTGAACGGGGCGGCGAAACGGGGGCGGCGCCACACCGGCCGGGGCTTTCGTCTCGCACGGCGGGGCTTGTCTCGCCCGCTGCCCCGCGCGCACACTGCCGGGCTGGAGGATGATTGATGGGACGACTGGCGGGTTGGCTGCTGATTGGCGTCGTTCTCGCCCTGCCGGCGCGGGCCGCGACACCGCCATTGCGGCTGCGCCTGGTGATCGAGCAAAGCGTCGAGCATCGCCCCTCGGGTATCGGCGCGGACCAGCCGATCGCGGGCTTCACCCTGCCGCTCGCGGCGCCGGCGCGGGCGCTTCTCGGCCGCGCCGGGGTGCGCCTGGTCGACGGCCCGGCCGAGGCGACGCTGACGGTTCACGCCCGCGCCCGGGCGATGGGACGGTGGTATCGCGGCGGGGTGGTCGGCTATCTCTACGCCGGGGCCGAGGTGAGCGGCGATATCACCGTCGTCATGCCCGGCGCGCCGCCCCGGATCACGCGCTTCGCCGGCCGGGTGGCGGTGCCGCTCGAAATCCGCCTCAATCACGGTTACGAGCGGCCCGAGAACGCCCCCTTCGCCGCCGCCCTGACCGCCACCGGCGCCTATCTCGACCGGCTGATGGATGTCGTCGGCGCTGTCTTCGGCCCGGGCGCCTTGATCGCCACCCTCGACGAGGGCGACGCCGTCGCCCGCCATCACGCCGCCCGCGCGCTCGGCGATCTCGGCGACCCGGCGGCGGTGGCGCCGTTGATCGCCGCCCTCGCCGACGCCGATCGCGAGCTCCGCCGTCAGGCCGCCTGGGCGCTGGGCAAGCTCGGCGCCGGCGCGGCCGTCCCGGCGCTGACCGCGGCGCTCGACGATCGCGACGGCGACGTGCGCTGGTTCGCCGCCTGGTCGCTGGCGCGGATCACCGGCCGCCGCCTCGAGGACGTGCTGGCGATCGAATGAACCGATCGCGGCGTCGTTCAGGCCACCGCCTTGCGCCGGGTCAGGGCCAGGAACAGGTCCTCGAGGTCGCTTTCCTCGGTGGTCAAGTCGACGATCGTCAGCCCGGCGCCCTCGATCGCGCACAGGATGTCGCGGATGCCGACCCGGCTCGGTCGATAGCGGACGACGATGCGGCGCAGGGGCAGGACCTCGGCGTCGAAGGCGCCGAGCGCCGCCGGCGGCGTCTCGATATCCTCGGCGACGGCCACCGTGATGGCCTTGCGGTCGAGCCGGCGGAGCAGGGCATCGGTACGGTCGCAGGCGACCACCCGGCCCTCGCTGATGATCGCCACCCGGTCGCAGAAGCGCTCGGCCTCCTCGAGATAATGGGTGGTGAGCAGGATGGTCGCGCCCTCGTCGTGGAGCTCGCCGACATAGGCCCAGAACTGCTGGCGAAGCTCGACGTCGACCCCCGCCGTGGGCTCGTCGAGGACCAGGATCGGCGGCGCGTGGACCATCGCCTTGGCCACCAGGAGCCGCCGCCGCATGCCGCCCGAAAGCGTGCGGGCATAGGCGTCGGCCTGCTCGGTGAGGCCGACGGCGGCCAGAATCTCATCGGTGCGGCGCTGGCGCGGGCGCAGGCCGTAGAGCCCGGCCTGAAGCTCCAGCAACTCGCGCGGGGTGAAGAAGGGATCGATGTTGAGCTCTTGCGGCACCACGCCGATGGCCCGCTTGGCGGCGCGCGGGTCGACGTCGATGTCGATGCCCCAGACCTCGGCCCGGCCGGCGCTCTTGACCACCAGCCCGGCGAGGATGTTGATCAGGGTCGACTTGCCGGCGCCGTTGGGGCCGAGAATGGCGAATAAATCGCCGCGCGCGACCTCCAGGTCGATGCCGCGCAGCGCCTCCTTGGCCGCGCGCCCGTGGCCATAGGTCTTGCGCAAGCCCGCGACGCGGAGCGCGTGGACGGGCGCGGCGCCATCGCCGGAAGCGAGGAACATGGCGTCACCACGGAATAAGGTGCGGATAGGGCATTTGATTGTGCCGGCCCTTTGGGTATCATCCGCCGGTTCCCGGGGTCAATGACCTTGCCCGCGCGGCAGCCTTGCGGGAAACGCCCAGTCAGAGACATCCAGTCAGAGACGTCCAGTAAGACTCGCCCAGCAGGAGACGCCATGCAGCCGCCCGAAACCATCGAGGTCGAAACCCCCGAGGTCGTCTGCGACGGCGGCGTCGGCGCGCTCGGCCATCCCCGCGTCTATCTCAGGATCGGGCCCGAGGACTGGGTCGAATGCGGCTATTGCGACCGCCGCTACGTTCTCAAGCGCGCCGCCGCCCCGACAGCCCGATGAGCGCCGGGCGACGCCCGCCGCGTCGCCGCCGCGAGGGGATCGCCCGATGACCGCCCGCGCCGACAGCCCCAGCGATTCCGGCCCCCCCGATACCGGCCACGGCCGTCCTCGGCATGTCGTCCTGATCGACGGCTCGGGCTTCATCTTTCGCGCCTTTCACGCCCTGCCGCCGATGACCCGGGGCGACGGCACCCCGGTCAACGCGGTCTACGGCTTCGCCAACATGCTGATGCGGCTTCTCGCCGAGCTGCCCAGCGACCACGTGGCGGTGATCTTCGATCATTCGGGCAAGACCTTCCGCAACGACATCTATCCCGAATACAAGGCCCATCGCCCGCCGGCGCCCGAGGAACTGGTCCCGCAGTTCGGTCTCATCCGCGAGGCGACCCGGGCCTTCAACCTGCCCTGCATCGAACGCCAGGGATTCGAGGCCGACGACATCATCGCCACCTTCGCCCGCCTCGCCCGCGAGCAGGGCGCCGACGTCACCATCGTCTCGTCCGACAAGGACCTGATGCAGCTCGTCGGCGAGCACGTCACCATGTACGACGGCCTCAAGGGGCGCTCGATCGGCATCGACGAGGTGCGCGAGAAGTTCGGCGTCGGCCCCGACAAGGTGGTCGACGTCCAGGCCCTGGCCGGCGACCCGACCGACAATGTCCCCGGCGTGCCGGGGATCGGAATCAAGACCGCGGCCGAACTGATCAAGCGCTTCGGCGACGTCGAGACCCTGCTCGCCCACGCCGACGAGATCACGCAGCCCAAGCGGCGCCAGAACCTGATCGAGCACGCCGACAAGGCGCGGCTATCGAAGACCCTGGTGCATCTGCGCGACGACGTGCCGCTCGACGACGGGCTCGACGACCTCGTCCTGCGCCCCGCCGACCCCAAGACGCTGACCGATTTCCTCCGCGCCCAGGACTTTCGCGGCATCGTCGCCCGGGCCGAGGACTGGCTCGGCGGCGACGCCCCGGTCGAGACGGCGCCGATCGAGACCGCTTACGAGCTGGTCCGGGACGAGGCCGCGCTGACCGAGTGGATCGCAGCCGCCAGCGCCGCCGGTACCGTGACCGTCGATACCGAGACCACCTCGCTCGACGCCATGCGGGCCGAACTGGTCGGGCTCTCGCTCTCGATCGACCCTGGCCACGCCTGCTATATCCCGGTCGGCCACCGCGCGCGTGGCGGCGGCGAACTCGACCTCGATGGCGGCGCGGCGGAGATCGAACAGATCGACCGCGCCCGCGCGCTGGCGCTCTTGAAGCCGCTGCTCGAGGACGAGGCGGTGCTCAAGATCGGGCACAACATCAAATACGACGCCCAGGTCCTGGCCGGCCACGACATCGCCATCGCCCCGGTCGACGACACCATGCTGATTTCATACGTCCTCGACGGCGGCCTGCACGGCCACGGCATGGACGAGCTGTCGCGCCTCCACCTGGGCGTCGATCCGATCCCCTTCAAGGCGGTGGCCGGCAGCGGCAAGAACAAGATCACCTTCGATCTGGTGCCACTCGACAAGGCGCTCGATTACGCCGCCGAGGACGCCGATCTGACCGGGCGGCTGCATCGGGTGTTGAAACCGCGCCTATTGGCCGAGCGCATGGTCACCGTCTACGAGACCCTGGAGCGGCCGCTGATCCCGGTGCTGGTGGCGATGGAGCGGGTCGGGATCAAGGTCGATCGCGGCGCCCTGGTAACGCTGTCGAACGACTTAGCCAAGCGCATCGCCTTGTTGGAGGACGAGATTTACCGCCTCGCCGGGCGCCTCTTCAACATCGGCTCGCCCAAGCAACTCGGCGAGGTGCTGTTCGACGAAAAGGGGCTCGACGGCGGCAAGAAGGGCAAGTCGGGGGCCTATGCCACCGGCGCCGACATCCTCGAAATCCTCGCCGCCCAGGGCCACGAACTGCCCGCCCGGGTGCTGGATTGGCGCCAGCTCAGCAAGCTGAAAAGCACCTACGCCGACGCCCTGGTCGGCCAGATCAACCCCGCGACCGGCCGCCTGCACACGTCTTACGCCATGGCCGCGACCTCGACCGGGCGGCTCGCCTCGTCGGACCCCAACCTCCAGAACATCCCCGTCCGCACCGAGGAAGGGCGCAAGATTCGCCGCGCCTTCGTCGCCGAGGACGGCCACGCGCTGGTCTCGGCCGATTACTCGCAGATCGAATTGCGCCTGGCCGCCCATGTCGCCGACGAAACGGCCCTCAAGCAGGCCTTCCGCGACGGGCTCGATATCCACGCAATGACCGCCTCGCAGGTCTTCGGCGTGCCGGTCGAGGGCATGGACCCATCGGTGCGCCGGCGCGCCAAGGCGATCAACTTCGGCATCATCTACGGCATCTCGCCCTTCGGCCTGGCGCGCCAGCTCGGCATCGGTCAGGACGAGGCCCGGGCCTATATCGCGGCCTATTTCGAGCGCTTTCCGGGAATCCGCGACTATATGGAGCGGACCAAGAAATTCTGTCGCGAGCACGGCTACGTCACTACCCTTTTCGGCCGCAAATGCCACATGCCGGGGATCAACGATCGCAACCTGGCGCGGCGCAACTTCATGGAACGGGCGGCGATCAACGCGCCCTTGCAAGGCGCCGCCGCCGACATCATCAAGCGGGCCATGATCCGCATTCCGGGCGCCCTGGCCGCCGCCGGCATGACCGCGCGGATGCTGTTGCAGGTCCACGACGAGCTCATATTCGAGGCCCCCGAGGCCGAGGTCGCGGCCACCCGGGCGCTGGCCAAGCGGGTGATGGAAGGCGTCGCCCATCTCGACGTGCCCCTGGTAGTCGATACCGGCG
>Ga0114931_10003550_pt1 | contig 19708 bp, 15 predicted proteins | sample 2SBtaG_FD_89579 | JGI IMG/M metagenome (GOLD analysis project Ga0114931, IMG submission 89579) | Deep subsurface microbial communities from Kolumbo volcano to uncover new lineages of life (NeLLi) - 2SBTROV14_V59a metaG | ecosystem: Environmental > Aquatic > Marine > Volcanic | place: Kolumbo...
GAGATATCCATTGAAAAGAATGAGAGGGGCTGGATACAGCCTGCCGAGGTGTTGGCCAACCCGGATGCCGCGGTGGATCGATGCCGGGATATGCACCGCCTGAATATCATGGCGCTGAGTGTGGACCAGGGGGATACGGATCGGGGCCAGTCCATTGCCGGAGATCCGGTTGCCCAGCGCTGCTACTATCAGCAGTTTGCCGCTTGTGCGAAGTTGGCGAAATCGCTGCAGGTGGTACCGATGGTTGTCCCCGCGGCCCCTCTGGGGACTCCGTTTAACGAAGAAATCGAAAGGCTGCGTCAGCTGGTTAAAATCGCCTCGCTGGAAGGAGTGCTGGTAGCCCTGCAAACACAGATTGGCTGCATGACCGAAGATCCCGACACGGCGGTTGTGCTGTGCGACAATGTCAAAGGCCTGGGCCTGGCGCTCGACCCAAGTCACTACATGACAGGTCCGAGGCAGGGCCGCGATTTTTCCAAAGTGATGCCCTATGTTTACCATGTACGACTGCGCGATTCGACCAAATCCGAACTGCAGGTGCGGGTGGGAAAAGGTGAGGTCGACTATGGCCGGCTCATTTCCGATTTGGAGAAGGTGGGCTACAATCGGGCGCTATCGATTCACATGACGCCCATCGAAGGATTTGACCACCGGGCCGAGATGCGCAAGATGCGTCTATTGCTGGAAAGTCTCCTGTAGGGATGATCGATCGGAACGGAGAACTCTACCAACTTTGTGATTACCGAGTCGACTGCCCAGCGTTACACGCTGCAAGATCCGGATGTCCGCTTGATGCTTCAAGTGCGCGATGACGACGACGCCCAGGCGTTCGAGGAGCTTATGCTGCGCTACCAGAACCGCATGGTAGCACTCCTGTTTCGCCTGGTTGGCCGCCGCGATCTGGCCGAGGATCTGGCCCAGGATGTTTTCTTGCGCGTCTATCAGGCACGGAAGCGTTATGTGCCAGGTTCTAAATTTTCTACCTGGCTCTACACAATCGCCCACAACGTGGCGGCCAATGCGTTGCGCGGGCTATCGCGGCGCAAGGAAGTCAATCTGGCGCCAAAGTCCAGTGGTGAGTTTGTCGGCAACCCGATGGATCTGGCGGCGGTCGCAGCCAGTGGGCTGATGCCGGCCCGGCAATTGGACAAGGCCGAACTGCGCGAAGTGGTGAAACTGGCCGTGGAAACATTGAACGAACGGCAACGAATGGCCGTGCTGCTCAATAAATTTGAGCAACTCAGCTACGATGAAATCGCCGAAGTCATGCAACTCAGCGCGCCAGCCGTCAAATCGCTTCTGTCCCGAGCTCGGGCGAATCTCCGCGAAATTTTGCAGCCCTATTTAGAGAATGGGAAAAGGGATCGCGTATTCGGCGACCCAGGGAAAGGGGGACAGGGCGATCCGTAGCAAGGTGGATTTGCCAACCCATCATGACAAACTCAGATTCCCACCACCCGGAGCCGCCACTCGAGGAAATCGTTGCCTACCTGGATGGTGAACTGTCCAGCGACGAAAACGCCCAGGTGGAACGGCGGCTATCCGCGGATGAAGCGTACCGCCGCCAAATGCAGAGTTTCGATCGGGTCTGGTCGGCCTTGGATGAATTGCCTGCCGAGGTGGCCGGCGATCGATTTTCAAAAACCACGATGGAATTACTGGTCGATGCGGCCGAACAGGAAGTACGGCAACAAACCGAAGCGCTGCCCCGCTTGCGACGCAAACGTAGCATGACCGGCAGTCTGTTTGTGGTGGCCGCCGTATTGTCTGGTTTTCTGGGTGCCCGCTGGTTTCACACCGATCCCAACAGGATGCTGATCGACGATTTGCCGGTGATCGAGCACGTGGATATTTATTCGCAGTTTCAAAGCATCGATTTTTTACGCCAACTGCAAAAAACGCTCGGAGACGACCATTGGGCGTCCGGTCCACAATCTGAACAACTGGCAGCGGCCGGGACCCAGGAGCAGGCCGGGCAGTGGGAACAAACAAATTCGTCCAGCAAGCGTCGTCGCTGGATCGACCATTTGTCTCCCGACCATCAATTGACCCTGCGAACCAAATTCAATCGTTTCCGCGCTTTTTCTCCGCCGCATCAGCAGCGCCTTCGGCAGCTCCAGCAGCAGTTGATTGCCGCGCCCGATGCCGACCGGTTGCAAGCCACGATGAGCCAGTATCAGCAATGGCTGGATGATCAGCCACTCAGTCGGCAGTTTGAACTGCGTGAAATGTCCGAGGATCAGCGTGTGCAGGCTATTGTCCGGCAAGTCCGAGCGCGCCGGAGTCAGGGCAGGCTGGAATTGACGGCCAACCAGATCGATCAAATGGCCCAAAAGATCCAGCGGCAGATGCCGGATATTCGCGCGCACTTCCAAGCGAAAATGAGTCAAAAAGACCGGCGCTACCTGGCGACTCTGGCTGGCCACAAACGCTGGTGGGCCATGCTGCGCTGGATGATGCAACACCATTCGGCCGTGGCCGAACCACTGCGGGCGGATATGCTGTCAGTACTGACCGAATCGCAACACGAGCAATTTCAACAGCTTTCCCATCAGGATCAGCGTAAACTTCTCTTTGAGTGGCTGCTGCGTGCCGGCAGGTTTCATCATTCCAGCAGGGGCAATCTGGCGGTGGTAGGCGAACAGGATTTAGAGAACTTCTATGCCGAGGAATTGGACGCAGGGCTCAAGGAGGAGCTGCTGGCATTGCCGCGGGATGCCATGCGCAATCGACTGGAGCGGCTTTATTGGGGAATGGATGGAAGGCCCGGTTTCGAAGGCCCGCCAGACCGGCCGCCAGGGCCTCCGGATCCGCGACTTCGAGATGGCCGACCACGACCTGTCCGCAGACATCCTCCCCAGGATGCATTTCGTCGCCATGATCGCGGTGCGCGCTACGAACAGGGCCCCGGGCCGCGCGGCCCGTAGGGCCGTTTTCCCAGCAAGGGGCAGGAAATGAGCGGTTGCCAAGGTCGACGGATGAAACCGACCCGGCAGATGCCTTGCCGGCGAAAGCGGAAGGCATCGCAACCAGGCGAGTTTCACCGATATGGCCATATCGGTCATGTACCACCCAAGCATCCATCTCCAAACGAATAAGCAGAGTTGTCGCATTGCTAATCGGAAGGTAGACTTCCTATATGGTTTGCATTATCCCAAGGACCGCTGAACCGAATGTGCGGCGGAAACTCGATAATTCCCCAGTTGTGGCAATTTTGGGGCCTCGGCAGTGCGGCAAGACCACGCTTGCTCGCCGTCTGCTCGAAGAGATTCCCAATGCGATCCGACTCGACTTGGAACGGCCCTCGGATCTCGCCAAATTGGACGATCCCGAGGCATTCTTCTCTCTCCATCATGACAAACTGGTCTGCTTGGATGAGATTCAACGCCGGCCTGAAATTTTCCCTCTCCTCAGAAGTGTCGTCGACGATCGTGGCCGAAATGGGCAGTTCCTGATTCTTGGTTCCGCCTCCCCTGAGCTACTTCGGCAATCGTCGGAATCCCTGGCTGGCCGGATCGCCTTTGTCAACCTTCGGCCGTTCTTGTTTCCTGAAGTCTACGACACGTTCCCTGGTGCACTCGATCGGCTTTGGATTCGGGGTGGGTTTCCCCGCAGTTTCCTCGCCAAAACTGATCAGGCGAGTTTCGAATGGAGGGAAAATTTCATCAGAACTTTTGTCGAGCGAGATCTCCGGCTCTACTTGCCCCGCCTCGCTCCAGAGCGTTTGGCCAGTTTCTGGAGGATGTGTGCTCATGAACATGGCCAGTTGCTCAATGCTTCGAAGTTAGGCGGAGCGATTGGCACCAGCGGGCATACCATTCGAAGCTACTTGGAGCTACTGGAAAGGACTTTCATGATTCGCTTGCTGCAACCTCTCCAAGCCAATCTAAGCAAGCGTTTGGTCCGCTCTCCAAGACTTTATCTTCGAGATCAAGGGAATCTCCATTCGCTATTGGATATAGCGTCCCACGATGAGCTTCTTGGCCATCCTTCACGCGGAGTATCGTGGGAAGGTTTGGTAATCGAACATGCGATCGCCTGTTTTCCAGGTTGGCGAAACTTTTTCTATCGCACGCGAGCAGGTGCGGAGCTTGACCTGATTCTGGAACGAGGTGGGACTCGCATCGCGTTCGAGGCTAAGGTTGCGACGGTGCCCCATCCTACCAAAGGATTCTGGACGGCCTTGGAAGATCTGTCTATCTCCCAAGCCTACATCGTCGCACCGGTTCCTGATGCATATCCCCTCGCCGATGGCGTAGCCGTGATCCCTTTGGGCGAACTGGTGACTTGGGCGCCACGTATTGCTGCCGGCGAACCCCACCCTGCAGCCCGCCGGTGAGCACGGTGTTTTCCTGGCACCTCAAACGGGAAAAGTGGTGGATCTTCTTATCCGGGATGTTTTATCCCGCCCGATCTCAGTCCCCCCCGAACAAACAAAAAAGCAACTTTAGCATATCAGCGAATCGTTACCGTAGATAGTTGCAGCGCGCGACGACCGGGCTGCACGGCGGGGATGCGAGTTATTGCGGACTCTCCGTCAAATCTTGAATCCGCTGGACTGCTTCGTTGGGGGTCAATAACCTGGATACCGCGATTTCCTTGGAATCTCTTTCACTGCGTCAGGAGCGAAAAACGATAGAAGCCAATTGCCTGCAATGGGTGATCGGGAAGTGTTTTGTTCACGACTTGTTCGATATTGGACCTGAGCGTATCGAGGCCCGGTTCTTGCAGTTCCTGGAGGTTCAATTCTCGCACGGTGATAAGCATGCGGTGCCTCAGTTCCGGGCCCCGTTGTTCGATGAGCTTGGCAACCTGGTTGTAGTTGCTGTGGGCCACTCGGCCAAAGGCATGAAAATTGACCACGATTGAGGAAGTTGAGTTGGGCTGATAGGGCAAAGTCACGAGAAAGGCTCCCAAATCAACTTCTTCCAGACGCGAGATTTGAGCCAGGTTTTGTCGGGCAGCGACCATGGCATTCGCGTCGAAACAACCTGACAGCAAGCTCATGCTACCCAGGAGTGCGATGATGGCCGGCGTGCGAAAGCATGAGACGATCCGGCCGCAGCGTGCCTGCCAGCAGGATCGGCCTTCCCTGCTGTGCACACGGACAATCGTTCGGTCACGCTCATTCACCGGCAACACTTTCTCCGAACGACTGTCGGTGCCACCCACGCTGGGCTGGTATATTCTCATCTGCGGGTCGCCTACTGGTCATGGGAGTTACGGATGTCTCTGTCCAAGTGTCAGAACCGGTAAAATCGTCAGCTGGCGCAAGTCGCACTTGCCTCTCTCCAGTATAGGTCGCGTTCTTCCTCGTGGGCTTGTTGTATGCTTCAGCAGGGAAACCGGGGCGCCATCTTCTCTGGCTGCCACGGTCCTTGAATTTTTGGAAATTCGGTTACCGACTACCAACAAAGTATTGGCGGCACCACATGACCCATCGTGGCAGACCAGCGGCGGGCAGGGAGGAGGGGATAGAAGGTTTGGTTGTTGTTGTTCTGCTGCTGCTGGTTTGCGCCATGGCAGGTTGCCATGCCAAAGAGGATGTGAAATTGGAGGACTACCTGGAAGAGATTGAGTTCGTCGAACCACTGAATTCTACGGTGGAAGTCCCGCTGGGGGAGTACTCCATTCCCATTGCGGCGCAATCCAACGATGCCGATAACAACCAGACGCAGATAATCTGGATTCGGATGAAATTTCATCTGTATGCCGTGGTGGCCAATGAGAGCGAGTCCACGGTCAACGCGAAATTACAGCACGCCCAGGGACTCTTCCACGACGGCGTACTGAAAATATGCCGCAGCGCAACACTTGACGAAGTAACCGACCGGCGTCTTACGGCAATCAAGTTGCGGTTGACCGACCTGTCACGATCTTTGCTCGGAGGAAAACGTATCCGCCAACTTCTCTGCACCAACATCCTCACCGAGGCCATTTAATGTCTGCTCAAGATATGCCCGTTCGATCTCCCAAACTGGTGGCTCCTTCGCTCACATTCACCGTCGGATTTCGCCTGGCCATGGCTGGGGCCTTATGGGTGCTGCCTGCCGCATGGACCGTCTCGGAGGCAAGCGAGCCTGCCTCGCAAGTTCAGCCTGAGCAGCAATCGGCCAAGGCGGATTTGGCTCGCAGAATTCATGAAGTGGGTAATTTTCAGTTGCGTCAACTCAGGCCGACTCGAGACGAAACAATCCACGTGAGATTCGAATTGTATTTACAGTTGCCAGAGGATGGGCCGGAACCGGCGTTGGAAAATCGATTGGATCGGTGGAACGAACGTTTGCGCGACCAGGTGATCACCGCGGTACGGAATACCGAGACAAAAGATTTTACCGAACCAAGTTTGCGGCGATTGCAAAAAATGATTCTGTTACGAATCAACCGATTGCTCAAATTTACCCGGATCGAACAAGTGTACCTGACCCAATACGAATTTGAGTTGCTCTAGCGTTTACGAGCCTGGGGTTGCCGGGCAATTTCTACCGGATTGCTGGCAGACAGAAATGCAAACAGATCGGCGACTTGTCGGATCGTCAGCGGATTGAGCAGGCCCGAGGGCATCGCGGACTGTTGGCTTGGGAGGATGTCGTCGATCTGTTCGTGGGACAGTTTGAGTTGCTGTCCGTCTGAGAGTAGCAGTTTGATGCCCTCCTTTCCGCGCGGGATGACCATTCCCGTGTAGGTGCGCCCATTCACAACGACGACCTTGCTCGCATATTGATCAGAGATGACATGCGAAGGATAGACAATCGATTCCAGGATTTCTTTTTTCTGGAACCGTTTGCCGACCTGAGTCAGATCGGGCCCCAGGCCTTCACCCTGTTGGAAGCTCTGGCAGCGATGGCAACGGACGCATTGGGCAGTGCGAAAAATCTTTCTGCCGCGGGTCCAATCACCGGTCCGGCCGGCATCACTATTCAGAAAGGCGAGCAGTTCTTCATAACTCCATTTGTCCCGGCCATTGTTCCGAGGCAATTCAGCAGGCGGTGTCTCGGGATATTGCTCGGCATACCACTGTTGCCATTGGGTGAGGGACACTTTTTTCGCCGGGTCCCCCTCAGATCCGGTGCCGTCCGGCAATCCGGTCCAGTGCTGCAACAGGCCCATGGCATCGGCCGCCCCACGGTTGGGCAGTTTCAATCCCAGCAAGATCACATTGCGGTAAGCTTCCGCTTGCTGGGGTCGGCGCGGGACTCGGCTCAAGGCGGCAAGCACTTCTCGGGCCACGGTCCCTTCGACCGTTTTGAGCGAATCGACCAAATAAGACCAGTTTTCACCAGCGGGATGTTGCGTCAGCACCATCGCGATAGGCGGACGCCTGGCCGGGTCGTCGTGGTAGATCTGCCGCAGGTATGCCAGTGAAGCCGGTTCGCCACTACGGCCCAGCACTGCCATGACGCCGACCTGCAGACGCCGGTAGGCGTCTCCCTGTTCGCGCAAGGGAATGAGTCGCTGGTCGAGTTTTCTCAGGTCTTTGAGAATGTCCGGGCCAGGTTCCGCGGGTAGTTTGGCAAGCACCGAGAGAGCGGAGGCGGGCCATTTTTCGCCTTGAGCCAGGAGGTGGTGCCGCTCGGGGAGACTGAGTTTTGTGAAAAAATCACGGGCGAAGTTTTCCACGTAGGCACCGACGCTGTAGCCTCCCTCCGTCGAACGGGCCGCTTCATAAAATTTTAGCAGGGACAGTTTCGAGGCGGTATCCCAGCCACGGTTTAGCCGGCAGGCATAGCCGGCGATGTGTAACTTTTCTATCTGTGGAATGTCGCTTTCCAATTGTTTGGCCAGCGCTGAGGCTGCTTGGGGCTCTTGCAGGTAGACCAGCAAGCGGACCAGTTCGCGATCTTGTGCATGCCTCCCCGTGGGATAGAGGGCCAGCAAAGCTGGGGAAAGCGCGGGGGCATCGGCGGCAGTCAGTTTGCCATGGATCAGGGCTAGTTGGATGACACGAAGCAGGTTGAGCCGCTGGCCATCGTTCAAAGAGGCTGCGGAGTTCGCTGGCGACCGGTATTCGGCCAGGTTTCCTGCTGCGGGAACGCTTGCCAACAGCCGTTGGCAACGATGGAGTACGTCTTGAGCCGTGGCCGGGTTGCTGCTGAGCAAGCCGACCGCACCGATGAGAAAAACTTGGGGATCGGCATGATGCAGCACCAGGGCGGACCACTCGTCGGCGGGTATTTGCTCCAGTGCTCGGCGGGCGGCGAAGGCGACGAATCGGTCCTTGTCGGCCAGCAGGGGAACCAGCGAATCCGTGGTTCCCCGCGGACCGCGGCGCATCAGGGATTCGCAGCTTAGGCGGCGCACGCGTGGGTCCTTGTCGGCCAGCATGGCCACGAGCCGTTCACGCACTTGGGGGTTGTTGCTGCTGGCCATCAGGCGGGCAGCTTTCCCGCGCAGCGCCGCCTGCGGTTGGTTGGCGATCGCCAGCATTAATTGGATAGAGGGTCGGGGGCCGTAGGTGACCATCAGGTCGAGTGCCCGCAATCTCTCGGCAAGCGGCCTGTCGGCGTCCTGGCAAGCCGCAATCAGTTGCGTGTCCCAGCGTGAACCCAGCCGATGTTTTACGCCGGCAATTTTTGCCCGGGCCCAATCGGCGTTCCATTGGGGTTGTCGTAGCGCGCGGTCGATGCCGGTGCCTAGCGCCTGGCTTGAGGAGTCCGGGTCCGGTTTGCCCGCCCAGCTCAATCGATAAATGCCACCGTCGGTGCCTCGCCCACCCGTGCAAAAGTAAAGTGCGCCATCGGGGCCGATGGCCAGGTCGGTTGCATTCAACGGCCGGCCTTCGACAAAGATTTCATCCGTTGCCCGGTAGCTGGCGCCGTTGGGCTGGAGCCGGATGCAATGGATTTTTCCGGTCGCCCAATCGCATGCAAACAAGGCGCCTCGGTACGACTTGGGAAATGCGGTGTGGTCGTAAGTTACCATTCCCGTGGGAGACCCGGCCCCCATATCGAGTATGGCGGGCAAACTGTCGACGTAATAGGCAGGCCACTTGGCCCAACCGCTGCGCCAGCCCAACTCGGCTCCGGCGGTGACATGAATGATTCGTGTGGGTCGGTACCACGGAGCGCCTCGGTCCCATTCCATGTCGGCATCGTAGGTGAACAACTCTCCCTCGGGGGTGAAGGCGAAGTCGTACGCGTTGCGCAATCCACCAGCCACGACTTCCACGAAGCTGCCACCCGTATCGGTCCGAACGATCGTGCCACCGGGGGCCGGAATGCCCACGGCGTGGCCCCGGGGATCTTCGTAACGCGGTTGGACCAGGTCGCCTTCATACCAATTACGATAAGGGCTCCTTGGGGCTGGCCTTGGTCCCACTCGGGCATGGTCGCCGATGAGCACATAGAGCAGACCGTCGGGCCCCAGCCGCACTGCGTGAGGCCCGTGTTCGCCTTTCGAACCGCGAAAGGGAACCAGGGCGGTTATTTCGTCGACCGTCCCATCGCGGTCCGCATCGCGTAGCCGGTAAAGGGCAATGCCTTCCGGTCCGTCTCCCACAGCAAAGACGCGTGTTCCCAGGGCGAGGAGGCCTTGCACGTTCTTGATCTGATCGCAGAAGGTGTGGACCGTGTCAGGTTTTCCATCCCCATTTTCGTCCGTCAGTCGCAGCAGGTGACCTCCTTCGCGCGAGGCCAGGATATTGCCCCGGGCGTCGAAGGTCATGGCAATCAACGACCCGGTTTGTTCATCGCGCAGGATGCGCTCGATATTAAATTCCTGGCCAATGACAAATCGTCGCCCGGCTCCGGCAATCACCACTTCGTCCCCCCACGGGAGCGTTGCCCCCAAGGCGCCGTAGCTTGCCGCGGCGATCCAATCGTGGTCATTGAAGGTGGGCTGGGCCCAACCTGGAAATCGCCGAAGACTTGTTTTCCAGGAGCTGTCGGTCGAAAAAGATTCGAACGTTCCGCCGCGTTGTTTGATGATCACCCGGGCAACGAGTCCGGCCGCTCCCATGTCGGTATTGGTTGCCCTAACCCCAATGGTGTTTCGGCCCCTTTTCAGCAGCTTGGAGATGTCATGGATTTGCAGGTGTCGCCAGTCGTTGCCCTCAGCGACGGATTGGCCATTGACCAGCAACTGGTATTGGTTGTCTGCCGCGATGTGGACCTGGCCTGCTTCAGGATTGGAAAGCACAAAAGTTTTGCGAAAATAGCAATCGCCGACGGGTACTTTGTCCTTGGTTTGGGCGGCCGACCAAATCCATTGGGCATCGACATGGAAGCGGTTGTCGTCCTTCTTCCTGGCGCGAGCCTTTTTGGTCTGGACCTGTCTGGATGGGACCTTCTTGATTGGGGGTCGGTTCGCGCTGCGCCCAGCAGCAGTCCCGGGTCGCTCGGCTGCATGCAGGGAGAAGGCGACCAGGCAGCTTAACAAACAGACGGTTTGACGAAGAACAACAACAGCCTTCATGGCTACCTCGTGTTCATGGAGGGGGGCAAGGATTGCACGTTGGGCCGCTTCATGCACACCCAAGCGTAAACTAGGAAAAGGCCCGGCACCTTAGCAGGTGAGCCCCAGGTCCGGCAACAGAGGTTGGTGCGTGCTAGCAACAGGGCCATGATCCTGGACACATTCAATGGTCGAGGGCTCCGCATTCCCATTGACCCGCATTCGATCCATGCGATACGATCGGGGTTTGCCAACTTGCCCAATTTGATTGGTCCACCAAGAGCCGCTTGCTTGCCAACGGTACCATGCGGGTGTCGAAGAATCCATGATTTCGAGTGCCGCGACCTTTGGTAGCCTTAGGCGGCCAGCCGATTCCCGGAAGAGGTTTTCCTGACGATGCGCATTCAACGATGGTCTCTCTTGTCGCTATGCTTCCTCCTGCCACTCGCCACGCAGTCCCTTCGAGAGATGCCACTATGGTCGGCCGAAAAATCATTTGAGCTGGGCAATTTGATCGAGCCATTCGACCCCCCTCCGCTGGCGGAGCTCGAAAAGAAGACCGAGTGGATCGACCAACCGGTCCTCGATGGCATGGAGGTCATGCGGGCCTACCTGAAAGCCAAGGGGAAACCGCAGTTGTCGGTAAAACAGGCCCTCGCGCTGCACAACGACTCCGATGCCCACAACGGGCAGATCCTCAGCACGCTGGGGCAGTTGGCGCCGGCCGACGGCAAGGGGGTCGATTTCGACGCCACCCTGGTACGCCATGTGAGTGGTGATCTCAAAAGCACCAATCCACTTCTGATCAGCAGCGTAACGGAGTTTGAATTCCAGGGATTGACCAGTTTTGGCTACCTCTCGTTTGATCGCGATTTCCACTATTTTGCCCCTACCGAAACGGTCGTTTCCTGGCAAACAAGTAAAGATCGATTGGTCGACAAGTTCATCTTGCGCGACGACTTGACCTGGTCGGATGGAAAACCGATCACCGCCCGCGATGTCCAGTTTTCCTTTCAGGTGATCATGACGGATGCGGTGGTCGTTCCGGCCGTGCGCACGGGCACGGACCAATTGCGCTGGGTGGAGGCTTACGACGACCAAACTTTCGTTATATTCCATAAACGGGCCTTGGCCACCAATACGACGAACCTCAGCTTTCCGGTCATTCCCAAGCATATTTACCAGGCCTCGATCGCCGAGGATCCGCGTATGACGACCAGCGATTATCACTCCAGGCTGGAAGACCATCCCGTGACCGGTGGCGCTTACACGTTAGTCAAACGGGTCCGCAATCAGGAATTTGTCATGCGTCGCCGCGAAAGTTACTACCGGCACCAGGGCCGGCAAGTACGCAGGAAACCGTATTTCAAAGAGGTTCGGGTCAAAGTCATCGAAGATGCCAATACGGCACTGCTGGCGTTGAAAGGAGGGCAGATTGAAGAGATGATCTTGCGGCCCGAGCAGTGGGCCAGCCAGACGGGCGACGAATCGTTTTACGCCCGGAATACGAAAGTGACGGCCTTGGAGTGGACCTCGTTCCATTTCGTCTGGAATATCAAAACACCTTATTTTTCCGATCCGCGCGTACGCCAGGCCATGTCGTGGACATTCGATTACGACGAGCTGTTTGAAACCATCAGCCGGGGCATGTACCAGCGCAATCGGGGTACCTTCCATCCGACTTCCTGGATGTTTCCTCAGGATGGTCCCGAACCGTACCACCAGGACCTCGACCGGGCGGAGGATTTGCTCGATGCGGCGGGTTGGGAAGACAGCGATGGAGATGGAATCCGTGACAAAGTGATCGATGGCAAGCGCGTTCCCTTTGAATTTACCATGCTGACCTACCAGAGTCAGACGGGCATTCAGGTGGCCACGTTGATGAAAGAGTGCCTGGATCAAATTGGCGTGGTGTGCCATGTCAAACCGACTGAATTTACCGTGCTCACCCAGCGCGTACGGGATCATCAGTTTCAGGGAGCCATGGGCGGCTGGGGCTCGGGAACCGATCCGGACACCAGCACGAATATTTGGGTTAGCGGCGAAGGCCGCAATTATGGCAACTATTCGAATCCACGCGTGGATGAACTGTTCGAACAGGGACGGCACGAGTTTGATCGAAAGAAGCGGGCAGTCATCTACGGCGAAATTCACAAGTTGCTTTGGCGGGACCAGCCCTACACCTGGTTGTTCTATCGCAATGCGTTCTATGCATTTAGCAAGAAGCTACGCGGATACAATTTCAGCCCGCGCGGGCCTTTCGATTACAGCCCCGGCTTCGACAGCATTTACAAGCCGGCCGCCGCGCCTTAGCCATCGCTCGAAGGGTACCGATGCTCCACTACCTGGTCCGACGCATTGGCATGGGTTTCTTGACTCTGTTGTTCATCACCTTCGTGGTTTACGGCCTGGTTCGCAATATGCCGGGCACGCCACTGACGACCGATCCGGCCATGATGGATCCCAGTAAACAGATCAGTGCCGAGGAGATCCAACGCTTGGAAAAACTGTATGGATTCGACAAGCCCTGGTATCAAGCCTACTTTATCTGGCTGGGAAATATTGCCCGGCTCGATTTTGGCAAGTCCATTCCACAGAACAACAAACCGGTTGGAGCGCTGATCGCCCAGCGGGTGCCCGCGACGCTCATCCTGTCGGTGACTTCGTTGGTGCTTACCTATTTGCTTTCGATCCCGCTTGGTTTATGGTCGACGGTTCACAGCGGTTCCGCCAGCGAACGCCTGGTCAGCACCTTGCTCTACATGCTTTATTCGTTGCCGTCTTTTGTGGCGGCCTTGTTCCTGCAAATTCTGCTGGCGGTGAAGCTCGGCTGGTTGCCCTTGTTTGGCATGACCAGCGACGGCTACGACACGATGTCGACTTTTGCCAAGACCTGGGATATCTGCCAGCATGCGATGATGCCCATTATCTGCTTCACCTACGGGAGCCTGGCCTACTATTCCCGATTCATCCGTGCCAACATGCAAGAAGTGGTCCGGCAGGATTATATCCGTACGGCCCGTGCCAAGGGTGTGTCGCCCAGACGGGTTATCTGGCATCATGCGTTTCGCAATACGCTGATCCCGCTGGTGACCCTCATGGGGCTTACGTTGCCAGGGTTGCTCAGTGGGGCGGTTATTCTGGAACAGATTTTCACCTGGCCTGGGATGGGCCGTTTGTATTTCGAATCGATCGGCCAGCGCGATTACGACACGATCATGGGGTTGACGCTAATGTTCAGTCTGTTAACCCTATTGGGCCAATTGCTGGCGGATGTCCTGTACGCGGTTGTCGATCCACGGGTAACGTACCACTGAGGAATGTCGCATGCCGGGTCCGTCCCATACGATGACGAGTCCACCCCAGACGAGAGCGGGTTCATCCCAGACGCTCGAGAGCCGTGCTCCGCGTGGATTCTGGGCTGAAGTCTGGCACCGGTACCGGTGCCGAAAACTGGGAATGCTGGCCCTGGGTTTTGTGCTGCTGCTCTTCCTGATCGCCCTGACCGCGCCCATGATTGTCGGCACCAAGCCGGTCGTTTGCCGATACAAGGGCCGGATTTATTTTCCCTGCCTGGGGTACTACCATGCGAGCTGGGAAAACCCAATTTTCAGGAAAGACCGTTTCCGCAACCGATACGCTAAAAATCTCCTCAAAAAAGATCCCCAGAGCTGGGCGATCTGGCCGCTGGTTTATCAGGATCCCTACCGCCGGGTGCGCAAAGGCGAGTGGCCGGGGCAGCCGGGCAATCCCTCGGGAGTGCGGGGGGTGCCGAGCCGCCTGAATTGGTTTGGCACCAACCAGCAGGGGTTCGACGTGTTTGCCCAAATGGTGCATGGCACCCAGATCGCGCTGAGCGTGGGGGTGATCTCGATGGGGATTGCCGGTGTGATTGGGATTACCATTGGCGCGTTGGCTGGTTACCTGGGGGGGTGGGTTGACATGGTATTGAGCCGGTTGATCGAACTAGTCATGTGCATTCCGTCCCTGGTGCTTATCCTGGCATTGGTGGCCATGCTGGACGAGGTGACCAATTTCCACCTGATGGCCATTGTGGGAGTGACCAGTTGGACCGGCATTGCCCGGCTCACACGGGCCGAATTCATGAAACTCAAACAGATGGAATTTGTCACCGCGGCCCGCGCGATGGGGGCCAGCCAGGGACGGATCATGTTTCGGCATGTGCTGCGTAATGCCCTGGCTCCCGTGTTGGTGCCGATTACCTTTGGCATCGCTTCGGCGATCCTGATCGAAAGTGGCTTGAGCTACCTGGGATTCGGCGCGTCGCCACCCAATACGAGCTGGGGAACGCTCCTACGGTCGGGCCGCGATACGATTCAGCAGACCTGGTGGCTGATCGTTTTTCCCGGCACGGCTATTTTCCTGACGGTACTGGCCTACAACCTCATCGGAGAAGGCTTGCAGGAAGCGACCGACCCAAGACTGCGGCAGGATAGCCACTAGGGAATGCGGAATGCGGAATTCGGATTGCGGAATTTAGAAACACATGACCCACAAAGAAACCGTTGCCAAATCAACGCAGCAAGCAGCCTCACCCGCCACCTGTCGCAATCCGCAATCCGCATTCACTCATGTCCCAACCGGTAATTGACGTTTCTGATCTTCGCACCTGGTTTCACACCGAGGCGGGGGTGGTCCGCGCGGTCGATGGGATTTCGTTCTGTGTGGGGGAGGGCCGCGCGCTCGGGATCGTGGGGGAAAGTGGGTCGGGCAAGTCGGTCACATCCCTGTCGATCATGCGGTTGCTGGCTTCTTCGGCGCGGATCGAGTCGGGGCGCATCGCTTTTTTGGGCAACGATCTGGTCGGTTTGCCCGAGCCGGCAATGCGCGCTATTCGCGGCCGCGATATCAGCATGATCTTCCAGGAGCCGATGACCTCGCTCAATCCGGTCTTTACGGTCGGCAGTCAGGTGGCCGAGGCGCTCATCCTGCATCAGAAGCTTTCCAAACGCGCGGCACGGCAGCAGACCGTGGAGCTGTTTGACGAAGTCGGCATCCCCGAACCGGATCGGCGATACGATTCCTACCCGCACCAGATGTCGGGCGGGCAGAAACAGCGGGTGATGATTGCCATGGCCCTGTCGTGCAATCCCCAGCTGCTCATCGCCGATGAGCCAACCACGGCACTCGATGTGACAATTCAGGCCCAGATTCTCGACATGCTCCGCAGGCTGCGTGATCAGCGCGGGATGGCTATCTTGTTCATCACCCACGACCTGGGCGTGATTGCCGAGATTGCCGATGATGTGATGGTCATGTATCAGGGGGAAATGGTTGAATACGGATCGGTGCTTGAAATCTACTCCCAACCGAAGCACCCCTACACCAAAGGCCTCCTGGCTTGTCGGCCGCGGCTAGAGAGCCCGTTTCGATTGCTGCCCACCGTCGATGATTTCATGGCAACCACGGTGGTCGACGGGCAGACACGGATCGTCGAAAAAAAGCTGGGCGATGCACGCTTGCATGAATTGAACCACTGGGGCCGTGGCCGGCTGTTGCACCCCAAGTCGGAATTGGCGGAGCTTGGCCATCGGTGGGAAGATGGCAAGCATCTGCCAGATAGTTCGGCCGTTGAGGAAGGGACCCCACCGTTGCTTGAGGTCAACAATCTCAGGGTGCATTTTCCCGTGCGGCGGGGTATCCTGTCGCGCGTGGTCGATTACGTGCGGGCAGTCGATGGCATCCAATTTCGCGTTTATCGTGGTCAAACGCTGGGATTGGTGGGCGAATCGGGCTGTGGCAAAACAACAACAGGTCGGGCGATCTTGAGATTGCTCCAGCCGAAAGTGGTTCATGGCGATGTGCGATTTGATGGGGTGGATGTCCGTGCACTCAACAGGAGCGATTTGCGCAAACTGCGCAGTCGCATGCAAATCATTTTCCAGGATCCTTACGGCTCGTTGAATCCACGTATGACCATCGAGTCCGCGATCACCGAACCGATGGTCATCCAACGCCTGGGCAAGTCGCGTCGTGACCGCCGTGACCGCGCGGTGGCCTACCTGGAAGAAGTCGGCATGCAGGCAGCCCACCTGCGGCGTTACCCGCATGAATTTTCAGGAGGCCAGCGGCAGCGGATTTGCATCGCCAGGGCGCTGGCCGTGGAGCCCGAGTTTGTGATCTGCGACGAATCGGTTTCGGCGCTGGACGTTTCGGTGCAGGCACAGGTACTCAACCTGCTCAAAGAGTTGCAGGAGAAACACCAGTTGACCTACATCTTCATCAGCCACGATCTGAGCGTGGTGAAATTCATGGCAGACATGATGGCCGTGATGCACGACGGCAAGATTATCGAGTTCGGCCCGTCCGAGGCGATCTATGCGGCTCCGCGCGAGCAATACACGCGGCAACTGATCAGCGCGACTCCGCGGGACAGTTTGGAGTGCATCCGCCAGCGGGTGGCCCAGCGTGCGCAGGCTCGGGCGCGGCGCGGCCAGGGTGATGCGAATGTTTCCTGATCCCTTTCGCGGGTAGCCGCAAGTCAGGGCCAACGGCCCAGGGTGAACCCATCGGGGCGTACTTCGCTGCGTCCCAGCACGATGTCGAGGGGGCCTTTTCCGGCCGCTTGCTGATTATCGGAGTTCAGGTAGATGTTGTCCTGCTGCCGGCGCACCATGCAGGGGCGGCAGAATTGAACACGCGAATCCTGAAACAGAACATTTTCTCCGCATTTCGATCCGCAACCGCCATGGTAGGAACTGTAAAAGCCGTCGGTTTGCGGGGCGGGAGCGTCCGCCAGCATAGGCGAGTCGCTCCGTTCGGTGAATGGAATATTGTGATAGCCGCCCTGGTCGAAATATCCCAGTCGATACGCATAACTGCCCCCCATCCGCCGACGAATTAGCAGCAGCTTTTTAGGGCTGGCCAGAGCCAACTGTCTGGCCGTGGGGATGGGGATTTTGGCATGACCCGAAAAAACTTCCTCCGCCAGCGGCGAGGAGGGGCAAACCAACCATTGGGCCAACTGGTGGGCATCAATCACGCCACTGCTGGTCAGCTTCACGGTGAAGATGCCTGCGTTTTCCTGGGGCCCGACAGGGGGCAAAGCCTGCTGGCTGAGCGTATATTCGAACAATGCCTTGCCAACGGCACGCAGGTTGTTCTGGCATGTGAGCCGGCGAGAGGCTTCCCGGCCTTGATGGAGAGCAGGCAACAATAGCATGGCCAGGGTTGCCAGAACGCCACCCGCAGCGGCCAGGTCAACGAGCGACCAGCGCTGGCCCGAGCCACAGAGGCCCTTTACCGGACTGAAGGCCGCCGCCGGAACCGGCCCGTCCTGTGCTGAGAACGTGTCCTGTTGCAGGCATAAGTCCGGTTTTTTGGAATGACGCACCGGTTCGTTCCCGTTTGCGCCTTGCCGGGTAGCCTTTTGAATTAGGCAGCAGGTTCGGGTGGTCAAGTTCCTGGGTGGAGTGGCGTCGTCCTCCGCTTCATTTTCGCACGCTTCCAGACACGATTTCAGGCGCTCGAATTCCTGTTGCCACTGGGGATCCTGACGGAGAAACTCTTCGACCCGGAATTGCTCTTCCGCGGAGAGGTCATTCAGCAGGTAGGCAATTAACCGCGCTCTCATACCGACAGGCTCCAAGCGGAATCACGACGATGGAGCCTGCCCTCCTGGGGTATTGGCCAGCAGCGCCAAGGTGCGACTTGCCAGGCCAATGACAAGACGGTCCGACCGGTTATCGCCAAATAACCGCTGGTTACCAAAAAAACAAGCCTGCCACCAAGGGTGGCAGGCTTGAAAGGAAGATCAAGAGTTGCCATGGGCGTGGCGAGTTTCCCACGAATGTCCCAGACGCCGTATGGCGGAGTGCAACCGGCTTTTAACGGTCCCCACGGGAATCGACATGACTTTTGCCGCATCACGATACTTCATCCCCCGAAAATAGACCAACTGTACGGCTTTTTGCAGTGGCTCAGGCAGGCCCATCACCGCCTCCTGGACCCACTTGGAGTGCTCCAGTTGTTCGCAGGTAAGTGAGGGGTCCACCTCACGTCCAACCACAAAATCAAGCAGCGAACCTGTGTTTTCTTGACCCTGGGGGTTGGCGCCCTGGTTGTATGCCTGATCGAGACTTAGGCGCCGGTGGCGCCGGTTTCGGCGCTGGGCGTCGATCGCCTGGTTGGTTGCGATCGTGTAGAGCCAAGGCCGAAATTTTCGTCCGGATTCAAACAGATCGCGTTTGATATGCACCTGCAGGAAAGTCGCCTGGAACACATCTTCCGCCAAGGCCGCGTCGGACAGAAAACGTCTCAGGTAATTATAGAGCTCGCGCTCATAACGCTTTACAATCGTGGCGAACAAGCTTTGCTTGTCCGTTTGCCGATACTCTTCGAATAACTGCTCATCGGACCGTTGCTCATTCACGGGCTGGGGCCCATCCCCGGGCTTAGCAACCCCATCAGGCAACCCCGAACCATGACTCTGATTCCGCGAGACCAATTCATCCTTGTTAAGTTTCATCATCTTTACGAACTCCTCATCAGGAGAGTTCGACGGAAACCAGGAGAATTTCCTTTCTCCCTGCCGCCAAAGAATAGAACCCTACGACCCTCGCATGATACCATGAACGAGTCCCTGGGTCGTGGGAATATCGGTAATGCCTCTCAGGAGACCTTCCCAATCTGCCTTTGTCCCTCGTAATGAACGACTGTGATGGTTGTACCGCAATTAATGTGCCAATCGGTGGCTAGCAGACGGTGTCCGAATCGCTTGTTGGGGCCATAAAGTCTTTACAGATAGTCTGTTACGAAGTCACCCGGGCAGTTGGTTCGCGCCTCATGGCAATATTTTCGTCTGTCATTATTACATGATTGTGCAACCAGATGGCAGACCTGCTGTATCAAAACCAGACAGTGTGATCAAATGAGCCACAGTGAGTCGGTCGCGTGATTGGCCCACACAGCCAGGCCAGCTACCCCCCCTGTGGGTGGACTTCTGGAGGCCTGCAGCGTTGGGAATCAGCTCATTCAGGTCCAGCATAAAATCAGATTTTGTCCCCGACCGCGCTTGGACCAAAGAGATTTTGAGGTCCTTTCAACTCGAGAGAACCTGGTTCCCCGCTGGTTCATGGCGCGATGGCCGAGCTGATGGGTGCCATCGCGGAGGACCGCCCTCCCCTGCACAACGCCCGGGATAACCTCAGCACCCTGGCACTCTGCTTTGCCGCGGTCCACAGTACCAGGCAGGATGGGCCGGTCGACCCGGCAGGTGTGACCGGTTTGGCTTAAGGAAAGGATGGACAATCCCTCGCACCATGCCAGGGGTGTAGGACAGGGTTTGCGGCTGAAA
>Ga0114931_10003551_pt1 | contig 19708 bp, 18 predicted proteins | sample 2SBtaG_FD_89579 | JGI IMG/M metagenome (GOLD analysis project Ga0114931, IMG submission 89579) | Deep subsurface microbial communities from Kolumbo volcano to uncover new lineages of life (NeLLi) - 2SBTROV14_V59a metaG | ecosystem: Environmental > Aquatic > Marine > Volcanic | place: Kolumbo...
GCTTGGGCCTTTATTTTTCCGGGCAGGTGGCCAAGCTACACAAAAACCGGGGCCGCACGGGTTCGATTTCGCTCGCGAACGGGGGCACGCTTGGTGGTGGCATATTTCGGTTATGCCTGCCGTGATGGATTCGCGAACGCGGTCGAATTCGACCGCGCCTCGAAATAAACCGATACTTCGGCCAATTGCGCGATCGCGTCGATTTCAATCGAGGTCAGATCCGGGTGCCAGATTTCGAAAATGAATACACTGCGATCGCGGCTGCCGTGATTCCAGGCCTCATGGATAAAACTGTCGTCAAATAACAAGGCTTTTCCCGCCTCCCAATGGCGGGTTTGTAAACCCACACGGATGCCGCAATCCTGGGGAATCTCGAGACCCAGATGCACGGTGAGCTTGATATTTGCCAACCCGTAGTGCGGAGGGATATGCGCGCCGGGTTGAAGCGTGGAAAAGAACGCCTCCGGTGAGGTTTCACCATACCGGGCTTGCGGCAAGTCTTGCAATAGTCTGGCCGTTTTCGGACAGCGCTCACAGGCGCTGGATTGACGGTGGCCGCGACGGTAAAGGTGCAACGCGTTCCAGGCGTTTTGTTCCACCAGGGGTGACCAGCTTTCCGGTGTGTTATCTCCCGTATGCACGTACGGTTCGGGTGCCTGCGGACCGGACCGGACCTGGCGATATTCGTTCAGAATCGCCGGCCATGCTGCCTCCAGTTTTCGTACCCAGGAAAATTGGCTCACAGCGTGGAACGGTTCTGCGCACAGTCCGGGAAATAGTTGATAGCTCGGCCGTTGCAAGGGATGTAATAGTAGCGGTTCAGTCTGGCCGTGAAACAACGCCAGGTAGTCGCTGACCCTGCGCAAGGCATTCGTCCCGTGCTGTTGTTGCAATCGAGTCAGAATGAGTTGGTGCTTTTCTGCGTGTTGTTCATGCAGTATCTGGTTGGCGCGCCGTGCCGCTTCGCGTACAGGACGGGGGTTTTTTTGATTGCGCCAGGCCTGGCGCAATTCAGGCGCGCTGCGATACACCAGCAGTAAACGCCCACAAGCAGCTTCCCGGTCGCCACATTCGGCTTCCGCCAGCGCCAGGAACATCGCGTATAGGACGTCTTCGGGTGCCAGCATGGTGGATTTTTGAAAGGCCCTACATGCTTCGCGAGGACGATTCGCGGCCATCATTGCCAGACCTAGATTTTGCTGAATTACAGCGGACTCTGGTGCGATTTGGCTCGCTCGCAACGCGAGCTCGATCGCCTGATCGGGCTGCCCTTGTTGCACCTTGAACTGGCTCAGGTAGCTTAGCGCGTACACATCCCCGGGGTCTCTGCGTAAAGCGTCGGCGCAAAGCGTTTCCGCCAACACCGGATCGGAATTACGCAAGGCATTTTGCACGCGGATGGCAAGCTCAGAAGAGGGGTAGGGCTCCATGCGATAGATTCAGTTGAACAAGAACAGCCGGTCTTGCCCCCAAGCCGCGGTATGCCCATCGTACAAGCTTGGCACACCCCACAGACCCAATTTGTACATTTCGCGCCGATTTGCATCGGCCCAGCCACGCCAGTCGGGATTTCCCAGTTCCTGTCGGGCCCGTATCCAATCCAACCCTGATTCCTCAACGATTAATCGCAAGCCCTTGTCACTGCCTGCGTCCACGCCTTCACTCCATACGGCGCGCATAAAACGGTCCATGTATTCAAGCACCCGGCCCCTCGATCGGGCATAGTTCAGTATGGCATATCCGCGTTCTATGGGTCGGCCTAGGGGGTCTGCGATTCGACCGAAGGGAATTCCATAGCGCGCCGCTTCCCGGGCGGCGTCGCCGATGATATACCAGCGCTTGCGCGCGGGCACCTGCAAACCGCGCATGAGCATCGGTAACACCGGCCGTAGCCGCAGGACGATTTTGGCCTCTCGATGCCATTGCATCAGGCGTTGCAAGGCGATGTAGGAATACGGGCTGCGCCCGGAAAAAAACAATTGTATTTCTGGCTGATCAGCGCGCGGAGTTGCGGATAAACGACGTGGCCAATGGGACTCGACCTCGTCACTGCAGATACGCTTGCGCAAATGCCAGAGTCGATCCACCCCCCAATACCAGCTGCCGTGACAATAGATCATGCCGGGCTGGTAATGCCCCAAGTCGCGCAAGCGCTTGGTGCCGTTGCACAACGCGTTTTCCATGCTTCGCGCATCGGCGATCCCATGCTGGCGACCCATGCTTTCCAGCTTCGCATGGTCCGCGAACCAATAGGCCTGGCCCGCCGCGGCGATTTCCGGCCAGTTTGCGCGACCCATGGAAAGGCAAACCAGCAGCCGTGCATACGTCTCCTTGAGTTCGACGTTCGACGCGGGTGGCGACTGGGGGAATTTTACGCCGTAATAGGGCGCAATCAGTGAAACATCATTTCGAATCCAAGCGTCGCGCAAACGCGGGTCCGGGTTATAGTTTGCGTTTGGACCTCGAACCAGATGGATGCGCGCCGGAAGATTGGCGAACTCGGATTGCCGCGCGAATACGCAGATCAATAAATAGCTGTGTGGATCATCAACGCCGAGAAATACTTCCAAGATCCGATCACGGTGAAACAACGTAGAGCGCGAATCTCGGATCACTTCGAACCCACGACGCAAGCGTTGGCTGGTGATTAATTGGGCAAGATAAGGTCGCAGCATGATGGTTGGTGGTGAGAGAACGCTAAGCTTAGCCTACTTGTACGCATTTTCGGCGCTACAATTCGAGTTGCACGTCGGCGGCAAGCAAGGCACATTGATTTTCGACATGACTTGGATTGAATCATCATGCAAATAGGCGCGACGCATTACCGCTCTATATGGTTGGCCGACGATGCCTGGCGGGTCCAAATCATCGACCAGCGCCGGCTTCCTCATGAATTGCTGATCCGGCGTTTGGAAACCCTCGATGACGCGGTACAAGCCATCCGCGACATGCAAGTGCGCGGCGCCCCACTGATCGGCGCCACGGCGGCCTATGGGCTTTGCCTGGCCGTGCGTCAAGACCCATCCGAATGCAGTTTGACAGAAGCGGCTCAAGCGCTCAAAGCGGCACGTCCCACGGCGGTGAATCTGTCCTGGGCAGTGGATAATCTGGCATCCAAGATCGCCGAACTGCCGTGCTCAGGCCGGTGTTCTGCAGCGTATGCCCTGTCCGCCGAATTATGTGACGCCGACGTAGCTACCAATCGAGCCATCGGTGAACACGGGCTGGCGTTGCTGCGCAAACAGGTTAGCCCAAGCGGCGATTCAAAACCGATCAACGTTCTCACTCACTGCAATGCCGGTTGGCTGGCTACCGTGGATTGGGGCACAGCGCTGGCGCCGATATTCATGGCGCACGATGCAGGTCTTGCGATTCACGTGTGGGTCGACGAGACCCGACCGCGCAATCAGGGTGCCAGCCTTACGGCGTGGGAACTGCAACAACAGGGTATTCCGCACACCCTGATTGTCGATAATGCGGGAGGGCACTTGATGCAACACGGATTGGTGGACCTGTGTATCACGGGAGCCGACCGCGTGACGCGGTGCGGCGACGCTTGTAACAAGATCGGCACGTACCTGAAAGCCTTGGCGGCGCACGATAATGGTGTGCCTTTTTTTGTCGCCTTGCCGTCGTCGACGATCGATTGGGGTATCCGCGATGGTATTCGGGAAATCCCCATCGAAAAACGTCCTGACGACGAGGTCACATGGATCCAGGGCGTGGATGCGAGGGATCGGGCACGGCGGATTCGCGTGTCCCCGAAAAACACCCGCGTCCGCAATGACGCGTTTGACGTCACCCCGGCGCGCCTGGTTTCGGGATTGATCACGGAACGTGGTGTGTGTGCAGCCAGCGAATCGGGCCTGGGTCGCCTGTTTCCGGAAAAACGCAGCGGTGCCGTGGCATGACTGCTGAAAACGGCTTGCACGACGCGCTCATCGATACTGCCCGTTCCTTATGCGAGCACGGCCTAAACCATTCCGCGTGCGGGAATGTAAGCGTGCGTTGCCGGGGCGGCATGCTGATCACGCCATCTGGGATTGCGACGGACAAGCTGCAAAGCGGGGATCTCGTGTTCGTGGATCTCGATGGACGCTGGAAAGAGGGAAGGCAGCCTTCGAGCGAATGGCTGTTTCACCGGGATATCTACCAACGGCGTGCGGACGCTGGTGCGGTACTGCACGCACACCCAGCGTGGTGTACCACCATGGCATGCATGCGACTCGATATTCCCTCGTTCCATTACATGGTTGCCATGGCGGGTAATAGCAGGATCCGTTGTGCTGAATATGCGACCTTCGGAACCCAGGAATTGGCCGATCACGCGCTTGCGGCACTGGCCGGGAGCAAGGCCTGTCTGCTCGCCAACCACGGATTGTTGTGCCTGGAAAAAGATCTGCAGCGCGGATTGGACCTGGCCATCGAAGTGGAGTTTCTTGCACAAGTGTATTGTCAATCACGTGTCTTGGGGGTGCCCGTGCTGCTCGACGAGCCGGAAATGCAACGCGTCCGCGAACGTTTCCGGGCGTATGGGGCGTGCAAGACCCATGCGGATCGTGGCGCGTAAACAGGGTCTGGTCACAAAAATTTGTGAACTTCGTCTCATTTCTCACATCTGAATTTCGTTTTCGTCGCAGTTTGTGAAAAATTACCGTTCCTACCCCTCTTCCGTAGCTAAGCTGTATGCCAGATTGATTTTTCGTTGGTCAAATAAAGAATATTGGAGGAACGATACCGTGTTACGCAAAATTTCCATTTCCATCATTGCCACGGGCCTGATTGCCTTGGGCGGTGCGGCTACCGCGAGTGTTTCCGCCGCCGATTCAGTGGACTTCTCGAAGCTGGTCATCCTCAAAAAGGTAGCGCCAAAATACCCGCGAAAGGCCGCTATGGCGGGGCTTTCTGGCTGGGTCGACATCGAGTTTGTGGTCAGTGAGCAGGGCACGGTTGATTCGCCCAAAGTGGTCAAAGCCAAGCCTAAACGCGTGTTTGATCGCGCTGCGGTAAGAGCTCTGACGCAGTGGAAATTTGAACCGATAGGAACCCAGAGGCACAGCAAAATCCGGATCGATTTCAAGATTTGATGAATCGCTGTACGGTTGTACTGAATACATCAACCAGGAAAACTCATATATGCGTTTTTTCCCGGCACGCGGCTTAATCAAGCGGGTTGAGTTGCACCCGCTATTTTTTGTTATGCGTAAAGCACATCGGTCAGCAAGCAGGGTTTTTCAATGCCAAAGCCTTGCGCATAATCCACCCCGATCTTGCGCAGCACATCTAGAATTTCGTCGTTTTCCACGTATTCGGCAATCACTTCCTTGCTCATAAAGTGCCCGATCTCGTTAATCGATTTCACCAAGGCCGCATCATCGGCGTTGACCGCCAGATCGCGGATAAAACAACCATCAATTTTTAGGAAATCCACCGGTAGGTTTCTCAAGTACGCATAGGACGTCAATCCGGTGCCAAAATCGTCCAGGGCGAAACGGCAGCCCAGTTGGCGGATTTCGCTCATAAATGGAATAACCTTGTCCATGTCGCTAATTGCGGCGGTTTCCGTGATTTCAAATATCACTTTGTCGCGTCGAATATCCGTCGTATAAAGTTCGTTCAACAGGTATTCGCAGAAGTTCTCGTCACTCAATGAAATGCCCGACAAGTTAATGGACAAGCCACCCAGGTCATCCAGACGAGTGGCGTGGGTGCGCATCAATGCGAACACGCGCGTGATAATCCAGCGATCCACCGCCTGCATGCGGTTAAAGGTTTCCGCGGCGGCAATAAATCTGTCGGGCGGAACGCTCAGTCCTTGTTTATCCTTGATTCCCAGTAGAACTTCGTAGTGGGCTTGCAATCCATTTGCAATGGGTTCGATACGCTGGCAACGCAAGGTCAATCGATCGTGGTGCAGAGCGTCGTCGATCCGCGCCACCCAACCCATCAGTTTTTCCCGCCGGCTGGCCGCATCACCACTGCCATATACATGGATGCGGTTTCCGCCGGCACTTTTGGCCACGCTGCGCGCTGAATCGGCGTTTTTAAGTAATTGTGTGGCCGGCATTCCTGTATCGGCCGAGAACAATGTTCCGATACTTAACGTGATGGAATGCCGCGTGTCTTGCCATTTAAAGCCGTGTTCATCTACCTTAGCGCGCAACTCGTTCAACATCTTCATGCCTTGGGATTCGCCGCAACGTGGCGAGAGAATGCCAAATTCATCTCCACCAATTCGTCCCACGCGATGCGGGCTTGGGAATTCTTGCGAAAGCAATTGTGCCAGCTCGCGCAGAAATTCATCTCCACCTTCCAGCCCACAGGTCGTGTTGATGAGCTGAAATTCGTCAATATCGATATGGCACAGCATGGTTTCACTACCCGGTTCCGCGCCTTGCAAGGCCGCCTGTTCCACGCAACGCGAAAATTCTTTGCGATTCAGGACCGACGTTAGCTGATCGTGGGCTGCGTGATGGGCCAGTTCATCGTACGTGCGGTGCAATAAACGGTACAAACCCTGGTCGACCAATGGCAAATCCGGTTCGTTGCAAATGGCCACGGATCGTTGTTGAAATTGCGCGGCCAATGCCGCAACGGGGATCTGTTGCACGTCATCAGACTCGCGGTCTGCCAATGCCAGGCGGGCGCCATCAGCGCTGGTCCAAAGCAATCGACAGCGCCGCGGACCATCCTCGCCGTGCAGCTCCAACTCCGTTCCCACCGGCATTTGTTTGCAGAATTGCAACCAGTGTTCAGCGGCTCCCAATTCCTGCCCTTCAGATTCAAGGTGTTCCACGGACGGTTCAAACTTCCGCAGCGGCAGTGACTCCTGGTTTTCCCTGTTCTCGGCCAGCAGTACCGTGGCCATGGCATCACTGAGTTTGCGTGCGGTTCGCCTGTCCACTCCAACGCTTTGCAGCCCACGGCTAATGAATTTGAGCTCGGCCAAGGCTCGCATGTCGAGATGGTCCGACGTCTCCGAGGGTGAGTTAATACGCTGTAGCACGTTGTTGATGACGCGCAAGGAAGCTTCCCAAAAAGCGGAATCCTCACCGCGTTTGTTAAAAGCCTGGGTTAGCACCCGCATCCATCCAGCATCGAGCAGATCGAGTATTACGCGCGGAACCGGTTCATCGCCAAACAGTTCCAGCAAGCTGGAATCCACCGCGCGAGCCGTAGATACTTGCTGATCTTCTTCATCCAGTTGACCGACGATTTCATCGTCGTGTTGTTTTCTCAGTGCCGCCTGGCTTTCTGCGATGCTGTGTACGATTCGAGCAACGTGGGTCAGCAGCTTCAAATCTTGTCGTTTTTCTTTCTGCAACTGGCCGAGCAAACCCTCCACCGTACCCGATATCGCTTCGCGGGAGATCCGGTCGCTAGCGCTCAAGGATCGATCGAGTCGCCCCAAATCGTTGACCAGATCGCGCGCCGGATTGGCATCATGGGCAAGCCATTTATGGTCGTTAACTGCCGTTTTTAATAGCGGTATGAGTAGTTGCTTGAACCAGGTTTTTGCGCGCGCACTAAGTTCATCTCCGGCATGAAAAGTTTTCAGCAGCTCAAAAACGCTCGCGATTGCTGCGCGGTGCTGGCTCTCGATAAGCTTGCTTTTCGGAGGGCCCAGGGCTTTACGTAACGCCGTATTGAAGGCTTCACTGTCCAAGCGGGCCAAGGCGCGGGGTGCCTTGTCTTTAAAGCCCTCCAACGCGCGCAAGATGTCCTGGTCCGCAAATACCGGTACGTCTTTAGAAATCTTCGCAGCGGCACTCGGCGAGCCAACCGACGACAGGAATTGCATGACCACGTCCACCGCATGGTCTCTTGATGCGGCGGGTGCCTGCTGCGCTATTGCCCGCGAGGCGCCAAGCGCCGCGGTCGGCCCTGCTGCGCCGGTAGGTGGCGAGTTAAAACGCTCCCAAAAGCCCGGTTGCAAGTAGTCCAGCGGCGCCGGCCCGGATAGCCCGGATTCACCCACGCCGTAAGATCTTTGAGGCGCCGATCCGGCGGCCGGGTGGGGCGGAGAGCTTGCACCAGGCGGTGCTGCCGATCCGGATCCCATTCCGTGGTCGGCTGAGGGCGACTCGGTATCGGTACCAGGGTGATCGCTTTGCTGCGCCGTTTCGGGTTCCGCTGTTCCTGCACCGGGACCCCCGCGTCGTTTGAACTGGTACGCTTCTGCTTCCGCGCTATAGCCGTGCTTTTCAAGTAGTGAATTGAGCTCATCGTAAAGTACCGCCAACGGATCCGAAACCGTATCTTCCAGGCACTCGACCAATTCCTGCTCCAGTGCGACGTGGTCGGTGTAGGGGGTAATCAATTCACCGATCAACAGGCGACCCAAGACGTTCGGTCCAAGCGGCACGCGTTCGGCTTCCAGCTTGTGTTTCGCCAAGTGACTTACGCGCAATGTCATTGCTCGCAACGGATCGCGCAGGCGTCGCTCGAGTTTGGTGACCATTCCGGTGGCTGACAACCAATGATCGAAATCCATATCATCCAGCAGAGATAGTTCGCCTTGTTTGCTTCGGGTCACCGTTTGGCGTCCCTCCAGCTCTGGGCTCAACTTGATCATGTCTTTAGGAAACGCCTTCGAAAAAGCCTCTAATAGCTTGTTTTTAATATCGACAGACTCTTTGTTGATGCGCTCCAACACTTCAAAAAGGATATCTTGCTGGATATTTGGCGCCGTGCGTGCTGCCTCTAAGAGCGCATTGGGTGCGTGCTCGAGGAATGCCTCGGCGATGTGGGTTATCGCCAGCTTCGTAGCTGCCACCAAAGAATTCCAAAGCTGTGCGCTGGCTTGATCTGGAAGTGGCAGGTTTTCGTCATTGGGTACGCCTTCAGCCAGAATTTCCAGTATCCCAACCAGGGTATCGCTGTCCGTGCCATCGCTGAATCGTGCAGCCAACCCCGGCTCGGCGATACGTACGGCATTCACAGTCAGTGAAATTTGATCACCGTCGTGGCGATCGTCGCGTACCGTCAAAGTCATCATGTCGCCAGGGTTCAGTGCGCCAAGATGTGCTTCTGCGCCTTGTGTCGGTTTGAGAAAGAGACCGCCGCGACTGAAGTTTTCAATGGAATAACTTGCGGATCCGGCCCCATAATGGGTGAGTTGTACTCCACACTGGACGCGTGCGCGTGGCGATCTTCGTTTTTCGAGATCCGCGGGAAGCGTCATGGAGAGGCCATTTTGTGCTGGCGCCTGCAAGGGGCTGCCAGGAAGGCGTTTGGGATCCCGCTTTTGGTTGCTTGTGGAGCGTCGGAGGATGTATTATTGTTATTTGACATAATATACATTATACGCATAACTACAGATCGTCTTCAGCAGGCTGCTTGGGCCCACCCCGACCCAGCGCCTTGCGCAAACCCCCAATGGCCAAATCCACGCGCCCTTTGGCCCGTGCCGTTATACCGCCCTGATGATATCGCTCGCGCAAAACTTGTTCTAGCGCTCCGAGCACGTCATCCACGCTTCTCTCATGGTTCTCTTCCGCAACCGCGGAATCCATGCTGAACAGATTTATCCAGGAGTCACTTCTCCGACCAGCCTTCATCAAAGCGTAAAAATACACTCCGGGCTGTTTGGGATGCGCGACGAGCCCAGCCAGGGTCAGCATGAGTGCCACAGGGCTTAGCGCAATATCGCGCAACCAGTCAAGAAGTAGCTTAAACTGAAAGCTCAAGCTATCGCGCAGCAGCCGCCAAGTGACCTCGTCGTCGGTTTTCAACTCATCGTCCCTGTTAGCAAGGTTGCTCACTACATCGTGTGCGTCGCGCGATCTTTGTTCAGGGTGCCGGCCAGATAGGTTTCGATGGAAGTTCGGGCCTTCTCGCCGTCCGCGCCGTCATTGAATTGCACGCCGATGCCGGCTTGTCGATTGCCCTGGGCACCCGGTGGCGTGACCCAAACGACTTTCCCGGCCACCGGCAAGCGTTCCGAGGAATCCATTAACGTGAGCAGCAGGAATACTTCGTCTCCAACCGTATATCGCTTGCCTGTCGGAACGAATAAACCGCCGCGCAATACGTAGGGCATGTAGGAATTGTGCAGTGCGCTCTTGTCCTTGATGGCAAGCGACAAAATTCCCTGTCTGGGTAAACCTGCATTGTTCTTGCTCATGCTGTCGATGCTCTCCGTTCGGTAAACGCTGATTAATGATGGGATTATTCGGCGTTCCCCTAGCTCAACCGGGTTCCGGCTTTCACAGGGGTAACATACCATAGGCAAGCAAGCCACGAACAGGCGAAAGCGCACAGCATCAGGATGAAACTGAATGCTTCGCGGACTTTGAGGCTTTGCCGGTCTACTTGTGAATTGGCCAGCGTTAACGGCAGCGTTGCGTGGCCGCTGCCGCAGCCTGTAGCAACCAGCGCTCAGCGATTGATTGCGCATTCACGGGTGTGCTGGCAAGCGCGGAACAACGCTGAGCTTCGTCATATAATTCCAGCAACAAACGTGCTAAAAAACGCTTTTTATCAATATCTTGCGCTATATTTTTAATGTATTGAGATAACCATATCCTCACCCATTCAAAAACGTTTTCCAAATCCATTTTTTGCCATCTTTCAGCGATTTCCAATGCTTGACCGGAACCTTTCAATATCGATTTGAGGTCGCTTATGGTGGTCTCAAAATGACTCATTGCATCACAATTCAACATCTCCAAGGCGCGCAGCGGTGCGCCATCGGCAGCCAGCAAGGAGCGTTCACAATCCTGCTTTGTAGCCTTGGGGCACTGCTTCATTAGCCAGGCACGGCCATCCGCAGAAGCTGGTGGCAAGATGACCGTGAGTTGGAGACGCGAGAGCACGGTACTGGGCAATCGCGCTCTACCGGTGGCGAGCAATATAAACAAATTCCCGGGGTTCGGTTCCTCCAGCGATTTCAATACGGCGTTGGCAGCGTTTCGGTTCATCCGCCCTGCCGGGGTGATGATGATTGCCCGGTGTCCAGCCGATTGACGCGACAGGCTCAGGTTTTCGCGCAAGTCTCGGATTTGCCGCACGGATATATCGTGCCTGCCCGGCTCCGGGGACACCCGAAGCAAATCCTTGGTGCTATTCGCTTTTACCATCCTGCAGTCGTGACAGTTGCCACAACCGCCATCGCTGCCTTGTGCGCAAAGCAGCGTACGTACCAGGTGCTCCGCCAAAACAGATTTTCCGCAACCTAGGGGGCCTTGAAGCAACATCCCGTGTGGCAACTTGTCTAGATTCATGCGACTACGCAGATCCTTCCAGACTGCCCTGAGACAGGGTAATTGTTGCAGATCGAAAACGGTGGGTGCCTGTGGTTCTGATTGGTTCATTTGAATTCAGCGTTTGTCTAGTCGAACCTGAAAAAACCCCTGCATGGGCTTTTCCAGGTACCGTATCGGAAAAAGCGTGTTTTTTCCGGCGCTTATAACTTTTTCAGGGCCGACTATCTAGCCGCCGTGGTTCACCAGGTACGTCATCATGATTCGATTCCTGCAATAATTCACCGAGGTGTCGAATTACGGCTTCACCGACTGCTTTCAAATCTGCACTCGCATCCACGATTCGAAACCTCGGATCGTTACTCGCCAATTTTCGATAGGCTTCGCGTACACGTTGATAAAACTCCATCTCCGCCTGTTCCATACGGTCTTGCGCACCACGCCGCGTGACGCGTGCCATACCGGTCGCTACATCGATATCGAGCAATACGGTCAGGTCCGGATTCATGTCGCCATGGATCCAATCGGCGAGATATTCAATGTGTTTCTTGGCAATGCCGCGGCCGGCGCCTTGGTAAGCGCGGCTCGCGTCGGTATAACGATCACAAAGCACCCAGATTCCGTTTTCGATCGCCGGACGTATGGTGTCAGCCAGATTTTGTGCCCGCGCGGCAAACATCAGCAACAGCTCTGTCTCGGCATGCAGCCCGGTATTGTCTGGATCCAGCAACATGCTGCGGATGTGTTCTGCGATCGCACTTCCACCCGGTTCGCGGGTGATTTGGGTCGTGATCCCCTGTTGATGAAGATAACCGGCCGCCACTGAAATGGCAGTCGTTTTTCCGGCCCCTTCCCCGCCTTCGAATGTGATCAATCGACCTTTCATTTTTTTGCTGTCACACGTTTCTTTCGTTGAAATCTACGCACGGCATTGCTGTGCTGCGCAAAGCTTGTCGAAAATTGGTGAGTTCCATCACCGCGAGCTACAAAATACAGATACTCGTTTTCATCGGGTCGTACGGTTGCCTTTATAGCGGCGGCTCCTGGCAGGCTAATCGGAGTCGGTGGCAGCCCGGCATTGGTGTAAGTGTTGTATGGCGTGACAGTGCGTAGATCCTGGCGCCGCAGATTACCGTGATAATTCGTCCCCAGCCCGTAGATGACGGTTGGGTCCGTTTCCAGGCGCATGCCCCGGAGCAAACGGTTCATGAACACGCCTGCAATTTGCGCCCGTTCACCGAAAACCGCGGTTTCTTTTTCGACGATTGAGGCTAGTATTAGGACCGCATAAGGGTCCTTCAACGGCAAATTCAGCAATCGTGAATTCCACGCCTCATGCAGGGTTTTTTGCATGGCATCATAGGCTTGGCGTAGCAGATCCAGGCGCGCGTAATGCCTCGGGTAAAGATACGTTTCCGGCAGAAACAAGCCCTCCGGGCTCTGTCCGGCGCGGCCCACGTCTACCATGAACTGATCGATATCCGCGTCGGACAAGGAACCTGTCATGATCGGCTCATCGAGCAAGGATTGGCGTAGTTGTTTGAATTCCCATCCTTCGATAATGGTGAAGCGGTATTGTATTACCCGGCCGTCGATCCAGTCTTGCAACAACTGTTCTGGGCGCATACCGGGTTGCACCTCATATTCGCCGGCTTTGATAGTACGAGCCGCGGCGCGTTTGAAGGCCAGAAACGTCCATGCCCATATTCGCCTTCGATCGTGACTCGGCACGATCTGCGCGACGATGCTGCGAAACGCCGTTCCTGGTTTGATAATCACAACCCGTTTTTGTGCGTTGGACAGCACAGGTTGAGATAAAAAAGCACTATAGCTGCGCCACGCCCACAGCATGCCGAGCAGCAATATGGCCAGCAAAACCCCAGCGCCAATTGCGAACCCCTTCCTGTATGTCATACTTGCTCTGCCTGAGGCCCTTGACCTGCGTTGTTTACGGCAGGCCCGATCAGAGACTGCAATTGTATGGCGCGTGAATAGTCCTGAAAACGCTGCTGCTGAAAACACCCCACCGGCACAATACCCAGTACAGCATTCGTCAAAAACATCTCCGAGCAGCGGGCAATATCGCCGAGCGGGATTGCTTGGATTGCGTAAGGCAAGCCTGCATCGCTTGCCGCTTCAAGCACTTGTTCCCGCATCACGCCGCAGATGCCGCAGTGGCTCAGGTCCGGCGTCAGCAACAAGCCGTCGCGCATCAAGAATACATTGGCCTGGGTTGCTTCAATCACTTGCTCGTGTACGTCGAGCATCAAGCCTTCGTGGACATCGATGTCATCCCATTCGTTGCGGGCCAACACTTGTTCCAGGCGGTTCAAATGTTTGATTCCAGCCAGAGTGGGATTGCTGCTGATTCTGGTCTCGCATAAGCGAACACGAACGGGTTGTTGGACGGGATCGGGAAGCCCGACACGGATGCCCAGCAAAATCCGCGCGGGCGAGGATCGTGAAAATCGATACCCTCGCGGAGCACTGCCGGCGGTCGCGATCAACTTGACCACCCCGGCAGCGCATCCGGATTCCTGAATTGCCCGCGCGATCCAGTCCCTCAATTCCGATACTATGGGAAGATTCACGCCGATTCGTGGGGCATCCCGGTAGCAGCGCTGCAAGTGTTTGCCCAAAGCAACAACGCCACCCGCCTCCAAACGCATGGTTTCAAACAGTCCGTGTCCGTAGGCCAGGCCACGGTCGTCGGCCGGCACCTGTGCGCAGGGCAAACCGTCAACCCACCATTGCGTTTTCATCCACCTTCCAATTCAGACTCTGTAATAGCCCGCGCGCTTTGGCGCGCGTTTCCTCTAATTCTTGTTGTGGTTCGGAATCGGCCACAATACCGCCACCCGCCCGAAATGCGAGCATGTTCTTGTGCATCAGCATGGTACGAATCAAGATATTCAGATCCATGCTTCCATCCAAGCTTAGATAGCCCATGGAACCCGTATAGGCATCACGTCGTTTTCCTTCCAATTCGGTAATGATTTCCATGCAGCGTACTTTAGGGCATCCGGTTATGGTTCCGCCGGGGAACACCGCACGGATGATATCCGCTACACCAATTCCGTTGCGCAGCCGGCCATGGATATCGGACACGATGTGATGTACATGGGTATACGATTCAAGACCCATGAATCGATCCACCGAGATGCTGCCGGGTTCGCAAAGACGTCCCAAATCGTTGCGCTCCAGATCTATCAGCATCAGATGTTCGGCGCGTTCCTTGGGGTTGGCATGCAATTCCCTGAGCAACTGTTGGTCTATGGCGCGCTGTGTTGAACGGGGTCGGGTGCCGGCAATGGGCCGCGTTTCAATACGTTTACCGCATACCCGTATCAAGCGCTCCGGGGAAGAACTGACGATATAACGCTCTGCGAGCCTGGCGAGCCCCGCAAATGGCGCAGGGTTGCATGCGCGCAGTGCCTGGTAAATTTCCCATGGCTGCACCCGTGCAGACGTGTGTGTTTGCCATTGACGTGAAATGTTAACTTGAAACACATCGCCCGCATGGATGTAATCGACAATTCGAGTCACGGCGTCGCGATAGTCTTGCGGATTATCTTCGCGGCAGCTAAGCAAAGCCGGGGCCATTTCACAACACTGCGCAATGCAGTTGTCTTGGATGCGCTGAAGCCATGCCTCAAGTTTGTGAAGTGCTCCAGGTTCGGCCGCGAGAAAGCTCCTCCGGGTTCGATGGTCGGAAACGACTGCACCCCCACAACGTACCGCGCAGGCGACCGGAAAATCGTCGTTGGCTGGCAACACCTTCAGGCCGGTTTCAATTTCGGTGGCCAGTTCATAGCCCAAATACAGGAACCAGCCGCCCGCGAAAGGGACGCCCTGGATCTCGGTGTCGGGATCCAGGCGCGCCTGCCTGAATTCGGCATCCAGAGTATCGAGAAAGGACGCAGGTATGGCGTGTCCGTCCCGCTGTACGCGCATATTGGAGGCCAATGTATGCTGGACACCGGGCAAGGCAAACAGGATATCAACCGCACTGCCCTGCTCTGCTTTTCCCGCCGTTTCCAACAAAAACGGCGCATCAAGCGGTGCTGCCACATGCAGTGGCAGCAGATCGCGCCGATACGGTATTTCAAGAATTCGTGACGTGCGCATGGGGGCCATCACTGCAACTGTCCGGTCGGTGGTTTAGAGCCGGCGAAAAATCAAGGTCCCATTGGTGCCGCCGAAGCCAAAAGAATTCGACATCACTACATCAACCCGGCGTTCCTGGGCCTGGTTGGCCACCAGGTTCAAGCCGGCACATTCTGGATCTGGCTGGTGCAAATTGATCGTTGGAGGAACCACGTTTTCGGCAATTGCCTTGAGCGATACCACGGCTTCCAGGCCTCCGGCCGCACCCAGCAAATGCCCGGTAACCGATTTCGTCGAGCTAATGCTCAGCGCCTCAATATGCGTACCAAAAGTTTCCTTTAGAGCGATGGCCTCAGCGCGGTCTCCCTGCAATGTGGAGGTTCCGTGGGCATTGACATAATCCACTTGTGCCGGATGGATGCCGGCGTCCTGCAAGGCATTCTGCATACACAGACTCGCACCTTCGCCGCCCGCTTTGGGAGCGGTCATATGGTAAGCGTCACCACTCATGCCGAAGCCGGCAAGTTCTGCGTAGATCCGGGCACCCCGCTCTTGCGCGTGATCGAGGGACTCGAGCAACAATACGCCGGCGCCGTCGCTCAGTACAAAACCGTCGCGGCCTGCATCCCATGGACGGCTGGCTTGTGCCGGTTCGTCATTGCGTGTGGAAAGTGCTTTGGCGGAAATGAAGGCACCCATGGCGATCGGTGTGGTTGCGTGCTCGGCGCCGCCAGCCAGCATGACATCCGCATCGCCGTAGGCAATGCTACGCGCCGCCTGACCGATATTATGCGTCGCCGTCGAACAGGCCGTTACAATGGCCAGATTGGGACCCTGGAAGTCATACATGATCGACAGGTGTCCGGAAATCATATTGATGATGGTGCTCGGCACGAAGAACGGTGAAATTCGCCGTGGCCCTTTGTCGAGGTAGGTTTGGTGCGTGTCCTCAATCGTTTTCAGGCCGCCAATGCCGGCACCGATGGAAACTCCGATTCGCCTCGGATCAAAGCGCTTCGAAAGCAGACCGGAATCATTGATTGCCTGGATTCCTGCTGCCAGTCCGTAGTGAACGAACGGGTCCATTTTGCGGGCGCTCTTGGCCGTTAAATATTCCGTCACGTCAAAATTACGCACCTCGCCGGCAATCCGACAGGCAAATCGATCATTGTCAAAATGCGTAACGGGTCCAATGCCACTAATGCCCTGGACGACGTGCTGCCAGGCTGTATCTACGGTGTTTCCGACGGGCGAAACGAGCCCCAAGCCCGTTACGACTACGCGCCGATCACTGTTCATTAGAAGATTGCCGAGCTGTTTGGGGCTGAATCGATGAGGTGGAAATCTGGTTAATCTTCAACGTGGGCCGAGATATAGTCCACGGCCTGTTGGACGCTGGTGATTTTTTCCGCGTCTTCGTCAGGAATTTCGCACTCAAACTCCTCTTCCAAGGCCATCACCAATTCCACTGTATCCAGAGAATCCGCCCCCAGATCGTCTACGAATGAAGCGTTTCCTGTAACTTCTTCTGCTTTTACACCCAGTTGTTCTACAACGATTTTTTTGACTCTTTCTTCAATGGAACTCATCGTCAGACGTCCTCAATAGTTAGTTGCCTTCCATGACCGCCCACAACGGACGAACATGGAACCGAAATCAGCAAACGTGTTGCACTGATTCCTCGCATTGTCAAAGCCCTTCGGCGTCGAAAATGCCGGGCCGGCCCTGGCCCGCGCCGGTATCCATTTACACCTTGGTGGATACAGGCTACGGTAACTGCACGCCGCTCATTGTATTTGAACGACCCGGATCAATCCACAATTTCTGTTCGGGCGATCTTAATCCCGCGTCCGTGGGGTCGCCATTATACCTGCTTTACATTCCTAGCCCATGTACATTCCGCCATTCACATGCAGGGTTTGGCCCGTGATGTAATCCGCATCGGCAGAGACCAGAAAAGCGACAGCCCGGGCGATCTCTGCGGGTTGACCCATGCGTCCCAATGGAATGCGTTCAAACAGTGCTTGTCGTTGCGCTTCGGGAAGGTCCCGGGTCATATCTGTTTGAATAAAACCGGGCGCAACTACGTTTGCGGTAATGCCCCGCCCGCCCACCTCGGCCGCAATGGAGCGTGTCAAACCCTCCAAGCCCGCCTTACTGGCCGCGTAGCTTGCCTGTCCGGGGTTACCCAGGCTCCCGATTACCGAGCCCAGCATTACAATACGACCCCATCGGGCTTTCATCATACCGCGCAACAGGGCCTTGGTGAGCAAAAAACTGCCGCGTAAATTGGTCCCCAGTACTGCATCCCAATCCGCTTCTTTCAAACGCAGGAATAATTGATCGCGGGTGATACCGGCATTGTTGACCAGTATCACAGGTGCGCCGAAATCTGCAGTGACCTGCTTGGCAAACGCCAGGACTGCATCACTGTCATCAATTCGCAATTCGCGTCCCACACCGACAATATTCTCGCTTTTAAACAGCTCTGATATCGCTTGTGCGCCATCTGGCGAGGTCGCAGTACCGATGACACGGATACCCCGCTCACCCAGTGTGAGGGCGATTTGGCGACCGATTCCACGGCTTGCGCCAGTGACTACTGCTATCTTGTCTTGCATGGAATTGTATTCTCCGGAAATTTCTTGACGCAATGATAGGGACTTACTCAGCCGAAAGTAAGTAAGGCAACACTCAGCGGGTCTGAGACGGTGTGGATACAAGGCGCGCGGGCGGTGGAAGGGTCGTTCCCTTTCAAGGCCGCGCAACGCCGTAGCCGCGCCGTCTCAGACCCGCCCGCAGCTCTGAATGTCGCCTTACTTACTTTCGGCTGAGTAGGCTCGTTGCAAGTCTGCCGCCAACGCATTCATTGATTCAGGCGCTTCCATGGCGACACAGGCAAGGGATTTGTCGATGCGACGAACCAATCCGCCAAGCACGCGCCCCGGACCGCATTCAGCAAGGCGTCGTATACCTTGCGCGGCAAGCCATTCAATATTCTCCGACCATCGTACCGGGCAATACAATTGCCGCACCAGTGCGTTGCGAATGCCGTCGGGCGACGTTTCAACGCGCACATCAACATTGTTCAGGACCGGGGTTTCGGGGCGGGTCATCGGGGTTTTCATGAGCGTTTCAGCCAAGGCCTGCGCTGCTCCCGACATCAAGCTACAGTGCGATGGTGCACTCACTGCCAGCGAAACCGCACGCCGGGCGCCCAGTGTCTTGGCTGCTTCCATGGCCTGGTCGACGGCCGGCTTGGCGCCGGAAATAACAATCTGTCCGGGTGCGTTCAGGTTGGCCGGCTCCACCACGCCAAAAGCCCGGGCCTGTTTACATGCAACTCGAACCTGGTCCAGATTCAGTCCAAGGATGGCAGCCATGGCTCCGCTACCCTCGGGGACAGCCTGTTGCATCAGTTGCCCGCGTAATCGCACCACGTCCAGCGCCTGTTCAAAAGCCAGGGCGCCGCTGCACACCAGGGCACTGTATTCTCCCAGGCTGTGTCCGGCAAAAAATGCAGGACGGACGGTGCACAGACGCTCGAAGCTACGCCATAGAGCGACGCTGGCGCACAACAACAGCGGTTGCGTGTTTTCGGTGCGACCCAACGCCTGTTCCGGTCCGCTGCTGGCCATCGCCCAGGTGTCAAAGCCAAGGCGCTCCGAAGCCTGGGTAAACGTTTCGCGTATCTCTGGGAAGTGCTTCGCCGCGTCGCCGAGCATGCCGACATATTGTGCGCCCTGGCCGGGAAACACCACAGCCCAATCATTATTTTTGTGCATATCTCTTCACCAACCACATCGCTCGCGGTTTTCAATTCACTTACAAGATCCATTGCTGCTGCGGTCGATCCTCGCGGCACATCCCGGCGCCACACTCAAACACTCAAATAATCAACGGCTCTTCAGTATTTCAACAGTGCCGAAGCCCAAGTAAAACCACCGCCGAATGCTTCCATGAGGACCGTATCGCCGCGTTTGATTTTTCCCGAACGCACACCTTGATCCAATGCCATGGGCACCGATGCGGAAGACGTATTGCCGTGTTCGGCTACCGTAAGAATCACCCGTTCCTTGGACAAACCGAGCTTTTTTACGGTTGCATTGATGATGCGTAGATTCGCCTGGTGCGGCACCAGCCAATCGATTTCCGACTGCTCCATACCATTCGCGGCCAGGGCTTCATCAACCGCTGCACCCAAAGTTCGCACGGCCACGCGGAATACGTCGTTGCCGTTCATCTGGATCGTCACGCCGGCGCGTGGTTCTGCTTTAAAGCCACGCGAGACACCCGCGGGTGCATTTAGTAAATCTGCATAATCGCCGTTGGCATGGATATGTGTCGATAAAATACCGGCTTGATCACTGGCCTGGAGCACGCACGCACCGGCGCCA